>Ga0181578_10000254_pt1 | contig 50060 bp, 41 predicted proteins | sample 071ome_21_FD_148659 | JGI IMG/M metagenome (GOLD analysis project Ga0181578, IMG submission 148659) | Coastal salt marsh microbial communities from the Groves Creek Marsh, Skidaway Island, Georgia - 071401CT metaG (spades assembly) | ecosystem: Environmental > Aquatic > Marine > Intertidal zone... | reverse complement strand
TCTTCGCGTTGCGTCGAATTAAACCACATGCTCCACCGCTTGTGCGGGCCCCCGTCAATTCATTTGAGTTTTAATCTTGCGACCGTACTCCCCAGGCGGTCAACTTAGCGCGTTAGCTACGCCACTAGAGAGACTAAGCTCCCCAACGGCTAGTTGACATCGTTTACGGCGTGGACTACCAGGGTATCTAATCCTGTTTGCTCCCCACGCTTTCGCACCTCAGCGTCAGTATCGAGCCAGGGGGCCGCCTTCGCCACTGGTATTCCTCCTAATATCTACGCATTTCACCGCTACACTAGGAATTCTACCCCCCTCTCTCGTACTCTAGCCTGGCAGTATGAGATGCAGTTCCAAGGTTAAGCCCTGGGCTTTCACATCTCACTTACCAAACCGCCTACGCGCGCTTTACGCCCAGTAATTCCGATTAACGCTTGCACCCTCCGTATTACCGCGGCTGCTGGCACGGAGTTAGCCGGTGCTTATTCTGCAAGTAACGTCAATCCCGGCAGGTATTAACTACCGGGCCTTCCTCCTTGCTTAAAGTGCTTTACAACCCGAAGGCCTTCTTCACACACGCGGCATGGCTGGATCAGGCTTTCGCCCATTGTCCAATATTCCCCACTGCTGCCTCCCGTAGGAGTCCGGACCGTGTCTCAGTTCCGGTGTGACTGATCATCCTCTCAGACCAGCTATGGATCGTCGCCTTGGTAGGCCTTTACCCCACCAACAAGCTAATCCAACGCAGGCTCCTCTGATAGCGTGAGGTCCGAAGATCCCCCACTTTCACCCTTAGGTCGTATGCGGTATTAATTCGAGTTTCCCCGAGCTATCCCCCACTACCAGGTAGATTCCTACGCGTTACTCACCCGTCCGCCACTCGTCAGCCAGAGCAAGCTCTGCTGTTACCGTTCGACTTGCATGTGTTAGGCCTGCCGCCAGCGTTCAATCTGAGCCATGATCAAACTCTTCAGTTTAAGATTTTTAAAGCACAGAATCCGACAACTTACTTCCAGACGCCGCACTTAAAACTTATGGCTCAACGCTTAAAACTACTGCTACTTAGAACTGCCGTGTGTATGCAGTTCCAAGGGTTTGAATTAACGCAGTTGCTTACTCGTTGAGTTGTATTTTCTGATACAAAATCAACCAGCAAACACCCACATCTATTACTTGATTAAGTTGTTAAAGAGCTTCCCCGGAAACAGGGAGTGCGCATTATACTGATTGCGCTAGGACTGACAAGCTTTTTTTAAAAAAATTTAACCTTTTTTAAACCCCCCGAAAACCAGAGTTTCCGCGGGGTTGGGCTCACAAGTCCAGGGCCGCGCATTCTACTGAAAACGTTACCCAATACAAGAGAAATCTCAGAGAAAATTTGAGCTTTTTTCGGTCCCGTGTATTGCAATTGGCGCAGGGCCTGCAAATACCGGCAAAAGTAAAAAAGCCACCCATTAGCGATAACCGAGACAGAACAGTTTTTTGCCCCGTTTCAGCAGAAAATACTGGCCATAGAAGGCATCATCCCAGGTCAACTCGGCTGCCGGGTCTGTTACTTTCTGACCGTTAACAGTTACAGCACCGTTACCGATAAACTCACGAGCCATCTTGTTGGACTGCGCCAGCCCGCTGATCACCAGTGCCTCGACCAGTGAACCTGATGTTTCCAGCGAGCATGAGGGCATCCCATCCTGCTTCAGCTGGCCAAAATCATCTTCGGTCAACTGACTGATATCCCCGCTGAACAGGGCTTCGGAAATTCGCTGCGCAGCAGTAAGGCCTTCCTCACCATGCACCAGGCGGGTAGCTTCCCGGGCCAGAATGCCCTGGGCTTCGGGACGTCCCTGCGCCGCCTTGTCTGCTTCTTCTATAGCATCTATTTCTGCCACATCCAGAAAGGTGAAATATTTAAGAAACTTGTAAACATCCGCATCCGCTGTATTAATCCAGAACTGGTAGAAGGCATAGGTCGACGTACGGACGGGATCCAGCCAGATTGTGCCTTCCTCTGTCTTACCGAACTTTCCGCCATCAGCCTTGGTGACCAATGGCAGCGTCAGGCCATAAACCTGCTTCTGGTTCATCCGGCGCGTAAGATCGATGCCGGCCGTGATATTACCCCACTGGTCGGAGCCACCTATCTGCAGGGTACAGTCATGCATCTGGCTAAGCATGGCAAAGTCATACGCCTGCAGGATCATGTAACTGAATTCCGTGTAGGAAATCCCTTCCCCTTCCCGATCAATACGCTGTTTCACGCTTTCCTTCTGGATCATGGCATTCACGGAGAAGTGCTTGCCGATATCGCGCAGGAATGTCAGCACATTCTTGTCAGCGGTCCAGTCAAGGTTGTTGACGACCAGTGCCGAATTCTCACCGCAATCAAAATCAATAAAGCGGGACAACTGGTCCTTGATCTTTTCCGTCCACTGCGCCGTGACTTCAAGGGAGTTGAGCTTGCGCTCCTTGGCCTTGAAGCTAGGGTCTCCAATCATGCCTGTGGCGCCGCCGGCCAGAGCTATGGGACGGTGTCCCGCCAGTTGGAAACGTTTCAGTGCCAACAACGGCACCAGTGAACCGATATGGAGGCTGTCAGCAGTCGGATCAAAGCCGCAATAAACTGTCCTGCACCCGGAATCGAGATGCTCATTAAGTTCATCCTGGGCAGAGGCCTGCATCAGCAGGCCACGGGCACTGAGGTCATCAATCAAATGCGGCTTTGTCACAGTCTTGTCTTCGCTTTTCCAGAGCGCTTTGCAAGGACCTGGCTTAACGCCCAATTTCAGGCGGTAGCCGTTCCTATCAGCGCAGGGCTTTAAACAGCTGAAAACAGGGATAGCCTTCAGCTGCCAGAATCAAAGAGGCGCAACTTTACTAAAGTGAGACCGAAAAACAAGGCCTAAATCGACCTGCCGCCATACCAGCTGAAATCACTGGTGTGACAGCCTTCACGGGCCTCACAATGGTCCAGGCTCGATTCTTTGACTGTTTTAAAATCCTGTTATAATCCAGCAAATTACAATTATTAAAGAACAAGATGCTCTAAGAGTGTTATGGATCTTATTGATTCTATAAAAAGCTGTGTCACCAGCCTGCTACCCCGCCGCCACCGCTGCCTGCTGGCGGCACTGACTGCCGTGCTTGTGATTGTGACCCATGAAAGGGACTATGATGACCTCATCCTTATTAATCGGCACACTGAAATCCCAACCTCGACTGCCAGTATCCCCCCGCTACAAACATCCGATACCTCCAATACCCCGACCAAGGCCTCAACAGCCTCACTGGTTCCTGTTCCGCCCTCCGTATCCAGGGCCGCTGTCAAAGCCGCAGCCGCATCGGCACCGGAAGTCGGAAAACTGCTGGCGCTGACGCCGAATTACGTTACCGAAGTCAAAGCCGGCGATAACCTGAGCCTGATCTTCGCCCGTGCCGGGCTTACGGCGCAGGATGTCTACCAGGTCAGCCGCAGCAAACCGGCGTCTCCCTTGCTCAACAATCTCTATCCGGGCTACACCCTGGAGTTCTTTTTGGACAATAACCAGCAGTTGACCAGCCTGACTATCAGCCCTAGCAAGCTGGAAAGTACCGAATTCAGCCGCACCGATGATGGTTCCTATATCACTCGTGTCATTACGCGTGAACCCGAAATCAGGCAAGTATTCCGGGAAGCCACTATCGAGGATTCCCTGTTCCTGGCGGCGCAGCGCGGTGGCATCTCGGCCAGTATCACCATGGAGCTCGCCGGCATCTTTGGCGGCGTCATCGACTTTCTGCTCGACACCCGCAGGGGCGACAGATTCAACCTGCTGTATGAAGAGAAGTATCTGGATGGCGAATACATCGGTAATGGCGCCATTCTTGCTGCCCAGTTCACCAACCAGGGTGAGACCTATACTGCCGTGCGATATGTGAACACATCCGGTGACAGCGATTTCTACAATCCGGATGGTGAGAGCATGCGCAAGGCGTTCCTGCGCAATCCGGTGGATTTCACCCGCATTAGCTCAAGCTTCAGCCTCAGTCGCAAGCACCCAATTCTCAACACCATCCGCGCCCATAAAGGCACTGATTACGCCGCGCCTACCGGCACACCTGTTGTCGCTGCCGGCGACGGCCGGATTACCTGGGCAGCACGCAACGGCTCTTTTGGCAAACTGGTCGTGGTCCAGCATGGTGAGCGCTTCCAGACCAAGTATGCCCACCTCAACGATTATGCCCGGGGCGTCAAAAACGGCGCCCGCGTCAGACAGGGCCAGGTGATCGGGTATGTGGGCGCTACCGGTAGCGCCACGGGTCCACACCTGCACTACGAATTCCTGATGGACGGTGTCCATCGCAACTCCCGTACTATTCATGAGCAGCTGCCCAAGGCCGAGTCGGTCCCCGCAAAAGAACTGCCTCGATTTCATGATCATAGCCAGGCACTCCTGGCGCGCCTGGAAGCCAACACCAGCGACACCCGCAACATCGCGCTCAATACTGTTGATTCACAACAGTAACCAATGGCCTCCTCCCTCTACATTGGCTTGATCTCCGGCACCAGCATGGATGCCATTGATTGCGCGTTGGTAGAACTGGAAGGCAGACAGCCCAGGCAGATTGATTTCATCACCCAGGAAATTTCTGAAGAGCTGCGACAGAAGCTTTTAAACCTGTGTGAAGATCATCCAGGACAGATCCCCCTGCTTGGCGAAACTGATGTGGAATTCGCCAGAATTCTGGCACTGGCCGTTGACCATATGCTCGAAAAGCATGGCCTGAAAGCGACAGAGATTGCCGCCATTGGCAGCCATGGCCAGACCATACGTCACCAGCCGGATGGCAATGCGCCATTTACTCTGCAAATCGGGGATCCCAATACTCTGGCTGAACTGACCGGTATTACCACTGTTGCCGATTTCCGGCGCCGGGATATGTCAGCCGGGGGACAGGGCGCGCCGATAGTGCCGGCTTTTCACCGGGAGATTTTTGCCAGTGCGGAAAGCAATCGGGTCGTGCTGAATATCGGCGGCATGTCCAATATCACCGTGCTGAAGAAAAGTGGTGAAATTACCGGCTATGACACCGGGCCCGGTAATGTCCTCATGGACATCTGGGTCGGCAAGCATCAGGGCCATTTCTATGACCGTGATGGTGCCTGGGCAAAATCAGGCACGGTTTACCAGCCCCTGCTGGAGAACATGCTCAAAGAGCCCTACTTCCTCAGGCCAGCCCCCAAGAGCACTGGTCGTGAATTATTCAACCTACCCTGGCTGCAACAACACCTTGCCAACACAAATACCACGATCAACCCTGCTGACATCCAAGCCACCCTGCTGGCACTCACCGTGCAATCCATTGGCACGGCAATCCGCAAGGAACTGGATAAGGGCGAAGTCATTGTCTGTGGAGGGGGAGCCAACAATGCCTACCTGATGGCATCCCTGGGTGATGTCCTGCCGACATTCAAGGTCATGCGCAGCTCGGCACTGGGCGTGCTTGAAGACAGTGTGGAGGCCGTTGCCTTTGCCTGGCTGGCCCGACAGGCCCTGCATCAGACACCCGTGAACTTCACGGCCATCACAGGATCATCACACCCGGTTATTGCCGGCGGGGTCTATTATGCCGGCAAGCATAAGCGCTGATATCAGGACGAAGTGCGAGATCAGGGACAGGGTATTCAGACCGGCGATCGATCCACCCTTGGGCTTGTCGAAACGATTTGCTTAGATAGAGAGGTCGTTTAGAAAAAAACCTGTCCCTTGGAATGCCGCTTGAGCGGCATTGCGCCTGCGGCGCCTTCGTCCGGATTTAGATAAATCTTAAATGGAAAAAGACATGCCGCAACCGCATGTGGTTGTGGCGAGGGGGTTTTCGACGATAAAACGGGAACCTTCAAGTCCCTCCGTGTAATCCACTCTAGAGCCCACAAGATACTGGTAGCTTAGCGGATCAACCAGTAACTGCGCACCATTGTGCTCAATCACGGTGTCGTCTTCGTTAACGGCTTCATCAAACGAAAAACCGTACTGGAATCCCGAGCAGCCACCGCCAGTGACAAACACCCGCAACTTAAGGCCTGGATTGCCTTCTTCAGTGATCAGTGTCTGCACTTTTTTCGCGGCATTGTCAGTCAGCGATATGGCTACCGCTTCAACCGTGCCAACGACGGTGTCATTGACGTTTTCTGCTGCTGTCATGGGATCTTCCGAACGGGAATTTGGATCGTAAATTATCTAAAACCTGAGCAATTTAGTCAAGTATTAGCCTTGCCAGCCCGGCGCAAACCGTTAGCCCTCAGGAGCTGCCTGCTGCTTTTTCGACGTTTTCTGCAGAACTCTCTGCGCCTAGTACCCCGGTTTTTTCCATCCCGAGCTGGCGTGGTTTCATGTCTGCCGAGGAGCGATGACACAGGCTGCCGTTAACCTCGGAACCCATCACCATTTCAATCAAGTGGTAATAGACATTACCAACCACCCTGGCTTTTGCTGCCAGTTCCAGATGCTGGGTGGAATGCACATCCCCCTCAACTAGGCCATTGATGATGACCGAGGGTACCTTGATTTCACCCTGGACCAGCCCGCTTTCACGAATGCGTAATTCGGCGGATGAGTCGTCATCGGCATAGATATTGCCGCGGATTTTGCCTTCCACTTCAAGCACACCACTGAAGTGAAGGTCGCCGGTTATCTCGGTGGCCTTCGATATCAATGTGGTAATGTTTTCAGTACTGAATTTCTTTTTCACTCTTTCTCCCTGATGTTCCGCGCATGCATCAATTTTTGTTAACCAGGGTCAACTGCAGTTACTCGACCACCCAGGCGAAGCTCTTCTGGACCGTTTTCTCATCGTTACCTTCATCGACAGCCACGATCTGTATTCCCACTGGCTCAAATCCTGCCGGCAACTCCATGACACCCTCGATATTCTGGAAATAGCGGAACTGCAGCTTGATGTCGATCTGGTCAACATCAGCGGCCAGGGTGCGCAGCGGCAGGGATATTTCCTGACGGTTCTGGTTACCCAGGACATTAACATTGGCGTAACCACTGATGATGTTGTCGTTATTGCCCAGTTGCCTCAGTTCCAGGCGGTACCGGATACGGCCGGGATCACCGGTACTTTCCAGGTCGAGCTGCCCAATCATGAGACCGGTTTCATTATTCTCGGGCGACATGATCTGCTTGTAGAAAAGCACATCTTCCTGCAACTGCGCGATGGTTTCACGCAGGTTGATGATCGTGCCCTGAACTTCATCCAGCGCCTGCCGGTCTAGGGCGCCGGCCTGTTCACTGTTGATGAGATCCTGCTCAAGGTCAGCGATCTGCCGGCTCATATCATCGACCTGCAGCTGCAGCCGGTCACGCTCGGTCATGGCATCACCGTTTACAAACACACCCGACTTGTAACCGTAGAGATAAAAACCACCTCCTGTCGCACCAAGCAGCAGCACAATGCCGAGACGGATAAATGCTTTGCGCCACGGATTGTAGGGAACAACAATCATCCTGAGTTGTTTACTGCCCTTGACTGTCGGAGTTCTGCTCAACAGCGTTTACCTGTCTGGAAGTAAGGCAGGACAGTTCCTGTACAAGATGTCCATGACATGCCTGGGTGGGTGCCTGCCCGGTAATCAATGTGCCGGGTCGGAACGAAGTGGCTTGCGTTATGGCCCTGAAAATCAGGGCAAGGCAGCCACGATATCCAGTCCGGCGGTTTCTTCAAACCCGAACATTATATTCATGTTTTGCACGGCCTGTCCTGCGGCGCCCTTGACAAGATTGTCCTCTGCGGCGAGCACAACCACGGTGTCGCCACCCTGCGGCCGGCACACGGCCAGGTGCAGATTATTGGTACCACGCACGCTGCGGGTATCAGGACTCATGCCGGCTGCCAGGACATCCACGAAGGGCTCGTCAGCGTAGAAAGACTCATACAGCGCCTGCAGGTCAACACTGGTGTCCAGCAGCGTGGCATAGAGACTGCCCTGAATACCCCGGATCATCGGTGTCAGATGGGGCATGAATGTGAGCCCTACCGGCTGGTCGGAAGTCGTGTTCAGGCCCTGGCAGATTTCCGGCAGGTGACGGTGACCATCCAGCTTGTAGGCTTTCATGCTTTCGCTGGCTTCACACAACAGGGTTCCGATGGCAGCGGTGCGCCCGGCACCACTGACACCCGACTTGCAATCGGCGATCAGGCGCTTGCTATCCACCAGACCGTTTTTGACCAGTGGCAGAAAGCCCAGCTGAACAGCGGTGGGATAACAGCCCGGATTGGCGACCAGACGTGCACCCTTGACCTGTGCCCGGTTCATTTCCGGCAGGCCATATACCGCTTCTGCCAGCAATTCGGGACATGCGTGTGTCATGCCGTACCACTGTGACCAGACCGCCGCATCCTTCAGGCGAAAATCGGCAGACAGGTCGACCACCTTGACGCCGGCCTCGAGCAGTTCGGGCGCCATGGTCATGGCGGTGCCGTTGGGCGTGGCAAAAAACACGATATCGCAGGCAGACAGGGTATCCGCTGCTGGCTCCACGAACGCCAGGTCAAGGTTGCCGCGCAGATTGGTGAACAAGTCTGCGACCGGTTTGCCGGCCTCCCCTCGGGATGTGACGGCAGCCAAGCTGACCTGCGGATGCTTGACCAGCAACCGCAGCAATTCCTGTCCGGTGTAACCTGTTGCTCCGACAATGCCTGCTTTAATCAAGGCGCTGCTCCTGGGTTCTGGGAATGTCGACCTTGGACATTCCGGGATGAATTCAGACTTTCAGCCCCGTTTCCGGGGGCGCGTATGATAGTAGCCCCCCGGGAAAAGATAAAGGGGCGGCGTTTTAGCCGCGTGACTGAGATGTTATCATTCCGAGGTTTTCACGTTCCGTTTACCACCTGGCTCTAGCGATTCAGCCAACAACATCTTCAACCTTACAATGGCAGCAGGAATACCTTAAACCATGCTCTGGTTCAAAGCCTTTCATATCATTTCGGTCATCTGCTGGTTCGCGGCGCTGTTCTACCTGCCGCGCCTGTTTGTCTACCACGCCAACTGTGAAGATGAGCCAGGCAGGGAACGTTTTAAAATCATGGAACGCAAACTGTACCGCGGCATCATGACACCGTCAGCGTTACTCACCGTGGTCTTTGGCGTCATTGTCATTGGCTATAATCCCGCCTATTACATGAGCTCAGGCTGGATGCACGCCAAACTTTTCCTCGTGGCCCTGCTGCTGGTTTTCCATTACCTGTGCTGGCAGCACCTGAAAAATTTCCGGGACGACAGGAATACCAAGGGCCACATCTACTTTCGCTGGTTTAACGAAGTGCCAACCGTGATTCTCATCCTGGTGGTCATCCTCGTTGTCGTCAAACCCTTTTGATTCTCAATTTATACAAGGTTATTTATGTCCACTGAACTGGATCACGCCAAATCCGCCACCCTGTTTAAGTCTGCCCGGCAGTATATTCCCGGCGGCGTCAATTCCCCGGTCCGTGCTTTCAAGGGCGTGGGCGGCAGCCCGGTGTTTTTCCGGGGTGGTGAAGGCGCCTGGCTAATTGATGAAGACGGCAACCGCTACGTGGATTACATAGGTTCCTGGGGGCCACTGATTCTGGGCCATCGCCATCCAGCCGTGATTGCCGCCCTGCAGGAACAACTCGAGAAGGGGGTCACCTTTGGCGCACCGACCGCGAAGGAAGTGGAAATCGCGGAATTGATTACCCAGCTGGTGCCTTCCATCGATTCTGTACGTCTGGTCAATTCTGGTACCGAAGCCACCATGAGCGCCATCCGCCTGGCCCGTGGATTTACCGGCCGCAGCAAGATTCTCAAGTTTGAGGGCTGTTACCACGGCCACGTTGATTCTCTGCTGGTGAAGGCCGGCTCCGGTGCCCTGACGTTCGGTTCGCCGGATTCACTGGGCGTACCCGAGTCCACGTCATCCGAAACCTATGTCCTGCCCTACAACGATCTCGACAGTGTGTCGCAGCTGATGGCCCAATCCGGCAGCGAGATAGCTTGCATCATCATAGAGCCGGTGGCCGGCAACATGAATTGTGTGCCTCCGCTCGCAGGCTATCTGGAAGGACTGCGCGCCTTGTGTGATGAGCACGGGGTTGTCCTGATCTTTGACGAAGTCATGACCGGCTTTCGGACCGCACTGGGTGGCGCCCAGGCCGTTTACAGCATCAAGCCGGACCTGACCACACTGGGTAAAGTGATTGGCGGTGGCCTGCCTGTGGGCGCCTTTGGCGGCCGCCAGGACATCATGGACATGCTGGCTCCATCCGGGCCGGTTTACCAGGCAGGCACCCTGTCCGGTAATCCACTGGCTGTCACCGCCGGCCTGACTACGCTGAAAGAAATCAGTAAGCCGGGCTTTTTTGACGACCTGACCGTAAAGACAGCATTTCTGCTCAAGGGACTGCAGGAACGGGCCGATGCTGCAGGTATCGGCTTCACGACTAACCAAGTTGGCGCCATGTTTGGCTGTTTCTTCAGTGACGAGCAAAAGATTTCCACGTTCGACCAGGTTATGGCCTGCAATGTTGAGCGCTTCAAGACCTACTTCCATCTTATGCTCGAAAGTGGTGTCTACCTGGCGCCATCGGCATTTGAAGCCGGCTTTGTCTCGGCTGCCCACGGCGATGAAGAACTGCTGCTGACGCTGGACGCTGCTGAGAAAGCCTTTGCCGCGCTGTAAAACCGGCAAGCGGAATATTGATAAACAACACGATTAACAAACCATAACAACAACGAGAAAGGGGACACTATGAAGAAGTATCACGTCTACGGCATAGGTGCAGCGCTGGTCGACCAGGAGTTTGAGGTCGAGGACAGTTTTTTCGAGCATGAAAGCATCCAGAAGGGCATCATGACCCTGGTGGATGGCGAATCCCAGGCCACCCTGGAACAGCGCCTGCTGGACAGATTCGGACTGAAAACCCGCTCCGGTGGCGGTTCTGTAGCCAATTCCATTTATGCCATTTCGCAGTTCGGCGGCAATACGTTTTTCTCCTGCAAGGTCGCCGATGACGAAGCCGGTGGTTTTTATGTCGAACAACTCGGTGACCACAACATCCATACCAACCTGGATAACCACAACCGCGATAACGGAGTCACCGGCAAGTGCCTGGTCATGGTCAGCCCGGACACCGAGCGCACCATGCTGAGCTTCCTGGGTATATCTGAAACGCTTTCCAAGAAGGAAATTGACGAAGATGCCCTGAAAGATTCCGCATACCTGTTCCTCGAAGGCTACCAGGTGACATCAGACACCGGTCGTGCAGCCTCCATTTATGCCCGTGAAATCGCCGAGCAAAACGGGGTCAAAACCGCACTGACGCTGTCTGACCCAGCCATGGTGCAGTTCTTCCGTGGCGGACTGCAGGAAATGATTGGCAACGGCGTAGACCTTATTTTTGCCAATGACGTCGAAGCCAAGGAATGGACCGGCAAGGAAACTGTTGAAGAGGCCATTGAAGGCCTAAAGAGCATTGCCAGGCAGATCGTGGTTACCTGCGGCTCCGAAGGCGCCCTGCTCTTTGACGGCGAGAAGAACATCCGGATTGCGCCCCATCAGGTCAAGGCCGTGGACAGCAACGGTGCCGGTGACATGTTCTCCGGAGCGTTCCTGTATGCCGTGTCTGCCGGCCATGATTTCGAAACTGCCGGCAAGCTGGCCAGCCTGGCAGCGGCTACCACCGTCAGCACCTTCGGCCCACGCCTGCCCTACGAGAAGCATCAGGAAATTAAGAGCCAGGTGCTCTGATATTTCCGGCCTGGCTTCAAGCCAGGCATAAAAAAAGCCGGTGCGTGATTCACGACACCGGCTTTTTTATGCTTTCCAGGAAAGCATCACTGCGACTTATTCCATAGAGGCTTTGTCTTGGTCAGTGACGTCTTTCATGCTCAGGCTGATCTTGCCACGGTCATCGATCTTGAGAACCTTCACGACCACTTCCTGTTTTTCCTTCAGGAAGTCAGTGACATTTTCCACGCGCTCCTGCGCGATCTGGGAAATATGCACAAGACCATCCTTGCCAGGCAGGATAGTGACGAAAGCACCGAAATCAACGATCTTGGAAACAATACCCTTGTAGAGCTTGCCAATCTCGGCTTCGGCTGTGATCTCTTCGATCTTAGCCACCGCCGCGTCGCGTGAGGTGGCGTCTTCACCGTAGATACGGACGTTGCCGTCATCATCGATATCGATGGAAGCACCGGTCTCTTCGGTGATGGAACGGATCACAGCGCCGCCTTTGCCGATCACGTCACGGATCTTGTCCGGATGGATCTTGATGTTGGCCATGCTCGGGGCATACTGGGAAATTTCACCCGGTGCAGAAATCACCTTGTTCATTTCACCCAAGATATGCATGCGAGCCTCATAGGCCTGGTCCAGAGCAGTTTCCATGATTTCTTCAGTGATACCCTGGATCTTGATGTCCATCTGCAGAGCGGTCACACCATTGGCAGAACCCGCCACTTTGAAGTCCATGTCACCCAGGTGGTCTTCGTCACCTAGGATGTCGGTCAGCACAGCAACACCGTTGTCTTCCTTGATCAGACCCATGGCGATACCGGCAACCGGCGCCTTGACGGGTACACCGGCATTCATCAGAGCCAGCGAGGTACCACAAACAGAAGCCATGGAACTGGAACCGTTGGATTCAGTGATCTCGGACACGACACGAATAGCATACGGAAACTCGTCTTCACTCGGCAGGACAGCAGCCACACCACGACGTGCCAGGCGACCATGACCGATTTCGCGACGTTTCGGGCCGCTCATGAAACCGGTTTCACCGACGCTGAACGGCGGGAAGTTGTAATGCAGCATGAAGTGATCCTTGCGGGTGCCGCCAAGATCTTCAATGATCTGGGCATCACGCAGGGCGCCAAGCGTTGCCACTACAAGCGCCTGAGTTTCACCACGAGTGAAGAGCGCAGAACCATGGGTCTTGTTCAGCACACCGGTTTCCACTTCGATCGGGCGTACGGTCCTGGTGTCACGACCATCAATACGCGGCTGACCGGCAATGATGTTCTGGCGCACAATGGTTTTCTCCAGCTTGGAGAATATACCACTGACTTCCTTATCCGTGACCGGCGGCTCAACACCTTCGTTTGCAAACTGCCCAACAGCCTGGTCACGCAGTTCAGCCAGTTTGTCCTGGCGCTGCATCTTGTCGGAAATCTGGTAGGCAGCCTTGATACCTTCGCCAAAGCTGGCAGTGATGGCATCAGTCAGGACTACGTTGGTCGCCGGCGGCGTCCATTCCCAGGCCGGTTTGCCAGCCTGGGCTGCAAAGTCGTTGATCGCCTGGATGACAACCTGCATTTCCTGGTGGGCAAAAAGTACCGCACCCAGCATCAGGTCTTCGCTGAGCTCCTTGGCTTCGGATTCCACCATCAGGACAGCAGATTCCGTACCGGCAACAACCATGTCGAGATCTGAAGATTCCAGTACGTCATTAGTCGGGTTCAGCAGGTAACCGTCATTGCTGTTGTAACCAACACGGCCAGCACCCAGCGGGCCGGCAAACGGAATGCCGGAAATGGCCAGGGCAGCAGAGGCCCCGATCATGCCGGCAATATCAGGATCCACATTCTTGTCTGAAGAAACGACAGTAATGATCACCTGTACTTCGTTCATGAAACCTTTCGGAAACAGCGGACGAATCGGCCTGTCGATCAGGCGGGATGTCAGGGTTTCCTTTTCGGTGGGACGACCTTCACGCTTGAAAAATCCACCGGGGATTTTGCCGGCAGCGTAAGTCTTTTCCTGATAGTTAACGGTGAGGGGGAAGAAGTCAGCATCGGGGTTGGCGTTCTTTCTTCCTACGACGGTGGCAAGCACAACAGTGTTGCCGATAGTGACTAACACAGCTCCGGTAGCCTGGCGGGCAACCTTGCCTGTTTCCAGGATTACCGTGTCATTGCCATATTGGAACTCTTTCCTTATCGGATTAAACATATTTTCTTCTCTTTACTTTCTCTTGAACGGTCATTTCCTGGCCAGCCCCATGCCGGCCAGGAAAAAGATTTACTACCTGTATTAGCGACGCAGACCGAGACGCTTGATCAGATCAGCGTAACGATTGACATCCTTTCTTTTCAGGTAATCGAGCAGCTTGCGACGGGTATTCACCATGCGGATCAAACCGCGACGGGAATGGTGGTCATGATTGTGCTCTTTGAAATGGTCTTGCAGCTGGTTGATGTTGGTGGTGAGCAGGGCGACCTGTACTTCGGGGGAACCAGTGTCGCCTTCGGACAGGGCGTACTCGGCAACGATCTCTGCTTTCTGTTCGGCAGTTAAAGCCATCAGATTTTCTCCTGTGAATATGCGTTAAAAAATGAACTTCCGTTTCAATCAGCGTAACCATGCATATTTATAGTTACCTGACTCGCTTCCTGCTGTCCTCACCGATTACCAGAGGGTCCGGCTGGCGAGGGCTGCGTACCATACCACACATCCTGGCCCGGATACAGCCTTTCTGGCTGCCTGGAATCAGTCCAAGCGAGTGAATTTCAAGGGGTTTTCAGCAATCGCACCGGTGAAACCCGGCCATCGTCGAGAATCTTGCCGATGCCAAAAAATGCATCGCCATCGTAGAGCCTGACCTGTCCGCTGGTCGGCAGGTTGCTGACGATCACGGCCTGCCCCTGGCGCATGAAATCGGCGGTAGCGGTAGGCATAACCACTTTCTCCAGGTGGGTGATGGCCAGATCAGCTGGCTGCAGGTTACGATCAAGGTATGCCGGACCATGGGCTTCGGCTTCATGCTCCAGTTGCGCAAAAGTTACCGATTGCGCCAGGGTAAACGGTCCCGAAGCCAGCCGTCGCAACGCTGTTACATGACCACCCGTACCCAGGGCATCGCCGAGATCATCGGCAATCGTGCGGATATAGGTGCCCTTGGAGCAGCGGATATCCAGATCAATCTCATTGCCGCGAAAATCCAGCAGGTCGAGCTGGTAGACCGTCACCTCGCGCACCTTGCGCTCGACTTCCTGGCCTTTTCTGGCGAGTTTGTAGAGAGGGACACCCTGGTGTTTCAGGGCGGAGTACATGGAGGGTATCTGGCGGATATCACCGCGAAAGGCATCGAGATGAGACTCGACATCCTCACGGCTCACCGGTTTGTCACTGGTGCTGATGGTCTCCGACTGCGAATCGCCGCTGGCGGTTTTGATGCCGAGCCGGATGGTGGTCTGATAACGCTTGTCGGCATCGAGCAGGAACTGAGACACCTTAGTGGCTTCACCAAAGCAGAGTGGCAGGACGCCGGTGGCGAGTGGATCGAGACTGCCGGTATGCCCGGCCTTGGCCGCATCGAAAAGCCGTTTCGCCCGCTGCAGGCTGCGGTTGGAGGATTCACCCGCGGGCTTGTCCAGTACGATGATGCCGCTGACCGGCCTGCCCCTGTTTTTTCTTGCCAAGACTTAGGTCCGTTGCAGTTAGGAATGATCGTCAGATGAAACGATCAGTTATCAGGACTCTTCGTCATCATCAAGCTGATGATCACGCTTGTCGCGGGCCAGCGCCTCATCAATCAGGCTGGTGAGATGCTGTCCCTTGACCAGGGTATCGTCGTAGTGAAACTTCAGCCGGGGCGTGGTACGCAGACTGATAGTCTTCGACAGCAGGGTACGCAGAAATCCGGCCGCCTTGTTCAGGGCTTCCAGGCCCTCCTCAACTTCTTCGGCTGACGATTTCCCGAGAAACGTGACATAGACACTGGCGTAGCTGAGATCCTTGCTGACGCTCACGCCAGTGACCGAAGCCATGCCGACACGAGGGTCGCGTACTTCATTCTGGATCAGCAGGGCGATCTCCTTTTTCAGGAGATCGGCTACCTTGTCCACACGATTAGAGACTCTGGCCATGGTTTTTGTCGCAGGCGCTGTGCCCGATTACTCGAGAGTTCTCGCCACTTCCTTGCGCTCGTACACTTCGATCTTGTCGCCGACGCGCACGTCGGTGTAATTCTTCACACCGATACCACACTCCATGCCATTCCTGACTTCTTGGGCTTCGTCCTTGAACCTGCGCAGCGATTCCAACTCACCTTCGTAGATCACAACGTTATCGCGTAGAACACGAATCGGTTTGCTGCGGTAAACGGTGCCTTCGATCACCATGCTGCCGGCAATGGAGCCGAACTTGGGTGACATGAAGATATCGCGCACTTCCGCCACACCCAGGATCTCTTCCTGCAGTTCCGGCGCCAGCATGCCGCTCATGACCGCTTTGACGTCATCGATCAGGTCGTAAATGACGCTGTAGTAACGCAGTTCAAGACCTTCGTTCTCAACCAGGGTCCTGGCTGCCTTGTCGGCACGCACATTAAAACCAATGATGGTGGCCTTGGAGGTGTTGGCCAGCTGGACGTCAGTCTCGGAAATACCACCGACACCGGACGAAATGATGGCGACGGAAACTTCCTCGTTGCCCAGGTTCATCAGGGCCGAGGTAATGGCTTCCAGGGAACCGCGCACGTCGGTCTTGAGCACGACATTGAGCACCTGTTTGTCCTCACTGCCCATGGTGGCGAACATGCTTTCCATCTTCGCCGCCTGCTGCTTGGCCACCTGGGTTTCGCGGAACTTGTTGAGCCTGAATTCCGCCACTTCCTTAGCTTTCTTCTCGTCCTGGACTACCAGGAACTCATCACCGGCATCCGGCGTGCCGTTCAGACCGAGAATCTCCACCGGCATGGACGGGCCGGCGGTTTTCACCTGATTGCCGTTTTCGTCGATCATCGCACGGACCTTGCCATATTCATGGCCGGCCAGAATGATATCGGACATCTTCAGGGTACCGTTCTGGACCAGCACGGTTGCGACCGGACCCCGGCCCTTGTCGAGGCGGGATTCAATTACAACGCCCTTGGCAGGACAGTCCTGGATCGCTTTCAGTTCAAGCAGTTCTGACTGCAGCAGCACCGCATCTAGCAATTCCTTGATGCCCTGGCCGGTGTGGGCAGAAACTTCCAGGAACTGGGTATCACCGCCCCACTCTTCCGGGGTCAGGCCCTTGGCGGCGAGCTCGTTCTTGACGCGATCAGGATCAACGCCCTCCTTGTCCATCTTGTTGATGGCAATCACGATGGGGACGCCCGCTGCCTGGGAATGCTGAACCGCTTCTTCGGTCTGCGGTTTCACACCGTCATCACCAGCCACGACCAGGATCACAATGTCGGTTGCCTTGGCACCGCGGGAACGCATGGCACTGAAGGCCGCATGACCCGGGGTATCCAGGAACGTAATCTTGCCGTGATCGCTATCAACACTGTACGCACCGATGTGTTGGGTGATGCCACCGGCCTCACCTTCGGTGACGGCGGTTTTACGGATATAGTCCAGCAGTGAGGTCTTGCCATGGTCGACATGACCCATGACGGTAACCACTGGTGCACGGGTGACTTCCTCACCATCGTATTTCACCGATTCAGCCAGGCTTTCTTCCAGGGCATCATCAGAAACCGGCTTGGCCTTGTGACCCAGTTCCTCCACCAGCAGCACAGAAGTGTCCTGGTCGAGCATGTGGTTCAGGGTGGCCATGACCCCCATACCCATCAGGGTCTTGACCAGTTCGCCGCTCTTGAGCGACATGCGCTGGGCAAGGTCGGACACGGAAATGGCCTCCGGGACTTCGATTTCACGGGAGATGAATTCGGTAGGCTTCTCGAACTTGTGTTCTTTCTGGCCATGGGCCAGCTTGCGACGCCTTCTGCGACGGGCACCTTCACCGAAATCGTCATCATCATCGAGAATGAAATCATCGGTGGAGCGGATCGGCTGGAATTTGCTTTCTTCCTGATCACGACGACGCAGGCCTTTTTTCTTCTCAGGCGCGTCCGGTTCTTCGCGTTTGACTTCCTTGCGTGCCGTGCCTTTTTTATGGTCACGACGAACTTCGGTTTTATCATCTACCGGCACTTCGGCAGTAACACGGGGTGCTTCACGCTTCAGGCTGACCGTGGACTTGGCCGGAGAACCATCCTTTTCTGCCGCTTTCGCTTCTTCTGCCTGCCGGGCTTTCTCGCGGGCTTCGCGTTCAGCTTGCTCCTTGGCTTCCTTCTCGCGACGTTCGGCTTCCTTGCGATCGGCTTCGATCTGGGCTTCTTCCACGCTGCGCTTCACGTAAGTGCGCTTGCGGCGGACTTCCACATTTACCGCTTTGCTGCGGCCCTGGTTGTCGGTGGTTTTCAGCGTGTCGACGGTTTTGCGCTTCAGGGTAATACGGCGCGGTGTTGCACCACCGGAGGTATCCTCACCGTGTTTGCTCTTGAGAGACATGAGCAGTTTTGCCCGCTCATCATTGGAGATCGTGTCATCCGCTTTTTTCTGCGGCAGGTCGGCTTCCTTGACCTGCTCAAGTAAGCGTTCAACCGGAACACCCACCATCGTGGCCAGTTCACTGATTGTTATATCTGCCATTCAACTCTCCCGAAATTACTGCTTGTGAAAATCCTGAAACTGTTTTTGATACTGCGATAAAAACTCAGGAATTTTCCTCCGCGGACCCTTCAGCGGTTTCATCCGACGTTTCTTCTTCGTCGGCAAACCAGGGGGCCCTGGCGGTCATGATCAACTGACCAGCACGTTCTTCGTCCATACCTTCAATTTCCATCAACTCATCGATGGACTGTTCCGCCAGGTCTTCCATGGACAGTACACTGATGCCGGACAGGGCCAGCGCCAGTTCATTGTCCATCCCTTCCATGTTAAGGAGGTCGTCCTGAATGCCGGCCTTGCTGATATCCTCTTCGGAGGCGATTGCGCGGGTCAGCAGGGCGTCCTTGGCGCGGGCACGTAATTCATTGGCGATTTCTTCATCAAAATCCTGGATGCTGGAGATCTCCTCGAGTGGCACATAGGCAATCTCTTCCAGGGTCGTGAAGCCTTCCTGGACCAGGATTTCGGCAACATCTTCGTCCACATCCAGGCTGTCCATGAAGATCTTGATGGTGCCGGCAGACTCCTGCTGGAGTTTGTCCGCGGCGCTTTCCTCACTCATCACATTGATGGTCCAGCCGGTCAGTTCACTGGACAGGCGCACATTCTGGCCATTACGACCGATGGCCTGGGCCAGGTTTTCTTCGGCAACGGCCACGTCCATGGTGTGGGTATCTTCGTCCACCACGATGGAAGCCACTTCCGCCGGCGCCATGGCGTTAATGACCAGCTGGGCCGGGTTGTCATCCCACAGGATGATGTCTATACGCTCGTTGGCGAGCTCGTTGGAAACCACCTGGACACGGGAGCCGCGCATACCGACACAGGCGCCTACCGGGTCGATACGGCCATCATTGGTCTTTACCGCCAGCTTGGCACGGGAACCGGGATCCCTGGCCGCTGCCTTGATCTCGATAATTTCCTCGGAGATTTCCGGAACTTCAATCTTGAACAGCTCAACCAGCATTTCCGGTGCTGTGCGGCTCAACAGCAGTTGGGGTCCGCGCAGTTCTGTACGCACCTCAAGCAACAGGGCACGCAGGCGATCATTGATACGGAAGGTTTCCCTTGGAATCAGGTTCTCACGCGGCAACAGGCCTTCGGCGTTGTTGCCCAGGTCCACGATGACATTGTCGCGGGTGACTTTCTTGACTGTGCCGGAAACCAGCTGGCCAACTTTGTCTTCGTATTCCGCGACCACGATTTCACGCTCAGCCTCACGCACTTTCTGTACGATAACCTGCTTGGCAGTCTGGGCCGCGATGCGGCCGAACTCGACATTCTCGATTTTTTCGCGATGCACATCGCCCGGTTGAAGGTTGGAATCAACCTCGTGCGCTTCTTCGATAGTGAACTGGGATCCCAGCAGGGCCAGTTCGTCATCAGGCACTACAGTCCAGATACGGTAAGTTTCATAATCACCGGTATCGCGGTCGATGATGACTTCGCAATCAATCTCTTCATCCACGTAGCGTTTTTTGGTGGCGGAAGCCAGTGCCGATTCGATGGCACTGAAAATCACATCCCTGGAAACACCCTTCTCGTTAGAGACGGCATCTGCCACCATCAAAATTTCTTTGTTCATCATTTCGAAGCTACCTATCAAGATCCCTGTCGGGAAAACCTAAAATCACTCTTGCTCTAGTACTGTCGTTCTATACCTGACTGACCAGGCTAGCCTTCTCTATTAATTCATAAGGAATGGTGTATTCCTCATCGCCGATGATGATGACAATCTCATCATCAACAACCGCTTTCAGCTGCCCTGTGAACTTGCGTCTGTTCTCGAAGTTCTCGGTCAGCCTTAATGTCACATGCCAGCCCAGGTATTCATTGAACTGGTCCAGTGTGAACAGTGTTCTGTCCAGGCCCGGTGACGACACCTCCAGGGTGTATTCACCGGTGATGGGATCCTCGACATCCAGGATGCTGCTGATCTGCCGGCTGGCAATCGCGCAATCCTCGATATCAATGCCACCTTCCTTATCGAGGTACACCCGCAACAGCGAGTGTCTGCCTTGCGGAATGTACTCAATCCCCCAGAGCCTGAAGCCCAGGGCCTTGATGGCGGGTTCCAGCAAGTTACCCAGTTCTGTTGTCCGCCTGCTCATCCCAGTTCACTCGCGCATTAAACAAAAAATGGGCCCAAGGCCCACTTCCATCTACTGCTTTACACCTACTAAAAAGCCCCATATAGGGGCTTTAAAAATCTGGAAACCGGTGTCTTCACAGCTTCCGAAAGTTTACGGCGGGAGCAGGCCATTACCTTCATTGTTCCCGCGGTTTATGCAGAGTCCGGCTGGTGGCTCTTGCATAAGCCCTTAACGAAGTCCGGGAAATTGGTAGCGGGGGCAGGATTTCAAACTATGACTTTCCCCGTGGTTTATGGAGAGTTGAGCCCGACGAGCGGTCACAAAAATCTCAATAAACTCGACGACATTTACGATCTTTCTGATCGTTGTCCGTCATCGAAATTGGTAGCGGGGGCAGGATTTGAACCTACGACCTTCGGGTTATGAGCCCGACGAGCTGCCAGACTGCTCCACCCCGCAACACATCAACTTCTTCTAGACTTCACTTTCCCCGGGCTTTCAGCCCTACGGAAAGGCCGGGAATTATAGGAGCATGACCCGTGATGGTCAAGGTCAAACTCCTGGGCCTTAGCCCGAAATGGCCCGTAAATGCTGAATTTCCACAAATACCAACGCAGGCATGACCTTTTCGGGAACGCCTGGCGCGTTCCGGTCGGGTTCAACCTCGTCATGTCCCCGACCAACCTTTCCCCTGGATTCGGGGAGATATGGCAGGTTTTTACCCTGACATTTGAGATTCAGAAACGCTCTCGCGTTCTGGTCGAATTCAACCTCGAATCCGGTTATCCGTGAAAACCCAAAAGGTCAGGTAATCTCCGGGTATTGTTTGGTGCCGAAGGCCGGACTTGAACCGGCACGACCGTTGGGTCACTACCCCCTCAAGATAGCGTGTCTACCAATTCCACCACTTCGGCTTATTCTTGTGTTTCACCGGCATCAAGCGCCGGGATGTCTTCGTTCAGCGCAGGCACATCAGTGTCCTCTGCTGCTTCGAATACAGGCACATCACCAGCATCATCCCCACCAGCCAGAACAGGAATATCATCCAGTGCCTGGCTGGCACTGAGTGCCGCAGCTTCCTGCTGTGCCGTGATTTCATCCAGATTTTCTATCAAACCGCTGTTATCAATACTGAGATCAGCTTGCTGCCTGGCCAGTACAGCCAGCCCCAGGCTGGTAACGAAAAATACCACAGCCATGATGCTGGTTGATTTTGTCAGCACGTTGCCACTGCCAGAGCTGCCGAAAATGGTCTGCGAGGCACCGCTGCCAAAAGAGGCCCCCATGTCCGCTCCCTTGCCCTGCTGGATCAGGACCAGGCCGGTGATGGCAATGGCCGCAATGACGTGTACAAAAATAATGACTGATTCCATAGTTGCTCTCTTGTGACGCTTACCTGGTCCGGATTTGCCGGTGTGCCAGCGTAAGTGCCGGTATTAACTGATACTGTTACAAATCGTTAAAAAATCTTCTGCCACCAGCGACGCGCCGCCCACCAGGCCGCCGTCGATATCGGGCTGGGCAAACAGTTCACCGGCGTTATCCGCCTTGACGCTGCCGCCATACAAAATCCGTATGCCCTCGGCCACTGCCTGACTGGCCTCGGCCAGGGTCTGCCTGATCAGGGCATGCACTTCCTGCGCCTGCTCCGGAGAGGCTGTCAGTCCGGTACCAATGGCCCAAACCGGTTCGTAGGCAAGCACAGCTTCCGCAAATGCCTCAATGCCGACATGGTCCAGCACAGCCTGTAGCTGCTTTAGCACCACCGCTTCTGTTTCACCGGCTTCCCGCTGTTCGCGGCTTTCCCCGACACACAGTACCGGCTTGATACCCTGTGCCTGGGCTGCCGCAAACTTGGCTGCGATAAAGGTATCGCTTTCCTGAAACAGCTCGCGGCGTTCCGAATGGCCAACAATCACATGGCTGCAGCCGAAATCCCGCAGCATGGCAGCCGACGTCTCGCCGGTAAAAGCACCGGCCTCTTCGGCATGAATGTTCTGCGCGCCCAGTTTGATCGCACTGCCCTGCAGGATTTCACCGGCCTGTTGCAGGTAAACCGCTGGCGGGCAAACCAGGACCTCAGCTGTGGCATTCGTGTCCAGTCCTGCGACCAGTGCGCCCAGCAGTGCCGCATTGCTTTCAGTGCGGCCATTCATCTTCCAGTTTGCTGCTACCAGTCCTTTACGCATACGGTGACAGGCCTGCTTCTTATATCCGAGTCTGTCTTCAACCGGCATCGCACCCTCCCCAGATCATCTTTGATACTGACAGGATTTTGCCGGCCGAAAAATGGGCGCCAATACTAACCAACATGGGGGGTATATGCAAGAAAGCAAGCGCCTGAAGACAAGGGAATTCAGGGGTTTGCGGGGTCGCATCGGCCCGGGGCTGAATCGGCGCTCAGGATAGTATCAAGTCACTCTCAAGCCACGTCAGACTGCATTTCGGCCGTGACCACATCGGCAATAGCCTGCGCCAGCCGCGCGACCTGGTCACCGTTTTCACCTTCCACCATGACACGAACAACCGGCTCGGTACCTGAAGGTCGCAGCAACACCCGGCCAGTCTTGCCAAGCTCTTTTTCTGCACTGACGACTGCGGCCTTGATGACCTGATTGTCATTGAGCCCATCCTTGCTTGCGATGCGTACGTTGATCATGGTCTGCGGGAACTTGACCATGCCCTGCTTGATCTCATGCAGTGGCTGGGAGAAGACCTGCATGGCCGACAGCACCTGCAGTGCGGACACGATGCCATCGCCGGTACTGGTGGCATCGAGACAGATAATGTGGCCGGAAGACTCACCACCATAAAGCCACTGGCGGGTCAGCAGCTCGGACATCACATAGCGGTCGCCCACCTTGGTACGGCGAAAGGGAATATTCATTTCACCCAGAGCAATCTCCAACCCGAGGTTGGTCATCACTGTCCCGATGATGCCCTGATCCTTGACCTGACCCGTGGCACTTTTGCCCAGCTTGTACCGGGCAATAATGAACAGCAGTTCGTCGCCGTCAACGATCTCGCCCTTGTGATCGACCATGATGACGCGATCGCCATCCCCATCGAAAGCAATACCCAGGTCGGCATTTTCGGCCAGCACCCGGTCCACCAGTTTTTGCGGATGGGTGGAACCGCAATCCCGGTTGATGTTCAGACCATCCGGCTCCGCGCCAATGGCAATGACTTTGGCACCCAGCTCACGCAGCACATTGGGTGCTATGTGATAGGTCGCACCGTTGGCACAATCCACCACGATGGTGAGACCGTTCAGGCGCAGGTTGCCGGGTACCGTGCTTTTGCAGAATTCAATATAGCGGCCGCTGGCATCCACAATGCGGGAGGCCTTACCGATCCGTGCGGAATCCACCGTGGTCAGTTCCTCGGCCATGGCGTCTTCAATAGCCAGTTCAATATCGTCCGGCAGTTTGGTGCCGTCACCAGAGAAAAACTTGATGCCATTGTCCTGGTAGGGATTATGGGAGGCGCTGATCACGATACCGGCCTGGGCCTGAAAAGTGCGCGTCAAGTAGGCCACTGCGGGTGTTGGCATGGGACCAAGCAGGTTGATATCGATACCGGCGGAAGTGAGACCGGCTTCCAGGGCGGATTCAAACATGTAACCGGAGTTCCGCGTGTCCTTGCCAATCAGGATCTTGCCACCACCCTGCTTGGCAAACACCCTGCCGATCGCCCAGCCCAGTTTGAGAACAAAGTCAGGTGTGATGGGGTAAGTGCCTACCGCGCCGCGTATACCGTCCGTTCCGAAATATTTTTTCCCCAAAATCTTTCTCGCTTTTGCTGGATTCAGTGTGATGCGGTCAGGCGCTTCAGGACTTCATTGCAGACCTTGATGGCATCCACCGTTTCACAGACATCATGGGTGCGCACTATCCTGCCACCATTCATGACACCGATGACGGCGGCAGCCACGCTGCCCTGCATGCGATCCTTTTCGCGTCGGCCGGTAATCATGCCGATCATTTTCTTGCGTGACATGCCCACCAGAAGGGGCAATTCTAACTGCTGCAATTCGGCAAGTCTGCCCAGCAACTCAAGATTATGGCCCAGGGTTTTGCCAAAACCGAAGCCCGGATCCAGGATAATGCGATCCCGGGCAATACCGGCGGCAACACAGGCCTCGACTCGCCCCGACAGATAAGTCGTCACATCGCGAACAACCTCTTCATACACTGGGTTGTCCTGCATGGTTTGGGGAGTGCCCTGCATGTGCATGAGGCAGACCGGCAATGAGGTCGCCGCTGCGGCGGCCAGGGCACCCTCGCGCTCCAGGGCCCGCACATCATTGATCAGTCCCACCCCGGCACTGGCGCAAAGCTGCATGAGCGCGGGATTGCTGGTATCCACCGAAATGATGACATCCAGATTCTGCCTGACCGCTTCCACCACGGGCATGACGCGATTGATTTCCTGGTCAGTGGTGACCGGGGCGGCACCCGGACGGGTCGATTCGCCACCGATGTCCAGTATGGTGGCACCGGCCTTGACCATGGCCTCGGCCCGCTGCAGCACTTTCGCCAGTTCAACATGGCCGCTGCTGCTCATCAGTTCTCCGCCATCGGAAAACGAATCCGGCGTGACATTGAGAATACCCATGACGTGGGCAATTCCCAGGTCCAGGGTTTTGTCACCAAAATGAAACAGGGAAGGAAATGCGCTCATGGTTCTGTCAGATTTGATCTTGTGAAAATGTAAAAGGAGCTCTTGCGAGCTCCTTTCAGGATGACGGTTTTATCTCAAACCCTCTCGAGTCCCGGTCCTTATGACTGGTCCTGCAGAGAGGCTCCGCACAAAGAAGACTTAATGCTCACCAGCCGGACCACCAATGGGTTTGCCGGTATCTGCATCCTTTTTCGATTCGCGGCTGGTATCGCGGGCTTCGGGTTCGACCGTGGCCGTGGTACCTGATCCGTAATCATCGTCATGCCAGCCAGCCGGCGGGCGCGGTTTCTTGCCAGCCATGATGTCGTCAATCTGCAGGGCATCGATGGTTTCCCACTCCAGCAAGGCATCCTTCATGGCTTCCAGCATGTCGCGGTTTTCCTCAAGGATCCGTTTGGCGCGGCCGTAACAGTTATCAATAATGCTGCGGACTTCCTCGTCGATGGCCCGGGTCGTTTCCGAAGACAGTACCTTGGAATTACCGGATGCAGCAGAGCGACCGAGGAAAACATGATCTTCCTCGTCATCGTACTGAAGCGGACCCAGGCGTTCAGAGAGGCCCCACTTCTTCACCATGTTGTGCGCCATCTGAGTGGCGCGCTGAATATCGTTGGAGGCGCCTGTGGTCACCCCTTCGCTGCCCAGCGTCATCTCCTCGGCAATACGGCCGCCATAGAGGCTGCAGATCTGGCTGAGAATACTGGTCTTGCTATGGCTGTAGCGATCCTCTTCCGGCAGGAACATGGTCACGCCCAGGGCACGGCCACGGGGAATGATGCTGACCTTGTAGACGGGATCGTGTTCTGGCACCAGGCGACCAACAATGGCGTGTCCGGCCTCATGGTATGCCGTGTTGAGCTTTTCCTTGTCAGACATGACCATGGACTTGCGCTCGGCGCCCATCATGATCTTGTCCTTGGCTTTCTCGAATTCTTCCATGGTCACGCGCTGCTTGCTGGCACGGGCGGCAAACAGGGCGGCTTCGTTGACCAGGTTAGCTAGGTCGGCACCGGAGAAACCGGGGGTGGCACGGGCCAGTACAGCCTCATCAACCCCGTCGGAAATCGGCACTTTGCGCATGTGGACTTTCAGGATCTGTTCACGACCGCGGATATCGGGCAGGCCAACAACCACCTGACGGTCGAAACGGCCCGGACGCAGCAGCGCCGGATCAAGGACATCGGGACGGTTGGTCGCTGCAATGACGATGACACCTTCATTGCCTTCAAAACCGTCCATTTCCACCAATAACTGGTTCAGGGTCTGCTCGCGTTCGTCGTGACCACCGCCGACACCGGCACCACGATGACGTCCGACCGCATCGATTTCATCGATGAAGATGATGCAGGGTGACTGTTTCTTGGCCTGGTCGAACATGTCGCGAACACGGGAAGCACCCACACCCACGAACATCTCTACAAAGTCGGATCCGGAGATGGAGAAAAACGGTACCTTGGCCTCGCCGGCAATGGCCTTGGCGAGCAATGTCTTACCGGTGCCCGGCTGACCCACCATCAGGATGCCGCGCGGAATGCGGCCACCCAAGCGCTGGAATTTGTCTGGCTCCCGCAGGAAGTCCACGAGTTCTTTCACGTCTTCCTTGGCCTCATCGACTCCAGCGACATCAGCAAAGGTGACCTTGACCTGGTCCTCGGTAAGCATCTTGGCCTTGCTCTTACCAAAGGCCATTGGTCCGCCTTTGCCGCCGACACCGCCGCCCTGCATCTGCCGCATGAAGAACATGAACACGGCAATGATGATCAGGATCGGGAACGAGGCGACCAGCAACTGGGTCCAGATGCTTTGCTGTTCAGGCTCCTGCCCACGGATACGCACGTTGTGCGACAGCAGGTCGTCGATCAGCTTCGGGTCTTCGATATAGGGACGAATCGTGTTGAAACGAGTGCCATTGCTCTTCTGGCCGACAATATTGACACCACTGATGGTGACTTCAGAGACATTGCCCTCCTGCACTTCACGGATAAAGTCAGAATAATCGAGCTGTTCGGCATTGCTGGGCTGATTGAAATTATTGAACACCGTCAGCAGAACAGCCGCAATAATCATCCAGAGAAGTAGGTTTTTTGCCATATCGTTCAAGGGGTTATCTCCCTTTTAGTATCCTGGTACGGAAAGTGTACCGCTTGAATTGGTGGGCCTGGCCCGGGGCCGGGTCCCTGTTTATGGGCATTCGGGCCATCAGCCTGAATGAATTCTTACATTATTTGCCGGCTTTTCCTACATAAGCGGCCGGCTTTCAGCGGCTATAACCCCAGCAATCACGCGGGCTTTAGCCGGAATTTACCGTTATGGAGGGCGTTTCAGCCCTTGAATCCCTTCGCCAGGAGGTAAACCTCCTTGGAACGAGACCTGGAAGCATCCGGTTTTCTGCTCAACACCTGGGTATATTCATTGCGCAGGGCTTTCAGCAGGTCATCAAAGCCGTCTCCCTGAAAGACCTTGCTCAGCAAAACACCGCCCGGTTTCAATGTTATACGGGCAAAATCCAGTGCCAGGTCAACCAGGTACATGGACCGTGGCTGATCTATTGCCGCCATACCACTTAAATTGGGGGCCATGTCTGAAATTACAAGGTCCACGCAATGCGGGTCAGACAGGTCCCGTCCCCCGTCTACCAGGCCAAGAATAGCCTTCAGGCAAGATTCTTCCGTGAAGTCACCCTGCACAAATTGCACATCGGCAATCGCATCCATGGGCAGAATGTCCGAGGCAATGACCCTACCCCTGTCACCCACCAGTTCGGCGGCGACCTGGGACCAGCCACCGGGGGCGGAGCCCAGATCAACTACGGTCATGCCGGGCTTGATCAGTCGGTCGGATTTCTGGATCTCGAGCAGTTTGTAGCTGGCTCGGGAGCGATAGCCGTCGAGCCGGGACTTTTTCACCCAGGCATCGTCCTCATGCTCTTTCAGCCAGTTCTTGCTGCTCTTGGATTTGCTCATGCTGGTTTCGCCACGTTCGGCAATTCTTTAAATCTGCAGGGTTTACTGTACAATTCGCAGCCCTTTCGGGCCCCACCTAACGAACACGGCATACTACTCATGGCATTGGACAAGAAAACCCTTAAAAAATACCGCAGTATCGGTCATCACCTTGACCCCGTGGTCATCGTCGCCAAAGACCTGCGCGAAAACGTGCTTGCCGAAATCGACCGTGCGCTTTCCGATCACGAACTGATCAAGGTCAGGGTGGTGTCTGAGGACCGCGATGACCGGAAAGCCGTCATGGATGAAATTTGCGCGTCGCAGAAAGCAGAACTGGTACAGGTCATCGGCAAGATAGCGCTGATCTACCGCAAGGCCGTTGAGCGCAAGCCGCATCTGTCCAATATCGTGCGCTTCGCTCACCTCGATAATTAACAATAAAGGGAAAAAGTATAAAGCGTATTTACCCCGAATCCGATAAAGAGCCGAAGTCACTCAAACAGCAACTTTCTCTGTTAGGGATCTAAGCGGAGAACTCCGTTTGTTTACGCTTTATCGTCGTTTTTCGTTTTTATCGCTTTCTCGAGAAAACTCTTGCGTCGGCAAACGGGCTACCCCCTATGCCGATCTACAAATGCTCTACCTTTTCAATCTCGTATGCGACATCACCGCCGGGCGCCTTGACGGTGATCTCGTCACCCTCTTCCTTGCCCATCATGGCACGGGAAATGGGCGAGCCGACTGATATCTTGCCGTTTTTCACGTCAGCTTCATCCTCACCCACGATCTGGTAGGTCACCGACTGTTCAGTGTCGAGGTTGTAGAGTGTGACCGTGGTCCCGAAAATCACCTTACCGGTTTCCGGAATGGTCTTGATATCGATGATTTCAGAATCGGCCAGCTTGCCTTCAATTTCCTTGATGCGACCCTCACAGAAACTCTGCTGCTCGCGGGCAGCATGGTATTCGGCGTTCTCCTTGAGATCACCGTGTTCACGGGCTTCGGCAATGGCCTGGGTTATTTTCGGGCGCTGGACTGTCTTGAGATCTTTCAGTTCCGCTCTCAAGCGCTCGGCGCCATCAATGGTCATGGGTACTTTACGCATGTGCCAACTCTTTTATGTTTTCTCAGAATGACTTTAACAGAGATAGCCTGACCAGAGTCAGGCTTTCTGTTCTGCGTGCAGGTGCTGGAGGCTGTTGACTGAAATGTCTCCGCCAAACACCAGGGCTTCGTAAACCGCCTTGGCACTGGCAATTGTGGTGGTGCAGTACACACCATGCCTCAGGGCAGTGCTACGGATGGTCGCCGAGTCGGCAATGGCCTGGCGGCCTTCCGTGGTGTTCACGATAAGATCAATTTCATCATTTTTCAACATATCCACAATATGCGGACGGCCTTCCATCACCTTGTTGACGGCTTCAACCGGAATGCCGGCATCGGCGATCACCTTGGCGGTACCCTTGGTGGCGACCAGCTTGAACCCCAGTTCGTGGTAGTTCTTTGCCAGTTCGGCCAACTCACCCTTGTCGGCTTCGCGCACACTGATGAAGGCCTTGCCGTCGAGCGGGATATTGAGCTCACCCATGCCCTGTGACTTATAGTACGCCTCGGCAAAAGTTTCACCGGTACCCATGACCTCACCGGTGGATTTCATTTCCGGTCCGAGAATCGGGTCAACACCCGGGAACTTGTTGAATGGGAAGATGGCTTCCTTGACCGAGTAGAACGACGGCACGATTTCCTTGGTGAAGTTCTGGGACTTCAGGGAAATACCAGCCATGCACTTGGCGGCAATCTTGGCCAGCGACACCCCAATGCACTTAGAGACGAAGGGTACGGTCCGTGAGGCACGCGGATTCACTTCGATGATGTAAACCTCACCGTCCTGGTACGCCAGCTGGGCATTCATCAGACCAACCACGCCCAGCTCCTTGGCCAGAAGGATGCACTGTTCGCGGATCTGGTCCTGGATATCCATCGGCAGGCTGTATGGTGGCAGTGAACAGGCGGAGTCACCGGAGTGCACCCCGGCCTGCTCGATATGCTGCATGATGGAGCCGACCACGACTGCTTCGCCGTCGCTGACCACATCCACATCCATCTCGATGGCCGAGTTGAGATAGTAGTCCAGCAGTACGGGGCTTTCATTGGACACTTCCACGGCGCTCTTGATGTAGCGCTTGAGTTCAGCCTCGTTGTAGACGATTTCCATGGCACGGCCACCCAGGACATACGAGGGACGCACGACCAGCGGATAACCAATCTGCTCGGCCTTGGTAATGGCTTCTTCCAAGCTGCGTACCGTGCTGTTGGCCGGCTGTTTCAGGTTCAGTTTCTGGATCAGGTTCTGGAAACGCTCGCGGTCTTCTGCGCGGTCGATGGCATCGGCGGGCGTGCCGATAATGGGTACCCCGAGTTTCTCTAGACGGGTCACCAGCTTGAGGGGCGTCTGGCCACCGAACTGCACGATGACACCGGCCGGCTTTTCAATGCGCACGACTTCCATCACATCCTCGAGCGTTACCGGTTCGAAGTAAAGGCGGTCGGAAACGTTGAAGTCCGTGGACACGGTCTCCGGGTTGCAGTTGATCATGATGGCTTCAAAGCCTTCCTCGCGCATAGCCAGCGCGGCATGGACACAGCAGTAATCGAACTCAATACCCTGGCCAATACGGTTCGGCCCCCCACCCAGTACGATGATCTTCTTGCGATCGCTCACTTCCGCCTCGCATTCCTCTTCATAGGTGGAATACATATAAGCCGTTGAAGAACGGAATTCCGCCGCACAGGTATCCACGCGCTTGTAGACCGGATGAATGTCCAGTTCCCAGCGCCGCTCGCGCACGGCTTCTTCCTTCACCCCCATGACCTTGGCCAGGCGCTCATCGGAAAAGCCCTTGCGTTTCAGGCGGTACAGGGTGTTGCGATCCAGCTGGTCGAGACTGACGGTGGCCAGGGTCTGCTCGTCCTTGATGATGTCCTCGATCTGGACCAGGAACCAGCGGTCGATATGGGTGTATTCAAACAGCTCATCGACAGACATGCCGGCACGGAAACCATCAGCCACATAGCGGATGCGTTCGGCACCGGGTTCCTTCAGTTCGCGCAGCAGCTCTTCCTGGGCGTTGCTGGCTTCTGAATCCAGCACCGGGTCGAAACCACAGATGCCCACTTCCAGGCCGCGCAGGGCTTTCTGCATGGACTCCTGAAAGGTGCGGCCGATAGCCATGACCTCACCGACAGATTTCATCTGGGTGGTCAGGCGGTCAGGAGCCTGCGGGAACTTCTCGAAGGTGAAACGGGGAATCTTGGTAACCACGTAGTCGATGGTCGGCTCGAACGAGGCCGGCGTGATACCTCCGGTGATTTCGTTGCGCAGCTCATCCAAGGTGAAGCCGACCGCCAGCTTGGCGGCGACCCGGGCAATCGGAAAACCGGTGGCCTTTGAGGCCAGCGCTGATGAACGTGATACACGCGGGTTCATTTCAATGACAACCAGGCGACCGGTTTTTGGGTCCAACGCGAACTGCACGTTGGAACCACCGGTTTCCACACCAATCTCACGCAGGACGGCGCAGGCCGCATCACGCATGATCTGGAATTCCTTGTCGGTCAGGGTCTGCGCGGGCGCAACCGTGATGGAGTCACCGGTATGGATGCCCATCGGGTCGAGATTCTCGATGGTACACACGATGATGCAGTTGTCGTTCTTGTCACGCACAACCTCCATCTCGTATTCCTTCCAGCCGATGAGCGATTCATCAATCAGCAGCTCGTTGGTCGGACTGAGTTTCAGACCGCGTTCGCAAATCTCCTGGAACTCTTCCTTGTTGTAGGCGATACCGCCGCCGCTGCCACCCATGGTGAAGGACGGCCGGATGATGCAGGGAAAGCCGAGTTTCTCCATGGCTTTGGTGGCTTCTTCCATGTTGTGGGCAAACTCGTGATTGGGGGTTTCAAGACCTATGGCTTCCATGGCCTTGTCAAACAGTTCCCGGTCCTCGGCCTTGTCGATGGCATGCTTGCGGGCACCAATCAGTTCACAGCCGTACTTTTCCAGGATCCCATGCTTGTCCAGATCAAGTGCACAGTTGAGTGCGGTCTGGCCACCCATGGTCGGCAAAATAGCGTCAGGCTTTTCCTTGGCGATGATTTTTTCCACCGTCTGCCATTCGATCGGCTCGATATAGGTGGCATCTGCCATGCCTGGATCGGTCATGATCGTGGCCGGGTTGGAGTTGACGAGAATGATCCGGTAACCCTCTTCACGCAGGGCCTGGCAGGCCTGGGCGCCGGAATAGTCGAATTCACACGCCTGGCCAATCACAATGGGGCCGGCGCCGATAATCAGGATACTTTCAATGTCAGTTCTTTTGGGCATAGTCAGTCAGCAGTTTGATAGCGGTTTTCTGGTAGTGGCTTATCCGACATGGGCCTGGAGCAGATCAATGAAATGATCGAACACAGGCGCGATGTCATGGGGTCCCGGGCTGGCTTCAGGGTGTCCCTGGAAACCGAATGCGGGCTTGTCAGTCAGGTGAATGCCCTGCAACGAGCCATCAAAGAGGGACTTGTAAGTGGCTCTCACATTGGCCGGCAGGGACTCGCCATCAACGGCAAAACCATGGTTCTGGCTGGTGATGAACACGCGACCGGAATCGAGATCCTGCACGGGATGGTTGGCACCGTGATGGCCCAGTTTCATCTTCACCGTGCTGGCGCCACTGGCTAGGGCCAGCAACTGGTGACCAAGGCAGATACCAAAAACTGGAATGTTGGTATCCAGGATTTTCCTGATCGCCGCGATGGCGTAATCACAGGGTTCCGGGTCACCCGGGCCGTTGGACAGGAAAACGCCGTCCGGGTTCATGGCCAGGACTTCACTGGCCGGCGTCTGGGCAGGCACGACGGTAACCTGGCAGGAGCGGTCAGTCAGCATGCGCAGGATGTTGCGTTTGACACCAAAGTCGTAGGCAACCACATGGAACTGGCCGGGTTTCTTCGGGGGTCTGTGACCTTTACCAAGCTTCCATGACCCTTCAGTCCAATTATAGGATTCGGAACAAGTGACTTCCTTCGCCAGATCCATGCCGACCAGCCCCGGGTATTCCCTGGCTGCTGCCAGTGCCTGTTCCCTGCCTTTCTCGGGATCAATGGCGAGGATACCACCGGCGATGACACAGCCGTTGAGCGGGCCGTTATCGCGCAGGATGCGGGTCAGGCGGCGCGTATCGATCTCGCAGATCGCCACGACATTGCGCAGTTTCAGGAAATCTGTCAGGGTCTGCTCGTTGCGGAAGTTGCTTTCGAGCATCGGCAAATCGCGGATGACCATACCGGAGGCCCAGACTTTTTCGGACTCATCGTCTTCGCTGGTCGTCCCGGTATTGCCAATATGGGGATAAGTGAAAGTGATAATCTGCTGGGCATAGGAAGGATCCGTCAGGATTTCCTGGTAACCGGTCATCGAGGTATTGAATACCACTTCCCCGGTTGTCTGGCCTTCAGCGCCAATGGACACTCCCTCAAACAGGGAGCCGTCTTCAAGTGCCAGGATGGCGGGCTTGTGTTGCATAGTCTCTTCTTCTCACCTCTTTTTTGCTCTTTTTCATCTCATCCGTTGACGCTGTACTGGTAAACAGCGATGAACAGTAAGCGAAATGAGTTCAGTATTCGCCTGCTGCAACCTGTCAGACCAAAATTCGGCCCGTAGAATGCTTCAACCGGTGATCCGGCTGAAACATGACAAGATACAAGTGATTTAAAGACTTACTGTGACAACACCAGAATCTGGCTAACAATAAACAGTTAAAAAAAAGCGGAATAGGGGGGAACCCTATTCCGCTTTTTCAAATTCTGTGTGGTCCGTTGGGCAGGACATTTTGTTGTTTCAGTGTCTTCATACTGAAAACTCATTCTATGAAAAACTGCCCCTGCTTGTCCATGGCAGACTGACAAAAAGACCGACTATTTCACCGTGTTACTGCTCAAAGGCCCAGGACATCCTGCATATCATAGAGACCGCTATCCTTGTCCTTGAGCCATAGCGCGGCTTTCACGGAGCCGGCGGCATAGGTCATGCGGCTATTGGATTTATGGGTGATCTCAATGCGTTCGCCTTCACCGGCGAACATGACGGTGTGATCGCCGACGATATCCCCGGCCCGAATGGATTCAAAGCCGATGGTTTTGCGGTTACGCTCTCCGACATTGCCTTCACGGCCATAGACGGCCACTTCGTTGAGGTCGCGCCCGAGGGCATCAGCGACAACCTCACCCATCTTCAGCGCAGTCCCTGAGGGGGCGTCCTTCTTGTGGCGATGATGGGCCTCAATGATTTCGACGTCGGTGTCCTCACCAATCACTCGGGCGGCTTCTTCCACCAGTTTGAGGCACAGGTTCACACCCACACTCATGTTGGGGGCAAACACGATCGGAATGGATTTGGCGGCATCATCAATGGCTTTTTTCTGTTCATCACTGAAACCGGTGGTACCAATAACCAATTTCTTCTTTGCCGACAGGCAGAATTCAAGGTGGGCCATGGTGGATGCCGGACTGGTAAAGTCGATGAGCACATCGAAGTCTTCCAGAACTTCCTCAAGATTGTCGACCGCATAGACGCCCTGCGATGGCAGGCCGCACAGGCCGCCGACCTCTTCACCCAGGCTCGGGCTGTTGGTGCGCACCGACGCGGCGCCCAATGCTACGCCTTCTGTGCGAGTGATCGCCTCGACAATAATTTTACCCATGCGACCGGCTATGCCGGCGACAGCGATACGCAACACCATACTGAATCCTTACTGATAAAGCGTCCTGATCAGGACTTTTCAAGACTTTAATGCATCAACGAATTTTTTCACACCGTCAAAGAAACTGGTCTTTTTCGGTGACTGCTTGTTACCCTGACTTTCCTGTATTTCCTGGAATTCTGCAAGCAGTTCTTTCTGCCGTTTCGTCAGGTTGACCGGGGTCTCTACGACCACCCGGCACAGCAGGTCGCCGGGTGCGCCGCCACGCACGGGCGTGACGCCTTTATTGCGAAGACGGAACAGTTTACCGGTCTGGGTTTCGGTCGGAATCTTCAGTTTCACGCGACCTTCCAGGGTCGGCACTTCCAGCTCGCCACCGAGGGCGGCATCCACGAAACTGATGGGGATCTCGCAGTGCAGGTTGCTGCCATCGCGCACGAAAATCGGGTGTTGCTTGACCGCGATCTGCACGTACAGGTCTCCGGGCGGACCGCCATGGATACCGGCTTCGCCTTCGCCGGTTAGGCGAATGCGGTCACCGTCATCGACACCTGCCGGGACTTTCACGGCGAGGGTCTTGGTTTCCTCCACGTTGCCACGGCCATGACAGACATGACACGGATCCTTGATGGTCTTGCCTGCACCCTGGCAGCGCGGACAGGTCTGCTGCACGGAAAAGGGCCCCTGGCGCATGCGTACGTGACCCATGCCGCCGCAAGTGGCGCAATTTTCAGGGGTAGTGCCTTTCTTGGCGCCGCTGCCATCACAGGTATCGCAAACCCTGGTGGTGGGGATGCGGATTTTGACCTCGGTGCCGCGCACGGCATCCTCAAGGGGGAGACTCAGGGTATAACTCAGATCAGAACCGCGCTGGACATGGCTGCGGCCACGGCTGCCGCCAAAAATATCACCAAAAATGTCACCAAAAATATCGCCAAAGCCCTGGGCGCCGGCACGACCGCCACCGCCCATGCCACCAACCCCGGCATGGCCGAACTGGTCATATGCGCTGCGTTTTTCCTGGTCGCTGAGCACTTCGTAAGCCTCGTTGGCTTCCTTGAAGCGCTTCTCAGCCTCATCGTCTCCGGGATTGCGGTCCGGGTGATTTTTCATGGCAATACGACGATAGGCCTTCTTGATCTCGGCCGTGTCAGCACCACGTTCTACACCCAGTACTTCGTAATAATCTCTTTTATCCATTCCAGTTCCAGCAATTCCGGATAGCAAAAAACTAACGCAGGCCAAAGCCCGCGTTAGTCAGGTAGGTACCCATAAACCCCTGAAGGAGGGGCTTCAGCCCCGAAGGGTGTTCGCGGCTAAAGCCGCTCCTAAGGTGCCCGGCAACTGTCTGCCGGGCACTTGTAGCAGGCAGGTTTATTTTTCGTCTTCTTTGACTTCTTCAAACTCAGCATCAACGGCATCGTCTTCAGAGGAAGCCGATGACTGGGCGCCGCCCTCGGCACCTTCAGCACCGCCCGCAGCTGCCTCGGCTTCAGCATACATGCGCTGGGCCAGGCCTGTGGATGCATCGGTCAGATCCTTGGTCTTGGCTTCGATCTCGGCCAGGTCATCACCCTTGATAACGTCTTCCAAGGCCGTGATGGCAGCTTCGATCTTTTCTTTCTCACCCTCTTCCACTTTGTCAGCCGCTTCAGTAAGCGTCTTCTTGGTGGCGTGAATGAGACCGTCAGCCTGGTTGCGGGCCGTGATCAGTTCTTCAAACTTCTTGTCCTCGGCGGCATGTGATTCCGCGTCCTGGACCATCTTGTCGATTTCCTCGTCAGACAGACCACTGGAGGCCTTGATGACGATGGACTGTTCCTTGCCGGTAGCCACGTCTTTGGCGGACACGTTCAGGATACCATCGGCATTCAGGTCGAAGCTGACCTCGATCTGCGGCATACCGCGTGGCGCCGGGGGAATGTCGCTGAGGTCAAAACGGCCCAATGACTTGTTCTGGGCTGCCTGCTTGCGCTCACCCTGGACCACGTGAATCGTCACGGCAGTCTGATTGTCTTCAGCGGTGGAGAAGGTCTGCTTCTTGCTCACCGGGATCGTGGTGTTCTTCTCGATCAGCGGCGTAGCCACACCACCCAGGGTTTCGATACCCAGGGTCAGCGGGGTCACATCCAGCAGCAACACATCAGTGACATCACCGGCCAGGACGGCAGCCTGGATGGAGGCCCCCATGGCAACGGCTTCGTCTGGGTTCACGTCACGACGTGCTTCGTTGCCGAAGAAATCAGCAACTTTCTTCTGCACCAGCGGCATACGGGTCTGACCGCCAACAAGAATGACGTCATTAATGTCAGTGACTTTCAGGCCGGCATCCTTCAGGGCAACCTGCAACGGCTCGATCGTACGGTCGACCAGGTCTTCCACCAGCGATTCCAGCTTGGAACGGGTCAGTTTCACCACAAGGTGCTTCGGACCCGAGGCGTCGGCCGTGATGTACGGCAGGTTGACTTCGGTCTGCTGGGAAGAGGACAGCTCGATCTTGGCTTTCTCGGCGGCTTCCTTCAGGCGCTGCAGGGCCAGCGGATCGTTGTGCAGATCCATGCCGGAATCCTTCTTGAACTGCTCGGCCAGGTAGTCAATCAGGCGCAGGTCGAAGTCCTCACCCCCGAGGAAGGTGTCACCGTTGGTGGAGAGCACTTCGAAGGAATGCTCGCCATCAGTTTCGGCAATCTCGATGATGGAGATATCGAAGGTACCGCCACCCAGGTCATAGACCGCAATGGTGGAATCGCCACTCTTCTTGTCCATGCCGTAGGCCAGGGCTGCGGCAGTAGGCTCATTGATAATACGCTTAACATCAAGACCGGCGATCTTGCCGGCGTCCTTGGTGGCCTGGCGCTGGGAATCATTGAAGTAGGCCGGCACGGTAACAACCGCTTCGGTGACTGTCTCGCCCAGGTAATCCTCGGCGGTCTTCTTCATTTTCTTCAGCACCTGCGCCGATACCTGCGGCGGGGCCATGGATTCATCGCGGACGGAAACCCAGGCATCACCGTTGTCGGCCTTGACGATCTTGTAAGGCACCATCTTGATGTCCTTCTGCACCACCGAGTCATCGAACTGGCGGCCGATCAGGCGCTTGATGGCGAACAGGGTATTCTCCGGATTGGTGACCGCCTGGCGCTTGGCTGGCTGGCCAACCAGCGTTTCACTGTCTTCGGTATATGCAATGATCGAGGGCGTCGTGCGATCGCCCTCGGCGTTTTCGATGACTTTGGCCTTCCCCCCCTCCATGATGGCAACACAGGAGTTGGTGGTACCCAGGTCTATTCCGATAATTTTGCCCATGATGTCGTAATCTCCAGCAAAGCTTGCGCTTCAAACTTAGTAATGAGGTCTATATAGGCCCGGCAGTTGATAATTCAAGGCTTTCCGGACGGCTTTTATGAAAATTCTGGCTCCGTTTTGTCGCCTTGGCGCCTACGGGGCCTTGGACACCATCACCATGGCCGGGCGGATGACCCGGTCATTGAGCGTATAGCCCTTCTGGACCACTGCCACGACGGTATTGGGCTCCACATCCGGATTTGGCACCATGGACATAGCCTGGTGCCGCTGCGGATCAAACGGCTCGCCTTCCGGGTTCACCTGCTTGATATGAAATTTCTCGCAGGTTTCCAGGAAGCCCTTCAGAGTCAGCTCGACCCCCTCGCGCAGCGGGACAATAGCCTCATCGTCCTTGTCTGCCACAGCGGCAAGGGCCCGCTCCAGGTTGTCGATCACGGTCAGCAGGTCGGAGCTGAAGCGCTCTAGGGCAAATTTATGGGCCTTTTCCACGTCCTGCTCGCAGCGGCGGCGCATGTTCTGCACTTCGGCATGGGCACGCAGCACGGAATCAGCCTGTTCGGCTAGCGCGGCGGCCACAGCTTCCTCGATGCGGGCGTCGAGCTCGGCATCAGCGTCTCCGGCTTCTGCGGCGGTGTCTGGGGATTCAGCCGGGGTTTCCCCGTCTGGCTGGTGCTCTTGGGCCGGGTTTTCCTCGGCCATGTCTTTGTCAGCGTCTTCGCGCGCCATTCTTTCCTCCAGCAAATCAATGTTTAGGCGACAGAATACCCGCTATATGGGGGCCAAGAGGCTGATAATCAAGATAAAACAACGAGAAATTTACATGGCGTTTTTTTCTCGCGCCGACGGCCCGAATCTGGTCTAAAATCAGAGCCATCAACCGCTATAATTCGGCCATGCTGCAGCAACTCACCATCAACAATTACGCCATCGTCGACAGCCTCGAGATCGAGCTGGATCCCGGTATGACCGTCATCACCGGCGAAACCGGCGCCGGTAAATCCATCATGCTGGACGCTCTCGGCCTGACCCTGGGCGACCGGGCTGATCGCGAGGTGATAAGAGGCGGCGCCGAACGTGCCGACATCACCGCCTGCTTCACCCTGCCCGATAACCCGGACGTGACAGACTGGCTGCAGGCCCATGATTTCGACAGCGAGGACAGTGCCTGCATCCTGCGTCGGGTCATTACCCGTGACGGGCGTTCGCGTGCCTACATCAACGGCCAGCCCACAACGCTGAACAACCTGCGCGACCTCGGCGAGATGCTCATCGACATCCACAGCCAGCATGAGCACCAGTCCCTGCTCAAAACCGCCACCCACCAGCGCCTGCTTGATGACTACTGCGGTTTGCAGAAATCCTCAGCCGAGGTCCGGTCACTGGCGAGCAAATGGCGCCGGCTCAACGAGGAACTGGAACAGATCAGGAACAAGGCAGAAGAGTCCAACGCCCAGTACCAGCTCCTCAGCTACCAGGTGAAGGAACTGGAAGAGCTGAACCTAGCAGAGGACGAGCTGGAAGCGCTGGAAGAAGAGCACAGGAAGCTCAGCCATGGTGAGGAATCCGTGGTGGTCAACCAGCAGGTTCTTGATCTGGTGTCCGAAAATGACGAATTCAACCTGGAACAGTCGCTCAACAAGGCCATTGCCCTGCTGCAGGACATTCCCTATGCCAGCAAGCAGACCGAAGAAGCCTGCAACCTGCTCAACACCGCCCTGATCCAGGTGGAGGAGGCTGCTTCGGCACTGAAGCATGCCATCGACCAGTTTGAAATCGACCCGCAGCGGCTGGGCGAAATCGACCAGCGCCTGGCCCTGATCCATCAGCTGGCGCGCAAACATCATGTGCCGGCCAATGAATTACCTGCCCTGTTCCTGAAACTGTCGGACGACCTGTCCGGCCTTAGCGAGGCCGATGTCCAGATTGAACTGATGGCGGAAGAACTCGGCCGTCTGCACAAACAATATGCTGAAAAAGCGGCATCCCTGAGCGATGACCGTGACAAGGGGGCCAAGAAACTGGCCAGGGAAATCAATGCCCAGCTCGCCAAACTCGGCATGGAGGCCGCCAGTTTCAGCGTGGCCCTGACCCGCTTCAGTGACAACACGCCCAGACCGGGCGGCCTGGAAGGCATCGAGTTCCTGGTCAGCACCAACCCGGGGCAGCCGCCCCGACCTCTTGTGAAGGTCGCATCGGGTGGTGAACTCTCGCGCATCAGCCTGGCGATCCAGGTCGTGACAGCACAAACCTCGGCCATTCCGACCCTGGTCTTTGACGAAGTGGATGTGGGCATCGGCGGCGGCGTGGCCAGGGCCGTGGGTGAGTTGCTGCGTAAGCTCGGTGACAGGGGGCAGGTTCTCTGTGTCACCCACCAGCCGCAGGTCGCCAGCCAGGGTCACCAGCACCTGTATGTCAGCAAATCCTCCGACAAGGACTCCACCGCCACCCAGTTGCAGGCCCTGTCAAAGAAGGAGCGTATCGAGGAAGTTGCCCGCATGCTGGGCGGGGACGAGATTTCCGAGAAGTCCCGGGCTCATGCGAAGGAACTGCTGGCGTAGCAGCATATGTAGGCCGGCATAGGCCTGAAAGGCCGTTTGCCGACATATTCGCCCCCCATATTTCCGCGGGTAGATTCGACAGATGTGTCGGCAAACGGGCTGCGCCCTATGCCGACCTTCCATGTTTTTGGGGAGTTAATCTTTCTGGCAATCCGCGCACAACCCATAGATATACAGGGAGTGGTCGGAAATGGTGAAGCCAAAGCGATCGGCGGCGGCGCGCTGCTGCTTTTCAATGATTTCGTCGAAAAACTCCTCAACCCGACCGCACTTGGTGCACACGATATGGTCGTGATGGTCTTCCGGCGTCATTTCAAACACGGAATGACCGCCTTCAAAATGGTGGCGGGTGACAAGGCCCGCAGTCTCAAACTGGGTCAGCACGCGGTAAACCGTGGCCAGCCCGACATCCTCATCCGCATCACGCAGCGCCTTGTATACATCCTCAGCGCTCATGTGACGCGACTCGGCAGATTCCAGGATCTGCATGATCTTGACGCGCGGCAGGGTAACTTTCAGACCTGCCTTGCGTAATTCCTGGTTCTCTCCGCTCATATACTCTCTCACTCTGGGTCTTGCAGGGGGCTACAGCGTGAATGCCATGGAGACTTGAAGCCCGACAAACCAGGCAGCATTCCTATTAACATCACGAACACCTTTCGGGTATTATGCCCTCTCGCGAATTCATGTAAAAGGCTGGACACTCCTGCTGCCATGCACAGGTACCTGATACTGACAACCACACTGATACTTTCTGCACTGCTGAGCAGCTGCGGTGGTGTGACGTCGTTTGCCTTTCCGGGCGTGTACCGTATCAACATTCCCCAGGGCAACATTATTACCCAGGAAATGGTGGACCAGCTGCGCCCCGGCCTGACCAAGCGCCAGGTCAACTTCATCCTCGGCACCCCGATGCTCAAGGACACGTTCAACCAGGATCGCTGGGATTATGTCTACAGCTTCCAGCAAGGCGGTGGCGAGCGCCTGCAGGAGCGACTCACCGTATATTTCGAAAACAACGAATTGTCCCATTTCACCGGTGACTTCCAGCAGACCCCGGAAAACGAGCAGTTCGGCAAGACCTCCTCCTCAGAGAGCAACGACGTTTCTGCCGTCAGCCAGTAACGCTTACCTCGACTTTACTTCCTCGTCATTACTTTTTTTAGCTTGCCCGCTTTTCTGCCGGGAAGCCCTTTCCAGTCGTGCCTGCTTCGGATCAATCAGCAGGGGGCGGTATATTTCCACCCGGTCATGGGGTAGGAGCACATAATCTGCAGGTAACGGCATCTCCACGCCGTTAAGCGGCCGGGAAAAAATACCCAGTGGCGGTGCTTCCCCTTCAGGCAGGTAAGCAGCCACGCTGCTCAGCAAGCCTGACAGCGCCACAGCAGCCTCCGCGGTAGTGCCTTGCGGGACATCCAACGCCACAATTTCCTGGCAGTCCGGCAGCGCATAAGCCACCTCCACCGGGATCAGGGCCGTTGTCGGAATGCTGTCGCTCATCACGTCCTCATGTGTTCTGCCTGCTACCCGTAGAGTTTCTCGGCGCGATTGCACACCGCATTGACCAAGCTCTTGCTGGTGCTATCGAACAGGCGTTTGAGCACGACATCCACCAGCCCGGCGGAAAATTCAAACTCCATGACCAGGCTGATCTTGCAGGCAGAATCCGACAATGGCTTGAATGTCCAGACCGCATCGAACGCCTTGAAGGGCCCTTCCACCAGCGCCATGGTCATCGACTCATTCGCCACCAGTGTATTGCGGGTGGTAAAGCTGTAGCGCAATCCGGCCTTGCCCAGGTCGAGCCGTGCCGTCACTGAAGTGGGGTTGCGCTCCAGGATTTCCGCGCCCAGGCAGCCGTCCATGAATTTCGGATAGGCTTCGATGTCATTCACAAGAGCAAACATCTGGTCCGCCGTGTACGGCAGCAAGGCACTTTGGTCGATACGGGTCATTGGCCAGCCGGGTCAGAACCCGAAGAGATTATGGGCGAAATAGATACGCGAGACATTGTTGGCAAATACTGCCAGCAGGATCAGCGGAATGAAGGTACCCAGTGAAAAGCCGACATATTTCTGCAACAGACTGTCGGGATAACCCTCATTGTGCAGTGCCACTTCTTCATGCAGTTTGTACTTCTTCCACCGGTATGTCACAAACAGGCATACCGTGAAACCAATCAGCGGCAGAATGGTTTCGTAGAAGACATCGTAAATGAGGTCAAAAAAGGACTTGTCGATACCGCCGTAATGCATGAACCCGGTAAAGAAATCACTCATGCCGAACGACAGCGTTGCCATAATGATAAAGATAACCATCAGGCCGGCAATCCAGATGATGGCTTCACGGCGGGACTTGTCTTTTTCATCCATCAGGTAGGCAATGGGAATTTCAGTGATGGACACCAGCGAGGTCAGTGCCGCAAAAAACACCAGGGTAAAGAACACACTGGCCACCAGGCTGGCACCGAAATAGCCGATGAAGGCCTGTAATTCGAGAAAGATATGCGGCAGGTAACTGAACATCAGGCTGATGCTGCTCTCGGACAGATTCTCCGCGTCTACGCCCGGTTCGGCGGCAAAGACCGCCGGAATCACGAGCAGGCCTGCCAGCAGAGCAACGCCGGTATCGGCAATCGCCACCAGGCGTGTGGCGCTGGCCATGTTTTCCTGCTTGTTGAGATAGGAGCCGTAGGTAATCAGGATGCCCATCCCCAGCGACAGCGAGAAAAAGCCATGGTTCAGCGCCGAATTGATCACACCGCTGTCGATCTTGGAGAAGTCCGGCACGAGGTAAAACGACAACCCGGCCGAAGCATTATCCAGCGTCAGTACAAACAGGATCATCAGAATCAGCATGACGATAAGGGTAGGCATCATGACCCGGGCCGCGCGTTCAATACCGCCCTGTACACCATGGGCGAGAATGAAGAACAGCAAGGCCACCAGCCCGACCAGATAAATGAACACGCTCGGCGAGCCGACAATGCCGCCAAAGGTATCCGGATTGGCCAGGGTTTCCAGGTTGCCAAAGATGGATTGCAGCATATAGATGAGAATCCACACCGTAATCACCGTGTAGAACACGGCAATCATGAACGGCGTGAGGATGGCGAGACCACCGACGAAACGCCAGTGCTTCTCACCGCCAGACAACGCCGAGAAGGCGCCGACCGGACTGCGCTGGGAAGCACGCCCCATGGCAATCTCCGCCAGCATGACCGGAAAACAGACAAATGCGATGAAGGCGATATAGATGAGCAGAAAGGCCGCGCCGCCGTTCTTGGAGGCCATGACCGGAAAACCGACCAGGTTACCGATACCGACGGCGGAACCGGCCGAAGCCAGGATGAAACCCAGTCTGGAACTGAACTGGCCACGCAAAACCGACATGCTTGCTTCCCGTTATTGTGTTTTACCTGGAAAATTCGAGAATCGAGTTTACCAGAAACAGTGGCATCTGCCATGACGGCCCCTATAATTGCGGGCCATGGCAAAAGCAAACAAGCCCAAGCAGCCCGATACCACGATTATCGTGAACAAGAAGGCGAATCACGACTACTTCATCGGTGACCGGTTTGAGGCAGGCATTGCCCTGTCCGGCTGGGAAGTGAAAGCCCTGCGCCAGAAGAAAGTGCAGCTGACCGACAGCCACGTCATCATTAAGGACGGTGAAGCCTGGTTGCTGGGGTCACAGATCACGCCGCTGAACACGGCAAGCACCCATGTCATTTGTGACCCGACCCGGACGCGTAAACTGCTGCTGCATAAAAAGGAACTGGCCCGGATATTTGAGTCCGTTCAGCAGAAGGGCCATACCTGCGTATGCACCAAGCTGTACTGGAAAGACCATCTCGTGAAATGCCAGATCGCCCTGGCCAAGGGCAAGCAGTCACATGACAAACGCGCGACCATCAAGGAGCGCGAATGGAATATCGACAAGCAGCGCGCGGTACGAAGCGGAAACCGCTGATCAAGAAAGTGTTGTAGGTCGGCATAGCGAAGCGTTTGCCGACATGAATCGAAAATAAGGCCATGTCGGCAAACGGGCTTCGCCCTATACCGACCTGCAACCCGAAGGTTTTGCAGGCCGGCATCGCGGAACGTTAGCCGTTTTTTTTACCCCGCCTGCAACAATAACCTGACTTTTACTTGCTGCAGCAGCACAGCAGCGACCACTCCCGCAATCATCAATAACAACCCCATCATCTGCATCAATCTTGCCCGTTTTACCGCCTCGGCACCGCGCAGAATGGGCGTATCGCGCACCACAACAAGCCCCGGCGGCGAAAACTCTTCACTGGCCAGAACGCGGTTGCTAATCTGCACAAGGTCACCGCCAAAAACCAGCAGCGGCGCCATCAGCAACAGCATGGCGATCAGGACGAGCACGGAGTTTTTCGTGATGGTGTCAGTATGGCTGAGCAGCCAGGTAATGAGGGCGTCCTGTTGGGCCAGCTAGAGCACGGCCGCCAGCCGGCCAAGGACAAAAATGATGAGCGTCAGGCGCAATGCCCGGGAACGTGCCCGGGGATTGCCTTGGAGGACGTCGCTGATGGCGGGTTATTGCGCGGCCAGTTCCCGGTACAGCGCGGGCAGGAAGCGACCGGGATCACCGTAAGTGCCTTCAAATTCGGCAGCAGGACGGGCGGCGATCACGGCTTCTTCAGACATGCCTTCAGCAATCATACGCGCCACACGGTCTCTGACCGTGGTAACCATGCCGATATAGGTGCCATGTTCGGCTTTCTTGGTGACCACGCCGTTACCGGCGATATAGCGGGTGGAGCCATCAGCCATATCGAAAATCATCCGGTTCGCCTCGATGAAACCGGCTACCGTGCCACCGGCGACCACCGGGAAACGCTCCGGACTGTACAGGTCTCCCAGGTGCATCACATTGGCATTCACATAATGCACCAGGACATTACCCAATGAATGAGCTGGCGGCATGTGCATGACGCGCACGGTTTCGCCATCAAAGCGCAGTTCCAGCTCGCCGCCGTCCGTGATGAGTAACTCAGGGATAGCCGCAGCCGGTGCAGGCGGTCCACCGCGCTGTCCGGCCAGCAGTACTTTGCGCACTTCCTCGTGCGCAATGATGCGGGCACCGGCCAGGCCGAAGTTCTCGTTACCATCGGTGTGGTCCGGATGCACATGTCCGTTGATGAGGTATGCCACATCACCACCGTCGATTTCCTGCACCATCGCCACAATCTGGTCGTACAGGTCGGCACGTTTGCTGTCGACCATCAGGGCACGGCCATCACCGGCCAGCACACTGATGTTGGCATAGCCGCCGCCACTGATCATCCAGACATCACCGGCCACCTGCTCCATCTGCAGCGGCGGCTGGTCTGCGCCCTGGGCTGAGATGATGGTAAGCGCAAAAAAAAGGACGCTGAAAAAGCGTCCTCTGGTCAAATTTCCCGTTTTCAAATCGGCGTCCTCTATTTGTTCTTATATGATTGTTAAGCGGCGCATCTGCTCCGGATCAGACCTCCAGCATGCCGGTGCTGTTGCCAAAGCTGTCCTGGCGGATACCGAACTTGTCCAGCAGGCCGACATACAGGTTGGCCAGCGGTGTGTGCGGTTCGTACATCAGGTGGCGGCCGCCCTCAATGAGGCCGTTGGCACCACCGACCAGCAGGATCGGCAAGGGATCGAAATTGTGTTCGTTGGCATCACTCATGGAGCTGCCATACAGCACCAGCGAATGATCCAGCAGCGAACCATCACCATCGGGTGTGGCGGCCAGCTTGTCGAAGAAATTCTTCAGCACAGTAATGTGATAGTTGTTCAGGACCGCAAACTGGTCCTTGTTCTTCTCTTCATTGGAGTGATGCGAAGCGTTATGGAAGCCCTCATTCACGCCACTGCGCGGAAAGCGCACATTGCTGCCCTCACCCGCCATCATCAGCGTGGAGATACGGGTGATGTCGGATTTGTAGGCGAGCACCTGGAGGTCGAACATCAGGTTGATATGGCTTTCGAATTCCGTCGGGATACCGCTCGGGGCGTCCGGCACTTCCAGCGAATTGTCAGACAGCTTGGCATCAACCAGTGCGACGCGGCGCTCGATTTCCCGTACTTCCTGCAGATAGTCATCAAGACGTGAGCGGTCGGCATTCGGCAGCTTCAGGTTCAGGCTGGCCACATCCTCGCGGATGGAGTCCAGCAGGCTGGCCGACTGGCGCCGACGTTCCTTGCGTTCTTCATCTGTGGTGCCGTCTCCAAACAGGCGCTCAAAGACCATCTGCGGATTGTTTTCCATCGGCAGTGCCAGGCTCGGCGTCTTCCAGGAAATAGAAGCGCGGTATGAGCAGGTGAAGTTGACGTCGCCACAAGTGTTGTTGGACGGCTCAATGGCCAGTTCAACCGAAGGCAGCGGCGTGTCCTGGCCCAGGGCATCGGCTACCACCTGGTCGAAGGACTTGCCGACAAAGGCACGGTCACCCGCTACCGGATGGGCAGCCGTCAGGAAGGCGGCGGCCGCGCGCTCATGGTTCTGGGCGCCACCGGCGTCCTCGCCCTTTTCCGGACCGACCGGGGTGTTGGCCAAGCCGCTGATGATGTTCATGTAGCGGCGGTATTCTTCCAGCGGCTTCAGGATCGGCGTGTACTCAAAATCCTTGCCGGTCTTGGTGGGTGTCCAGTAGGCCATGGTGGCGCCATGGGGAATATAGATACAGCCGAGACGCGGCATCTTCGGCACGGCGGCAGTCTGAGCCAGGGCCGTGCTGGCCGGGATCATGGATTCCAGCAACGGCAAGGCAACCGCGGTACCAGCACCACGCAGTAACGTGCGGCGTGACAGGTGTTTTTTGCTGATAAACATTGGTTTCTCCTGCCTCAACTCAGAGGCGTTCTGGATCCGTTTTCGGGCTCTTCTGACCACTCCCTTTCATCCCAAGAATAGTCAAAAAAGTCTTTTATTAAAACTGGTCAGCCCTAGCGCTGGGCGGTTTCCCTATTTTCTGCACCCTTGGTACGCCGGGTAAAGGCATCGCTCAGGGCGATTTCCCTGACCAGCGCACTGAAGCGGAAGTCTTCATCGACGGCGCTGCGCACCACCCCACGCACCGCCGGTTTGTCGTAGAACTCCACCTTGCGACCCAGGGCATAGGTCATGAGTTTTTCGGTGAAGTTTTCCACGAACAGGTCACTGCGCGCCATCAGCATGTTGAACAGACCATCCGGACCGGCGAAATCCGTGCCGTCCCAGAACGTGGCGCTGGTATTGACCGGAATGCCATCGGTGGCCTGGCGAAACTTGCCCACCGGGTCAAAATTTTCCAGGGCAAAACCGATCGGGTCCATCATGTTGTGACAAGAGGCACAGGTCGGGTCGACGCGATGCTGTTCCAGGCGCTGGCGTAACGTGGTCGGCGCCGCACCAGGCTCCGGGGCATCATCCAGGTTCACTTCCACGCCCGGTGGCGGTGGCGGCGGCGGCGTTCCCAGCAGGTTCTCCATGACCCAGGCGCCCCGAATTACCGGTGATGTCCGGTTCGGTGCCGAAGTGATGGTCAGGATACTGCCGTGCCCCAGCAGGCCGTGGCGGCCGCTGCCGGCCAGGTCCACCTTGCGGTAATGACTGCCGCGAATGTTGGGAATGCCATAGTGCTCGGCCAGGCGTTCATTGACGAAGGTATAGTCGGCCGTCAGCAACTCCTTGATCGGCCTGTCCTCGAGGATGATGGATTCCAGCAGCAGTTCCGTTTCACGGCGCATGGCAGTTCGCAGGCTGCCATCAAAATCTTCCGACACCGGATTGACGGTGTTCAAGTTGCGCAGCGACAGCCACTGGGCAGCAAAGTTTTCCACGAGGGCTTCAGCCTTGCTGTCCTGGAGCATGCGCTGAATCTGCGCTTCCAGGACTTTCGGTTTATTCAGGTCGCCGCTGTCAGCCAGTGCCAGCAACTCTTCATCCGGAATACTGCTCCAGATAAAGAAGGACAGACGTGAGGCCAGCTCATACGGGGCAATCTCATAGCTTTCGCCATCACGGACGTTGTCGGGCTCTTCCTCGAACCGGAACACAAACATCGGATCAACCAGAATACGGGACAGACCATATTGAATGCCGGTATCAAAATCACGCTGCTCACGACCGTCACGGTAGAAGGACATGATGGTGTCCATGGCGCTATCGCTCACCGGACGGCGATAGGCACGGTAGGCCAGATTTTCCAGGATCTGGCGGGCACAGGCGGCTTCATCAGCCTGGCTGGCCGGTGTACAGGTAAAGATGGTACGGCGGCTTGGCGTATCACCGGGACCGGAGGCGTTGATCGGCCCGTTAATGGCCACGGTACGCACGGAGGTGCTGTCGGACCAGACATTATGCAGGTCATCAACACCACGCGGTGACTGGGTTTTCACGAACGCCGCTTCGACGGTATGTGGTCCAGCCGGCAGCGTCAGGGTCACGGTCGGACGTGCGCCGACCAGAAACAGGTGTGCACGCTCGCCATCAATGACCAGTTCCACGGGATCTTCAATGCCCACGGGATCCAGGGAAAAGGCGGCATTGGCACCGGTGCGGGCCAGGCGGAATTCGTATTCGGCATCCAGCGGGAACACATGTTCAAACGACATGCCGCCACGGGTACCGAGGGTATTGCCTTCCTGGTGGGCCGACTGGTCCTGCTGCCCGGCACGATAGGTCTCGATACGGGCGCTGGTGGCCATGTCACCGACAGCAAGTCGGCTGACTTTGCTGGCGGCAGAAATATAGGACTGCATCAATGCCGGCGACACACTGAGTACGCTGGCGATATTATCAAAGCCTTCGCTGGACGCATCTGCCGGGAACAGGGTTGACGCGTCGACCGGCAGGTTGAGCAGATCACGAACGGCATTCTGGTATTCCGTCCGGTTCATCCGGTGCAGCATGGGTGAGCCACTGTTCGGATGATCATCCCAAGCGTTGTCGATACCGTGCTCAAGGGCTTCCACGAAGGCTGTCACCTGACGTGCGTCAGGACGCTCATTACCCAGTGGCGGCATCATGCCGGCCTTGAGCTTGAGCAGGACTTTTTCCCAGGACTCGGCATCCGCCAGCAGGTTGTCAGGGTTCATCAGATCAAATGCCAGGCCACCGGCAAAGTCATCCAGGTTGTGGCAGTCGCTGCAGTACTCATTGAGCATCCGCACATGACGGTCACTGAGACCGTCCTGGGCCTGTGTTAGCGCAGGCATGGCAAAACCGACGACCAGTGCCAGGCTGGCGAGGGTAAAGGGTTTGGTTAAAGTCATGGGTTTATT
>Ga0181578_10000251_pt1 | contig 50172 bp, 47 predicted proteins | sample 071ome_21_FD_148659 | JGI IMG/M metagenome (GOLD analysis project Ga0181578, IMG submission 148659) | Coastal salt marsh microbial communities from the Groves Creek Marsh, Skidaway Island, Georgia - 071401CT metaG (spades assembly) | ecosystem: Environmental > Aquatic > Marine > Intertidal zone... | reverse complement strand
TTAGAGGTTCGTTACCTCGCCTACGATGGCGGCGGCCAAGCAGCCGCTAGTCTTGCGTCCAAAGAAATCGATGTGTTGTCTACAGGATTCAGCGAGGCAATCGGCCAACATAGAGCGGGGCTGCTCCGGATCATTGCTGTGACAGCTGAGCGGCCTGTTGCGTCTGCGCCGGGCATTCCTACCCTCGTTGACCAAGGCTTTGATTTGACCTTTGCCAACTGGCGCGGCTTCTTTGCCCATCAGACGACCAGCGACGCGTCCTACGATAGGTTGGTTCAAACGCTTAAGGCAGCCGTAGATTCAAGCCACTTTGACGCCATTCGCAAAAAGAATGGCTGGCAACCACACTTCATCGCTGGTGACGAGTTCACGACTTTCTTAACGGATCAGGAGACTCAAATCAAAGCGCTTATGGAAACCGTGGGTTATTTGGAGGCCGAATCAGGGTAAGCTGGCCGGATGAAATCCTGGCTACCGACGACGCTGCTACTGCTGTACTTCACCTACTACGTTTTTGCCATCCAAGACATTGAATTGGACCCGTGGTCCGTGGGCGAACTCATGACGGCCCGCACCTTACCTTCGATCGTAGGGGTCATCGCACTTGCAGTTATCATCATTCAGATAGTCAAAATCCTGCTACAGCGACCGCGATCCCGATTAAAGGTTGAGACGCGCATCGACAAGGCTGTTCAATCTGACCCCGAGGCGCTCGTCCCGACACCGGCTCGGATCGCGCCCCTCGCAGGGACTGTCTTCTCCTTTGGGCTGTATGTAGTCTCAATCGACGTGCTCGGTTTCACCCTTGCAAGTATGGGCTTTCTTACCGCTACAGCCTGGATCCTTGGCTACCGACAACCTCTTGGCTTCATAGGCGTCTGCATTGGTGTGCCACTGCTCTTGGCGGGACTGTTCACTAGCATTGGTATTTATCTACCTGCTGGCACTTGGATAGGGGGGCCTTAATGCTCGAGGGCCTAATGATCGGTGCGGGAACCGCGTTCTCTGGCTTTAACCTCCTTCTCATTGCCGCGGGCTGCCTATCGGGCATGTTGATCGGCATGCTTCCTGGTCTGGGCCCCATTTCCGCCATCGCTCTACTGATCCCCGTGAGTTACGCTCTGGCGCCTGAGAGCGGCATCATGATGCTTGCTGGCGTTTATTACGGCGCAATTTTTGGTGGCTCGACTTCGTCTATCTTGCTGAATGCTCCTGGGGTCGCTGGAACAGTCGCGACTGCCTTTGATGGCTATCCGATGGCTCGTGAAGGACGGCCAGGAAAAGCCTTGGCCATCGCCGCTTATGCTTCGTTCATAGGTGGAACCGTCGGCGTGATGCTACTAATGGTCCTCGCACCACAACTTGCTGAGTTCGCCCTGGCATTTCAGTCCCCGGAATATTTCATGCTAATGGTTTTAGGCCTGTCACTTGTTTTCGCATTCGCCGAGGAAGGTGATCACCTAAAAGCACTGGCCATGGTGCTGCTTGGTCTTAGCCTTGCTACGGTTGGAACAGATCGGGCTTCTGGTTTGCCCAGATTTACCTTTGGATCAATGGAACTCATGGATGGCATTAGCTTTCTCGTCCTTGCGATGGGAACATTCGCAATGACCGAGGCGGTTTATATGGCTGCCAAAGCTAGATCGCAGATAGAGCGAGGGCCCTCGTTTGGACTGCGCTCATTGGCGCTTGGCCGAGCAACGACCAGCACCATGGCACCAGCTGTCGGCAGAGGGTCTATCCTCGGGTTTTTCGTTGGAACGTTACCCGGTGCTGGGGCGACGATGGCGTCCTTTTTGGCCTATGGATTAGAGAAGACCTTCCCGAAACCATCCGAGACGCCGATGGGTCGCGGCAATGCCCGAGGGTTGGCAGCTCCCGAGGCCGCCAACAATGCGGCTTGTACGGGCTCCTTCGTCCCGCTTTTGACCTTAGGCATCCCCGGTTCTGGAACGACCGCCATCTTACTCGGTGCTCTCATTGCTTACGGGATCCAACCTGGACCGCAGCTTTATATCGAAATGCCAAGTCTGTTCTGGTCTGTCGTTATCTCGATGTATATCGGCAACTTAATACTTCTCTTTCTCAATCTACCGCTGATTCCCTACATTGCTCGCATACTCATCATTCCCAGATCGCTCCTCGCGCCACTTATCCTAATGTTCTCGGTCGCCGGCGTTTATTTGGTCTCCTTTAACTCTACCGATCTCTTCATGCTAGCCGGGATCACCGTCTCCGCGCTGATACTCAGATGGGGAGGTTACCCCATGGCGCCATTGCTGCTAGGGTTCATTCTGGGTGGGCTGCTAGAAGACAATCTCCGCAGAACGCTCATGCTGAGCGACGGTGAACTCAATTTCTTTCTGGAACGTCCTGCGTTTATAACCCTAGCCGTCATCACGCTGCTCATTATCCTGCTGCCCATGGTGCGTGGCTTGCTGAGCAGAGCGTCAGGGACAAACGCACAATGAACCTTGATGAATGGGGATTTACGCACTGGCTCGATCGAGTTCCAAGCAAAGAGCGAGCCCATCTGCCGACAGATTTAAACAGCTTTGGGCGCATTACCGGTGTCCACCGCAAGCGCATTGATGTCCAAACCGCTGCCGGTTTTGAAACCGTCGACTTTCAGGTCGCAAACAAAGCACTTCAAATAGCCGTTGGAGACTGGGTCGAGCTCGACACTCAGCCAGACAAAAATCTGACTATCACCAGTGTTTGCTTCAGAACCTCTTTACTATCCCGAATAGCCTCTGGGCCACGCAAGACGCTACAGCCGCTTGCAAGCAATGTAGACCACGTGTTCATCCTTGCCGCGATGGATCGAACGTTTAATGTGGCGCGCATGGAACGATTCTTGGCCGCGGCATGGGCAAGTGGTATCGAACCAGTGCTGGTGCTCACGAGAGCCGATTTGGTAGACACTGCTGAACCCTATGAGAACGCCATTCGAGCAGTCGCACTCGATACCCCTATACTCACAATCAACGCGCACGATGCGAGTGCCATCGAATTGCTACGGCCTTTCTTGGCACCAAACTACACAAACACCATGATCGGTTTATCTGGGGCGGGGAAATCTACCTTGACCAACACCCTGGCAGGAGACAACGTCATGACGACCCAGCCGGTGAGGTCATTTGACGATAAGGGAAGGCACACAACCACACGCCGACAGATGATTAAGCTGACTGAGGATCGAGGGTTGCTTATCGATTCGCCTGGCGTGCGCGAGATGCAAATCTATTACGATGCTGAAACCATTTCACGCGTCTTCAATCGAATCGAAGAAGCATCTATGCACTGCAAGTATAGTAACTGCCGACATGATTCGGAGGGGGATTGCGCTGTCAAGTTAAGGGCCGGCGACGATGCTGAGTTCAGGCTCAAATTCGAAAAATACAGGACCGTCAAGCGCATGGCCGTGTCGCCAATTCCAGATTATTGACTATTTATTGGCGCCAATCTGCTTTGAATTAACCCAACTTCCCTAAGACCGTGACTGCTTGTTTTCGCTTACGAAAACTAATCACTGATCCAAGTAAGCAGAGTCACTAACAAAAAACCGGCCTGAGCCGGTTTCTTTGTTTACTGACCGTTGAGTGAGCGGACTACCCTTCAAGCATCTCCTTCAGGGCTGCAAGCCGCCGCTTTTCTCCGGCGATGTAACGAATATACTGCCGGGATTGCTTTGCCATCTTGTCATCTAGCCTTGCTGCAGAGCGAAATGCGCTGGTAGCTAGATCCCAGTTCGACAGCTGCATATGCGAAATAGCGAGCCAGAAGTGCGCATCAGAGGGATCTTTTAACTCATCGTCCTCAAGTGCTCTATCGTAGGCTTTAACTGCTTCTTCGTGCCGATCTTGCTGAGCTAATGCCTGGGCTAATCGATAGAAAATATCGCCGTCTTCAGCAAACTCACTCGCCCGCCGCCATGCCTCGATGGCTTTGGACATTTCTTGAGCGAGAGTGTAGCAAGTGGCTAAAAGCCTGAGATTTTTCTCGTTCTGCTCTACGATGTCTGCATCGATTCCTGCCTCTAACACCGAAGCTGCCTCAAATGGAACCTCAGCATTGAGTAGACGCTGCGAGAGCATCACGATCTCTGAATCTTTATCCAGCAAGCCTTGGGCGTAGATCGCGTAGTAGGCTGAAAGCGCTTGATCATCCCATTCTTTTTCCGTGTACATCCCGGCTAAATGCATCCAATACTGTTTCTTTGGCCAGGTGACCACCATTCGTTCAAGCACGCGGATGACGTTATCAATGTCCTGAAGCTCGTTGTACAAGACGACCTGTAAATAGATCCAATTTTCCTTCGGATCCTTACCTTCTGCCTTGGACAAATTTTCCGTTTCGATGGCCCACTTCAGCGAGTCTCTGAATTCCTCCATCTGATAATGAGCAGTCGCCCGAAGGTAAGTGATCTGAGCCTCTTTGCGGCCCGTTAACGCCTCCCATTGGTCCATATAATTGAGAGACTTCCGATACTCTTCTCGCTGGTAGTACAGCTGAAACAATGCTCTCAGTGCATTCGTTTCAAGCGACTCCATGATGACACCCTGACGACCAGCTGCGAGCACTTGCTCGTAGGCATTAAGAGTGGCATCCATATCCTCGATGGTGTAGTAACCGAATGCCAGTAGGTTCCAAATCTGCGATAACTCATTGGAATTCAGTTTTTTCTTCTGCGTCAGTTCGAGGAGCAAATTAATGCCATCTCTTGGCGTCCCTTTAGGCTCTGGGGCAGGCTCCCCCTCCTCTCTGGGAATCGAGTCAGGGTCGATCATGATTTGCGCTTCAGAAATCTGCTTGTAGAGCGATTGGCTAATCGCAGGAACACGGCGGGTCTTTTTCTTCTTTTCTTCTTCCGCAACGGCAATGTTCCCAAACGACAAGGAAAAAACCGCTATAACTGCTACCGCAGTTGATACCAACCACCTCGCCTGCTTGAGGCCTACAACTAGATTTTCCATTCTATCCCTCTGCCAGCTCAAACTTGATTCTATTCTGAACACCCGCCGTCTCAACGGGGACACCGTCAATCACTTTTGGCTTGTACTTAAACTTCAAGGCAGCCTTCTTAGCTGAGCTGTCGAATACACTGTTTGGCTTATCCTCACACTCACCTGGATTTCGCGCATTCGGAATATGTGCACAGTTGGACACGACGATCGGATCCCGAACGGTACCCGCATCCGTCACCGTGAATTCAACGATCACCCAGCCAGCTAGCCCTCTGGATAAAGCCCGTCTTGGGTACTGAGGCGCCACTTTCACAATAGGCAAGTACTCACCGTCCGAAATACCAAACCCACCTGCACCCACTTGGACGTCAACCGACAAATCCACATTGGACATGTTGAAGCCGGTGTTATCAACGTTCACATTGAAGTTCTGGGGTGGAACGTCGGGTGGGGGCTCATCTGGGGGTGGCGGTTTCTTCGGTTTACGCTGTTTCGTCTCTACTTGCTGCTCCTGCTTGACGCGAACAAAGTCAACAAGGTTGCCGACCTTATCCTCGGTAAGCGCGCTATCTGCGCCTTGAATGAGGTACTGCATCAAGTAAAACAAACCCAGCGTCACGATGACGCCCACGATAGTTGATAGTCCTAATCGAATGACCGTTGCCATTGTGTTGCACCTCTATCTAGGGTTCTTCAGACGCAATTGCGACCTGCGTAATACCAATTTGTCTCGCCGAATCCATAATGGCCAATACCTTTTCGACCTTTGATACGGAGTCTGCCTGAATCACCAATCCCCCCTTGGGGTTCTCAGCGTGAAGGCGTTCCATCAGAGGGCGTACATTTCGCACGTCAACTTTTTTCTTGTCGATCCAAATGCCGCTGTCTGATCCAACGCCAACCAGCAAGGATACGGTCTTCTTCAATTCAGCCGTTTGAGTATCGGGACGATTAACTTCAACCCCTGTCTCTTTGATGAACGTCGCCGTGACGATGAAGAAAATAAGCATGATAAACACCACGTCCAGCATCGGTGTCAGGTCAGCAACTTTTTCTTCGGATTCCGTTTGTCTAGATCTTCGCATTACCTATCTCAGTCGATCTGTTTTGTTAATGGTCAGACGTCAAAGTGTCTTCTAGGAAGTGAGACTCTGTTTCTACCCGACTTGTCAGGAAAGAGTTAGCCAATACCCCCGAAAGCGTTGCAACCATTCCTGACATCGTTGGGATAGTTGCCGCCGAGACACCTGCGGCCATTGAGCGCGCGTTGCCTCCTGAGTAGGTCATCGCCTCGAACACTTGCACCATTCCAGTCACTGTTCCCAGGAGCCCGAGAAGCGGCAATAAGGCGATGAGGGTCTTAATAAGCCCCATATTCGCTTTAAGGCGCTCGCCAACTTCTGAAATTAAGCGTTCTCGAATCATACGAGCGTTCCAGGAGGTTCGCTCAGCGCGGCCCTCCCAGTAGTTCAAAGCGTCGATCACGTCTCGCTTGTGCTCACCTGATATGAACATAAATCGTTCAAAAATAATGGCCCACATCAAGAAAGTCGTGGCAGCGATCAGATACAAGACGTCGCCGCCCGCCTCCATGAAGGTCCTTATGGCAATGATTATCTCTTCGATCATTGATGAGCCCTACTCTTTACTTACCTGCGTTTTCAGCATGCTCCGCGATCAGACCACCACTTTGCTCATTGAGGATCTGCATAATTCCCTGGGCTCGACTGTTAACAAAGTAGTGCAGAAGAACCGTGGGGATTGCCACTACAAGACCGAGAACTGTCGTAATCAATGCCTGTGAGATACCACCAGCCATTGTTTTGGGGTCACCTGTACCAAACAAGGTAATTGCCTGGAAGGTCACGATCATCCCGATTACAGTACCCAGCAGCCCAAGTAGCGGTGCGACCATCGAGATAATTTTAATAAACCCGATGAACCGATTGATGCTGGGCTGCTCCTTGAGGATCGCCTCATCTATTTTGAGCTGCAGGGTTTCTGAATCTACACCCTCGTTTTCGCGATAGACATTGATGATTCTTCCAAGGGGGTTACCGCCATCCGGGCTGCCCGCACTTTTAGCCTGTGAAGATACCTTCATGCCAGTCAACGTCAGCGTAATGAACTTCGCCACTGCGATAATGACCGCAACAATCCCAAGGCTAATGATCACGTAGCCTGGCAAGCCCCCTTGATGGACTCTCTCCTCAATGGTGGGAACCTGAATTTGAAGCGCTAGTAGCTGTCCGCGAGTCGGATCCAATGCGAACGGCACAAATCCGCTGGAGGCGTCGGCTAGTTCGCCGGCTGAATCGACAAACCGAGCCTCTGGTTGCTTAGGCAGCTCCTTAATCACCTGGTTTTCGATGTCGTAAGCGACATACTCGCCTTCGCTGATCAAGTTAAACGACCCAATTCGGATGACTTCTTGAGTGACCTTCTCACCGCCCAGCTTGATGACTTCCGCTGAGAACTTAGAAACCTTGGATGACTCGGTCATTTCGCGTTGAAGCTCGTACCATAGCCTTTCGATTTCTTCGATAGTGGCCAGTTTGGAACTCTTGCCCATCGACGCTGCAAACTCGCCAAGCCACTCGCCTCGACCTGGTAGCTCTGCGCTGACAATTGAACCTTCGAGTACACCACGCGTATCCCCAGATACCTGTTGAAGTACTCCAAACAGCTCGCGTAATGAACCCAGGCGCTTAGCCAAAATCTCTTGCTTCGCCGCGATATCCTGCTCGTTCTTCTCGAACTGAGCCTCTAGACGCTCAGATCGAGCTTCCTCATTCGCTTGCTCACGCTGCGCGTCACGCACCGCTTGCTGCTGTCTATTTTTATCAGCAATGAACTCGCGCTCACGCTGCTCGTTGACGCGCTGGTTAACGACCTTTCCGTCTTTAACCAACTGCAACAGTTCAGCCAACGATTTTGCTTGAATTTCTTCTGCCTGGACTGTGCCAACCATTGATACCGCGAATGCGGCCGCTAATATCCATACCTTCTTCATGGTTACTCCCCTGCAGCTCTAACAGGCAATTTGACCAGATCGGCCGTCTGCGTTTTTCGTGCGATTCGCAGCGCATCCCTCACACCGGTTGTGAACTCATCGCCGAGAATGACCCAGTTCCTAGCCTCGTTATCCCATACACCGGTCATTTCGGCATCTGGAGTTTGAAAGACTAGTGCTACTCGACCCCACTTTAAGAGGTCCACCTGGCGCTGCGCACCGTCCAGCTCAATTACGTCGGTGTAGGCTTCGATCGTTGAGCCGTATTGGTTCTCGACCTGATAGGCCTGCAATACTTGGCTAAACTTCTCCGCAACGCTCACATCCGCTCGATCGAGTGTTTCCTGCAAGAAAACAATGCGCTCTTCACGCTCCTTGATCAGGAAAGGAATATCCATGGACACGAACTTATCGAGATTCGTAATCATTCTCTCGATCAGTGGTCCCATCTGCCGTTCAATAACAGTCACACTATCAATCGACTTCTCTAGCTCCGCTAGTTCCTGCTCCTGGTTCCGAATCAAGCGCTCCTGCTGCAGGTTATACACTTTCAGACCATCGACCACTTTCATGACTTGCTTAAATTCCGTTAGCAAATCACTTGTCTCGTCTTTTACCTCATCGATGCGAAGCTGCGATGCGGCGCCTTGCTGCGTGGTCGCAGAACGAACTTCGAGTACTTCATTAAGAGACTGGGCGCTAGCCGCCGTGCCCCATAAGGCAGATACCAGCAACATCAGTGCTGACATCAGCCCCGATCCGGTTTGGGTTAGTTTCATGATTGTACCTATTTCAGATGGTTGCTCTGTTTTTAAACCGTTCGGTGCGACGTCCTCCCCATGAGACGAATTAACGCACTGCGCGAACGTCAACGAAGAATGGATAACGTGCCTCTTTTTGTCAAGGCAAGAAAGGGCTTGACGGGCAAAGAATTGTTACCCAAGAAACGGGCTGAATGACCATTCAATTATGCGACATACCCGCAGTGCGGGCGGCGGTTTAGCGCTCTGACTTCTAACGGGCGCGTTAGCAGACGCGTTCGAACTGCTGGCGGGTCAACGCTACCCTCTGGTGCTGATTATTTACTCCGCTTGGTCTTCGCCGAACAATACGGATTGGACCCTGTCGCTTGTGAAGTTTCCTTTTTCCACCAAGGCGCGCCCGACCTCAAACCCTCTCTGTACCGCAGAACGCGCTAGCAACCGCTCGTACCAACTTCTGACCTCGGGGTAATGCGCAAGATCGATTTCATGGCGCTGGTGTCGATAAACCCAAGCGACGATAGCGATATCAGCAATACTGTATTCGCCTGCAACGAAGTCTCGCCCTGTGAGTCTCTTTTCGAGCACTGCGTAGAGGCGCCGACACTCGGCCCGGTATCGTTCCTTGGCATAGGGCAAATCCTCACGCGCGTACTGGAGAAAATGATGCGCTTGCCCCGCCATAGGACCTAGCCCGCCCATCTGCCACATGAGCCACATTAGACAGTCTCGGTAAGCGCAGGCCTCAGTCGGGATGAATCGCTTACTCCAATCCCCGAGATAGAGAAGAATCGCGCCTGATTCAAACAGATGTACGGGAGCCCGCTCCCCGCCAACATAATGGGTCAGTGCGGGTATTTTGTGATTAGGGGATACCATGGCGAACCGTTCCTCATGCTGCTCACCTTCAGCGATATTGATCGGCACTACCTGGTAGTCCACCCCTAGCTCTTCGAGCATGATGGAAATCTTGTAGCCGTTTGGTGTCGGCCAAAAATAGAGATCGAAGATCGGACTCATTGGTCTCATGTGACTCTCCCCAGTGAATAACCGATCTCCCCTTGAAAATCGGCCTAGCGCTCTCCTTCAAACAAGCAGCGCTTGGATAACAGCAGTACTTCGATAAAAGCAGCGAGTCAAAAAAAGCCGGTTGGCGTGGGTAGCCTTAGTCGAGAGGCGCTAGACGAGAGTAGCAACAATCTAGCAAGCTCGGCTCACAGCGATTTAACTCGCCAAGACTCGGTCCGCGAGCTTCTAGCCCATATGCTCGGCAAAGAAATCAAGTGCTCGCTGCCTCGCCAAGTCAGCCGCGGCTTCATCAAAACTGGCTCGATGATCACAATTGAACCCGTGATCGGCATCGTAAGTGAAAAGCCCACAATCCGGGTAGGCATTACGAATCAGGTCGACATCACTCATCGGTATGTGCGCATCGAGTTCAGCAAAATGGAACTGGAGCGGTATATTTGGCGACTGCTCGAGTTGGGCCGCGATACCTCCCCCGTAATAGCTCACTGCGCAGGCAAGCCCCGAAACCTGACAGGCAGAGAGAAACGCCATCAAACCACCAAAGCAATAGCCGACTAATCCCACAGCACCACTGTCGCTGGCCGATTGGACGGTAGCCTGAATGTCCAGCAACGCATCGCTCACATCGAGCTTGCCTCTCGCGATTTCGATGCCCTGCATCATATCGGCGCCCGCGTAACCAAGCTCAATCTTCGGTTCGACGCGGTCAAATAGGGCTGGCGCCATAGCGCGGTATCCCGACCTCGCGTACCCATCCGCAACCTCTCTGATGTGCGCATTAACACCGAAAATTTCTTGAACAACGACAATTGTGCCCATCGGATTACCGTCCGGTGCCGCCTCATAGACTTCAAATGAATGACCATCCGAACTCGTTAACGTTGTTACCTGCCCCATACTGAATCCTCTTACTTTTAATCCTATGCTGCACTTTAGTACAGCCTACCTCGACCTTGACGAAACAGCGTCTTCTCTATTCAAAACACCGTGGCTCAAATAGCGGTGAGGTCCCCCGTGTAATAGTTCCAAAGGTCTAGTCCCCGGGCGGCGGAACCCGCCATCATTGGGTACAAGCTTTAACACTGCGCTGCATTGCACTCACCAAAGCCGGCGCCGGCAACCAATTCCACTCGAACCTGCCGCGCCAAGAGCGAATGAGCAGGCGAAAGCAACCTATCAATCGCTTCCCTTTGCCACTCAACTTCATCCCTCATAGCAGCGAATACGCACGGCCGTTTAAGCAGCACCATCATGCTAGAACGTTTTGCCGACCATAAAGCACTCCGTTAGGCCTTGAGCGTATAACGTACGAATTCACTTGGCAGCGAGCATTCATCCTCTTTTGACGTTACCACCGCCATTGACATTTCTTGGTTCAGGTAGGCCTCGGCGGCTTGCATCACCTGATTGGGAGTGACCGCTAAGATTGCTCGCCGAAATGCTCGTCTCATCTCTTCGCTGCGACCTTGAAGCCACTGATGATGAGCAGTCCTCGCCTCGCCTGCTGGTGAACCTGGCGCGTCTATACCGCTCACAATACTCAGCACGGCCTCCTCTACCTCCTGATGCGTCACAGGGTGCTTGTTGATCCAATCGCCTGCTGCACAAAAAACATCGAGTGTCTTAATAAGCTCTGGATCCCTATAGGAATAAAACCGGAACAGGCCTGTGGTCTGATCGTAGGAAGCGCCGCCGCCATAAGCGCCTCCTTGTTCACGGAGCACAGGGTGCAGATACTGCTGTGAAAGCACACGGGCGAGAATCATCAGTGCTGCCGCATCTGGGTGCTGCTCTCTCACGCAAGGCAAGCAGGCGGCTGAAAAGTTTGCTTGCGTTGAAGTGATAAACACCTGGGCCTGGGGGAGAAGTGATTCCTCGATATCCACCACTGGCATGTTTATTTCGGACCAACCCAGATGACGCTCGGACAACGAGGCGATAGCATTATCAAGTTCCGATGCGTCGCTCACCACCAACGCACTGAGCCTTGCGTTGGTCAAACGGCCATGCAGCCGCGCTAACGGTGCGCTGAGCTGCTCTATCGCGCCCTGCTCGACCAAGCGACACCAGTCATCGTAGCGAGCAATGCTACCCAAGCCAGACAATTGATGGTTCCTTGCAGACAGTCGAGACCAGGCTCCACACGCCGCTAACATGGCAAGACTATGCGCGTTCTGAACGACCCCAAGCGATTTACGCGATCTAATCTGCTGCAGGATCTGCGAGATACGTGACCACTCGTCAAGCCGCAGCTCGTGAAACGTTTCGAGGAGCAATGAAGACATATCCTGAAGGTGGCGCACGAGGCCTCGGGTGCTGAGGACCGCGTAGCCGGTAGCCTTGCCATCCTCTTCGAGCGATCGCAGTACGCTGTATGCTGATATTCCCCCGCAGGTCGCCAATTGCCGCTCCTGACTGGCCAAATAATCGTTGGCGCCGACACCAAGCTCACCCCAGAGCTGAGACAACAGCGGCAACGTCGACCACTCGTCTGCATCTAGGGCGGGTAAAGGGGCTAACAACTGCTCATAAACCAGTCCATTGCATCCCGCTGCGTAGCCTGTGAGCGCGCCCTTCACCATAGGTTGGGGGTAGGTCTTGTCTGTAGGGACATCGCTCAAACCTACCTTAGGCAAGCAGGCTAAGTTCTCTGGACTGAGCTGTCTTTCATTCAGGGCCGCGGATTGAGAAATCACGTGCGTAACATCCCGCTCCGTCATTGCGCTCCGCGCCTGGCTTAATTTCTCTCGCTCAGCCGCTGCCTCTGCTGCAGCAAGCTGCTCGTCCATTCCAAGACTAAGCGACAGCCGGTGCGGATTATCGATCAACTCTTTTTGAATCCAATCACTAACGAAGCTTGTCCCCTTTTGGGCAAGTGCGGCTCGAAGGCTGCTGAGTGCGCGATCAAAATCCAGCAAGCCGACCGGATCTCCACGGTGGACCACAGCTGATAGGCTACTGAACATCACCTGCAAGCCGTAAGGCATGCCATCACCACCAAGCTCCCGCTGAGACAACTCCAACTGATGCAGTGCAGCCTGTATTCGATCAATAGATATGCCGTCCCGCACGATCGATGCCAAACAGTCCATGACGAGCGTCTCAAAAGATTCGAGCGCTGCCTCATCCGCCATCTCAAGCCCGCACAGAAAACTCATCTCACGATTGCTTTCCTCGAGCCCTGACAACGGCGACACGCTATGGCCTAAATCAGATTGATCAAGCGCTCGCCTAAGCGGTGATGCACTCGAATCAAGCAACAAGTCCACGACTAGTTGCGCGGTCAAGACGCCCTCTAAATCAGTGGAGGGCCCAAGAAGCCAAGCACAATAGAGTTGTCCCGATGGCGCACCGTCATCGCTCTTCTCACCACTAATTACATCGTTTAACGATTTCGGCGTTAGCCATCTTGGTTCGTTAGTGCCCTCGATCACGCGGCCTGAGGCTTCGAATCGCCCCAATGCCAATGATTCAAACTGCTTCATCATGTGCGACGGATCCATTCGACCCCAAGTCATGAACATGGCATTGCTAGGATGGTAGTGATGACGATAAAACTCGAGCAGATCGCTATGTTTCAGCTTAGGGATTTCGACAGGATCACCCCCACTATTAAAGTGATAAGTCGACTCGCTAAATAAATGATGTTGAATCCGCTCCCACGCCTGGCTGCGACTTGAACTCATGTCGCCCTTCATCTCGTTGAAAACAACACCTCGATAGACCAGAGGGCTACTGGAATCATCAGGAGTTTCAAACTCCAATCGGTGCCCCTCCTGGGCAAAGTCCAGCGGGTCTAGTGTTGGGAAGAACACAGCATCCAGATAGACGGACAAAAGATTTGCGAAGTCTTTTTCATTGGTGCTAGCAAACGGGTAAGCCGTGTAATCACTCGTGGTGAACGCGTTCATGAAGGTGGACAGCGAACGGCGCAGCATGGTGAAGAACGGATCCCGAACGGGGTAGCGCTCGCTCCCGCACAGCGCCGTGTGTTCAAGAATGTGGGCGACCCCCGTTGAATCTTGAGGAAGCGTGCGAAAAGCGACCAAAAAAGCGTGCTCGGGGTGATCGGCCTCAAAGTGCAGGTAGCTCGCCCCCGTTTCGTGCTCAAATTCATGCACAGTAACCCCTAATGAGTCGATCGGGGTTGCTGCGAGCCTTTTAAAACGGCTCATGCGGGAGCTCTCTCGTGGGGTCACTCGGCGCTACGCTCACCATTAATCCTTCGAGCTCTGCATTCGATTCCAGTATTCACTGATCAGCGTTTTGACCTCGACGCGGAGCAACAAAATAGCGATGAGGTTGGGGATCGTCATTAAGGCAACCGTTATGGCTGCAATTAGCCAGATCAGCGATGTGTCGGAGATAGCCGCCACAAAGAACCCAACCACATAGGTCAACCGATAAGGGACAAGCCAACGAGTGCCAAACAAATAGGCCACCGCACGATCACCGTAATAGGACCAGGCCACCGCCGTCGTAAAAGCAAAGAGCAGCAGCACCAGGGCAACAACGGGTCGACCAAGATCGCCCATCGCACTGCGCGTGAAGGCCTCGGCCGTCAAGGACGCTGAATGAATGAGTGAGTAGCCCCTTAACTCTACGGCTTCAACGATAGCGCCGCGATCGATTGTCAGTGTCCCTGTGTAGGGCGAGCCACCGTCCAACACCTCGACGTCTTCGGCGATGGAACGGTTATGCAAAACAGTGATCGGCTCCTGAATTTTCCCATCGAGGACAGCGATCTTAACAGGACTATCCACGCCCATTTTCGATACCTTCGATGTTCCGCCATTTAAGTAATGAAATAATTCCTTGCGGTCTTCCTCTGCAGTATCGGTCCAAGTCCCACTCAATATTTCGGTGTCAAATTCCTGAAAAGTGTTCTCGTGTTTTTCGACCCAAACGCCCGAAGACAAAATGACGAGACCCGTGAGCGTGCAAATGAGGATGGTGTCGATAAAGGGCTCCAAGAGGGACACCATCCCCTCTGATGCGGAATCTTTGGTTTTGGCTGCTGCGTGGGCGATGGGCGCGCTACCTTGACCCGCCTCATTAGAATAAAGACCTCGCCCTACTCCCTTATTGAACGCATAAGCGAAACTAGCCCCTAAGAACCCTCCTACAGCTGCCGACCCTGTGAAAGCGTCAGACAACACACTCGCAAAAGACGGCGCAATATTTTCGTAGTTCGCTGCAATCACCAGGAGTCCGGCAATGATGTAAACCATGGCCATCGCGGGCACAACGCGTTCAGCCACTTTGATAATCCGCTTAACACCTCCGAGAATCACCGACGCCAGTAGCAGCGCAAGGACAAGCCCAGAGACCCAAGGCTCAATGCCAAAAGTGTCTTCAAGACCCACAGCGATGTTGTTGCTCTGCGGCATATTGCCGCTGCCGAAGCTACTGATCACTGTCGCGAGCGCGAAGAGAATGCCCAACCATTTCATGTTGAGGCCCTTCTCCATGACAAACATTGGCCCACCGACGATAAACCCCTGATCGTCTTTCTCGCGGTAGCGGTGGCTGAGGGTGACTTCTACGAGCTTGGTCGTCATGCCAAAAAAAGCAGTCATCCACATCCAAAAGAGTGCAGCTGGCCCGCCAAGGAAAATTGCGAACCCTACCCCGCCTATATTCCCCGTTCCAACCGTTCCTGAGATCGCCGTCGACAACGCTTGAAAGTGCGACGCGTCACCCTCTGCGTCCCGATTGTCGTGCTTACCTCGAACCACTCGCCAAGCGTGACGAAAATATCGAATTTGGGGAAAGCCAAGGTAAAGCGTAAAGAAAATGCCCGTACCTAGGAGCAAGAAAGGAAAATAGACTGCTGATTGGAGATAACTGTCGAAGAACTCCAGGATACTCTGAAACCCACTCATGAACTGCATCCTCGATGTTGTTTACTTACGCGGCAAACCCTAGCAGATCTGTTTTTAATTGAATATCAATGTCCACTGGACCGTCTCTAGCGCCCATCCGTCTCACAGAGTCTGGAGTTATTCGGAATAATCCGTTGAATACCCGCGCGCTGCGCCAAAGTCACGCTGTCATTTGACCGCACGTCGCAATGGAATCTTTAGATTGATCGGTATTCCTCGCCGATCAATCTCGGCTTCTCGATCAAGATCTTCGCTGGGACTATGGGCCAATAGGAGCAACACCAGCGCGTCGACAGCATCGTCTGCGAAGCAGACAGAGCGAGGATATTGGTCTATCAAATTGTTGACCAGTTGTGTTGCTGGCATTCCTGCTCGTTCAAGAAGAGTCAAGCGAGCGGTTAAGCCTTCGGCAAGCTTCTTTTTTGGCAGTTGAACCCCCGCCATGAGGCGAAATACCAATTCTGGGTGCGACTCAAAGATCTCGTCGCTGAGTGAAAATTCCTCTGCCAGCAACTCGTCAAGTTCTCGAATTTTCGGACAAAGGTACCAAGCCTGCTTCGAGAGTTTTTTCCCCGTCATTCGGTGGTTGATGGCTGAGGCGTCCTGGTAGTCGCCAGCAAAAACCGCATCGACGACAGGCACATTAAAGACTGTGCTGGCCTGTCCTTTTAGCAATTGCCTTGCTAATCCTTCGATCTTACGAGCCTTGTCGCTCAGCAATCCCTTTGGCATATCGATCAAGACGAGCTGTGCAGCCTTTTCTTTCAAAGCTTTTTGTTTGAAAGCTTTTTTTTCCAAGGTCTTTTCTCTCAGAGCTTTTTCTTTAAAAGCTTTTTCTTTAAAAGCTTTTAAAGAAAAAGCTTGGGCTAACGTTGGTACCACACTGAGCGAGAGCGTACTGAAATCGTCTCGCTCGCCTTCCGTTTTGGCAATGAGCCACCCCCCGCGACATCCATCAACCCCCATCCTCACCATTTGTTTCACTTAAGTTTGCTCAAGCAACTGGCTCACGCATCGTGACAAACTCTTCCGCGGCGGTGGGATGGATCCCAACGGTTTGATCGAGCTGCGCTTTGGTAATTCCAGCGGTCATTGCAGCAGCGAACCCTTGAATAATCTCGCCAGCCTCAGCCCCCATCATGTGAATACCGAGTACTCGGTCGGTGGTCGAGTCCACCACCAACTTCATCAAACTCTTCTCATCACGACCGGTTAGCGTGTGCTTGAGCGGCCTAAAGGTTGACTTAAATATGGTGACCTCATGGCCCATTTCCCTTGCTTGCTGCTCGGTGAGGCCCACCACGCCAATATTGGGCTGACAAAATACCGCGGTGGCAATCAAGTCATAGTTCATTGACTGACTAGCGCCTGCAAACGCGTTGGCCGCAAACACCATGGCTTCCTTAATCGCCACAGGAGTCAACTGGTAGCGATCAATCACATCACCCAATGCATAGATATTGGGCACACTGGTTCTAAAGGACTCGTCGACTTTAATCGCCCCGTTGTTTTCCATATCAACGCCCAGCGCCTCAAGCCCCAAGTCTGCGCTCGCGGGAACCCTTCCAGTCGCCGCCAAAATGAAATCAACTTCCATTGATGCCCCATCATCAAATGTGGCAAGTAGCGCACCCTCATCTGTTCGCGACACCTGAGCGAGCGTGGCGTTTAGTCGGGGAATGATGCCCCGATGCACAACAGACGTCCCCATCATGTCGCGAAGATCCTCATCGAACCCTCGAAGCAACTTAGGGCCCCGATAAGCAAGGGTAGTCTCAACACCAAGACCTGCGAATATTCCGGCGAATTCAACCGCAATGTAGCCACCGCCAAGAACTAGAACACGTTTCGGTAGTTGCTCAAGCGCAAAGGCGTCATCTGAGGTTGATAAGAACGCTTGACCGGGTATGTCCTGAACAAACGGTTTACTCCCCGTTGCCACAAGGATTTTTTCGGCAGTCACTCGAGTCTCACCAATCTCGATCGTGTGAGCATCCAGCAGTCTGGCTCGCCCATCAAAATGGGTTACGCCGGCGTTATCCAGCAACCCACTATAGATCCCGTTCAAGCGAGCAATTTCTTTGTCCTTGTTTGATTTAAGGACTGGCCAGTCCATCTTGGGCGGGGCGGCGCTCCAACCATAGGCACTGGCGTCATTGAAGTCGTCCGCGTAGTGCGAGCCATAAACATAAAGCTTCTTTGGTATACAGCCAACGTTGACGCAGGTACCGCCCATGTGGACAGCCTCGGCGGTCGCAACCCGCGCACCATAGGATGCGCTCATTCTGGCCGCTCGTACGCCTCCGGAACCAACCCCTATCACAAACAGATCGTAGTCGTAGCTAGCCATTTAACCGCCTCACTCTCATCAATGACGGCTAGAATACACCAAGATTTTATGAAACAAGGCCAATAAAGTGCGCATGGCGTTAACGCCCTATTCGAACACCGACCATCATCCTTTCGTCGAATTCGATGCCGCAAGGAAGGGTGAGATCCTATCTCTATCCTTTCGTGTCAGCGGCGAATACGCATTTCGGGGTCCAACCGCCATTGGGTCCCGAGTCACCGGGCTATGGGAGGACACCTGCTTTGAGTGCTTTCTAGCAAACGGTTCAGAGCAGCGCTATGTAGAATTCAACTTCAGTCCTGCGGGCGACTGGCAGGTCTTTCGGTTTAGTGATTATCGCTCCGGTCGACGGCTCGATTCGAACTGGGCACCACATAATTTCTCACACCGACAGGAAAAACTCAGCGAACACCAGTTTAATTTTGAGATGCGGTTCCTCGCGGGCGCTTGGCCAGCGTCTCCCCAACTACAAGCAGCAACCATCATTCGACAGCCCAAAGAAATGCTCTACTATGCACTGTCACACGGCGTAAGACCTGATTTTCATTTGCGCGACCACTTCAGAGATGGATCCGACTTTGGCATTTAAGTTTGGCATCGATACCGTTTTATCCTGTGGGGACAGTCTTGCGGCCCTGAAACGGAACCGTTTCGCGCTTGTCGCCCACCCTGCCTCTGTCACGACGGAACTGGTCCACAGCCTGGACGCGCTTGCTGCAGCCGGCGCTCTCCCGCACTGCGTGTTTGGCCCTCAGCACGGGGCCCGCGGAGACAAGCAAGACAACATGATCGAGACTGAGGATTTCGTCGATCCCAAGTACAACATTCCCGTGCACAGCCTCTATGGAGCCCATCGACGCCCAACCGAGGCGATGCTGAGAGATGTAGACCTTATTGTCTTTGATCTGCAAGACGTCGGCTGCAGGGTGTACACGTTTTTAACGACGCTCCACTACCTGCTAGAGGCTGCCGGACAGAACGACATTCCGATTTGGGTGCTCGACCGACCGAACCCTGCAGGCAGGCAAATAGACGGTCTCGCACTCGAATACGGAGAAGAGAGCTTTGTGGGTACTGCTCAAATACCCATGGCCCACGGGCTCACGTTGGGCGAAATGGCAGGCTGGCTCAACGATACCTTCAAGATAGGCGCTTCGCTCACGGTCAAAAAAATGGAGGGGTACGAGCTGGGATCCTGGCATCAGTCTGCTTGGCCACTCTCTCAGCCTTGGGTTAACCCTAGCCCGAATGCGTCGAGCGTCAACATGGCACGACTCTTCTCAGGCACTGTGCTTCTTGAGGGGACCATTTTATCCGAGGGCAGAGGAACGACGACGCCGCTCGAGATATTGGGCGCGCCTGGACTCGATGTCGCGACCTTGATCGAGACGCTGAGAGCGGATGGCGGATTTGCCCTGGGCGGCACCCTGCTCAGACCATGCTTCTTCGAGCCCACTTTCCACAAACACGCGGGAACGCTTTGTGCAGGACTCCAGTTTCATACTGAGCATCCTGGCTACCAGCCAGAGCGGCATTTTCCTTACTCAATCATGGCAATCGCACTTCGTTCGATTCGAAGACAACTTGGCTCAAGTATTTGGCGCTCTCACGAATACGAATATGAGCGCGGCCGATTGCCCATCGATGTCATTACCGGCGGATCTCGATTCCGTGAATGGGTAGACAGCTCCAATACCTCTATCGCTTCACTGTGCAGTTGGATCGAGAGAGACAGAAATCGTTGGTTTCGTGCGCGGGAAAATTACTGCTTATATCAATCGCCGCAATTTGAGCCTCTCGCTATGGAAGCCTATCCCTGAGGTTCACATCGTGAATGGGCGAAAGGCCTGAGACTTAGGCCTCGTTAAACTCTGCTGTGATAGGATGGCGCGCCTTACTGTCTTGATCGTTGGAGCACCTTATGACTAACGCTTACAAAGTGGCCGTTTTAGAAGGAGATGCTATCGGGCCCGAAATTATGCGCCAGGCGATTCGTGTTTTTAGCGTGCTCGAGCAACATCGGGACGTGGCCTTCGAACTGACTCATGCACCGTTTGGAGCCCAAGCATATTTTGATCATGGCAAAGCCTTTCCCGATGATACTAAGACCATCTGTGATAACGCTGACGCAATTCTAAAAGGACCAGTAGGCCTCAGTTTTGAAGCGTCCAAAGCGATTCCCGTAGAGGAACAGGCAGAGAGAGGCGCAATCTTGCCACTTCGTGCGCGCTTTGAAACGTTCGCCAATTTCAGACCGATCTACTTGTCAAAAGATATGGCCCATTTCTCCCCACTAAAACCAGAAATCATCAAAGATGGGATCGACATCCTGCTCATTCGCGAATTGGTCGGCGGGCTTTACTTTGGCGAAAAAGATCGAGGCATTAACGGCGAAGGGCTACGGTACGTACATGAAACACTTGCCTACGATGAAAAGCAGATAGAACGCATTGTTCGAGTTGGATTTGAGCAGGCTGCATCAAGGAGAGGCAAACTACATAACATCCATAAAAGCAATGTCTTGATGTCCAGCGTGCTCTGGAATGAGGTTTTCGAAGAGGTCCAGCGAGATTATCCAGACATTGAGGTTCACCACCTATTGGTTGATGCCGCAGCAACCGCGCTCTGCCTCAACCCCGGTCAGTTCGATGTCATGGTGATGGAGAACATGTTTGGAGACATCTTATCGGATCAAGGGGGCGGCATTCTTGGTTCTCTAGGGCTGATGCCCTCTGCGTGCATTGGCCCCCAAAAAGCTTACTACGAGCCCAGCCACGGATCCGCTCCAGATATTGCAGGCCAGAACATTGCTAATCCCTATTCAATGATAGGCTCGGTGGCGATGATGCTCGAGATGAGCTTCGGCATGAAAGATGAGGCTCAGATGGTGTGGGCCGCCATGACCGAGGTATTCGAATCTGGAGTCACCACGTCAGATCTTAGAGGAATTGGAGGCACTGCCCAGACAGTAGGGACAGACGCGTTTGGCGACCTGGTGATCAATGCGTTCGAGAAGCAATTGCTCGCAACAGACGCCTGATTACTGCTTGGCGCTGAACCCTCAGCGCTCGTTTTCTTCTAGGGTCTTTGCTTGCCGACTGTTCATACAGACTGTTCGCACTGACTGCATTTAAAAGCTTGTTACTAAGGCCTCATCAACAACAGCTTGTTGCTCTGTACAAAACTGGATTAGGGGACTCTTGTGAGGAGAGCCTTTGGTAAACAATCGTTACCGAATTCATTCGATCCAGCGATATCCTAACGATTTGCTACCCTCGACGACCTCGATGCTACCTGGCGCTCTCGCCGAAGATAGCGTTTCCAAATCGGGCAGCTGGCTATAGTGTGGGTAGGGTCTGAATGATACTGGCGATCATCACGAGCACCGACAACCATCCCCAACCAATGAACGCCCACATGGCCCAAGGCTGCTCGAATAAATCTCCCAATATGTTGACGGTTGAATCAACAAAAAGAAATTTTAAAATTTTCATACTTGCTTCCGTTTTAAGTACGCGCAGCCTACTTTTGCTGCGTGCCACCCTTGTTCTTTTCGCTACGCTCTTTACCTACCAAGTCGCTGACGATTGGGGCCAACGCTCCGTGACCGGCGCGCGCGTGATTATAGCGATGATGGGCCGCCTAGCTCAATCACAACTCTATCTCAAACTGCTCGGTTTGCTGCCTGGCTGGCATACGTGGTCGATTCGCCGCTTCTTTGAACGCTTCTATATCAGCCGAAATATTCGCGTAGATGCTGGCGACGTCTATCGACTCATTAAACTGAACCCGCTTCGAAAACACAGTCACTGGAAAGACGAAATTCGCTGTATCGCGCCACTGAAGTGCTTTGCTTGCACCGAGCTCATCCTCATACATCACCCACTTCAAGCCATGTACGCCGACCAACACATCGCCAAAAACCACACCTAGTGCCTGCCAGGTTTCGACATCCGCTTTGCGAATGGCGCGTCGATCAATCAGCACCTGTAGTCGACTCAAATCCGATTCATCTTCTGTCAGCCGAGTGCTGCCAATCGTGCGCGCGAGCAGATCTCTCACCGTTCTGCGCGATCGATCGAATATGTAACGCTGACCGATAGAGGGAGAAGACACCTCGAAAGGCGTTTCCTCGATTTCGAATTCGTAATTTTCGAGCTCCTCAGGCGTTATTTGGATAACTGAGGGCTCTGATGCAGCGCTAACTAAGGATGCCCAACTGCCCATCAGCACCATCAGGGCAATTCGTCGTATGATTTCCAAGTCAATATGTCCTTATACCGGTTGACCCACTATCTTAAAGGATGGCGGCCCATTACCTCAGCAAAGACGTGAGTTTCAGCAAGAACATGACTGACCACACGATTAAAGCAATACATCAACACCCCGCGCATGGGTATCTCTGTATTACGGGTGGCGGCGCGAGCGGGTTGAGCAGGTTGCTCGCTGAGCCTCGCGCATCAAACACCATTTTGGGGGCTGATATTCCTTATAGCTCGACCATGCTGAGCAGCCAACTAGGAGGCACCTTGTCCAGCGCCTGCTCTGAGGACACGGCGGCGATGATGGCCGCCTACGCCTTTGAGCGCGCTAGGCGATTCTCAAAAGGTTCAGAACGGCCCCTTTTCGGCCTGGCTTGCACGGCTGCATTGGCCACAGAGCGGGCCCGGCGTGGCGAGAATCGTGCATTCATTGCCATCCAGACGGAGACGGCTTTTTTTCTACGAGAGATTTACTTCGATGATCTGACATCACGCGCAGATCAAGAGGCAGTGCTTGCCGACCTGCTCATTCAAGCATTAAGCCAGCAGTTCAATCTTCATCGAGGGGAGCCATCGACTGACGGAATAAGAATCACCGATACCACGGTGACCGCATCCATCGAGTGGCAACGACTCATGAGTGGTGACCTTGCAATGTTTGGTACGCCGCCATCGATCAAAGCGGTATTTCCAGGCGCTTTCAATCCCATTCATCAGGGGCATCAGACGATTGCCCGAGTCGCCGAGACGCGGCTCGGTTACCCGATTCATTTTGAGCTCTCGGTGACCAACGTCGACAAACCAGCACTCAGCTACTGGCATCTTGAGCGACGGATTCAGGGCCTTAAAGCGGCAGGATCATATGTCATCACCTCGGCCCCAACCTTTCGTGAGAAGGCAACGCTGTTTCCCAGCGCTTGCTTTATAGTGGGAGCCGATACGATCTTGCGTATCGATAATGATCGGTATTACGCGAGCCCCAATGATCGAAAGGCCGCTATTGAGTACCTCGCAAGCCAAAACTGTCGTTTCTTAGTATTCGGGCGAATGATCGATGGCTCGTTCAACACCCTGGGCGATCTGAACCTCTCTCCACACCTTCGTCAACTCTGCGACGAGGTGACCGCATCTGAATTCAGAGAGGATATCTCCTCAAGCGATCTCAGGGCTCAGACTTAGTATCACTGTGCACCCCTTTCTCGACCATCCCTCTCCTATCGTCTTTGCCCATCGAGGCTGCCACGAGAGTGGACCCGAGAACACATTCGATGCTTTTCAAGGGGCTTTCGAGAGAGGGGTCCGGTATATGGAGACCGATGTCCACCTAACGCTGGACGGGCATCTTGTGGCTTTTCACGATCGCTCGCTCCTCCGCATGACAGGTGCACCTCGCCTTATCAGTGACATGACGTTGGCTGAAGTGGTTGCAACGCCGCTCGAGCAAGGGGCACGAATCCCTACGCTCCTCGATTTACTCGAGGCCTTTCCTGAGGCCAAATTCAATATCGATCTCAAGAGCGATGAAACGGTCGAGCCATTCATTAAGCTCGCCAAAGCGAATCCCATGATTGACCGGGTCTGCGTGGGTTCTTTTTCTGACGCGCGAACCGACGCAGCGAAATCGGCCTTGCCAGGCCTTTGCACATCGCTAGGCCCCAAAGCCATGCGCCGAGCGATGGTGAGTGTCTATACAGGCATTCCATTCAGACCAGTCGCACAATGCGCTCAAATCCCGGTTCGCTTTGGACCGCTCAATCTCGCAACGAGCAGGTTAATTGAAACGTTGAGCAATCACGGCCTGCAGATCCATTACTGGACCATCAATTCCACCGACCTCATGAGCCAACTCATCGACATCGGAGCGCACGGCATCATGACGGACTTTCCCGGCCGTCTCATTGAACTGCTAGGCGCTCGGTCCCTGTGGTTCAAATAGTGCGGCATCAATAATCGCCCCAGTTCAGATGGCTTAGACGGGTTTGGGAACCCTCTGGGAACCGTTTGGTTGTTGGGTCACCACGCGTTACCCTCTGTTATCTGAAAAAACACGGCTGCCGTTATGAACCAACCCCAACTCATCGAGGTTTTCTCCGATTACGTCTGACCCTGGTGTTATCTGAGTACCGTGAGTATTGAATCACTGAAGCAGACCTTCGACTTGAAATTCCAGTTTTTGCACTTCCCGCTTCATCCAGAGACTCCGGACGAGGGCATTGAGTTAAGTCGCTTATTCCCAAACCGAGATCCGGAAGAGATGAAGGCTGTTGGCAGTCACTTACGTCATCTAATGGAAGAGGCGGGTCTGCCATACGGTAAGCGAGAGCGAACCTACAATAGTCGACTTGCTCAAGAATTTGCTGCTTGGGGAGACGCCGAGACGGATGCAGTTGATCGTATCCACGACGCCCTTTTCACGGCTTACTTTGTTGACAATCGAAATATTGGTTCGATCGAGGTTCTGACCGAAATTGCGCAGGATCTTGCGCTCGATGACAAAAGGGCCGAAGAAGCATTGAGGCATCGTCTTTACAGTCCAAAAGTGAACGAAGACTGGCAAAGAGCGTGGGCTACTGGCGTCACTGGCGTGCCCACCTTTACCGCAAAAGAACTCTACGTTTATGGTCATCAGCCCCCTGAAGTCCTGGGCCGATTTATTAAACATCTGGAAACGATCGATTAAAACTAGCCCTTGGGCAGACAGTTTGAGGCACCTATTGGTGCCCCGCTTGATCACCACGACTAGCATCTTCGCGATGGCGCTGAACGGTGTCCCGCTGACACTGAGCTGGGCCGCCGCTGGCGCTGAAGGCGCGAAGGCTCTGATACCTCGCTCGGAACCCATGGTTTTCACTGACAGATGTCACGAAGGGCTATGAAAAAGGGCTACGATAGGGGCTGCGACAAAGCGCTGGAACTAATAGGTGCCGCCGGTTGCTATTACTAAGAGGCGCTGCTAAAGGGGTGAGCGAGCTTTATCCTGCCTCATGCGTTGCTGTCCACCTCTATCCACCTCTATCCACCTCTATCCACCTCTATCCACCTCTATCCACCTAGGCCCACGCCAACAGGCGCCTCCAGTTGTTCCCTTGTCTCTATTACCGTCATGTGCATCTCCCAGGGCGGACGCTGACGCACAAACAGGAGGAACGCGAGGCAACTGACTTGCGCTTCTTACTTAGTGCGAAGAAGTCGGACCAACGGTTTACTATCCGTTGATCTCAGCAACCGCTCGTTTCGCCATCACCGTGCACAGGTGCTGCCGGTATTCAGCGCTCGCATGAATGTCGTGATTAAAAGAGGCATCACACAACACGCCATCAAGCGCGGTGGCATCAAATGACTCATTTAGCCGATCCTCCATTTCGGTTGCCCTGAAAACGCACGAAGCTGCGCCAGTGATAGCGACCCGGACAGCACCATCGACGACTGCGACCATCACCCCTACCATTGCGTAACGGGAGGCCGGGTTGGCGAATTTTTGATAACTCGCGCTCTGCACACGGGGGACAGAGAATCCCATTAGCAATTCACCCTCCTCCAGCGCCGTTTCGAACATATCGACAAAAAACTCGTCGGCGGGAATGCTCCGCTTGCTGGTGTTGACCGTCATATTGAGACCCAGCACTGCAGCCGGATAGTCTGCGGCCGGATCATTGTTTGCGACTGAGCCACCCATGGTCCCTCGATGACGGACCTGTCGGTCACCAATCCCACTGGCTAGCCGACCCAACACAGGTGTCGTCGCTGCGACGACAGCAGATTGGGCCACATCAGCATGACGGGCAAGGGCACCAATTTTAAGGGTATCTCCCTCGGCCGAGATCGATTGCAAATCAGGAATTTGCGACAAATCAATCACGTCTGTCGGCGCACGGAGCCGCTGCTTCATCGAAGGAATCAGCGTGTGCCCCCCAGCCAGATAGATAGGGTCTTCGGACTCGGAGTAACAGTTAATGGCTGCCTCGACTGTTGCCGGCTGATGAAAATTAAAATCGTACATAACCCCTCCTACGCCGCACTGGCATTAGCGCGTTTTAACATGCTCCAGACTCGCTCTGGCGTAGCCGGCATGTCCATATCAGTCTCACCAATGGCGTCTAGCACCGCATTAATGATCGCAGGAGGCGAACCGATCGCACCTGCCTCCCCACACCCTTTTGCTCCGATTGGATTATGGGTGCACGGCGTGCAGGTCATACCCACTGTGAAGTTCGGGAGGTCATCCGCTCTTGGCATGCAGTAATCCATGTACGAGCCAGTAATCAACTGACCCGCATCGTCATAGACCGCCTGCTCCAAAAGGGCTTGACCCACGCCTTGGGCGATGCCGCCATGGACCTGACCCTCCACGATCATTGGATTGATCAAGTTGCCAAAATCGTCCACAGCCACAAACTGCACGACCTTGGTGACTCCCGTATCCGGATCAATTTCGACCTCACAAATATGGGTGCCAGCTGGGTAAGTGAAATTACCTGGGTCGTAGAACGCCTTTTCGGCTAATCCAGGCTCAAGGTCGTCGGGATAGTCGTGATTAACGTAAGCCGCGAACGCAATTTCCTGAAACGTTTTGGACTCATTGCTGTTTTTCATTCGATACACTGGCGCTTCGAATTCGATATTGTCTGGATCCGTTCGCAGCAAGTGCGCGGCGACCTTTCTACCCTTCTCTATGACCTTATCCGCAGCATTTACAAGCGCCGACCCTCCCACGGCGAGCGACCTCGAGCCATACGTACCCAACCCAAAATCGAGCTTCCCGGTGTCGCCATGAACAACGTCCACATCATCAATGGGGACGCCCAATTTGTCAGCCACCAACTGCGCAAAAGTGGTCTCGTGACCCTGTCCATGGCTGTGTGAGCCGGTCAAGACACTAACCGACCCTGTTGGATTGACACGCACCTCACCTGACTCCCACAGACCAACCCCCGCTCCGAGTGCTCCTGCTACCTGTGACGGAGCAAGCCCGCAGGCCTCGATATAACAACTAAGGCCGATGCCTCTCAACTTTCCTCTCGCCGCAGCAGACGCTTTGCGCGCAGCGAACCCTTCATAGTCCGACAGCTCGAGCGCCTTATCGAGTGACGCTTCGTAATCTCCTATGTCGTAAGTGAGCGCTACGGGGGTCTCGTACGGAAACTCATCGGTGCGGATAAAGTTCTGGCGACGAAGCTCAGCCGGATCCTTACCGAGCTCTATCGCAGCTTTCGTCACTATCCGCTCAACCAAATAGGTAGCCTCTGGCCGCCCCGCTCCACGATACGCATCGACAGGCGCGGTATTCGTGAAAACCGAATCTACTTCTACATAGATCGCCGGCGTTCGGTATTGGCCAGCGAGAAGCGTCCCGTAGAGGTAGGTCGGAACGCTAGAAGCGAAGGTAGAGAGGTAAGCACCCATATTGGCTGTCGTTTTGACTTTAAACGCCAAGAACTGACCGTTCTCATCCATCGCAAGTTCCGCGGTCGTAACATGGTCACGACCATGCGCGTCGGCAAGGAAGGCCTCACTTCTTTCCGCAGTCCACTTGATCGTTAACCCCAATTTTTTGGCAGCCCAAGCAAGCGCCGTCTCTTCAGAGTAAACAAATATCTTCGAACCAAACCCTCCCCCAACATCTGGAGCGATAACCCGTAACTTGTGCTCAGGCGCAATCTGGACAAACGCAGTCAGTATCAAGCGTGCCAAGTGAGGATTTTGACTCGTTGTATGCAGCGTCAACTCGTCACTGCCAGCGTTATATTCAGCCAATGCAGCGCGAGGCTCCATCGCGTTGGGGATGAGTCGATTATTGGTGAGCTCGATTCGCGTGACGTGAGCCGCCTTTTCCATGGCCGTTGCGACCGCGTCACTGTCGCCGAGCGCCCACTCGTAGCATGTGTTTTGCGGGATATCGTCATATATCGCAGGAGCGGTCTGCGCTTCCGAGACGGATACAACCGCTTGCTTTTCCGCCCAGTCAACCACCACTAACTCGGCAGCATTTTTTGCCTCTAGCGCGGTATCCGCAATCACCATCGCCACAGGTTCACCCAAATAGTGCACCCTATTATCGGCGAGCACTGGATGATGCGGCTGTTTCATTTCTGATCCGTCTTTAGAGTGGATCATCCAGCCGCAGGGTAGCCCGCCAAGTCCATCAGCCGTTACATCAGCACCTGTCAGCACCGCGATGACGCCAGGAGCCGAAAGTGCTTCCTCAACATCGATACTCACAACGTCAGCATGTGCATGGGGCGAGCGCACGAAATACGCGTGTGATTGGCCTACCTGCTTGATGTCATCGGTGTAGCGGCCTTTGCCAGTAATGAACCGATTATCTTCCTTGCGCGGAACACTCTTTCCGATGCCTTCACTCATGCCTTGTTTCCTCTCATTCGGTTAGCGCCATCGATGACCGCAGCCGCAATATTTTGATAGCCGGTGCAACGACAGAGGTTTCCCTCTAGCTGCTCACGAACCATGGCCTCGTCGAGCTCGTCTGACTTTTCAACCAAATCAACCGCGGACATGATCATGCCCGGCGTGCAAAACCCGCACTGCAATGCGTGACACGCCTTGAACGCTTCCTGCATCGGATGATGGCTGCCATCTGTGGCTAAGCCCTCGATGGTTTTCACCTCATGACCACTGCACTGTGCAGCAAGTACGGTACAGGCCTTAACCGCATCCCCGTCGAGATGCACCGTGCACGCACCACATTGACTGGTGTCACATCCAATATGCGCGCCGGTTAGATTGAGCTGCTCTCGTAGCACCTCAATCAGGGTGGCGTTGGTTCGGCATGTCACCGATCGATTCCGTCCGTTTACGTTGAGGTTAATATCCACCCGATCCCTCCTTTGTGTGATCTCGCATAGTCTCTTCAGATCCTTTGTCCCAGGCCTTCATCTGCGCCTTGCATATCAGGTCTGTCACGACCGTCTCACAGGGCCTCACGCGCTGGCCTGCGATCCCCTCCCGATGATTTTGGTTTTAGCACTCGACTATGCGCGCTTCAAGCATCTCCGTCTGAATTCGCCTCTCTCAACCCACCCAACTCATTTTTGAATCCTGTGAAGAATTCTGCCGCCAATTTATTGGCAGCACCTTGAATCAACCTTCCACCAAGCTGCGCTATTTTGCCGCCCACCGTGGCGGCCACCGCGTAAGAAAGCGCTGTCCCCTCGACGCCCTCTTCCTGCGCAGGTCTCAGTTCTACCGACGCACTGCCTTTTGCAAAGCCAGCGACCCCACCCTTACCCTCGCCATTAATCACATATCGGTGTGGAGCCTCGATGTTGCTCAACTCGATCTTTCCTCTAAACGTCGCCTTGACTGGCCCGATCCGAGTAGTCACTACCATCTCGAATTGATTCTCACCAGTTACCTCAAAGTGCTCGCAGCCTGGTAGTGATCGCTTCAATATCTCAGGGTCGTTTAACCCAGCCCAAACAACGCTTAGTTCGCTGGGGATGAATACTGTTTGTTCAAGTTCCATATGCGCTGCCTGTTCCGTTGGGGCTCTCCATTGTTTGCTACCTCTTAGATGACACTTCTTCTAGTGTTGGCTTGTCTTGTACTGTTGGCTTGTCTTGCAATGCTATTGTCTATCTTGCGTCTGTATATGCATTTGAACCCCACATGTTCATCCCCTTCTGTTTCGTCATGACACCACTGGCAGTCCCCAGCACACGTTATTAATCTCTTGAAACCCGGTATCGCTTTCCCTGCGAGAAACGTTTTTCGGGGGCGAATCTGCAATTCGCGGTGCTCGCAAATCTGTAACCCAATCGGCGAAACTGCCCGCTTATCTAACGGCTTGGCCTTCGCACAACCGCTGTGCGGGCACCGCACCGTTACCCCCAATCACATCGCGAGGGCAAGACCGCAGCAAAACCCACGCGCGACGCTCAAAGAGCAATCCAATCGACCTCCATTTGCTGGCCAACCGAACGAAGTGTCCAAGTTCGCTATGACAGGACCGTTGAACCACACTCGTGACCGTTCTCAAAATCGGGTAGTACCGGTTATCGACCTTTAAAAACAGGGTCTCGCTTCTCTAGAAAGCTAGCGACTCCCTCTCGATGGTCATCGGTTTGAAATAAAACGCCCAGGGTTTGCGAAATCCAGCTACCCATCTCGTGGATGTCGTGAGTTTGACGACGTCTTAGCCCTTCCTTCAGATAGCGCACGGCAAGCGGGGGATTGCTCGCGATTTTGTTCGCCAGCGCTCCCGCCTCACTCAACAATTCATCGTGGGGAACAACCTTCATTGCAAGCCCCATATCAACGGCCGCTTCACCATCAAAGAGTTCGCCGGTGAAGAGTAATTCTGCTGCTTTTTGTGGACCGACAATTTCTGGCAAACGACACAAACCACCCACATCCGACACGAGCCCGCGTTTTACGAACAATTCCCCAAATCGCGCCCGCTCTGACGCGATACGAAAGTCAGCCAGCAAACTCAAATCCATGCCCCAGCCAACCGCAGCGCCATTGACGGCAGCGATGATCGGCCTATCGCACGCCAAGATTGCAGCCGCAGCTGGAGTCATCGTCGGTCGAACGGCCCGCAACCTTGAATGCGAAGCGCTCGCATCACCGGTCATCAATTCCTTGACGTCGTCACCAGAGCAAAACGCAGGATCGGTGCCTGTAAGAATGATGCATCGAACATCCTGATTGTTCTGTAATGCAATGAAAGTTTGTTCAAGCTCGGAATAAGCGAGTCGATTCAATGCGTTTCTCGCTTGCGGACGGTTGATTGCAAGTGTTGCGATGTGGTTTTCAATGGTCAGGTCTAGTGTTTCGAGAGATCCCTTCATCCCGTATCGTCCTCAGTTTGCGACTCGAACCGTTATACCACAGCCACAAACAGCGTTTTTTTTGGGGCCCTTACCGAAACATTGGTTAGATGATGAACTTCAGCTAAGGACGAGAAGACAGGAGGTGCCGCTTGCCCTATATAGGCGGTTAACGCTCGAGCCTCCGACACGCTACCCGACTCGCGCGGGCCAATCAGTTCAGCACTTTCTCGGCAGGTTGCCAGTCAAGGGAATGGGCCTCGGCTACATGCTCTGAGGTGAGATACCCACTTTTCGTCGCGAGCCCGGCGCGCAAGTGAGGATCATTCATTAGCGCCGCCTTCGGGCCCGCTGCCAGCCGCTTTACAAAGGGCAGCGTTGCCTGGTTGAGCGCGAGGCTGGACGTTCGCGGCACTGCTCCTGGCATGTTCGCAACGCAATAATGAACGACGTCGTCGTGCAAGAATGTAGGCTCAGCGTGAGTGGTCGGTCGCGACGTTGCAAAGCACCCGCCTTGATCGATCGCGACATCGACAATGACTGAGCCTGGCATCATCGTGCTGATCATTTCTTCTGAAACCAGTTTTGGCGCTGCTGCTCCAGGAATGAGCACGCTGCCAATGACAAGGTCCGCACCTTGCACCAATTCAGCAATGGCAGCTTGTGTGGAATAACGGGTATTTACCCTCCCTGCGAAGCGCTGGTCGATCGTTCTTAAAGAATCTAGATTGATATCAATCACCGTGACTTGTGCCTCAAGCCCTAGCGCCATACGAAGTGCTTGCTGACCAACGACACCGCCGCCGAGTATCAACACATGCCCCCGCTCTACTCCCGCAACGCCACTCAGCAATACGCCTCTCCCGCCTTGGGCCCTTTCAAGACAATGCGCGCCGGCCTGGACGGACAGACGTCCAGCAACCTCCGACATCGGCGCGAGCAGTGGTAGTCGCCCGGCTCTGTCAGTGACCGTCTCGTAGGCGATGCACATCGCTCCTGATGCCAAGAGATCCGTCGTCTGAGTGAGGTCAGGCGCAAGATGCAAGTAAGTAAAGAGCGTGTGACGCTCGTTGAGCAGGGCCCGTTCACTGGGCTGAGGCTCCTTAACCTTCACGATCAGATCAGCCGCCTCAAACACTGCCTCCGCAGAATCAACCAGCTCGGCACCCACTGATTCGTACTCGCCGTCTACAAACCCCGCGCCGACTCCAGCGCCGCGTTCTATAACAACGCTATGGCCGTCCCGGCAAAGTTCGGCGACAGCGTGCGGTATGAGGCCCACTCGATACTCGTGGGTTTTAATCTCCTTTGGCACCCCGATTTTCATATGTTTTACCCTACGCTTCCGCCGCAACCCATCTGTGCTCGTAACTTTTTATTCCGGCTGTTCTACCAGCGCCCCATTCAAGATGGTTCGGTTATGCAGGCGCCCTAGAACCGCACCTTTGCACATCAGCTCCACCGTGGCCTGTTTTGATATTGTACTGACCGACTAACTTTTTTCTGACTTTTTATCTAACCGAATAAATATAATTTCGTTATGAATAGTGTTTTTTATAGTGTTTATATCTATAAACTTTAATATATTTAGATAATTCAACTTTTGCTTGTACAGAAAGGCAGCCAAAGTTATCTGCTTCCCAGCTTCGGTCACCGCGCTGATGTTCGACAAGCGTGAAGGTAGGCAAACAGTCCACTGACATGGCACATATCGCATGACATATCCCCTCAGCACGTTCCGCACAGCGAATAGAACAAAAATTCTCGCCACTCCGTTAAACGCCAGCGAGCGCATCAGCAGTACCGCTGAACCTGGGACGGGTGTAACCAAGGAGACTACCGATGCAAAAAAGCGGGCCATCAGGAAAACGGCCGATCGATCGGATCGATCTAAAAATACTCAAAACGCTGCAGCGTCATGCAAGGATTACGCATACAGCGCTAGCGAATGAAGTCGGGCTCAGCGTTACGCCATGTAAAGAGCGCGTAAAAGCGCTTGAGGCCGCGGGCGTCATTAAGGGTTACCGCGCCCAAGTTAATCCGGCTCACCTCGAGCTAGGGCTTCTGGTATTCGTGGAAATCACCCTCACCCGTACTTCGACCGATATCTTTGACGCATTCAGGAAGGCCGTGATTGATCTACCCCAAGTACTCGAATGTCATCTCGTCTCAGGTAACTTCGATTACTTGATTAAAGCGAGGGTTGCGGACATGGCAGCCTATCGTCAGCTACTTGGAGAGACGCTGCTCACTCTCCCCGGGGTGAGCGACTCTCGAACCTATGTGGTCATGGAGGAGATTAAGGAAGAGACTCCGCTACCTCTTTAATGAGCTTAGCCTAAATAGTTAAAGGATGACTCATCGAGCGAGCACACAGATGCAGGCTCAAGCGGGTAACCAATGTTTCGCGAGCTTCCAGTGCTAAGTGCTCCTAGTGGCGGAGCGGTATCGAGGCGTGCCCATGGGACTGCCAGGTAGCGCGCCCTGCCCTCACCGGGTTTCTGATTCTCCGCGACTCATCGCGGCATGCTGTGATAGCCTCTTCTATCTATTCAGCAGGGAAGACTCTCATGAATGTAAGCGATGCGATGACGGCGAGAAAATCGATCCGGGCATTCACTGACGAACCAATCGCTAATGAAGTACTGGAGTCCCTGCTGGCTAAAGCTGCGCGAGCGCCCTCGGGCGGGAATGTGCAACCGTGGCGCATCTTTGTCATCAACGGTGATGCGATGTCACGCTTTAGGCAGGTCGTGCGCGAAAAGCGAGCACCAGAACCAGCCGAATATGCAATCTACCCAGATGGATTGAAGGACCCTTACCGCACTGCGCGGTTTACCGTGGGCGAGCAAATGTACGCCCTTCTCAACATCCCTCGAGAGGATAAACCTGCACGCCTCAGGAGATTGGCTGAGAATTTCAATTTTTTTGGCGCACCGGCTGCCATCTTCTGCTACGTCGACCGTCAGATGGGCCCTCCCCAGTGGTCTGATCTAGGCATGTTCCTTCAAAGCTTTATGCTGCTAGCCACAGAAGCAGGTTATGGAACCTGCGCTCAGGAGGCGTGGGCCAACCGAGCCCAAACAGTCACCGAGTTCGTTGAAGCCGACCCTTCGCTCATGTTGTTTTGTGGCATAGCGATCGGGAAAACAGACCCTACCGCACCCGTTAACTCACTAGTCAGTGAGCGCTTTACACCTTCCGAGTTTGCAACCTTTGTTTAAGGGCTCGTGATTCGTTGGGCACAGCGTGATCTGCAGCATCGTCTCATCTACTTGCCTGCACTCTTTGCAAAGAGTGCTTACCCTTTCATTGGATACAAGGAGAGAAGACCCACTTTGCCAGCGGTTGGCCCGCTGGATCTGAAGGAGCAGAGAATAACCTCCTAAGATTCGCCGCACGCCAGCTCTTAAGCGCTCTATCTTTAATGACACGCTCTATTGGCAATAGAGCGCTAGGACTAAATCCTTTAGGGCTTAAGGGGCGTAGGTCATCGCAACCCCAATCACTTCTAATCACTTCTAATCAATAGTACTAGCCATTAATCACTATCCAACACGATTGAAGATCACTATTAAGGATCACCCCCAAGGGATTCACCAATGACCAACACCACTGGCTAACGCTGCGTTTCGATACAAAGAGACATTCATATCGTCTTGACATAATACTGTATTTATATACAGTATTATGTTCCCCGTACCGATCGATCTATATCCATCTCTATCAATCAATGAGCAGGCCAGAGTGAGCGAGAGCACCCTTCAATCATTGCTAAACAAGCGGCAGCTTTGGCGAGCAGGAAAGCCCTCGCCATTAACAAATCACGATGCGTTAAGCTCCGGGTTTGATCAACTCGATGCTTTATTACCTCACGCAGGCTGGCCGAGAAATGCTGTGGTAGAGCTGCTCTCTTCCGATGAAGGCGTTGGGCAGTTGGAACTGTTGATGCCAGCATTAAGCACGCTCAGCCGAAGTCGCCAACAGTGGATCGCATGGATTAATCCTCCGCATATCCCATACGCAACAGCGCTCAGTCGTGCAAACGTCGTGCTGGATCATCTACTGATCGTCCAAACGAAAACGCAAGAAGAAAGCTACTGGGCCACCGAGCAATGCATCCAATCAGGGGCTTGTAGTGCCGTACTAACCTGGCCTGGAAAATCTATGCCAGCGAAAGTGATTCGACGCCTGCAAGTTGCGTGTAAAGCTCACGCCGTATGGAGTGTTCTTTTTCGACCGGCCGAGGAAAGAGCAAACCAATCACCCGCGCCTTTCAGGCTGCAACTATCGCCCGAGAGTCATTGTTTTAGCCAAGATGACCGGTGGTGTCGCGAATTAGGCGTTGAGGTATTTAAACGCATGGGAGGTTGGGCGCATCCTAAAATCACGATCAGGCTAGAACTCGAGCCAGACATGAAAGGCTTGTTGCCAGTAGAGCAGTACTCGTTGGCCACTCACACGGTCAATTTATCCGCGCAAGTAGGCAATTCGCCCCAGCGCCCTTTGGAGCCAGACACTGCAGCGCCTGTTAGTGAATCCAATCAAACCATTTATACTTCAGCTTTTTCGCTCCGGCATGGAGCATCTGAATCAAAAGTCACAAAATCGAGCCACCGGCAAGCACATGGTGCCACACCGAGCAAACACTCGAGCAAAGCATCGATCGCCGATCGTTTCAGTTTTCCAAACACGCATTCTTCAAGCACATCCGATACATCATCCGTTCCTCAGGATGTTCACTAGGTTCCGCTTAATGAAAGGCGATAGATTTAGTGAAAGGCGATGATGAAAGGCGATAGTGCTCGCACAGCGCCACTTTGGTTCTGCCTTTACCTTAATCGATTACCGATCGAAATATTTGAGCGATCAGCGCTTATTCAAACGGACCAGAACGATGACCTGGTGACAGAAAATGATCGCGACAAGCGTGACGTCTCTGCTAAATCTTCTTTCGACGGCATCCAAGCCGCACCTCGTCTCAAGCCGCTCGATACTACGAAACAGCCGATCGCAATTGTCGGACAGCACCACATTATTATGTCTAACGCGATAGCTGCCCAGTCAGGTATTGAACCAGGAATGCTTACAACGCATGCCTACGGCATGAATGAGTCAATACATTGCATCGCGCAAGATACTGAACAGGAACGTCAAACATTAAACCAACTTGCACAATGGATGTATGACTTCACTCCCCACGTCTGCATTCTGTCCAATGATAGTATTCTGTTAGAAGTTGCTAGCTGCTTAAAATTATTTGACGGCCTCGACACACTAAAAACACACATCGAAAACCGCTTATTCCAATTGGGCTACAGCGCAAAGATAGGAATCAGCACCACTGGATTAGCCGCCCAAGTTGCAGCGAAAAATGAACTTCCTTTACACACCATTGGGTCGCCCATTTCTCAGCTGCAGCATTTATCTATCCACCAGCTAGCGCTACAACCCGCTGATACAGACAAGTTAAAAAAAGTGGGGGTCGCAACACTTGGCGAGCTCGTTACCCTACCTCGCGCGGCCCTTCGCAAACGATTAGGCCAAACTGCCACCGCGCACCTTGAGCGAATGATTGGTGAACGCGTTGACCCTCACGCTTGGATAACGCCTGACATCAAATTCGAATCGAGCTTGTTTTTTACGGACAATATTACGAGCCAAAAAGCACTGCTTTTTCCGGTTAAACGACTTATTCAAGAATTAACGCTTTTCTTGACGACTCGCCAACTTTGGACGGACAGCTTTACATTGACATTAAGCTATCGCAGCAAAAAGCAAGCAGACGTTCAAGTAAATCTCGCCCAACCCGATAACGATGAAACGCTTTTCCTTCGTTTATTTCAAACACGCTTAGAGCGCGGACTATCTTCGAAAGAAACCGATCAAGTGAGCCTCAAAGCTCACTATTTCTATCCAGCAGACCCCGATAATCGTTCACTATTCGACCAGACGCTACTCGACTCAAATGCCTGGGCTAGGAGAGACCTCAAAGAACACCCTACCCAGGATCAATCAAATAAACACTCGGGTTCCCGTGCCTCCAACATCACCAAAGAGCCCGCCAAAGTATCAAAAGAAGCGAATAACCTCATTAGCCTACTTAGATCAAAGCTTGGTGATCATGCGTGTTATGGCCTTTCTATTGAAGATGATCATCGTCCTGAAAAGTCTTGGAAAAAAACAACGCAAACTCGCGCCAATGCTTCACAGCGAGGAACAATACCTAAAAGACCAAACCACCGCGCGCAAAAAGGGTCAGATCTTTTGCCTAGTGCAATGCGACCCTTTTTTCTTCTGCCTCAGCCGAGGAGACTATCGCGCCAATATATTCCTACGGAGCATCCTTCATTTCGCTATTTGAGGGGGCCCGAGCGCATCAGTTTTGGTTGGTGGGAAGGGATTGAAGAAGATAGAGACTATTACGTTTATCAGTATCAAAACCGATCCATCTATTGGATATTCTATCGTCCGCTCAATCACCGCTGGTACATTCATGGCGTCTTCGCTTAACCCGCGAGCGCGATAACCACCATTGCAATCACCCGGGCTTGCTGAAGCCTGCTCGCCTCAGTCAGACCGGATTGGGCAGGACTCAAATCCCTCCCAGTAGGACGCTCTTTGGCAGTGTGTTATCGTCCTCTTCTGTTTAAGCACTACCTGAATTAGCGAATGTGTTTTGGAGGCGATTCTTATGGGCTCTTTCTACGATTTCCAAGTCGAGCGAATCGACGGCACCACTGCATCGATGAGCGAGTATCGCGATGAAGCACTTCTCATCGTTAATCTCGCAAGCCAGTGAGGACTGACCCCTCAGTACGCAGGTCTGCGTACCCTTCATGAAAACATCGACGGCTTAACGGTACTGGGCTTCCCATGCAATCAGTTTGGCGCTCAGGAGCCTGGAAGCAATGCAGAGATCCTAGAGTTTGCCACGAAGCGATACCAAGCGACGTTTCCCATGTTTGCCAAAATTGACGTCAACGGGCCCAACGCCAGTCCGCTATACGACTGGCTGAAAACGGCCAAGCCTGGAGACATCGGTTGGAATTTCACTAAGTTCCTTGTCTCAAAACAAGGCGAGGTCATCGAGCGATTCGAGCCCAAGACCACACCAGAGGAGATCGCTGACGCGCTACCCGCCTTACTCGAATAGATTGCGACAGGCATAGATTGCGAAAGGCATTGTGGCGACTAAGTTGACCACTCGAGAGCTAGGCCCAAAAAAACTTGAGCAGCATTTGGCGCGTTCTCCTATCACCTCCTTCGCTCGCTTCGTTGAGGCATGATCCTTTGATCACGCCGCGCTCGAGCGACCGAGGAAGCAACGACGCTCAAGCGCCCCTCAGGACAAACCTTTGGATCATGTAATTGGGCACCGTGTTTGACCCGAGAACGGCAAAGCACGAGTGACAACGAGTGAACGACCGCGAGTAAAGAAACAAAGCGCGCGACGCGAGAAACCCGCATTCTTTAGCGAATGCTAATGACCATCGACCCGATCGGTTTTGAACGATTACCGCCCGCTCCTTCACGTGACCATAGCGTCCTTGATGGTCAACAATCTTGATGGTCAACAATAATGGAGGCTAGGCAGCAGGAGTGGATTGCACAGATCCAAACCAACCGAGCAAGCCGAATCTGAAACAGCTATCGCAACCACTCACAAAAGCTGAGCCTGTCCTCGCTGATAACGTTTTGACCGCCTAATTAGACGAGGGAGAACAAGGAGTATTGCCGTTGAAACCGCTATCAAACAAGGCTAGACCGGACGCCATGATCACCATCTATGGCAGAAATCCGGTGCTCGAGGCGCTGCTAGACCCATCTCTTAGCTTTTTTCGCTTACACCTCGCTGAGAGCAACAAACCTGCAGACATCATTCAGCAAATAACTCGTCTTGCAAAAGAGCGGCAGGTAGATATTGCTCGACATAGCAAGCAGGCGCTGTCTAGGATTTCCAAGAATGGTCGTCAAGATCAGGGGGTTGCACTCGACATCGTTACCCCCGCCCACGCGTCACTAGAGGATCACCTGGCACGAAGAGCGGACAATACATTAAGAGATCAATGGCTGCTTGTAGACGGCATTACCAACCCGCAAAACCTGGGCATGATGATTAGAAGCACTGCTGCGTCGCCCTTGCAGGGCATCATCATCCCTCAGAAGGGAAATGCTTCGCTTGACCCACTCGCCATTAAAGCCAGTGCAGGAACGCTGTTCCGAGCCACCATTTTGCGAACCCCGGACATCGAAGCAGCTCTACCGGCACTCAAACAGCATGATTATCAATTGGTTGGCCTCTCTGGCGACGGTGCACAGTCGATCTCCGACGTGCCGCTTAACGAGCGCATGGTTTACATCGTGGGCAGTGAAACCCATGGTCTCTCTGAGGCAAGCCGACAGCACGCTGACAGACTCTGCTCTATTCCGATGAATCATGGTGTTGAATCCCTAAACGCCGCTGTCACAGCGAGCCTCATCGCTTTTCGCGGCGTTATCTAACTGCCTGATGAGAGGGGCGAAAAGGGCCTGTCTTAGTGGCATCAATCCACGTTTTCCGATAAGGTGACGCCTCGATTATTGGTCCCCAGAAACGCTGATGCTCACACGCTTTCGTGTTCTTTTTCTTGTCTTTTTGGCCTCGTTATTGAGCGCCTGTGGGACTGACCCCGGCTTCGACAAATTCGCAGAGGCGCCATCGGGCGGTCTGCGTGTGCTGAACGCCATCCCAGACGCACCACCCTTGTTTGTGGAGTACGGCACCCAATCCCTTGGCAATATTCCTTTTGGCGATGCCTCAGGCGTGCAAAACGTCATCCCTGGTTTGGAGCGGACCACAAAAGTCAGTTATGCGGTTGGACGCGAACTACAAACCGTTGCTGAAACGACCCTTTTAGTCCCGCAAGATCAACTCATTACAGTTGTATTAACCGGCACGCTGGACAATGTTCAGTTCTTGACGCTGGAAGAGGACACATCGTTACCCGCCGATGACGCAACCACGACCGACCTAATCTTCGTTAATGCGACGTCGAATCCGGCACCGATTCAAATCGATCTGGTCGACGGCGCAGAGGCCGCTACTATCTTCAGCTCAACCCTTTCTGCTGGCGCGACAACGAACGCACTTGCGGTTCCTGAGTCGACGGAGCTCTCCATTACTACCTACAAGGCCGACACTGATCAGCTCATCTGGCAATCCGGTGATTTCGGTGCTGCAGCAGGACTGCGGCCAATCATTGTGCTCGTCGACCACTTCGGCCCCAGCCCTGAGCACCGCGGCCTTTATGTCACGCCTATTGGACTATTTCCGTTCGCCAATGAATCATTGCCGAGCGCACTCAGCTTCATGCACTTGATCCCTGATCGAACAAGCATCGACATTTATTCGCGCGCGGTGAGCAACTCTAATCCCTTTGCCGTTTTCGTTGACATCGATCAGAGCGCTGAGGCAGGCAGCTACGAGATCAGCATTGCACAGCTTGCGACGACTCCTCGCTATCGCATTAACGAAGAGTTCGAATCAGCCGATGTTGAACTGGGCACCGGAGCGCTCTCCATCACAAACGGGGATCAAACTACCACGGTGACGATCGCATCGGGCAACAACACACTCACCAATTTGGTTACACAAATTAACACCTCGGGCGCGAGCGTCACGGCTGAAATCGTGACGCTTGAGAACAACAACGTCTATTTTGTTATCAGCCCCCAGGATCGAGGTCCCGAGACATCACTTCTGATCACCACGGAGGATGCAGATGAGCAGAATGAGGATGCAGAGGGATTATCAAGACTAGCCAGCAGTAATCTTGTCATCGAAACCGACGCCATCACTGCTCAATTCACGGTGAATGGAACAGACTATGAAAGGAGCAGCAACCAAGTTGCAGACGTCATCGACGGCGCAACTTTGTTCCTTGGACTAACTACAGGAGAGTCCACGGTTACCTTTGAAATTAGTGAGCAGGAGCTGCGAGCGGGAAATCTTTCGTACTTGTCACGATCAGAGCCTGTAAGCGCTGTAGAGGGAACGGCTATTTTTTACATTACGCCGCCAGGTGAACCCACCAATATCCTCCATCAGGAAAACCTATCGGTCCAACCTGGTGCTTACCAGCTGGTGAGCGCGAGCGGTATCGGAGAGGATCTTGATTTGGGCTTGGCAGCGGACCCTCGCCGGCCCATTACTGGCCATGTGGTGACGTCGGTGATTCACGGCGCACCGTCAACACCCATCCTCGATTTTTACGTTTTGCAATCAGGCCGCTCGATCAGCGACTTCACACCCTCGGGCAATGATGTGCCCCTACTTGCAGCAGGCTTCTACAACCTCACTGGTCTGACATTCGAATTAACCGTGGCTGAGTCAGATAGCAATACGGTACTCGCAGGCCCGTTATCCATCGATACCACGGTGGAAGGGATCAAGCGACTGCTTATCATTGATGCCGATGGCGGCGGCACTCCTCCGCAGCTAATCCTTCAAGACGCGGTCAACTAGACGACAGCGTTAACTGCGGATCAATCAGCACTTTCTGCCATTCAAGGCTCATCGCGGCACGAATTGCCTCATCGAAGTGATCGATACCAAACCGCGTTGACGTTGGAGGAACAAGATGCCCCTCGCTCAGCCATGCTTCAGCCTTGGCAAGGTCGCCGCAGCGAGACCCTACCAAGGACACTTCATTGACCATGAGAGATTGAAGATCCAGCGGGACCGGCTCAGTAATCGTACTTTTAAGCGTAATCGTTCCGCGAGGGGCTACCGCATCAATGGCTAGTGCTAATCCACCTTTGGAGCCCGAGCAGTCCACCACCCATGGAAACTGAGCCGCCTGCACCTCATCAACGCATTGAAGGTCTGCTCGCGCAAGCTGGGCAACTCGGATCTCATTGCGGGTATAGACCAAAACCTCAATCTCAAAACTACGCAGCACCTGCGCCACGAGATACCCCAAGCGTCCAGCTCCAATGACGAGCGCTTTCTTGGGCAGCTTACCTTCAAATGGCTCTACGACCCGGAGCGCAGCTGCCACGGGTTCGGCCAATACCGCTATTTCATCTGACGTGTCGCTATTCACCGCAACCAGGTTGCGACGCGGTATCGCAACATACTCTGAGAATGCCCCTCCCCGCGCTTTGATTCCTAATACGGATCGTTCGCTGCAGTGATGAAATCGACCATTTTGGCAGTCACTGCATTGCCAACATCCTATGTTGATATCTGCGACCACCCTCTGCCCTTGTTCGGGACCGGAGGCAATTTCCCCCACAAATTCATGACCGGGCACACCGTCGAAATCATAATAGCCACGCGCCAACTCAAGATCAGTCCCGCAGATCGCTGCCAGACGCACTTTGACTAATACCTCATCCTTGTCGACCGACGGCATGGGGTAGTTGTGCTCGAGTTGAAATTGCTGATTGTGGAGACGGATTGCTCGCATGGTTAACCGGTCATCTCTTGCTTAGCACGAAGTCTAAACTAACCGAGCCTCTTGGGCTGCCCTCAATGCATCAACCGATGCAATGGGAGACCTACATTTCAGCGTGAGAAGACCACTATCGGCATACTGGTATGACCACCGCTTGACGCTGTTTCCCCCTACTTCCCTCCCCTTTCCCCCTTTAAGGCAAACCTCGCTTAACCTGCTATGCTCCGAAGCAGCTACCAACCAATATCGCAATGCGGACCGAATGCTAGGCTTGGGTGGGCATAGCTCATTTCCTGGTATTAGACCTCGGCAACGGTCAGGGAGGATTCATGTCAAAAGAAGGGGCTATTCATCCAACCGTTAAACGCTTATCGGCGGCACTAGGCGCCGAAATCACCGGGCTCTCCTTGAAGAATCCAACCGAGGAACTCGCTGAATCCATTGAAGCGCTGCTCCTAGAGCACCAGGTTCTATTTTTCCCAGACCAGCATCTTGATGTGGATTCTCATGTGGCGCTTGGCGAACTATTCGGGCCGCTTGAGGGACACCCAAACATCAAACAGGACCCCACGCAACACCCCAAGCTGTTTCGACTAGAAGCCAGTCGGGGTGGCATTGCTGATGAGTGGCACTCCGATATCACCTTTCAACCACAACCCTCAAAGATGTCGATATTGCACATGGTGACCTGCCCACCAGTGGGCGGTGACACGATGTGGAGCAACCTCTATCTTGCATTCGAGTCCCTCTCAAAACCATTACAAGATCTCTGTCTCAAGCTCACGGCACTGCATGACGCTCATCCACACAATCATCCTGAACAAACCGCCATACACCCGGTGGTAAGAAAACACCCGGATACTGGGCGCGCTGCGCTCTACGTCAACGAGCATTTCACTAGGCGACTAGTCGAAATGACCGCTCAAGAAAGCGACATCTTGCTGGGGTACCTCACGAAATGGGTGGCCTCCCCCAAATTCACCGTACGCTACAGCTGGGAACCTGGAACGGTCTGTATTTGGGATAACCGATGTACCCAGCATTTTGTCATCAACGACTTTGAGGGCGAGCGGGTCATTGAGCGCATCACGGTGATGGGGGATGAGGTGGCAGCGGCCGGTGGGCTTAATGCCTATGAGCCTTATGTCCGCCAGGGGCCACTATCGGCAACGAGTCGGCACGATAGACAACTTCATTTCCACTTGCAGTCTTCGAAGTAACCAGCGCCTTTTTTCGCAAACTTCGCGGCGGTACGGCATCAAGTTCACGAGGGAGCACAACCCGCGGTTTCGTTACGGGCCTACCTCTGACCGGGTCTGACACAGCGCTTTTGCGCCGCTTCCTAAGGCTCCTAGAGTGACAACCGGCCCAATCGTTCTTACCCCCCTTGCCGCATTTCCATTCCCAGTCGACTCACCTATCATGGGGCCTCACGCAGACTAGAGAGCAATAAGAGTGAAACCCCTCGACGACATACTCGTAATTGAAATCGATAGCTGGATGGCCTCACCTAGCGCTGGCGCCATACTCGCTGATTTGGGCGCTCGCGTTATTAAGATTGAGCCCCCCGACGGTGATCCAATGCGAGATATGGGACGTCCACCTAAAATTGAGGGAGCGGTCAAGGATATAGACCTGCAATTCGATGTGGACAACCGAGGTAAAGAATCACTCATTGTGGATCTCACGACAGACGAGGGCGTCGAGACTGTCCATACGCTTTGCCGCCACGCGAATGTCTTTATGTGCAATCTGCTAATGGAACGGCAAAAGAAATATAGGCTCGATCCCGCCACACTGTTTGCAGTCAATCCGACACTCGTGCACGCCACGCTCACGGGGTACGGGACGACTGGACCGGAAGCCTGGAGACCCGGTTACGATGTGACCGCATTTTTCGGACGGTCAGGCCTTTACGATGCCATGCGTGAAGGAGACGAGGGCCTGGTGCCGCAAGCCAGGCCTGCTCAAGGGGACCACACCACAGGGCTTGCCTTCGCCGCAGGGATACTGGCCGCACTTAGGCAAGCGGAGCGCTCTAGCGAGGGACAAACCATTGAAACCTCGTTATTTGAAACTGCAGTGTGGACGCAAGCATCCGACTATGCGACCACCGCTGTTGATGAAGCACCCGTGCGTCGTCGGGCTCGGCACCAAATGCTGACACCAACCGCGAACCGGTACCCGTGCGGCGATGGGAATTGGGTGGTGTTTAACATGCCTGGAGAAAAAGACTGGGCTCGGTTTTGTAAGGCTCTGGGCCTAGAACACTGGCTAGGGGATGAAAGATATGCCACTGGCAAATCTCGATATCAGCATATGCAGGCTTTGACCGAAGGCGTTGATGAGGCCTTATCAAAAAAGAGCAGAGATGAGTGGGGCCCAATCTTTGACGCAGCAGGCTTGATTTGGGGTCCTGTGCTGGGCCTACATGAGGTACCCATTGACCCGCAGGCAGAAGCCATCGGCCTATTCCCGACACTTCACGATCGTGAGGCAGGGCCTTACAGGAGCGTTGCCATCCCCATGCGCTTTGGAAGCTGCGTGGTTGGCCCAGAAAAGGGATCGCCTCAGCTCGGAGAGCACAACGCTTCGCTTATTCAGGAATTCGGCCTGAAGACAGCTATTCCCAGTGATGAACGCTAGTACCGAGATCAGGCCTGCAGCGACTCTGATCCTCGCCAGACCAGCGGTCGAATCGTTTGAACTCATGATGCTCAAGCGGACCACAAAGGCCGCGTTTGCGAGCGGCATGTATGTCTTCCCTGGTGGGAAGATTGACGCGAGCGATTCAGATCCAGCCCTCGCCCCCTATGTCTTAGAGCCCCGCGATCACCAGCGTGCACAGATCGCGGCACTCGGGGAGGATTGGCTCGGAGCCTATGTTGCGGCCATCCGAGAAACCTTCGAAGAGGCGGGTATATTACTGGCAAAACATCCCGATGGTTCATGGGTGACCCTGCCCGCAAAGACCATCGCTGAGACTCGGCAGTCGCTGCACCAGGGCGAGTTGTCAATGGTGGATCTCTGCCAGGCATACGATGCACGGCTATCCATCGACGAATTGAACTTCTACAACCGCTGGACTACGCCACCTGGCCGACCCAGACGATTCGATACGCGATTTTTCGTGGGCCAGGCGCCACCCATGGCCTTGGGCATAGAGGACGGCGAGGAAACGACGGATGCGGTCTGGATCACCCCTCTCAAAGCACTTGAGGAGCATCAAGCTGGCCGCTTTGATCTCATGAGCGTTACCGTTAAACAACTCTCTGCCGTTGCCGAATACGAAAATCTTGAAGCGCTCAAGACGGCGTTGTCTGACCAGGACACCTTTCCACACTACCGGCCGCCGGACTATTTGCCATCTTAAACGCGCTATCAAGGGGAGCGCTCAATGAAAACCAACACCACCGAATTTGACGTTCAGAATCATGTGGCATGGATCACACTCAACCGACCCCATGTCATGAACGCACTCAATATTGAACTTAAATGGCAGCTCTCCCAGCATTTAGACGAAATCGAGCGCCGTGAGGACATATGGGTGGCCGTGATAACCGGTGCGGGCGAACGAGCGTTTTCAGCAGGTGCCGATTTGAAAGAACGGGCCTCGATAGCCCATCAGTCCGAGCAGGAACTGACCCCACTGCGATCGATGGAACGAGAGACCCATCACATCGTCTCGCGCTGGGAAGTGTCCAAGCCCATCATCGCCATGGTCAATGGCGTTGCGCTGGGCGGTGGATTCGAGGTTGCACTGGCTTGCGACATCATCGTCGCCGCCGATCATGCCGAGTTCGGTTTGCCAGAGCCAAAAAGAGGCTTGATCGCCGGCAGCGCTGGGGTTCACCGGCTACCCAGACAAATCGGGCTTAAGCCAGCAATGGGCTATCTTCTAACCGGCAGACACTTCTCCGCCGCTCGAGCCTTCGAGCTGGGCCTGGTCAATGACGTGGTCCCGCTGGCCACATTACGCGAAACGACAGAGCGTTATGTTGAAGACATCCTTCAGTGCGCACCCCTAGCGGTCAGGGCTACCAAAGCCTCGTCCATGCAAGGCCTCGATCATTCCCTTCGTGATGCCTTCAATCGGACTTATCCAGAAGAAGTGGCAAGGCGGTCCAGCCTTGATGCCATTGAAGGCCCCAGGGCGTTTTCAGAGAAACGACCACCGAGATGGCAGGGGAAATAACCGCAGGAAGATCTCTAGTCATTGATTGAAACTTTTGCTAAATGACCACTCCCTGCTTACGAACTCCTTGGGCTTATCCCGTTATTAGGCCCCTCTTCGACTTGAGGCGCAGAGCATGGTGAAGCCTATCGACCCACGGAAACACAGCCATACAGCCCACCAGTGACTTAAGGTTGCGCAACTCCACTGCTCGCCTTTTATTACACGCATCCGTATGAACCAACCCAATTGCGTGCAGCGATCTGCAGCCGTAACCCTAGCGGAGTCGTGCTTGCCAGAGCAGTCTCCCTGCTCATTGATGTAAAAGCTTACCTAGTGATGATGACCTGAGGTTCCATCGATCCCATGGGGATGCCCATGCGCGAGTTCATCTGAATTCGCCGCACGGATTAGCCTTACCGACAACTCAAAAGTAATGGTTTTGCCAGCGAAGGGATGATTGCCATCCACATCCGCATTAAACCGACCCGCCTTAACCAGCGTTGCATCTCGAGGGCCCTGCTTCGTATTCACCTGAACTCGCATGCCCGGCGTCAATTTCTTGCCCGGCTTGATCAAGTACTTTATCGGTATGCGCTCAACTGCATCCTCACGCCTCAGGCCATAGGTCTGCTCGGGTGGCAGCGTCACTGCTAGCTGATCGCCCTGCTGCCTACCCTGGAGTTCTCTCTCCAGTCCGGGCATGAGATTGTTATGTCCGTGCAGGTAGACCATCGGTGATGCTTCATCACTTTGTTCTAAGCAATCCCCTGATTGATCGATCAATCGATAGTCGACGACCACGACCTGTCCTTTCTCGATCATCAATGACGCATCAACTTGTTCGTTCATCGTATTTCCCACTCCATAACAATCGAATAAAGAGCCACCTTCGAAAACCCAATATATAAAGAGCCGATTTCGCAAAACCGATCATAACTCTGGAGACAGTCCACCACCGGCCTCGACGCCAATGATCTACCCTCTCGGGAGCTAATGACACATCCGCCAGTCTAGGCCCGCGCCTGCGACCTTCGGCATGCCCTCACCCACAGCCAACTTAGGTCAAGTCTCGCCCAATCACAGCTGCGCAATTACATGGTCTCACCAACCAAACGAGTTGCGATGCGTGAAAAGCTACCGGTGCCTGTTATGAAGGATCTGCCAACTTTAGAAGCTGCTTTCCCGTGTTTTGACCGCTGAACAAACGCTGGAGTGTGCTAGGTATGTTCTCGAAACCTTCCTGAACATCCTCTTTGTGCTGGACCAAGCCCTGTTGATACCAAGGCACCATGTCTGCAAGAAATTCCCCAATCCGGTGTAAGTAGTCAACAATGATGAACCCCTCCATTCGCGAGCGAGTGATCACGAGATTCATAATATTCTTGGGGCCAGGTTGCGGTTCAGTTTCGTTGTAACCCGAGATACCCCCGCACAGAATCACCCTTGCATTCATCGCAAGATGGCTGAGTCCTATCTCCAGTATGTCCCCTCCCACATTATCGAAGAAAACATTGATCCGGTCAGGACAATGACGGGCAACTCCTTCGGCCACCGACTCGTTCTTATAATCGATCGCGGCGTCAAACCCGAGAGACTCCGTCAACCATGCGCACTTTTCAGGGCCCCCTGCGATACCAACCACTCGAGCACCTTTGATCTTTGCAATTTGACCCACCACCGAGCCGGTCGCTCCTGCGGCACCTGATACCAGCACCGTATCGCCAGGCTTAGGCTCACTCAAATCTAGCAGACCAAAGTACGCGGTCAGTCCGGTGGTGCCAAATACTCCAAGCGCTTGCTCGGGACTAATACCTTCTGGCAACTTCGATAACCCAACGCCATTGGGCGCAGTAAAGAAATCCTGCCAACCCCCTAACCCCTGAACAAGATCACCGGGCTCAAAGCCAGCATGGTTTGACTCAACGACTTGGCCAACGGTTCCGGCCCGCATCACCTCTCCAATCCCGACCGGCGGCATGTAACTTTCCATATCATTGACCCACCCTCGCTGAGTGGGGTCGAATGACAAACATAGATTTCTGACCAACACCTCTTCGGCCCCGATATCGGCCAATTCTGTCTCAACATATTCGAAGTGTTCCGGCCCAATGAGCCCTGATGGGCGGGTCTTTAATCGCCATTGTCTATTGATGGTCACGAAGATCTCCTTTGGTTGATTGCGTAGTTCTAGTGGTTTGATACGAGGCACGCTCTCCTTAGCACGCTGGGAAAATCCACTATGTATAACGGGCGCTTAGCAAATTTATTGTCTGTGAAGCTGCTCTCTATAAGCGGTTATCTATAAGCGGTTATCTGGAAGCTGTTATCTGGAAGCTTCTCTCCGGAGGCTGGGCCTCTTCAGTCCGAATGATGCCACTCCACGATTCTCAGAGCGAGTTATCACTCTCTACCGAGGCTCAGTGTCCACTATCAAAAGCCTCACGGAAATGTTTACGACAAACGGAGACATAAGCGTCATTGCCGCCAATGGCGATTTTCGCACCTTGCTTGATGGGGTGCCCATCAGCATCAACTCTGAGCACCATCGTTGCCTTCCTACCACAGTGGCAGATCGCTTTTAACTCTTTCAAATTGTCGGCCCAACTAAGCAAGTAGAGGCTGCCCTCAAACGGCTCGCCTTGAAAGTCGGTGCGAATACCAAAGGTAAGCACTGGGATATCGAACTGATCGCACACATCACCGAGCGACTTCACTTGGGATTGAGTCAGAAACTGAGCCTCATCAACCATCACGCAATGAAGTGGCCCTTTCGCGCGTTCATTCTCGATCAGCAAAAAGAGGTCATCGTCTTGCGAGAATGTCGTTGCCGGCTCTGAGATGCCGATTCGAGAGGTAATAACGCCCTCACCAAACCGATTGTCTAATTGCGGACATAGTAGCAACGTGCTCATTCCTCTCTCTTGATAGTTGTAGCTCGACTGCAAAAGGGCTGCTGACTTTCCAGCATTCATCGAGGAGTAATAAAAATAGAGTTTTGCCACAGCGTTGAATCTCTAGCGTCGTTGTTAGACGGTCATATTAAAGGGTAATGGTACCACTCGTTTTTTTGCTATTCCTTTTTTGTGCCTCTAGGGTTCCGTTGCCATTCGTTAGCCATTCGTTTGCTATTCGTTCGCGCGCGCAACGGCTCACCTAACCAGTCGCCTGACGGACTCGCGCCAGGCCTATAGGCGATTCAACAAGCCCTGGTGAATCAAAGACAGAACAGTCAGAGACTAATCAATCAGGGGCTAGCCAATCATGGTCTTGCCAATCAAAGGTTTGGCAAGGCGAGAGAATTAAACATAGCGGCTCGCCTTTCCCGGTGCTACTCACCCACGGTTTATTTGCCGCTCGGCAGGGAAATGTCAGCTAAACCCTCAATAAACCCTTATTGATTTCGCTGAACACTGAGGCAGACAGCTAGCGCTCTCCGATACCGGAAACTGATGGGGACGATTGAGACAAGCAGCGGTTTTCCATTCCGCTTGCCTCAGC
>Ga0181578_10000245_pt1 | contig 50690 bp, 41 predicted proteins | sample 071ome_21_FD_148659 | JGI IMG/M metagenome (GOLD analysis project Ga0181578, IMG submission 148659) | Coastal salt marsh microbial communities from the Groves Creek Marsh, Skidaway Island, Georgia - 071401CT metaG (spades assembly) | ecosystem: Environmental > Aquatic > Marine > Intertidal zone... | reverse complement strand
ACCGCTTTCATCGCTTCGGCAATACCGGCTTCAAATGATTTTCCGGTTTCCTCCCAGGCCGATTGAGCAATGGTCATGAGCCGATCCACCACCTGATCGGACACCGGACGCCGGTATGCTTTAAAAACAAATCGAGCCAAGGTCTCGCGAGCGTAAACGAGGCGTTCATTTTGATCTTCAGGTGGATGAGGTCGTTGGAAAAAACGATCGTAATTCGGAGGGCGCACCCAATGCTTCTTATCAACCGGTCCCCTGACCGTCGTAAGCGCCAGGCGCAGGTCGACGTTGTTTTTCTTTTCTTCGATGGACTGGAGTGGCTGCAACTGTAGCTTCAGCGTGTATTTCCCAGGCTCAAAGTGTTTGGTGACCGAATAGGGGTAGCGTTTCCGGTTTTGCCATTGGTAGGTGGTTTCAAGAAGCGAGGCGCCATCCAATTCGACATGCACCTGACACTGGCCCGGATCGAAATCAAAATCGCCTCGGACTTCATGCTCCAGCAGCACTTCATATTCTCCGGCAATCTCAATCTCGAAGGAACGTTCCAACTCGACCTCTTCGTAAAAACTATGGCGTGATCGGCGTTGTTCGGGTTGTTGGATGTTCAGCCACTCGGAGTCTCCAAAGTTCTGTTCGGCCATTTGGAGGGGAACAGTCGGGACGGCTTCCGAAACGATCATCTCGGCGGCGTCCATATACTTTTCCATCAGCAATGGCGAAACGCTCAATACATCACCGATATTATCAAAACCAAAACCCGTGTCATCAGGCGGGAACTCTTCGTAAACCTTGAAATCCACTCCCATCAAATCACGGATGGTCTTTTGGTATTCCACGCGATTGAGGCGACGCATGGTCACACGACCGGGATTGGGATTCCCGGGATCCAATTCGAAGACGGACCGTTTGATCCAGGTTTCCAACTCAAGCAGTTGTTCCGGACTGGGCTGAGATTTGTCGGATGGCGGCATCAGCCCGGCACGGAGATTCTTGATGACACGCAGCCAGAGTTCTTTGTCGTTTAACCGATCAGCATTTGATGGGTAAACATCCAGGGCAACCTTGCCCTTGTCCATGCCATCCCCATGGCAATCATAACAAAAATCAATCAGGATTGGCTCGATGTCTCGTTGGTAGTCCAATGCCTGCAAATCCGTTTTCAACAGGCTTGCCAAAACCGGAATAGTCAACATCCAGCACGTGATCGAAAAATGTCGTAGCAATAAATTCATCAGCTTGAATGCTGACAAATGTATAACAAGGATGGGGGGAGTGCAACGCTTTGGACCGCCACCTTGCAGATAGCAAGAATATCACAACAGAGACTTTCCAAGCAATCCGAAGTCCCGACAAGCTCACATTTCTCCAAACTTATTTACCACCAAGGTTTGAAGTTCGGAAAGGACCTTGTCGGCATCCCTGCCACATGCTTCTACCTGCAACCGAGCCCCTTGGCCGGCTGCAAGCATCATCAACCCCATCATACTCTTACCCACCACCCGCTCGCCGTCTTTTTCGACAAATACATCCGCATCGTATTTACTGGCGGTCCTGACGAACATGGAAGCGGGTCTGGCATGCAATCCCATTGCATTCGTTAATTCCAGATCCACCCGGACAGGTTTTAATAATAGATCCTTTGGCATAGCGTTTCACAGTAAGATTGATAACACCATGAAACTGCTTCTGAAAAGAAAACCTAAACTTCAATACGGATCCAGTGAGTCTCTTTTTTGTTCTGGAAGCAGCGTCTTAATCTTATCGACACAACGAGGGTGGAACTTGAACAAAAAATCAAAAATCACCTGAATCAAGCAAGATCCTACGCTCAAGGTGACACACTCAAGCGATGATCGGATTCATCGGACTGCAACAGCACGCCATGTTCCTTGTAAGGTTTGAGCATGAAATGGGTGGAGGTGGAGACCACTCCATCCAGCGTGGAAAGTTTTTCCGAAACAAACGTTGCCACTTCCTTGAGGGTATTGCCTTCGACGATGGCGAGCAGGTCATAGGCTCCGGACATCAGGTAGCAGGCGCGTACTTCGGTATGTTTGGCGATGCGGGAGGCGAGGTGGTTGAATCCACCTTCGCGCTCGGGCGTCAACTTCACTTCGATCACCGCGCGCACGCGGTCCAGCTCGAGTTTCTCCTCATTGATGATGGTACGATACCCAACAATGGTACCATCTTCTTCGTAGGCCTTGATGCGGGCAATGACCTCCGACTCGTCCAACTGCAGCATTTTGGCAAGTTGATCGGGACGGTAAGAGGCGTTTTCACGCAGTAATTTCAGCAAAGGATCCATAAAGCGATTTAATGAGATTGGGTGATGGTTTCTGAAGGTTTTGGTGCAGGCGTCTGGCCTTTGAGTTCGGTCACGATATCCGGCAAATGCTTCAACAGGAAATCGACATCCGCCTCGGTGGAATAATGTCCCAAACTAAACCGAATACTGGACAAAGCTCGACGAGTGGGCACGCCCATGGCCAGCAGGACATGTGATGGCTCCAGAGATCCGGTGGTGCAGGCGGATCCACTGGAGGCACAAATACCCAGGCGATCCAGTTTCAACAGCAACGCTTCCCCTTCCACTCCGTCAAATGCGATGTTGGAAGTGTTGGGGAGTCGGCTGGATTTGCATCCGTTGCGGGAGGTTTGCGGAATCCGGGTCAGGATGGAAGTCTCCATATGATCCCTCAAAGCTTCCAATCGAGCAGAACGCCCTGAATCTTCCAAAGCCATTTGAGCGGCACGACCAAACCCGACGATGCCTGCGACGTTTTCGGTTCCGGCTCGTCGACCGGATTCCTGCCCTCCCCCGAAGATGTAGGAGTTGTATGGAATGCCTTTGCGAACGTACAAGGCTCCGATTCCTTTGGGGGCATAAATTTTGTGCGCAGACAGGGAAAGAAAATCGATCTCGGTGGATTGGACGTCAATCGGCACCTTGCCGGCGGCTTGAATGGCATCGGTGTGAAATGGCACCTCCTTGCTTCGGCAGATGGCAGCCACTTCTTCGATAGGGAAGATCAAACCCGTTTCATTGTTGGCCCACATGATGGAGACGATGGCCGTATCCTCACGGATCATGTCGTTCAACAGACAGATATCCAGCGAACCATCCTCTTCAACGGGAAGGAAGGTCACATCGTAACCCTGCCGCTGGAGAAATTGTCCGTATTTGCGATTGGCGGAATGTTCCACCGCAGTGGTGATAAAATGCTTTTTGGACGGGTTGCGACACAGGGCGCTATGAATGGCGGTGTTGTTGCTTTCAGTCCCGCAACCGGTGAACACGATTTCTTCCGGCTCGGCATTGATCAACGAAGCAATCTGCACACGGGCCTCTTGCAGAGCTTCCTTGACCGGGCGACAAAACCTGTGGGCACTGGAAGGATTCCCCCAGTGCTGGGTATAGAAAGGCAGCATGGCCTCAAGCACTTCCGGAGCCACCTGAGTCGTCCCGTTGTTATCCAAATAGCAAATCGAGTTCATTCTTTACGTCGGAAAGATCTTAGCGGGAGTAAGAGTTCGTTTCAACTCCAGGCTGCAATTTCAAAGACTTAGTTTTTTAGCAATCCCACAGCAAAGTGGAAGTAGGAATAAATGGGAATCATCTTCAATATGATCAAAGTGTGCGGATGCCTGTTTGGAAAAAGCGTAATAGTTGTATCCAAGCTTTACCTCGCACGAAGGCATTAAGATTAAGGAATGCTCTGTCCGTTGACCTATGCTATCCAGAGCGGTGATGACTCACCGCAGTCCAGAGAGATGCACCCAACATTCATATAATCTACTTATTGAAAATTAGTTGCAAAAATCAATCAAGAAGCGGCTGTTTCGCTTTTCCGGAATTTTGCGAACAGATCGCTGAACACCGTATATACCAGCGGAATGACAAACAGGGTCAGGAACGTGCTGGTCAACATCCCCCCCACAACAACCACCCCCATGGGACGCCGACTTTCAGCGCCGGCGCCAAATCCGATGGCGATGGGCAGGATGCCGGATACGGTTGAAACGGCGGTCATCAGGATCGGACGCAGCCGGACGGCGCCGGATTGAGCCATGGCCTGATGTGCGTTCATGCCCTTTTCCATCAGTTGATTGGCAAATTCCACCAGCAGAATGCCGTTCTTGGTCACCAGACCAATCAGCAGCACCAGTCCGATTTGGCTGAACAGGTTGATGTTCATGGCGGGAATCGGTGTGATCAACCCGACTTTCCCCAGTGTCCCCAACAGCCAAAGCAACCCAAAGGCCCCCACAGCTGCAAGGGGAACCGTCAGCATGACGGTAAACGGATGCACCAGACTTTCGAACTGGGAAGCCAGCACCATGTAAACAATCACCAAGGACAGGATCATCACCCAATAAATCTCCTTGCCGGCATCCTGAAGATCCCGGGATTCGCCGGACCAATCGTAGAGGAATCCTGCAGGCAACTGCTCGTCCAACATGGCTTTCACCTTGTCCACCGCGGTGCCCATGGTCACGCCCACCGGACTGCCGGAGATCGTGGCGCTGCGAATGCGGTTGTAGCGTTCGATCTTGTTGGGAGCAACGCCCACTTCGCGACGGATGATGCTGGACAACTGGATCAGATTCCCGTCCTGATTGCGCACATAAATCTTGTCGAGATGCTCGGGGGTCAATCGACTCTCACGTTCCAACTGTGCGATCACATCATACTCTTTACCGTCTTTCTTGATGCGACTGATATCCAGTCCGCCGAATAAAATCTGCAAGGTTCGCGAAACATCCTGAATCGAAACGCCCAGGGCGGCCGCCCGGTTGCGGTCGATGTCCAGCTTCAGTTCGGGTTTGTTCATTTCAAACGAACTCTGGACGTTTTGAATGAAACCGGACTGTCGCAGTTGATTGACAAAATCTGTCACAAACGCGTCCAATTCCTCCAGATTCGATCCCTGAATAACCACCTGAAACGGTGATCCAAAACTGCGATTGATGGTTTTGGGGATATTAGGAATGGCAATGGCACCTTCCACCTCAGAGAAAAACCGGGTTCTCAAACCTCCCGGCGCGTTGACGATTTCCTGTACACTTCGATCCCGTTCCTCTTTTAGATGCACAAATACGATCCCGTTGTTGGCCAAACCCGGCCCAGAAAATCCGGGCGCCACCAAAGAACCGTAGATGGAAATCTCGGGAGTTTCGGAAAGAATCTGCTCCATCTGAAGCAGCATGCGGTTCGTGTATTCGGCGGTCGAACCTTCCGGCGCAATCACGAAACAAAACAATCGCCCTTTGTCTTCTTCCGGCAGAAAATCACCTTCCAGATGCGTATAAAGCAATTGGCTTGAGATAAACAAGGCAACAGCGATCGCTCCCAGGATGCCCAGCCTGGCAACAATTGACAAGTCCAGCAACCGCTGCAACACACTTTTATAAATCCGGGTGACAAAGTGAAGTGTCGCTTCGAAGCGTCTTACCAGAAAACCCTGCTTGTTCCCGCTCGGCCGCAAAATACGCGAAGCCATCATGGGAGTCAGAGACAAGGCCACAAACGTCGAAACAATCACCGATCCGGCAATGGCCACCGCAAACTCAACGAACAGACGTCCGGTGGTGCTGGATTGAAAGGCCAGCGGGGTGAACACCGCAACCAGAGCGACGGTCGTTGCAATGACGGCGAAAGTAATTTCCTTCATACCCTTGAAGGCGGCCTCCATGGGCTTCATACCCTCTTCGATATGACGATGAATGTTTTCCAGCACAACAATGGCATCATCCACCACAATCCCGATGGAAAGCACCATCGCCAACATGGTCAGGATGTTGATGGAAAAGCCAAGCAACTGCATGACCGCAAACGTTGCTATGATCGAAACCGGAATGGCCACGGCCGGAACCAGCGTGGCCCGGAAGTTGTGGAGGAAGACAAAAATCACCGTCACCACGAGAAAAAACGCGAATCCCAGGGTAAACCAAACCTCGCTGATGGAATCTTCCACAAAGGTGGATTCATCATAATTGACAACCATTTCGATCCCGTCAGGCAAGGTCGGTTGGATTAATTTGAGTTGATCGCGGATGCCGTGGGAAACGGAAACGGAGTTGGCTTTGGATTGTTTGACGATGCCGAGGAAGATGCAGGGCTTTCCATTGTTGCGCGCGCCGGTACGTTCATTTTCCACTCCCTGTTCGGCGTAACCGACATCCCGCAAGCGAACAAATCGATCCCGATCCTGCCGAATGACCAGTTGGTTGAACTCTTCAACCGTTTTCATTTCGCCCTTGGTCTGAATGGTCATCTCACGGTCCCAGTTCTCGACACGTCCGCTCGGAAGCTCGACATTCTGTTCTCGCAAGGATTGCTGGACGTCCAGAATGGTCACCTGATGTGCGGCCATTTTTTGCGAATCCAGCCACAGTCGAATGGCGAAGCGTTGTTCACCGCCAATGAAAATGGAAGAGACACCTTCAACCGTCTGCAAACGGTTCTTAATCTGTTTTTCGGCCAGATCGGTCAACTCGATGGGCGTGAAACGATCACTGCTCATCCCCACCCAAATGATGGGGCGCGCATCGGAATCCTGCTTGGAAATGACCGGCTCGTCGATGTTCTCGGGCAATCGTCCCCTGATGCGGGAAACACGATCCCGCACATCCTGCGAAGCGATATCGATGTCCCTTGAAAGGTTGAACTCGATGGTGATGTTGCTCACCTGCTCCCGACTCTCGCTGGTCAGGGTTTTGATGCCCGGGACGTTGTTGACCGCCTCTTCCAACCGTTCGGTGATTTCCGTTTCGACCACAGAGGCATTCGCGCCGGGGTAAACGGTGGTGACATTGACGATGGGAGGATCAATATCGGGCAATTCCCTCACCGGCAGCCGACTCAGACTGATCGCGCCAAAAAGCACCAGAGCCAGGCTCATCATGGTGGCCAGGACGGGACGACGGATGCTGATTTCCGGCAACTTCATGCGAGGTGTTATTGGTAAATTTCGGCCGCTTCAGCCGGGGCAAGTTTAACAGGTGATCCGGGGCCGATTTTCTGGGTACCTTCGACGATGACCTTTTCCCCTTCGGCAAGACCTTCCAGAATTTCGACCTTTTTGGTTTTTCTTTCACCGACACGGACCGTGCGGAATTGGGCGGTATCATCGGCATCCACCACATATATCATGGCGCGCTCTTCGTCCAGGGTCCGGAAAATGGCCGGTTCGGGTATGACGATGGCTTTATCCCGGATAGTGAGTGTCAGGTCCAATGTGGCAAACATACCCGGCTTCAACAATTCGTCCGGATTAGCCACCGTTGCCTTGACCAGGGTGGTGCGGAGTTCCGGTTCCACAAAGGGAGCCACGAAGTAAACGGTTCCCTCAAACTCGTTCCGGGGATAGGCGGCCACATTCACATCAATGGTCTGACCGGTTTTGCAGACACTGAGAAATCGCTCCGGAACATTGAACTCAAGCTTGACCGGATCGAGCGCCACCAACCACGTCAGCGTTGTATTCTGAGAAATCACCTGCCCGGGACTCACCTGCCTGGAACCTACCGTTCCGCCAAAAGGTGCCGTGATCCGGGTATCCTTCAACTGACGCTTTCGCAGATTGAGCAAGGCCGTATCGGCCTCGAACCGGGTCTTGGCCTGGTCAAATTCCTGTTTGGAAATCAGCTTGCCCTCGAGGAGTTCGCGGTTTCGATCGTAATTGGATTGGCTCAAAGCCAGATTCGCTTCCGCTTCCACCACCGCTGCCTGCAGTTTGCTCCGATCCAGCTCGATCAGGAGCTGGTCTTGTTCAACATGTTGCCCCTCGGTGAAATGGATCGACTCAATGATGCCCGCCGTTTCTGACTTAAGTTCCACCATTTCATCCGCCGCAACCGTTCCGATCAAAGAAAGCGTGTCGGCAACGGCCTCGGTTTTTGCAGGGACCGCGACCACCTGGGTGGGCATCATCATCATGGGACTCCCGCCGGATGCGGCATCTTCCTCAGGACCACAGCCCACGAGCAACCCGAATCCCAGCAAGCAGACAGGAACACACAGATAGTAATTGCCTTTAAGTATCATGAATGAAACAACTCCCACATGCTGGTCGTTGATGGTTTCCAGCAGAAGGAGGTAGACCACTCTTCACGGGAACACCAATCGATGCAAGTGGATTCGATGTGGAAAAAGAAGGGACGGGTGCAAGTCATTACCTAAACAATGGAGGGGAGAGTTCCACCTCTCCCCAAACTTTCCCCTTGAAAACGTTTCTGTGCAAAAGAAATGGAACGCGGGGAAGCAACAATTAATCGAATGACTGTGGTCCATTGTAAAACCCCAGCGCTGGCCAAGGAATATGACCAAATCATGTGGCGCGTAAGCCTGACGCGTTTGCGGCTCGTCGTTGGGAGAACTCGCCCTTCTATCAAAAATTTGACCGCCCCCCCAAAGCGAAGAATGAGGTATCAAATGGAGCGGGTAGGATCCAAATGATAAAGGGCGATCCCCACCGTTAAAAAACCTATGACTAACAATAAGTCCATTTTTCTTTCTTGAATAATTTTGTCTCAAACTTGAATGGAGCGATGGTTCCCTTGTCTCCGCCAAGAGACACGAAACAATTACCAGGTGAATGGATGGTTGTTATCAGACGCTTTTCAAAGCTACTTGAGGAACCATCGCCACATTCAAGTTATCCGCAAAATATTTGTGATAAAAAGTGCTTCCAAGTATCCAATATAGCACATTCCATGCCTTCTCATGCATGAGAAGTGCAGCGATCAGCCCCGTTGACCACCGGGCCTTTCATGTTCTATTGCTTTGGAAAACGGCTTCTACCCATTGAAGTAACGGGCAAACTTCACTCCTTGACGACAAACGTACCTCCGGAAACTTCAACGCGCAAGGCATTTGGAAGATTTCTGGGGTTTAGTTGTATCACCATCGTATGCTGACCGGCCGGCAAGGTGACGGTCATTTCGGGATGAAACTCAAGCGAACGCCCATCAATCCAGACCTGAGTATCTTCATGGGCGTCAAACTTAAAAGTCACCGGCTCGTTGGTGGTTTCAAACACACAACTCGCCATGAGCCCGATCAGGCTGGTCACCTGGTTGATATTCCTGAGCTGCAAGGCTTCCGCCATCACGGGCTGGGGTAAACGCCCATCCACGAGAGTATCCGCGTTTTTCCAGGCAGGACCTGATGTGTCACCAATGATCTTGTCGATACCGAATTGCTCGTCGGTGTGCTTGCCCGCGCGCAATTTCCAACGCCGGGCTATGTTGTTGCGGGCAGCGTCAAATGGACCTGGTTCACCCAGTTTGGACAGAAATTGAAAGAGATCCCACTGCTCTTGCTCGGTCAAGGTGGCAATCAGACCCGATGGCATCATCGAAGCCCCCATCACCCTTTGACTGACATCTTTTTTGGGAACGGAAACGATCTGATTGACCGCATTTCGGATGAAGATCTCTTCGTTGTTCTCAGAATGGAGAATCCCCGTATACTCTTCGAAATCTTTGGTTTCCACAATGATGGTATGATACCCCTCCTTGATCTTGGCATTGGGAGCCAACAGGGATTCAACCAGATAATCCGTCGGAGCACTGGCGCCAATGGATGTCAGATCAGGCCCCACCTGACCTCCCACTCCTCCGATGGCATGACAGGCGATACAGGCCAGTTCCAAACGCCGGTAAACACTTTCACCACGATACGGATCCCCCTTTTCCTCGGCAGCCTGAGCCATCCGCTTCATCATGGCGACATCCACTCCGTCCTGATCGGAAACCAGAGATCCGGCTCTTTCAAGAGCCAGCAAAAGTTCGGATTCATTGCGGCCTGCCTTTTGCACGCTACGAATACCAGCCTGGGCGGCTGCTTTGCTTAATTCGACATCTTTCAAGGCGCCGGAGACCACCTGGAACACGTTGCGACGCTGAATGAGGTAGGTCCAGAGAGCTTCCAGTTCCGAGTCCGATTCCAGATCATTCATTACCGCCCAGATAAAGGGCAATGCCTGTTTGGGTTTCAAACTCGCAAGGGATTGAACCGACAAACGCCGGATCAACATGGATTCGCCTTGTTCGGAAAGTGACTTCAGCGATTCCCATGCCGCACCGCCACCGATGGCGCCGAGAGCCTCCACGGCACGAGCTCTTACCTGGAGGGACGTGTCCTCGTTCACCACGGTGTTTGTCAAAGACTCCAAACCATCCGACAGTTTCCATTCCCTTGCCAAATCCAGGGCGGCGAGTTGCACACGTTCATCAGAATGCCCAAAGAGATCCGTGAGCGTTCCCCGGTTCGCACTGGGTTTCGCCTGACGCAAGCGGGAAGCTTCGTTGAGTGACTGAATGCTCTTCAAAACGGTTTTCGTGGATGCGTCCGAATCCTCGATAATGGACAACATCCGGTTCAATTGCCCCGTGGTTCCGGCTTTTGCGATGAGCCCCATCCAGGGACCAGTGGCCAATGCTTCATCGGACATGCTTTGCGTCAGGGGCCCCAATACTTCCCGGGCTTTGCTACTGTCAATCGCCGTCAAGCCAAACTCCAATTGAGCATCCTTGCCTTCCGGATTCCATCGACCGTTTCTGATGGACTCAATCCAGGGATCCGCCAGGTCATTCATGGTCAACCAAAGCGCATAATCCACAAACCGGTCCATCGGCTTGTCCAGAACAGTCAATGCCAGTGCGGCAGCAGCGCCACTATTTAATTTGGGCAGAATTCGAAGCGCTTCCAGACGAACGCGGGGGTGTTCATCTGCAATCAGTTTTTCCAACCATGCCTCGTGGTTTTCAATATCTTCCAGCCAGAACCCAAGCACTCGAGCCGCAGCCGCACGGACACGCCCGTCGCTGGACTTGAGCAACGTTTCCAACAGGGGCTGATGGACCTGGTCCAATGATTGATACATCCACAAGGCTTGTAATTGTTCCTCATCGTTACTCAGATCTTGTTGCCATTCGTTCAAGACACCAAAAATGCTCTCACCCTTTTCCGTCAGAATCCGTCGTGCCTGTTTCTGATTGAATCCGTTCGATGTCAGCAGTTGATCGAGCAACTCGCGTTCGCTCATGGCCATCAAGTTCGGGCGGGGCAACAGGGATTCATTGCGGTAACTGATCCGCCAAATCCGACCGGTTGTCTTGTCGCGCCTTGGATCCCGGAAATCCACTTCTCCGTGTTGAATGATGGGATTGCTCCAGTCCGCCACATAAAGAGCGCCATCGGGGCCGATCTTGACATCGATGGGCCGGAAGGTGGCATCCAGCGAGCGCACCAAATCTCCCGCCTCCTGAGCGGCATATCCGGCATCCTGCTCGGAAAGGGCAAAACGAACGATCCGATGGGCCCGAAAATCACAGGTGATGGCGGACCCTTGCCATTCCTCAGGCCAATGCTCACTCTGAATCAATTCCAGACCACAGAACTTGGGATAGGCTCCGGGGCTCACACTATCCAGCAAACGCCGGGCGCCGGCATAGGTGAAATACATCGCACCCGGCACACCGTAGCTGATCCCCTGGAAACCCGCGCCATCGGTGACAAAGGACTGACCATACCGGTCAAACTGATGCCCCCATGGATTGCAAAAACCACGCAGGTAAACATCCAGCTCCAAGGTGGAAGGACGAAGGTGCAACACACCTCCACTATTCAATCGAACCAGACCATTGGGTGTTTCAAGGTGGCTATGAATGTAGATCGACTGATTCATGTAAAGCTGACCGTCATGTCCCCAGCGCAAAGTATGCAGGATGTGATGGGTGTCTTCCGTCCCGAATCCGGACAACACAATCCGCTTCTCATCAGCCCGACCATCACCGTCGGTATCTTTCAGATGCAACAGTTGGGTGCTTTGCCCCACATAAGCTCCGCCGTCGCCCGGCTCGATACCGGTTGGCATCAATAACCCATCGGCAAAGACCGTTGTTCGATCGGCAATGCCGTCCCGATTGGTATCTTCCAGAATCAGGATCTGATCATCGGCTTCCTGACCGGGTTTGATTTGGGGATACAATTTCGAGCCCGCCACCCAGAGCCGTCCTTCCGGATCAAAATTGATCTGGATAGGTTTGCTCAACATGGGGGTCTCGGCATAAAGCGTCATTTCCACTTCGGGTGACAACTGAAAATCCGGATGCTGACTGGCGTTCAAGGTTTGAACGGGTTCTCCCAAGTTGGATCGTGTTTCAGGCACAACCGGTTCCGGCACACGCCAGGCCAAAGCGGTCTCTTCAGTCAGGCCATCTTCTACTTTGACCAGTTCATACGTATGTCTCCTGGGAATGGAAAGCGCATGAATGGCCAGCTCCTTTTCATCAATCAAGGGATCAAACTGCGGAATCTCCACCGCATTCTGCCCTTGTTCATGCTTTCGAAACCCAAAAAGATACGTCTGGTTCTGAGGCCGGAATCGATGGAAGAACAACTCATTCTTCTCAACCACCATTTGTCTCAACGCCTCGGATTGATCAAATTGTGGCCCACGCTGAAGGGCTTGTCCCTGCTCCCATTGAGAAGCTGTGCGCACGGCGTATACCTTGCCGTCCACCTTCAGCGCATACGATCCCGCATTCAGGCCGGTAAACCGGATCATACGAGAAGGAAGGGAGGAAGGATAGACGGCATCATTCTCGTCAGTATTGGGAAATGGCAATTGATCATCCCGCCCTTCAAATCGAATACCACCGTTGCCGGTGCTCACCTTGAACACCTGGAATCCCTTGGAAGCAGTGCCGACCTCGCCGCTTGAAGAAACATCCAGCGTCCAGGCCCAAGGCTCACATTGCATGACCTGTTGATACAAATCAGCAATCCGGGCAAAGCCATAGGGAGTTGGATGAATGCCGTTTTGGGTAAAGGATCGTTTGAAGGCATCCGATCGGCCATCGCCCAGTCCGTTGAAAAGATCGATGAAGGGCTGTTGACGTTCGTTCGCGATGGATTGGATGGCATTCGAGTAAACCCTCAAATCCTGGTTATGCGCCTGGGGGTCCGGCAGGTCGCCCCCCATGAATTCGTGGCGCATCGGACCAAAAAACACAAACCGAACCGCAGCGTCCTGTTTGGCAACCTGCTGAACATTGTCCAGCAGACGATTCATATCCGCCCGAAACTGGGCCAGAGCACCGCGCCCTTCCAACGAAGAAGCCATCCCATACCCCAACATCACAACGGTTGGTTGAAAGGCTTCCACTTCCTTCAGAATCAAGTCCTGCCAGGTATCGCGAGGCTTGCTCCAGTCGAAGCTGGCTCTGGATTGACCGGAGGGGTTGTCGCCGCTCCAGGACAAATTCCGAAACACCAAGTTGTGGTGTGGATACCGAACGGTCAGGCGGGTCTCCAACTGCCCCCATATCTGCTCACGTTCCAGCAGAGTGTCTCCAATGAACGCAATACGGTCATTCTCCTTCAAATGAAAGGCGTAGGGAGAAGCTTGTTGAGCCCGGGCAGGGACGGAGTCGAAAATAACCGCCACGGCAGCTACCAGGACGAATGCCAACTGTTTCATCGAATGCATGCGATTGTTCATGGGAAACCTGAGATTCATGATTAATGCCTTATGATTCCGGAGAAGCACCTTCACTCAATGACAGTTGCCACTCGGAATACATCCATTGAATAAGGAACGGTCGAAAAATTCAAGCGCGACGTCCAAACAAAAAAGAGCCGGCAGCGTGTCACTGCCGGCTCCATTAGGTTTTGAAATAAAACGAGTATGAATGGCTAATTATCCGAAGAAGACGTGTCTCCCAAAATGTCGATGAAAGCCTCCGTTTCCTCAATAGATCGATTCATATCGGCTATCAACTGGCCGATTTCTTCTTCAATCCGGAATGTTTCATCTTTCAATGATCCGATGGCCTGGGCGTTGAGATTATATTTCGTGTGAATGCGATCAGAATTTATACCGCAAACTTGAAACCACCTTCAGGTCGTTGCTCTTGCGGCCCGCTGCGGGTTCATTATCGAACATGTCCTGAATGGTCAAACGTAAGCCGAGCTTTTCGGTCAAATCAGAATCAATACCGATTTCAGCAACGATCAAGTAGTTGGAAAACTGATCCACCTGTGGAATGTATTCGATTTTTTGCCACATTCTAGCTCGATCGCTGATTTTATATTTGGCGGATTCGGCAACACGCAGAGACATATATTGATCTGTCACACCACCGACATTTTCAGCCACAAAACCCGGACCAAGTTCCCCACTGAGCTCGAATTTGTCCTTCTTATAGAAATAATGACCCAAACCCGGACTGACCGTGAAACGATAATCAACGTCCGCAATGGCATCGTGCAGAATGGATGTGTTGATCAAGGCGTAGCTGCGGTCATTGGTGAACAAACGGTTATACTGACTGAAACCACGGAGGGTTTCGTTGTTCTTCACCCCTTCCACTTCACCGATACTGGCATCGGCGCCCAGACTCAGTTCGTTCATCTCCCATTTTTTCAATCCCAGAATACTGGCAGTAGCCAAAAGGGTATCGTTGTTACCTTGAGTCAGGGTAAAGCCAACCGACGCGTTGGTTTCCCACTTTGGTTTTTCAGTGACTTCCGCCTCTTCCGCTGCACGCAGGGAGGAAGATTGCAGACCGATCATCACTACAACGGCAACAAACCATTGAAGGGGGTTTTTGAATGTATGTTTTGTATTCATATTCCTTGGTTAAAAAAACGTGTCAGAAATCTCTTTAGGAAAAACAGCGTCATAGCTTCAGAAAAAGGTACGCGCACTGCCTCTCCAAGAGACGTGAGGAGGTATACTACATGAGGAATCCTGTCAAACCCGGATGACTGGATTTGACAGCTCTCCCACTCCGGAAACTTTGATCCCAACACGGTCTCCTTCTTCCAGAGTAAAATCATCATCCGGCACCACACCCGTTCCGGTCAGCAACACGGCGCCTGATGTAAACGTTTGGGAACGAAACAAGTATCCAGCCAGTTCATCAAAAGAACGCTTGATCTGGCTGATGGATGTTTCTCCCTCGAAAACCACTTTACCATCCCTTTCAATGCAGACACCTATCGTCCAGCCACGCACGGTCTCCTCGTCCGGACCCAGCACCAACCAGGGCCCGAGGGAACAACTGCGATCATACATTTTGGCCTGAGGGAGATAGAGCAGATTCTCGCCCTCGATATCACGGGAACTCATGTCGTTGCCAATGGAATACCCAACCACTTGCCCCTCAGAATCCATGACCAATGCCAACTCAGGTTCAGGCACATTCCATGTGGCGTCCTTGCGGATTCCGACCGGATCACCGGTCGCCACCACTTTCTCCGGCAACGATTTGAAAAAGATTTCCGGGCGAGGAGCGTCATAGACCTTGTCATAAGCCGTTGCGCTGAAGTCCGACTCTTCCATCCTCGCCGTTTTACTGCGTAAATAAGTCACCCCTGCCGCCCACACTTCCTGCTTGTCCACCGGCGCCAGGAGACGAACCTCTTCGAGCGGGCAAGCACCCTCTGTCGCCTGATTGAGCTTCTCCTGAAGCGCGGTTCTCCTGGACTTGTCAAAGAGGGAGACCACATCCCGGATCCCATAGATACTCAAATCGATAACCTGGTTGGCTTCATTCACAACACCCACTCGAGGGGAGTCGTTGTCTTTGGTAACAAATCTACAAACACGCATGATGGAGATACTCATAAAAGCGACCGCGGGATTTTGCCAGCTTATTCATTTTGACAGCCCAAACTTGCAGGTTCCGCCCCAAGCCTCTAAAACAAATCCCATGCAAACCTATCAGGCAACATGCATTTTCGACGGCAAAGCCACGCTGGCTGAGGGTCCCGGTTGGGATGAAAATCTCCAGGCGATCGTCTGGGTTGATATCGAACAGGGAAAAATCTGCCGTTTCCACCCCAGGGAACATCGCAATGAAACCTGGGCTCTGAGCCAACGGGTGGGTTGCGTTGTTCGCACATCCAACGGCCATCTTCTGGCGGGAACACAGTCCGGCCTTTTGCGCCTGGATCCCTCCTCCGGCAAAACCACCTCCCTCCAGAATCCGGAACCCGGATTGCCGGACAATCGATTCAACGACGGCAAGTGTGACCCTCAAGGTCGCCTCTGGGCAGGCACCATGTCCTGCAAGGAAGAAGAAGGAGCCGGCAGCCTCTACCGCATCACGAAAGACGGTGAGGTAAAGAAAACAGTTGAATCCGTCACCATTTCAAACGGGCTCGCGTGGTCCAAAGATCATCGCACCATGTACTACATCGACACACCGACACGCCATGTGGACGCGTTTGATTTTGATCCTGATACGGGCGAAATCAGCAATCGCCGTCACGCCATCGAGATTCCGAAAGACATGGGATATCCGGACGGCATGACCATCGACGCCAAAGGAAACCTCTGGGTAGCTCTCTGGGCCGGATGGGGTGTTGGCTGTTGGAATCCAAACACAGGCGAATTACTTGGCAAAGTGGAGATCCCGGTCGAATGCGTGACGGCATGCTGCTTTGGAGGTGAGGACTACCGCACCCTTTTCATCACCACCGCCAGTCGTGATCTCGACGAGAAAGGCCACCTTGAGCAACCTCAGGCAGGAGGGTTGTTTTCAGCAGATGTGGGCGTGGCGGGATTGCCGACCCCCGTATTTCAGGAGGATTGATTCGATCAGGCCTCATGGATGCTTTGACCTGTTTTCCCAAACGATTTCTAAATGAGTGAAGAAACTCCATCCCTGATTGATATCGGGCTCAACCTGACACACGATTCGTTCGACAAAGACCGTGGCGAAGTGATCCGCCGGGCGGTCGACCTGGGTGTGCGTCGAATGATACTGACCGGCGCCAGCGAAGAAGGCAGTCAAAAAGCTTTCGAACTGGCCCGGAAACAGAACCGGCACTTTTTTGCAACCGCAGGCATTCATCCCCACCATGCAAAAGATGTGAATGGTGACACCTACACCGTGTTAAAGGACCTCCACGCAAAGGATGAAGTCGTGGCGGTGGGAGAGTGCGGTCTGGATTACTTCCGAAACTTCTCGCCGAAATCCGCGCAGGAAAAAGTGTTTATCGCTCATTTGGAGATGGCGGTCAAAAACCAACTCCCCATGTTCCTGCATCAACGGGACGCGGGAGATGCATTCGTTTCCATTTTGAAGGATTTTCGGGAGAAGATAAACGGAGCCGTCGTCCACTGTTTCACGGATTCCAAAAAAGTGCTTTTTCAATTACTGGATCTGGATTGCCACATCGGGATCACCGGTTGGATTTGTGATGAACGTCGTGGGCACCACCTGAAGGAACTCGTGGCAAGCATCCCGGCAAATCGTTTGATGATTGAAACCGACGCGCCCTACCTCATGCCACGGGATCTTGATCCCAAACCGAAAACACAACGCAACGAACCCATGCACCTACCCCACATCGCCCGGGAAATCGCACGATGCGCCGACAAACCCTTTGAGCAATTGGCCAGAGAAACGACTGAAACAGCGGAAGCATTCTTTGAACTGCCAGCCACATCCGACAACCGGGGAGAGGAACAAAACTCATGAAAATCATCTCCTGGAATGTCAACGGAGTGCGGGCGGTGATTGGCAAAGGCTTGCTTGATTTCATCGATTCAGTGGATGCCGATGTCATTTGTCTGCAGGAAACCAAAGCACAACCGGACCAACTCACCCACATCGAGTGGCCGGATGGATATGAATGCCACTGGAATGCGGCGGTCAAGAAAGGCTACTCCGGGACGGGTATCCTGACACGACAGAAACCCCTGAAAGTTTGGGACGGTCTGAACATCCCGGAACATGACCAGGAAGGGCGCGTCCAGAACGTGGAATTTGATTCCTTCATCCTCGTCAATGTTTATACACCGAACGCCCAGCACGCATTGGCACGCCTGGACTACCGGCTCGAATGGGATGCCGCTTTTCGAAAGCACGTTCTGAAATTGCAAAAGAAGAAACCCGTATTGTTCTGCGGTGACCTGAATGTTGCGCACCAGGAAATTGATTTGGCTCGGCCAAAAGAAAACGTCAAGAACCCGGGATTCAGTCCGGAGGAACGCGCGTCCTTCACCCGACTGGTAGAGGCCGGATTCATCGACACGTTTCGTGAATTTGAATCCGGAGGGGGCCATTATTCCTGGTGGAGTTATCGGGCTGGAGCCCGAGGGAGGAATGTTGGGTGGCGTATTGATTATTGCTGCATTTCACCCGATCTCCGCCCCCGCTTGCAGTCGGCATTCATCATGCCCGAGGTGATGGGATCCGATCACTGCCCGGTGGGTGTCACACTTAAATAAAGCCCATCGCGATCAACGTCCAGGCAGCGATGACTCGAAAACCATCCTAACAAAGATCAGTCATGACGAATTTGAAATTCCATTTTCGCCGAGCCACGTTGGAGGATCTGGATGTGCTGCGTGGTCTTTGGCAAACCGCGCTCTATTCACCCATCGAACTTGAAAAGCACCTGACCGAGTTTCAATTGGTGGAAGGTGATGACGGACGTTTACTGGGAGCCCTTGGGATTCACGTCGATGGCGAGGAAGCCTGGATTCATCACGAAGCTTTCACCCACCCAACAACCGAGTCCGCCATGCGGGAAGCCCTGTGGCATCGATTAAAAATCATGTTTGGCAATCAGGGGGTCCATCGGGTTTGGACAAGAGAGAAGGCTGAATTTTGGAATTCAATCGGCTTTCGGATGCCTACCGTGGATGAAAAACAAAAGTTTCCGACCGGGCTGGGAACAATGGATCGGTCTCTCAAGGTTTTTCCCTTAAGAGATGCCAAGGCCGAAAAAATCATTGAAAAGAAAATGATCGAGCTTCAGGCAACCCGTTTTGAAGAAGAATCCCAAACTGAACGCCGAACCCGTATCATCCGCGTCATTGCATGGTCCCTCGCAGGCTTTTTGATGGTCCTGCTGGCCTACTTCACGATTCGGGGTCTGATGTTATTGCCTCAGATTCGTGATGGGCGTTGAAGGCATCGGCATGATAAGAACTCCGCACCATGGGGCCACTCGCCACATGAACAAATCCTTTCTCCCGGGCCGCATTTCCCAACTGATCGAATGTCTCCGGTGGAATGTATTCCTTGACGGAAAGATGTTTCAGACTGGGCTGCAAATACTGTCCAAGGGTGAGGATGTCACAATCCACACGCCTCAAGTCGTCCATCGTTTCGTTCAATTCCGCTTCGGTTTCTCCCAGGCCAAGCATCAGGCCTGACTTGGTATAAACACGATAATCCGCCCTTTCCCTTACCATGCCCAAAACAGCCAACGAACGTTCGTAAGTGGCTCGGGATCGCACTTCCGGAGTTAAGCGACGGACGGTTTCCATGTTATGATTAAAGATGTGGGGACGTGCCGAGAGCACGGTATCCACAGCGTCTTCTTTCAGCAAAAAATCAGGAGTCAACACTTCGATCACCATGTCCGGGCATCGTGAACGGACCGCTTCAATGGTTTGCCGAAAATGTTCGGCTCCCCCATCCTGCATGTCATCCCGGGCAACAGCGGTGATGACCACATGCTTGAGCTGCATTCGGGCGGCGGCTTCGGCGACACGCTCCGGTTCTTCTTTGTCCAGAGGCAGTGGTTTCAAAGTCGAAATGGCACAGAAACCACAGGCACGCGTACAGCGATCGCCGGCAATCATGAAGGAAGCTGTCCCCTTGCTCCAACATTCCCAGTGGTTGGGACACTTTGCGCTTTCGCACACCGTGTGGAGATTTAACTCATCCAACAACCCTCTGGTCTGGGCAAACGTATGTTCAGTCGGCAATGCCCGCCTCAACCATATCGGCAGGCGTGGTCGCGCTTGTTGCGTGGTGACTGTCTCCATGGTGTTCAACCCTGTTAACCTCAGACAAGCTTGTCAAATCCTTTGGCCCGCCACCACTGCTCCAGCTCATCCACATCGAAGTCGGCCAACACTTCACCGTTCACTTCAATGGACGGAGTCATAGTGCGCCCGGTCAACTCCCTCAATTCCTTCATGGCACATGGATCGGAAATGACTTCCAAAGGTTCAAAATGGATCTGACGGGATTTGAGCCAGTCGATGGCTTCGTGACACCAACCGCAGTAGGATTTGATGAACAAACGTATTTGAAGGGGAGAATCAGACATATTCAATAAAGGACAACTATTCAGGATTCGGTAATGATGGTATCGCGATGCTCGTAGCAAGGCGCACAACAACAGAGCAATCTGAGAGGCACGTCTCCAGTATTCCAAAGCTTATGCTTTTGTCCGGGCAATATGGCAATGGCATCCCCGACACGAACATCTTGAGATTCATCCTCGATCCGCATTTTACCTTCTCCTGCAAGTATGAAATAAATTTCCTCCGTTTCAGAGTGATAATGCTCATCCGTACTGCCCCCGACTGGAACGGTTGCCTCAGCCAGACTTTGATTTCGAACGGCCGAATTCCGATAAGCCAGCAGCTCACGAATCTGAGAGCCGTCCTTGGTAATGAAGGGCTCCACCTGATCAAGGTTTACTTTTTCCATAGGATCAATCGTAACGCACCATCGGATCGATGTGAATCGGATTATCCGGACTTAACAATGTTTACCGGCCACTGCGAAGCGAACGTGCTACCAACGAATTAAATTTATTCGGCAACAACCCGGATCGTATGTTTTACAGGCTGAAATGATTTTCGGATTTCTTCAGCAAGCGGGGCCCGCACCTTTTCGGTCAAAGCAGCCGCCAATTCAGGTTCCTGCCTGCCTTCCGGACCATGAAAGATCTGCTTGATCTGCCTTGTTTCATAAGACTGCTTGGCAGCAACAGCGCCATCGACTTTTTGAAATGCGCCACTGAAAGGATTCACCGGAAATGCATCTGCCAAATTGATCCCGGCCCGCAACTGATCAGATGTAAACACTTCCTCAAACTCACCCCAAATGACACGATATTTCAGAGCCTCGGCTTCTCGCACTTTCAACACAAAGCGACTCAAATCCTGAAAGAAAGGAACCCATTCCATCCCCGATCGCATGCTGGAATCATCCCCCAATGGACCTTCCGCACAAAACGGATACTGACGACTTGACACAGTAACCTCCCCCTTCGAGGCGTCCAATACTTCATGCAAACCAGTGACGGTTGTTGTCCCGCCACTGAGATTCATGGTGATCTCCCCCAAATTCCCGTCCAATCCAAATGCCTTCAAAAACGCGTAGGCCATGACCACCTGACCGGCCCATCCCGGATGCACACCGTCTTTGCCAGTGATCATATAATCCTTTCCATATTGCTGCTGGGCGACATATCCCTGAACCAACATGGGCAGGTAAACATCCGCGAAAGCAACGTTCTCTTCGCGAGCCAACCGAATATCAATATTTCGCAGAGCAAGTAGGCCAAGGTTCAAATCCTGCACCGTACCGTCAGCCGAACGCACCCACGAGGGCATTTTTCCGACGGTACCTGCGGAACCTTGCACCACTCTGACTCCATGCGTTTTGAATGCCTGGATGATGGCGCGTGAACTTTCCTCGTATTCCCTGCCGATCTCATCGGTGAATGGGCGATATCGATGATCGTTCATTCCATAGCAAGTGGTCGCTATGGTCGGGCGAAAACGAAGGACATCATTGGTCATGCGAGCCTGGAATCCGGGAGCCTTTTCACCACTCCAACCAAACTGACGCACCGTTATCCGCAACTGCGGCACACAGACCGTCAGATAAGTTTCCATGATGCGGGAATACATTTTCTGCTCGGTGATGGAATCGCCACAGATGGCCAAACGATCGCCCTCTTTCAGCATCAAAGCACCTGACTTCGGGGCCAGGTGTGCCTTGTATGGTTCAAAATATGAATCCCCGGGCAACAATGCCAAGGGTTGGGCCTGCCCCAGCACCGTAATCCAGACCAGACAAAGGAATAAGATTTTACTTACAGATCGCATAAGATTGAACAACTTGGATGTGCTTTAAATGAACGAGCCGAGGAAATCCTGTTTATCAGGACTTTTCCTTTTCGCTCTTATCTTTCTCACTTTTCTTTGTTTTGTCTTCGTCTTTTTCCCCGGATGTGTCCTCTTCAGGGTTTCGCTTCGCCATGATATCATTGATGATCTGCTCCGTTAGTTCCGGTTTTTCACACAGAGCCGTGCGGGCCGACTCCTTGCCCTGCCCGATGAGCTCTCCATCATACTGAAACCATGCGCCGCGTTTCTGCACCACACCATAGGACAGGGCCACATCCAGAATGCTGCTCTCACGGTTGATCCCCTGATTGTAAAGAATATCAAACTCAGCCTCCGCAAACGGGGGAGCGACCTTGTTTTTGACAATCTTGACTTTGACATGATTGCCGACGGCATTCCCGGAAGAGTCCTTCAAGGTTTCCTTGCGCCGAATATCAATGCGAACACTGGCGTAAAATTTGAGAGCCTTTCCACCGGGGGTGGTCTCGGGACTCCCAAACATGACTCCCACCTTCTCACGAAGCTGATTGGTGAAAAGACAGGTTGTCTTGGCCTTATTCAAAATGGAGGTTAATTTGCGAAGGGCCTGGCTCATCAAACGAGCCTGCATCCCCATGGTAGCCATCCCCATATCCCCTTCCAGTTCCGCCTTGGGAACCAATGCCGCCACAGAATCCACCACAATCACATCCAGCGCATTGGATCGAGCAAGCGTTTCACAGATGGTCAAAGCTTCTTCCCCACTGTCCGGCTGCGAAACCAGGAGATCATCCAGATTCACCCCCAACCGACGGGCATACCCCGGATCCAAAGCATGTTCGGCATCAATGAAAGCTGCGGTGCCGCCCGCTTTTTGAGCATTGGCAATGACATGAAGCATGACGGTGGTTTTTCCGGATGATTCGGGACCATAGATTTCAATGATTCGCCCACGCGGCAAACCACCCACACCAAGCGCCAGATCCACAGATAACGCGCCGGTGGAAATGACATCGATCTTTTTCTGGGAGGGGGCGTTCCCCAACCGCATGATACTCCCCTCACCAAAAGTCTTGGTAATGGATTGTATTGCCGTATCCAGGTTGCGCTGTTTGTCGGTTGTCGGAGCTCCTGCCGCAGAAGCAGCGCTCGATTTGGATCTGGATGATGATTTGCTTGCCATGTTTTGAGTAGATGTTGGTTATGGATATTGGGCCACAAAGGGCACCCAAGTCAATGAAGGTTCAACAAATTAACCGGATGATCAACGCATTTCATGTTGTCATGCGGAAATCCGCTTGTTGTCTTGCAGATTTGGATCGACCACGCCAAATTGAAAATCCCAGTAAACCACCCGCCACCCAATAAGCACTGGACACCTCGGGAACCGGCGTCAGGGTCCCAAATACCTCCACATTATCCACTCGCCAGGTACCCGCCGCACTTTCAGCATTAAATCCGTAAATGCGAAACTCGACCGGACCGCCTATCTGGTCGAATGTGCCTCCAGCAAGTGAAATGGTTTGGTCCGTTCGGGTTGCCGAACTGTCAGGCACAGAGAAGACCGTTCCTATATTCGAAGCAAACCCATCCAGGCTCGACCTCACCACCCAATCCCGAATCCCCGTCCCGGATCGTCGCTCATCCAATTGCAACTGTGTCAGGGACATTTCATACCCTGAATCAGGTGTCAGCGAAAATGTGAAATACTCATCCGCATCCAATTCACCTGTCGTCCATGCATTTGCACTGAACGCATCCGCCCCGGAGGCAGCATTGATTCCGCTCCCCCGTGAAAACACACTCGCTACAGCTCCGGCTGGTTGACTATCTGCAGCAAAACTGTCTTCGTTACCTGCAGCTCCGGAAAAACTGTAGGTGACAACTTGCGCATTGAGATGTGAAATCAGCAGCAAAAGACCACTGACTACTCCTAGATTTTGATACATATGTTCGCCTTTCTTTTTACGTTAACAGTTAAAAGGCGATCCATTCGCGCTTCCCTGAAGACACGACCCCGTCATCACTTTTTTATCAGGTAGCAACACTTGTGCAAAAACAAGCATTGAATGCACTCACACATACACACGTGACACATTCAATATCAAGCACTTTTATATACTTTATTACTATTTAGTTATTAAAATGCGACATCTAAGTACTTTTTTAATGCATTTTTCAGGTAGGCAATTAGAATAATCAGAGGCAGATTTCGTTTATGCAAAAAAACCTCACTTACAAATACGGGTCATCGCTCGCCATCATAGCCTCCCTTGGGTTAATCCTGAGCGCGTGCAAAACGTCCCCCAAACAAACTCCGGCCACCAATCCCTTCACCGTTTATTTCACAGGATGGCCGAAAAAGTCCATTGAGCGACTCCTGCCCCAGTTCATGGAATCAAAATCCTTTTTGGTATCACGAGGAAGAGACGGGACTCTGCGGTTCGACAAAAAGAGCTCAAACTGGGACCACTTCAAATATGGATCCTTTCTGGAACCCAATGCCTGGGTGCGATTGGAACCGACTATCTCGGAAGAAAAAGACTCTCTTCAGACAGACGTAACAGTTCAAGTCAGCATTATTACACATCGCCAGAGCAGTCTGGAGGAGACAAGAAAAGCAAACAAGCATCATCTACAGGAAGCAAGGGATCTGATGCATGATTTCGAAATGATCATGCTTCAACCTGTGAATGTTGAATCGGTATCCGAAACAGGCAACCAAACCCCGGCAATCACCGATCAGTAAGCAATGAGTGACACCTTATTCTGAAAGGAACCGGTAAATGAAATAAAACTGGCTGGCAACAAATAATAAAGCCATACAAGCCAGCATCATTTCCCTGAAAAGAGCTTTCTTTTGATCAATGGGCAGAAGATCCAACCGGATGGCAACAGATCCAATTTTCAGTATATCACCCGACTTAAGCGTCGACGAACCGTCGATCAGTTGATCATTCAACAGGCAACTGGCGTCGTCACGACATTTGAATTGAGGACGCCCGGATTCATCCAAATGAAAGGAACCATGGGATTCCCAAACACCGGGAAATTCCAGCACCCAGTCCGCTTCCGAATTTCGCCCGATGGTAAAAGGCCATTTATCCAACACGACCGTTTCAACAGGCCGCGCTTGCCCTATATCCGTCCTGACGAGTTGAAACATCTAAATATCACCACAAACGACGTGGAACATCAATGATGTCACCTGGAATAACGATTGGGTCGTATCTCGAATCTTTCCGGGCTTTTTCATAATTGAATTCCACTTGTGTGCCATTGCCACGGTTGATGGTAATCTTTTGTTTCCGGGCAAAAACAGTAAGCCCTCCGGCCTGGGAAATCGCCTCAACAGCAGTGGATTCGCCAACGTATGGATATCGACCGGGACGAGCTACCTCGCCATTGATGGTGAACAAACGGTCCTCTGTGATGACGGTAATTGATATCGTCGTAAAAATATCAGGAACGTAAGCTTCCAACAACTTTGCCTGCAACTGTGGAGGCGTCAAACCTTCAGCCTTAACAGGGGCGCTGAGGTATGGCGGATGAATCGTTCCATCTTCGCGGATACGCTCCTCATGCGGAGGAGGCGGTGTCGGTAGACCAGCAAAACGAATGGATACTTTTTCACCTACAGAAAGTTCCAAACCAGGGGCTGGACCATCCCCATTTCCCGCATTGGGGCCTACGTATGGCCCACCGGTTTCACACCCGGTCATACAGCTCAATAGCCCCACCACTCCAAGCATCCACACCCCACCTTTAAGGGCAGTTGCCAACTTCTTCATTCTTAAAACCAACATCATGACTCAAACAAAATGACTAAAACTTATTTTTCAACTCCACATCACCTCTTGCTGAGGTTTTTCCGGATTTCCCATCACTCTTCTTCTTCTTGGACTTGCCTTCGGCTTCATCCTGTTTGGAGTAGTAATCGTAGTAATACCCGCTGTAGTAGTAGTAGTAGGAATCCTGTGAAATATTGATATTGTTCAACACAACACCCAACAGATTGCCACCCACCTTCTCGACCATTTGTTTGGCCCGGATCGTCATGGCCTGCGGATATTTGCGATATTGAATAACCAGAATGGCCATATCAACTTCACTTGCCAAGACCGAAGCATCACTCACACCCATGATGGGTGGTGAATCGAAGAATACAAAATCATAGCGCTTTCGAGCATCGACAATGAATTCCTTCATCTGGGTTGAATTCAAAATCCCCATGGAACTGCTGGGGAGTTTTCCGCTAGGCAGAAAATCAAGACCTTCCTGCTTGGTCGTCTGAACCACTTCTTCCAATTGTTTTTGCCCCAATAGGAAATCAGTCAATCCAATCGCATTGGAAACTCCTACATGCTTGTGCAAACTGGGACGTCTCAGATCCGAATCCACAATCAACACACGTGAACCATGCTGAGCAAAGATAGCCGCCAAATTGAAAATGGTGGTCGACTTACCTTCACCTGCACCACCACTAACCACTGTCAATGTGTTTGCATTCTGATCTTTGCGCGAAAAGAGAATATTGGTTCTCAGCACACGGTAAGCTTCCGCATGGGGACTATCCGGCCCTTCCAATAGCAAGGACTGAACGTTTTGAGGAATAACACCCAGCACGGGCGCCTGGAGGGCCTGCTCCACATCGTCAATGGTCTTCACACTGGTATCGAGATACTCAATGAAGAAGGCCAATCCAACACCGACAATCAATCCTACAACAACGCCAAGAGCGATGTTTAGAAAGACCTTTGGTCGAACCGGATCATCATTCGGTTCGGCATGGTCATAGATTTCAACAATGGAATCATTGGGCAACTGCGCATCCACCGTTTCCTGGAGGATACGAATCTGAATCATGTCACTGATCTTCGAAAGCCCCTCCAATTCACGTTTTGCCGTAAAATATGGACGGTATTTTTTGGTTTCCTCGGCGTCGGTCTTTTTAGCTTCTTCAACAGCTTCTTTAATTTGATTCAGTTCATTCTTTGCGGCATTCACCTGGCTCTGCAAGCCGCGCAACACACCGGTCAACTCCTCGGTCAGCTGCTGATTCAGGGTCACCAACAAAGAACGGATGGATTTCATTTGAGGATGTTCCGGTCCGTGAAGTTCTTTCAACCGAGACTCGGTCTGCAATGCCGTATCATATTCATTCAACAAATGAGTTAAACGCAAATTGCCCGGCATGGCGGTCAGAATGGTGTTTTTCAATTCGTCGAACGTCAACACCTTCAACTCATCAAACAATGTCCGGTAACGAATCCATTTCGCTTCAGCAACCGTACGCTCCTGCTCAAGACGCATCACAACCTGGGGCTCGGTGGTCATCCCAATCGGACTACCTTCAGCACTGTAGATATCAGAAATGTTGAGTTCAGCCCGGATCTTATCCAGTTCTTCCTGTTTCTTTGACACCGCTATTTTCTGCAGTCTCAGTTCCTCCTTAAGAACATCAATCCCTGATGTAGCCATCGTTGCCAGGTTTTGTTCTCGAACCGCTTTATACTGCTCGGCTATTTCCTGGGCTATCTGTGCTGCTTCCTCTTTATCCTGACTGTATGCCTTGATCTCAATCAGACTGGTATTCCGATATTGATCGACATCGATGGATTTCTTGAGCACCTGAAAGGTTTCATTGGTGGTCAAGGGAGCATCCAGATTAAAGCGCTCCATCCATTTGCGGTTGAGTCCCAATGAATGGATGACCGGATGCAGGACCTTTTTGGACTGAATCTTTTCATATTCAGTCAAGACCCAATAGGGATCATGCTGCTGGGAAACTTGGTAACCCATCAGCGGTGTAATGTCGGATGAATCTTTCTCAATGGCTATACGTACCGAACTGGCATAGGTCGGTTTGAGAAGGAAAGTGATGATGGTAGTGGTTAAAACCACCAATAGAAACACCGCAAGGATGACGGTTTTTCGGATACGAATAATGCGCCAATAATCCAGAAAATGGAGCTTTGAATCTGATTGTTGCTGCTGCTGATTCGGTTTAGCTTGCATGGTTCAAGAGAAAAAAAGGGAGGCTAGAATGAAAAAGTTCCAGCCTCCCCATTAAAGCATGTAAAGGTTTGACGATTAATAGTTGGCTTTCAAGCCAATATACACTCGATTCCGATCGTAGCTACGATTACCAAGATCGGAACTCAGATCATCAAAGTTGTAGCCGGTTTCCGCCGCCAGATATTGATTAATCTGGTAGTTGAGGTTGGCTCCCAAGCTGAAGAATTCGTCTGTCGGACTGCCAGCCAAGCTGTCTCCGAAGGAGCTATTGGCATACATACCGATAAGGTTGGCGGTCAACTTTGCTGTCAGCTGATGACTGACAGAGGCATAAATCGAAGTGGTTTCCTGATCGAGAACCAAGGCTCCACCCACTTGTGCCAAGTCAGTCTGGTTACGCTCATGACGCACACCCAGAGCTATGCTACTACCTTGTGCATAAGAGTATGAGATGTTGGCATCGACATACGGGCTTGCCTGAGAATCATCTGAACCCGCCAGGGCATTGTCATAACTGGTAAACTGCGCACCAGCACGGATCGAACCAACCAACTGAGGGGTAAAATTGTGGTCGGCTCCGACATACACATAGTGAGAGTCACTGTTGCGGACATCAGGATCAATGTAAGGACCAAAGCCCAAGCTGTCATCACTGGTATAGTCAACAATGCGATATTGATATCCCAAGATTCCGCTGGTTTCAGGACGGATCTGAGAACGTAAATTCGCAGTGATACGGTGCTCCAAACGATCCAGCAAAGCAGAGAAACTGGCAGGCCCGCTGGCATCGTAGTTGTAGACGTCGTTCTGGTAACCAGCCATCAGGCTGTAGGTGCGACTCAGCTGGGTGGTGAAATTGATGTGGGCGCGGTTGTGAATGGCGTCCATGTTGGAACGCAAACGCGTGGCACCGGTGGGCTCCAACACTTCAGGCTCCTGAGCAATAAGAAATTCTTCTCCAACGTCGATATTCAGCTTTTCATTGACGTCGTGTGAGAGGTCCAGGTTAAAACGGTGAGAGTGATCATCACCATCCGGATCACGATCTTCGAACCATTTCAGCTTGTACTCGTAGCCCAAACCAATGTAGGTTTGCTCTTTGACGAGATTAAGACTAACGGAGGGAGTAAACTCAATACCGACGCTATCATTTGCGATGGCATTGGGAGCAGTGGTGATATTGTCGTCGTAGAAACCTCGCAGGTTCGCTTGAATGCTCCACGGCTTGGCGGTTTGAGTAGGTGTCAATCCTGCGTCGGAAGCGGCCTGCATGCTCATTACCCCAACGGCTGCCAATCCGGCGGTTGTTACAATCTTTTTCATACCTTGTTTTTCGCTATTTGCTGCTTATTGCCCAGCTTGAGTCGTGATACAGTCAAAACCAATAGGTCGATCGGCTTTGAATGTCAAACACAAATCAAGCTGAAACCTTGAAATTTTGTCAGTGGCTGGAGCCATTCTATCAATCTCCAATCCTGCCACTTCATTCCTGATCTTCAGTTACCTCTTTAAAAGCCGACAACCATCGTTGCCGGTCTGATACATACAACTGGTCTGGCATAACATGTGGGTATCCAAACTTCAAGGGAAATCCTGCAGGAAGATTTTGCCGCACTTGCACATCCATATAAAACCTGGCCCACGCATGATCAGCCCCTTTCAACACTTCGGACATCAGTTTCCTGTCCGTGGTCAACGGTGTCAGGTAAATGGAACGAATCACCGAATGCTCGTCGTTAATGGTGTAGAAATCCGGCTCTACGTTACGAGTCAACCATAGGCATTTTCGATCACCATACCACGCAACCGCCCACGGCATATCACTCATCATCAATTCATCGGGTTGATTCCAATAACTGATTTCCTGAATCAAGGGCGGACTGTAGGGCGGATATACAATGGGAGTCGTCCTGGGAGGCAGCAAACGAAACACCAATGGTGAACAAACCACCAAAAACACCCCAACCACCACAATGTTCCGAGCGCCCTCGTAGGGTAGCGGCAGTTGATCCAAAAGCGTAAAAAACAGAGCCGCACCGAACATGCAAACCAGAGGCATCAGCATGACAAGGTGATTTTGCCCGTTTATGACCGGACTTAAATCACTGAGATACGTCCTCCCAAGAGCCTGCACCACAACCAACAACACCAAACTCACGACCCCAAAAAGCCTTAATCGCCTCAACCCCGGATTACTGAACGGTATCATGAGGCCCACGAAGAAAAACATCACCATCCAGCTCCCCCCCAAAGTTGGCAACTGCTCCGTCACAATTTCTGGTGCATTTTCAAGAAGTTTTCGCAAATACACACTGAAGTCAGGGCTGGAAATATCGGCATTTAAAGCCCTCTCCAAGCGGTCCCCCGGAAAATCCTCCGTCCCCATGACAATATCGTACGAATGCAAACCGAACAGCGTACCACCAATTTGATAATTCCTCATCAACCAAGGACCGACGACAAGCATCGAGACCACCAGCATGATGAGCGACACAGGCACTCGTTTCGTCTTGAGGAACAATACGGTATACAACAGGGAAGGAACCAGCAACCACAGGAACGAATATCGGGTCAAAGCGCCCACCCCCAACACCAAACCGCTTAAGATCGCAAGCCCAATGAACCACCCCATGGATCTGGGCTTCGGATGACTGACACCTTCTTCCTCATCATGTTCATCATCAGACTGGGGTTCACCCTCCTCCAATCCAGCTCTGTCAGCCCGCTCCATCGCAACCAGGCAAGCCAGCAACACCAGGAAAAGGAACAGGGTCAACATGGTTGACAAACCGGAAACACTAAACCGCCACAACACATCGGAACCAAAAAAGACGGCGGTAGTCATCCAGGCTACGCTTGCATCAAAAAGACGCCTGGAAATCAAAAACACCAGCAGACCACTGACAATAAAAAAGCCCTGGTTCAGAAAACTGATCAACACTTCCGGCTGATAGCGCCGAAAATTCTCGGAACGCATGGACGGGATATCAAATTCAAAGGGCATGATCTTCATCCATAGACTCAGAACAACAGGATAAACAGGTGGCGTGACCAAATCAGGATGCTGCCCCTTCAGCATCATGGGATCCTGGCTCTCCTGCCCACTCTGAGCCCTTACCATTGCCAGACTGAGAGGCCGGATACTTTGCGTGGTGAACCCCTTCCCCTCAGAGATGTTACGAGCCAGTTGAGCCGACTCCATCGCTTCAACAGACATGAAGTTTCGGTATTCCCTGACATTGTAGGCAATCACCAAGGTGATAAAGGCCAGCAGAATGGCCAATTTGGTGATAGAGCGGGACCCTTCCCCCACCTCAAATTTGTGGATTAATTCCTGAATAGATGGCATGCGAGTGTTGGTTTAATGGATCTGAAATTTAGCTAATTTTCGATGTAAGGTGCGACGGCTCATTCCAAGAAGCTTTGCGGCTTCCGTACGGTTTCCTCTGGTTTGCTTCAAGGCCTCCATCATCAATTGTTTTTCGTTTTCTTCAACGGATAAATTCGCAGGAGCCACAGGGGCAGCATTCAATCCGGAAGCACCACCTTGAGACAACTCCGCCGGTTCTCCCGGCAGCATTGGTGAAACATGCCCGGAAGGCACCACACGCATGGAGCCCGGCAAATCCGCAAGCTCAACACGCCGCCCCTTTGCAAAAACCAGCGCATGCTCAATCGCAGCCCTTAATTCCCGCACATTCCCGGGCCAGGGATGACGCACAATGCAATCCAATGCTTCCTTTGAAAAATCATTGACCTTCTTGCGGTTTTGACTGGCAAACTCCTTGAGAAACGTCATGGCCAGAGCTGGAATATCGGTAGGACGCTCCCTCAAGGCTGGCAAGCGAATCTCAACCACCCGCAACCGATAATAAAGATCCTCGCGGAATTTCCCTTCTTGCATCAGCTTGGGAAGATCCTTGTTGGTGGCCGCCAGCAATCTGACATCCACATTAATCGTCTTGGTAGACCCAACGCGCTCGAAAGAACGTTCGCCCAGGATTCTCAAAAGCTTGATCTGTGTCGAGGTGTCAATCTCGCCGATTTCATCGAGAAACAAAGTCCCCCCATCTGCTTTTTCAAACCTGCCAATCCTCCTTTCGTGCGCCCCGGTGAATGCCCCCTTTTCATGACCAAACAACTCACTCTCCAGCAGGGTGGGTGAAAGCCCCGCACAGTGGACGGTGACCATGGGATGATGGGAGCGATGACTCATCTGATGAATCGCCTTGGCAATCAACTCTTTTCCCGTGCCGCTTTCACCAAGAATCAACACAGTGGCATTGGTGGGCGCCACCTGATCCACGGTGTCAAACACATGCCTCATTACAGGGGATTCCCCCACAATGTTGTTGGTCTTAAACTGGTTTCCCAACTGTTTCTTAAGAGCTGTGTTTTCCTCCTCCAAATTTCGCAGCTTTAAGGCACGTTGAATCTTCTTTTCGAGATCCTCAATCAGCATGCCGCCCTTCGGGATATAATCGTCTGCCCCCTCTTTGATGGCTTGAACGGCGGTTTCTTCAGAACCAAAGGCCGTCATCAAAATACAAATAGGAGGATGCGAAAGACTCTTTGCTCGCTTGATCAACTTCAACCCGTCTTCCCCGGGCATGCGAAAGTCGGTGAGCAGGATACCGAAAGGCTCACTCTCCAGCAGCTCAATGGCGGATGCCGCATTGTCGGCAATGTAGATATCATAATGATCCTCCAAGACAGCACGCAAACCTTCACGCTGTGTCTTCTCGTCATCTACAATCAACAATAATGGTTTCATTTTTCCCTAAAACGAGCGCGATACCGGACAGCCACCGCCTTCATGCAATGCAACGATCCCCGAATACCACGCCCAACAGCAACGCCAACTTCCACAGTTCCACCCACTCTGACAACATCAAATGTGCATTTCGCTCAAAATAATACACAAAGAATGCATTCTTTGCCTCCTGAGAACGATCCTCCTTGACCAAAAGCGGACTCGACCACTTTAGCTGAAAATCAGACAGAACGCCCAACATTAAATCACGCCATTTCCCAACAACCGCTTTTGCTTCTCAAACAACGGCAGCCACACCCGAAAAACAGTCCCTTTGGGCTGATTGGGTTCCACCATGATTCTGCCCCCATGATCGCGCACAATACGGTGAACAATCATCAACCCCAACCCTGTCCCCTTCTTTTTGGTCGTAAAGTAGGGTTCGAAGATACGACTGATCCGTTCACTTGGAATACCAGCCCCCACGTCCTCAATACTCATCCACACCCCATCCGCTTCCCCAAGCGTCCGAATCGTCAACACACCCGATTTACTCATCGCCTGCATGGCATTCTTGATCAAATTGACCAACACCTGCTTGATCTGTGACCGGTCAAAGGGCGTATCAGGCAAATCCCGATCAAGCTCCTTGATCAATTCAATATTGCGATTATCCAACTCAGGACGCATCAGATCAACGGTTTCCAAAATCACACTGTTCAACTGATCCGGCTTTCGATCCGGAGCAGTCGGACGGATCGCCTGCAAAAACTGGGTGATGATATACTCCAGGCGATTGATTTCACCCTTGGAAATATCAATGAACTCCTCCAACCGGTTGAATCCCTTGTTCAGATCAATTGCATTCATTTCAGCCGCGACATCCAAACGAGGCCGGCCCCGGCCCCGCTTTTTCTTGACCGATTGCTCCTCGAAGGCCTGTCGCAATTTGGACGTCTCACGGGCAATCAACTGAAGATGTATATGCAAGGCATTTAACGGATTGCCAATTTCATGCGCAACGCTTGCAGCAAGCAGAGTCAACGTGTGCACACGCTCACTCTCAATGGCTTCCACCGTTTTCTGCCGTGTCTCGGTCACGTCATGCAACACCAGCACATAACCGGACTGCTTGGCACTCTGACGCTCGATGGCGGATGCAAAAAGCCGCAGGAAGCGGGGCTTTGGATAACGGATATCAAACTCCAAACGCACCATCCGCGAAGATTCGTCTTCACTCATGGATTGCACCAGGCCTTCCCAATCCAGATCCGGAATCAACCGCGTCACCGCCTTGTTTTCCATTTTCTCCCAGGATTGCCCCAGCAGCTCAAACGTTGCCTGATTGCAGTAAAGCAGTTTGCCCGCAGGGTTGACCACCAGAATGCTGTCCTCGATGACATTGAACACCGTATCAAACAACTGTCGCTGTTCATTCATGCGCTCAACGACCGACTGCAACCCCTCGGCATCCAGGCGGTCAATGCGCCCCAAAACCTTGTCCAGGAAATTAGATTTAAAACCAGCCATTGATCATCCTAACCGCAAACAAATCCCATTGAATCACAACCACTTTTTCCGCTTGAAATACAAATAAGTTCCAGCCGTCGAAAACAACATGACCGCCGCGGCCACCAGATAACCGCCGGTGGCCGTCAACTCAGGCATCGATGAAAAATTCATCCCGTACCAGGTGCCAATCATCATCATAGGAGTCGTGATCATGGTGATCATGGTCAGCAACTTGACCACTTCGCCGGTCTGATTGGACGACATGTTGAGATACAACTGCAGAATGGCGGTCAGCGAATCGGTATAACTCTGAGCCAACCCATGAATCCGAAACAGATCGTCATAAACATCACGGTAATAAGGAATCAACTTGGGCCGAATCAACTTGAAATCACCACGGGCAAATCTCGAAAGAACCTCACGCTGCGGACCGATGATTCGCCGAAGATGCTGCACTTCCTTTTTGATGGATGTGATTTTGTTCAATACCTCCGGAGTAGCCTGATCCAACACCTGTTCCTCGATCTCCCCGATCTCAAAAGCCAGCTCCTGAAGTGCCGGCTTATAGTTGTCCACCAGATTATCCAACAAGGTGTGCGCCACACGGTCCGGGGCTCTGGCCACCTGCCTCTTCCGTCTTAGGCATTGATCTTCAGTATATTGAATACTCTTAACCGGTTTCACATGACAGGTCACCAGGAAATTCTTGCCCAGAAAAAAATTCAACTCACTGGTAGCAAACACCCCGTCCTCCTTACTGTAATCAACACCATGAATCACCATGAACAGATAAGGAGCAAACTGGTCCTCTTCCTTGGGAAGGTACTCTTCCACCTTGGGCGCCCCCAGATCGGAAACACAATCTTCGATGGACAAAGGGTGAAAATGGAAAATCTCCTCCAGCACCATCTTCAACTCTTCCTTGGTGGGAGCCTCAATATCCACCCACAGGAACAAGTTGGTATTACCCAACAAGGTAGGCATCAAGAATGCCTCCATGTCCCTGCTATGGAGCTTTCCCTGTGTCGTGAATGCAAACGATCGAATCATGGCTTCCCGAGAATTGAGCGTGGCTCATATTGTTCCGACAAATGGTTTCCTTGCAAGAAAGGATCCTCCTAAAACGAAGGAAAAAACACTTTCATTCAAATATTTTGAACAGAACCATTGACAAACCGTCCCAGATCCTTAGATTTGCCGACTCTATTGATGCATCAGTCTTAATCAGTATCAGGTATGCCAAATACAAAATCCGCAATCAAAAGAACACGCAACACGGAACGTAAACAAAAAGTTAACCGTGCGATCAAATCACGCATCGGCACCTTGGAGCGCACCTTCAAGGACCTCGTGAAAGAAGGCAAAAAGGAAGAAGCCACCACCGCCCTGCGCGATGTCGCTTCCGCCTACGATAAAGCCGCCAAAAAAGGCGTCCTTCATCGCAACAAAGCCAACAACAAAAAATCCCGCTTGAGCAAGCTGGCCAACGGGTTGAGCTAAAACAAAGCCAAACCTATTTGATCATAAAAAAGCCCTCCCGCAAGGGAGGGCTTTTTGTTTGCAAATCTCAAGCCGGGCAACCAGTCAAATCCTGACTTACCCCTTGTAAATAATGACCACACCAAAATCAGCCAGCAATTGCTTGGTGCTCAAATCCACGTACGAGTAGGAAATGGTGTTGATGCTGACAATATTGGTTTCACCGATCTGGTTTAATATCTCGGTCACCCGCTCATCAAACGCATCGTGGCCGACTTCCTTACAGTCGGTATGACGGATAGTCTTGATGCGCAATATCTTTTCACCGTCCTTTTGCTTTTCGAGTGGGGGGCGAGCCTTGGTGATCAGGCTTTCAGCGGGCTGATCATAGGTAGGAACCACAAACTGTTTGTCCACCTTGTTGGCCGCATTGCTGGATCCGTGAAGTTTAACGTTCGCGGCATCCGCCTCCGGCACGGTGATCGCCGTCTCACATGAAGGGCACTCAATCTCAGAACCCGTTCCCTGCGCATCCACAACAAGCTCCTGATGGCATCCTGGGCAGCTAAATACAATATCCATAAATCATTCTTCGGGGTTCAATAACGGGATTCAGCGTAATATGATTCACAAGGTTTTGCCAGCGGATTTTATCCGACGCACCATCATTGAATCCATACAGGGCTATTGAAAACCAAAATAGGTGGGTCATCCATTTGACAGACCGCGCACTTGTCCTGCAAGCATGTTGTCAAAACCGGGCCCAGGGGATCCATCCAAAGGCCATCACCCCAAGCAGGAATGTCACGACCAGGATACTCAATAAAGTCGTGTAAAAAACGGTGGCAGCAGCAAACTGACTGTTGGCCTTGAACTCGTATGCCAACAACGCGGTGTTGACAGCCGAGGGCGCTGCCGTACCCAGAATAAGAATCGCCGCGGTCGTACCCTCAAAGCCAAACAACCAGGTCAGCAGGATCCCGATGAAAGGTCCGCCAATCAGACGAATCACGAGGGATTGAGTCAAAGGACCGCGCAATCCCTTGACCTTGGTCTTGGAAAGCTGGACTCCCAGAGTGATCAGAGCAAACCCAACCAACCCCTCGGCAAGATACTCCAGCGGACGCCACAAGAACACGGTGTCCTGAACCGGCACATCCAGTCCCTTGAAGATCCAGGCCAACGCAATGGCATAAATCGCAGGTTGACGGAAGACAGGACCCAAAGACTCCTTCCAGTGGCCCGCTCCCGCACCGAGAGACGAATGCGCAATGAACAAGCCGAGCGTGAAGGTCGACACATTCATGGTCATCAGGACAAAAACCTGAACCAGGGGCCCTTCCCCTGGAAAAGCCAGGCTCATCAACGGAATACCATAGTTCCCGCAGTTATAAAACATGGTCGACAACTGCAAGGATTTGCGTGTCGCCAAATCATCCCGGAACCAACGGGCTGTCGCAGTGCTGACGAAACCCATGCAGGCAATGGACGCCAGGGTAAACAGGATGATCTTGAGGCCTGTCCGGGTATCAAGCTGGGCCTCGGTGACCTTGACGAAGATGAACGCAGGGACAAACAGATAGATGTTCAACCGCACCAGGGTCGGCATGTCGAACTTGAACTTCCGATCCAATGCCCACCCCGTGCCGAACAACACCACAATAGGCAAACAAACATCCCTGAACAGGACGACCAATGTCGATAGCTGGGATGTCATGGAATCCATTGTCTTCTAAGGTCAAAAGGCGGCAACGAGCGTGAACCGACTCCAAGGGGACCAGCACTACATGCACAATCAGTCGCCTTGAACATCGGCACTTATCTGTGACAGCAACGTATACACCACCACGTCAGCAAATCCTGTTCCTCCGAGCACAGAGGATCAAACCTCACGGCTTAAGCAACAGAGATCAAGCGCCACCCGCACCAAGTGCGTCCAGGCTCTTTTTGGTGTGTTCAAGCTTGTGCTGCCAATCGGTGAGGCGTTGACGATGCTCCTCAACCACCTCGGCGGGAGCCCGGTCAACAAAGCCTTTGTTGGCCAATTTCTTCTCCACCTTCTCGACTTCCTTGGCAATTTTTTCAAGCTCCTTGCTCAAACGCGCCTTTTCGGCTTCCACATCAATCAAGCCCTCCAACGGCAGAAACAATGTCCCCAGAGAAGAAGGAATGGTTGGCGTGCCTTTGGGAGCGTCGAAACTGGATTCCACATCCAGCGGACCAGCATTCAACAAAATCCGAAGCGTGTTTAATTCGTAGTCGGAAAGTGTCTCGGAAGGCTGCAGGACGTAACGGATTTTCTGTTTGCTCGCGATGTTGAATTCGCCCCGCAAGTTACGACCACTCCTCACCAGTTCATACTTGGCTTCCACGAAATCAGAAAAGTGCTGATGCAATCCATAATGCTCCACAAAATCCTCGTCGAATGACTTGGGCCAGGTGGCGAAATTGATGGTTTGACCACCGCGATTCTCCGGCAAATCGCTGTTGAAACCCATACCGTTCCAAAGTTCTTCCGTAATAAACGGCAGGAACGGATGGAACAAACGCAAGGTATTCGACAACACAAAATCAATCACAGCCAGTGTGTTCGCGCGAACAGCTTCATCATCGCTCTGCAACGCCGCCTTGCTCGCCTCGATATACCAATCGCAATACTCATTCCAGAAAAACCGGTAGAGCGCCGTGGTGGCTTCATTGAATTTGTAATGCTCGAAGGCCTGATTGACCTCGGTGATGGCCGTGTTAAGCCGGATCAAAATCCACTTGTCATCCGAACTCAAACGCATGGGATCAATCTCCCCTTCCTGCTCACCTCCCTGCATCTGACGGAAGCGACAGGCATTCCAGAGTTTGTTACAGAAGTTGCGTCCCAGCTCGACGTCCTTCTCGTCAAACAACACATCCAGCCCCAACGGAGCGCTGCGCATCGTGCCGAACCGCAAGGCATCGGCGCCGTACTTGGCAATCAATTCCAGCGGATCCGGTGAATTGCCGAGTGTCTTGGACATCTTACGCCCCTGTTTGTCCCGAATGATCCCCGTGTAATACACATTGCGGAAAGGCAAATCACCCATGAACGCATACCCCGCCATGATCATGCGAGCCACCCAGAAGAAGATGATATCCGGCCCCGTGACCAGGTCAGTGGTGGGATAAAATGCCTTGAGCGCAGGATTATCAGCATCCTTTGCCTTGTCCCCGGTCCACCCCATCGTGGCGAACGGCCACAACCAGGAGCTGAACCAGGTATCCAGCACATCGGGATCCCGTGTCCATTCCGACTCATTGGCCGGCGGCTCAAGATCGCAGTGCACTTCCCCGGTCTCATTGTGATACCAGACCGGAATCTGATGCCCCCACCATAACTGGCGGCTGATGCACCAGTCCTGAATGTTGGTCATCCAGTGATCATACGTCTTGGCCCATCGTTCCGGGTAAAACTTCATGTGCCCCTCGGCGACGCAACGATGAGACGCCTCCACCTCAGGGTATTTCAAAAACCACTGCTCGGACAAACGCGGTTCGATCGGCACCTTGGCGCGTTCACTGAATCCCACGTTGTTCTCATAGGCTTCCTCTTTCTCGAGGACGCCCATTTCACGCAACAATTCCGCCGCTTTTTCGCGAGCTTCAAAGCGATCCAATCCCGCCAGATCCTGACCGGCCAACTCATTCGTCGTTCCGTTGGGATTCAGAATGTCGATGACTTCCAGGTTGTGACGTTGACCGATTTCGAAGTCGGCTTTGTCGTGAGCCGGGGTGACTTTGAGCACACCGGTTCCGAACTCCAGATCAATGTGCTCATCAGCCACGATCGGAATATGAGCCTGATTCTCGATCGGCAGCGGTCGAATGATGTGCTTGCCGATCAGATGTCCATAACGCGGATCTTTCGGGTTCACCGCGACAGCCGTGTCACCGGGGATCGTCTCCGGACGCGTCGTGGCAATCGTCATCCAGGTGCCGGGTTCTTCCACCACCTGCACTTTGAAATACCACAGAAAACTCTTCTGCGGGGTCATGATCACCTCTTCGTCCGACAAAGCCGTCAACGAAGCCGGACACCAATTGACCATCCGCTTGCCCCGATAAATCAACCCCTGCTGATGAAGCTCGACAAACACACGCTGCACACAACGGGAATAATCCTCATCCATGGTGAAGCGTTCACGAGACCAATCACAGGAAGCTCCCAGTTTCTTGAGCTGATTGATGATGATCCCGCCGTGCTTTTCCTTCCACTCCCATACTTTCTCCAGGAACTTCTCACGCCCCAGATCGTGGCGAGTCAGGCCTTCCTTGCGGATATCCTTTTCCACCATGACCTGAGTGGCAATCCCCGCATGATCGGTTCCCGGCAACCACAGCACTTCCTTCCCGTCCATGCGTGCCTTGCGGGCCAGGATATCCTGAATCGTATTGTTCAGCACATGCCCCATGTGGAGCATCCCCGTCACATTCGGAGGAGGAATGACGATGGAAAAGCCGGGTTTGCTGGATTCCGGATCGGCTTCAAAAAACTTTTCGTCCAGCCAATATTGATACCACTTCGATTCAACCGCCTGAGGTTGATACGCCTTGGGAAGTTCGCTCATGTTCAGGATTTCTTTTTACGCATTAAACGATATTCAAAACTGTCGATCAGGGCCCGCAAACTGGCCTCGATGATATTGTCGTGGGCGCCCACCGTGGACCAGGACTCCTTGCCATCCGAAGATTCGATGAACACACGGGTCTTGGCAGCGGTGCCGCCGGAGGAATCAAGGATGCGCACCTTGTAATCCGTGAGCTTCACCTGCTTCAATTGACGCGGGAAAAACTTCCTCAACGCCTTGCGCATCGCGCCATCCAGGGCATTGACCGGACCATCTCCTTCATCCACCGTGTGCTCGACTTCATCACCGACCCGGACTTTGATCGTGGCTTGGCAGATGGCAAAATCATTCTCCTTGCGCATCGAAACGTGATAGGAATCCACATTGAAAGGCAGTTCCTGGTGTTTCAGCGTTTTCTGAATCAGCAGGGCCATGGAGGCTTCAGCCGCTTCAAACTCGTAACCCTCGTGTTCGAGTTCCTTGATGCGCTGCAGGATCTGTTTAAGTTCCGGCGTGTCGTTATCGATTTCAAAACCCATCTCCTGGGCTTTCATAACGATATTACTGCGCCCCGCCAAATCGCTCATCAAAATGCGACGACGATTCCCAATGGATTCCGGATTGATGTGCTCGAAACTATGAGCCACTTTTTGAACCGCATTGACATGCATCCCGCCCTTGTGAGCAAAAGCAGTCGCCCCCACCCAAGGCATGCGGGTGTCATGACGTAGATTGGCGATTTCATCGACGAACTGCGATAGCTCCGACAATTTCGGCAGCGACGCAGCCGGCACGCAGGTCTTGTTCATCTTCAAGGCCACATTGGGAATCACCGATGTCAGACTGCAATTACCCGTGCGCTCACCAAATCCATTCATCGTCCCCTGCACCTGAACCGCCCCCGCTTCGAGCGCCTCCAATGCATTGGCAACGCCCACACCGATGTCATTGTGAGTGTGAATACCTACGCGTGTTGGAACGTTTTTCACCGCATCTTCCGTGATGCAGCGGATCTCGGAAGGCAGGCATCCACCGTTCGTGTCGCACAACACCACACAATCGGCGCCGGCTTCCGCTGCAGCGACCCAGGTCGCCATGGCGTATTTGGCATTGTCCTTGTATCCGTCAAACGCATGCTCGGCGTCATAAATGACCTGACGACCATTGGCTTTCAAATAGGCCACCGTATCGGCGATCATCGCAATGTTTTCATCAGCCGACGTGCGCAGCACTTTCTGGACGTGAAGAAGCCAGGTCTTGCCGAAAATGGTAACGACCGGCGTTTTGGCATCAATCAACAGCTTGACCTGAGCGTCCTCTTCCACCGCAATCTTCTTGCGCCGAGTGGATCCGAATGCCGCGATTTTGGAGTTTTTCCAGCGCTTCTTGGCTGCCTGTTGGAAAAACTCAATATCACGTGGATTCGAACCCGGCCAGCCGCCTTCAATATAATGAATACCAAATGCGTCGAAGCGTTCCGCCAGCCGGATCTTGTCCGCTACGGAAAAATTGATGCCTTCACCCTGGGTTCCATCCCTCAGGGTCGTGTCGTATATCTCTATTTCGGGTTTCTTTTTGGCCATACTTCCGCCTTTATCAAAAGCTGATCAATCTAGTTCTTCCAAACCATAAATCAAAGCTAAAATCCGCGTTTTCGCATTGTCACATCAAAACCTCCCACCATAATGCCGCCATGTCGAATCATCGCATCGGAATAATTGGAGGCAGCGGTCTCTACAATCTGGACGGATTCACCGACCAAACCTGGAAAACGGTGAACACACCCTTCGGCAAACCATCGGACGCATTCCTGATGGGCAAATTGGAAGGACGCGAAATGGTGTTCCTTCCCAGACACGGCCGCGGACACCGCCTGATGCCCGCCGAACTCAACCACCGCGCCAACATCTGGGCCATGAAATCTCTCGGCGTCAAATGGATCATCAGCGTCAGCGCAGTGGGCTCCCTTCAACCCCAATACCACCCCTGCGACATTGTGATGATTGATCAATTCGTTGATCGAACCAAGCAATCCCAGAACCACACGTTCTTCGGCCAAGGCATCGTGGCCCACATCGCCTTCGCCCACCCGATCTGCGAACATCTGCGGCAAATCCTCCTGAAAACAGCGCAGGAACAGGATGTCCCCTGTCACGACGGCGGCAGCTACGTCAACATGGAAGGTCCCGCCTTCAGCACCAAAGCCGAATCCCTGCTCAACCATCACGCCGAATGCGCCGTCATCGGCATGACCAACCTCGGCGAAGCCAAATGCGCCCGGGAAGCGGAAATCTCCTACGCCACCATGGCCATGGTCACCGACTACGACGCCTGGAACGAAGACCACGATCACGTCACCGTCGAACAAGTCATCGAATACCTCCACCGCAACACCGACACCGCCCGAAAACTCCTCGGATCGATCATCCCCAAAATCCCCGAAGAAGCAAACTGGCCGGCACACGACGCCCTGAAAAACGCCGTCATCACCCAACGCGATGTCTGGCCCCAGGAAACCATCGACAAACTGGGGCCGATCCTGGAACGCTACCTTTGACCAGCCCCACCAGGTAGACCGTATCGTCTCGATGCGCCCCTTGTGGCACCCCTAACCACAACTGCCACCCAAAGGAAACCCAATGGCTTCCCAAACGGAAGTTGATGGCCCTTCGAAAACCACAAGGCACGGATCAGGGACGATCCGATCTACCTGCTGCTCCACCCATGGTAGATCGTATCGTCTCGATGCGCCCCTTGAGGCATCCCTAACCAAACCCACCACCCAAAGGAAACCCTGACGCACCGAAAACCCCACCCCTCAAAAATCTGCGACAATCTGCAAAATCTGCGGTTCCCAAAGACATCCCCTGCAGTTTTCAGCTTGTCGCAACACCGACCTTGGCGCATGTTTTCCGTCACATGGACGAACGGCCTTTGGAAACTCTGAATCGACCGGACTCAGCATTGGAACTGACGCTGAGACCCTCGCTGTTCTCCGACTTCACCGGTCAGGACAAAATCAAGGAACGACTCGAAATAGCCGTCCAAGCCGCCAAACAACGAGGTGACGTACTGGATCACATCCTCCTCAACGGCCCCCCCGGCCTGGGTAAAACCACCCTGGCCAGCATCATCGCCAAAAGCATGGGGGCCAGTCTCAAAAGCACCAGCGGTCCCACGATCGAAAAAGCAGGCGACCTGGCCGGTCTGTTGACCAATCTTGAAGAAGGCGACGTTCTCTTCATTGACGAAATCCATCGCATGCAAAAAACCATTGAGGAATACCTCTACCCGGCGATGGAAGACTACAAACTGGACATCATCATCGACCAGGGCCCCAATGCCCGCAGCGTCCGGCTCAACCTCCCCAAATTCACCCTCATCGGAGCCACCACCCGCAGCGGACTCTTGTCGGCTCCGCTGCTGAGTCGATTCCCGGTGCGTGAACGATTGGATCATTACCCGGCTGATTACCTGCAAAAGATCGTACTCAGATCAGCGCGCCTGCTGAACGTCGAGATGGAACCAGAAGGTGCTTTTGAAATCGCCCGACGCAGCCGGGGCACCCCGCGCATCGCCAACAACCTCCTGCGCCGTGTGCGGGACTACGCTCAGGTCCGCCATGATGGACGCGTCACCGCCGACATAGCAGACAAAGCCCTGGCCATGCTGGAAATCGACGAGAACGGACTCGATGAAATGGACAAACGCATCCTCGAATGCATTGTCATCAAATTCGGAGGCGGCCCCGTCGGCATCAACTCCCTGGCCGTTGCCGTCGGAGAAGAATCCGACACCCTCGAAGAAGTCTACGAACCCTACCTCATCATGGAAGGCTTCCTCATCCGAACCCCCCAGGGCCGGGCAGCCACTCCACTCTCCTTCCAAAAACTGGGAGTAGAACCTCCGAAAAAGTAAGGGCTCTATAAAAACTGGTTCCCCAAAATATTTTATCCACCTCCTACGATCACCTCACCAAGGTGTATCCACAGGAATTTCAGTTTTCCTGTCACCTTCATATTGTGGTTGACCCACATTAGGACCAATTTTATCTTAGACATAGGTCCATCACACGATACAGCCCATGGTAGCACCATCAACAGTAGATCCGGAAACGGTGAGAGGCATGACTCAGTATGTAAGAGGAACGTTCTCGCAACGTACGGCTTTACCAACAGTTGAACGCTTTTCCTCACCACTGTCGACTCCTGCAGATGCAACATATGTATATGATCTGGCGCTTAAGGTTTGGGAGCATACAGCTCTACAACTCATTCAGATTGCCGATAATTTTATGGATGCAGGAGCACCTGAAGGCCCTGTTATTGAGAAAGATCGAGAAGAGTTTAAAGCATCATTGGACCCATTGATGGAATGCGGACAGGTTATTTTAGGCATCCTCGAAAACAACCCTCAGTTATCTAATCATATGGGCCCCAGAAAGCTGAGAGGTCTGTTAACCGAACTGGAGCTTGCCGGGCATGTGTTTTGCGCAACACAGGATCAACACAACCATGCCATGACAGCTTTGGCCGATTTATGACCTCGTGCGCGATGAGCTGCTAGACCCTCTGATGGTGGCCCTTCACTTATTCAGAGAAGCCCGCGCCAAGGGCGAACCTGACTACGGAGATCTTCTCGAAGCTTATGAGCAACTACTTTTAAAAACTTTCCATGAAGTCGCAGAGCCCAAAGGCCTCACATTGCCCAACTTTCGGTTTCTCATTAATCAAGCATATAGGGAGAGACGCCCTCAACTGTTAAAACAGTTTAAGAACAGATAACTGACGGGTGATCCAACAGCATGTCCGTGAATCTGAGTTCACTTGGTGCACCTGGAAATACTAAACGCTCATAAGATTTTAATCTTTCTCTTTCTTCTCCTTGGGACGCGAGCGTGTTTGTATCGCGCACCCCACAATGACCAGACCTGCCGTCACGGCCATGCGGACTTCCGGGGAGGCGGACATGGGTTCCAGCAAGATCATGGCACCAAGTAATGAGGACAGGAGGATGAGCGCCCCATTGAAAACCATCATCACCATCAGGAATCCCATTAAAACACCCACTCCCAAGCCAACCCAGGGCCAGGGTTCCACAACATAAGGTTGCAACAGATGGTATCCAACATAGGCGCCCACAAGCGCGCCAAAAAACCGTAGGGCGGTTTTGTGTACAAAGATGCTCAAGATGGCTCCGGCAATGCCGACAAGAAATGGAACAATCACCCACCATTGAGATTCCTGTGTCGGCGGCAAAAACATATGCGTCACCAACATGGCAATGAAAAACCAGACAGTCGCAAACATCAACCAATACAAGCGCCGCCCAAACAGCAGCAAGGCAAGCCCGACAAGGATGCCCGTGGCCAGGCTCCACTGATCGGGGTTGAGTTCCGGAATGTTGAAAGGGAGTTCCATTGGCTGATATGACTATCCTACCCTTCCATCAACGGACGAAGCTTCAGACCATTGCAACCAACACAACAGGTAGGGACCTGCTGCCGCAGGTCCGCGAGCGCGCCTGGCCTGCCCCCAATTCCAATCCGATCCACTGCGTCCCCACAACGTGGATTCAAATGGACTGGATACGTTGGTTTAATCTTCACAAACTCCATGCCCAGCTAAACTACTCCGAAACAACACCTGAGCAACCTATTTTCCAATCCCATCCAGACGATCCATCCAGAACACCTCGGCTTCCTTCCAGTATTCCAAAACTTCCCCGCGCAAACGGTCATCATCCAATGAAATGGAATTCATACGCTCTCGCGTCCAGGTAAGGAAAAACTGGCATGCGTCTCTTTGAGCGGGAATGCCTCCCTTTTCATCCACCACATAAAATGGAGCGGTCGAAGCAAAACGAAACGTGTGCGGCAGGGATGTCACCGCTCGAACCAAAAACCAACCCGGTTGATCGATGGGGGCTATCCCCAAATCCTGCTCGATCGTTCCTTTCAAATCCCGCACCGGAATCCTTCGGACCACCTTACCATTGTGAATCACTTCAAACTCTTCGACCGGATCCCGGCTCGTCAAGCGCGCCATCAAATGCGGCGAGACATCCGCACCGGAGGGCTGCATGCGACTGCCCGGCAGCGATTCCCCCACTCGACACCGCAATAAGGGGCCGTTGGTCACAAACGATCTACCCTCGCGCAATCCATCCCACCAATCGTCCAGATTCAAACCATTTTTCAAATGCACATACACCCGGTTGTATCCCACCGGATTATTCAACACCCCCGACGCGCTTCCGGCGGATGGAGCCAGTTGGATTCCCGAGTTGAGAATTTGATAATACAAAAACTGCGTCCAGCGGCCATTTCCCTGGGGTGATGGATAATCATGCATGGACCGAGGCCTGCCCCAGGCTTCATTGTCGAGCATACCGCGCTCCCACATGTGATTATTTGCCAAACCGATTGAATCCGCTTTTCCCGAAGCAATCCATGCAGGGACATCCCTCCAGAAAGGTTTTTCAATATCAATCCAGGCCCCAAGCTCCTCGGCTTGGTTCAAGAATTTCATGGGAGACGGATGCTCAGGCTGAGCAGACTGAATGTCCAAAGGTTCATTGAGATTAAAATACAACAACGCACCACCCCGACGCTCGTCCTCGCCTCCCATGAGGCCGATGAATCGATCAGGTTCGACTTCCCGCCAAAGCGTCCGAGGCAAGGCTTGATCCTTCCATGGATTGTTTCGGTTCCACCAGGTGATCAGCGGCCCCACATGCAAATCCTCGGCTCGCACCAACAAGGGCACCTCATTCACCGGACGATGGATGTGCAGTTCCCCGGACCACCAACCTTCCTCCGACATATGAGCAATGCGCTTGAGCGAATGCCGCAGCATCAACGTATCATCCCCCGCTTTGACCTCAAAGCCACCATCAACCAGCCCATATTCAGGACCACGTAAAATTTCGAAACGATAGGAACCCGGTTTGAGATCGAGGGTAAATTCTCCCGGGGTATCAAAATGATTCCGCCAAAATGGGAGATCAGGAGCACGAACAGCCTGGCCCTTTGAATCCGTCAGATGGATGCGACAAGGCAAAGGCTGATCTGAATCGGTTTCATGGATCACCCATCGAACCTTTTCCGCAAAGCATGAACAGGCGCCTAAAAAAACCACCAACAGGAATCTCATGAAACAAGAATGTAACGATGACTCTCGCAGGTCACGTGAAAAACACACTGACAGGATTAGGATTCCCGTATCAACCAATACGATCGCAAACTGTCCGGTTCATTCTTGCCGGACATGTAAACAAGATATGAACTGATATCCTGTTCATCAGCGATCCGATGAAATGCATGTGGATCACATTTGGGCAGATGGATGCAGGGGCACTCACTTTCCATCATAATGCGCGCCCAAAGTTGCATATCCGATTGAGTCTTAACATGCCCCGGCGGTTCGAGATAATCCTGAGGCGGAATTGTATTGAGTTTCATCACCCTGATGCCTTTCCCTTTCATTGTTACAACCCGTAATAGGAAGCATAAGGCATACCATTCGCGATCCTGAGAAAGTCGTACCACTCCGCAGAAACCTTCCAGCAGGTAGAGCGTGCCGTCCCTGGCGCGCGCCTTGTGGTGTTCGAAATCCAGTCAACTTCTGTTTAGGGAAGCCCACAGCCCTCAATGTCCTGCACCCTTCTCGAATGCCGCCAATGCGGTATGCGATTCGGACTACGCCAGGGTTTCCTTTGTATACCAGTTTTGAGTAAGAATGCCACAAGGTGCGGACCGAGACGGTCCGATCTACCTGCAGTCTGCCCCAGGTAGATCGTGCCGTCCCCGGCGCGTCCTTGTGGTGTTCGAAATCCAGTCAACTTCTGTTTAGGGAAGCCCACAGCCCTCAATATCCTGCACCCTTCTCGAATGCCGCCAATTCGGTATGCGATTCGGACTACGCCAGGGTTTCCTTTGTATACCAGTTTTGAGTAAGAATGCCACAAGGTGCGGACCGAGATGGTCCGATCTACCTGCAGTCTGCCCCAGGTAGATCGTGCCGTCCCCGGCGCGTCCTTGTGGCGTTCGAAATCCAGTTAACTTCAATTTTGAGAAACCTGCGATTTTTCAATAGCCTAAACTCTACTCGGGCGTGCGCATTGGATTTTTGTCCTTTGGATACGTTGGGGTTTTCCTTTGGTTGGCATTTTTGAATAAGAATGCCACAAGGTGCGGACCGAGACGGTCCGATCTACCTGCAGTCTGCCCCAGGTAGATCGTGCCGTCCTCGGCGCGTCCTTGTGGCGTTCGAAATCCAGTCAACTTTAGTTTTGGGAAGCCTGCGATTTTTCAATAGCCTAAACTCTACTCGGGCGTGCGCATTGGATTTTTGTCCTTTGGATACGTTGGGATTTTCCTTTGGTTGGCATTTTTGAATAAGAATGCCACAAGGGGCGGATCGGGATCCCGACTCGTCGGGACTCTACCTGTGAGCTGCTCCGCGTGGAAAGTTCACCTTTTCAGAGATGGTCCAACTGCAAAATACCCTTTCGACGCGTTCCGCCCTTGAAATCAGGCGCATTTTTGGTCACGTTTCAGGCGAGGTTGAGCGGGTTATCATAACACCACGCCAACCCCTCATTGAACATGCGCGAGAATTGGATGATAGAAAAAAGCGGCCTGGCCGATCTGAACGAGAAGATTCGGAACGGCCAGCGCTTGAATGACGAGGACGCACTTCGTTTGTACACATGCCCGGACTTGAATGTGCTTGGCGCTATGGCGAATACCGCCAACGAGCAAAAAAACGGAGTCCGCGCCTCCTACATCGTCAATCGATACATCAACTATTCGAACTACTGCATCCTGAGCTGCCAGTTCTGCTCCTTCTCCCGAAAAAAGCGGGATCGGGACGGATTCGAACTCAGCCTCGAAGAAATGCAAACCAAGGCGCGTGAAGCGCTGGCATTGGGCATCACGGAACTGCATATCGTCGGCGGACTCCACCCCAGCCTTCCCTTTTCCTATTACACGGACATGTTGCGCGGTTTGAAGGAAGTCAGCGGATCGCTTCAATTGAAATGCTTCACCGCCGTGGAGATTCTCCATCTTGCATGGCTTTCAAAACAATCCGTGGATGACACGCTTGGAGCACTCAAAGAGAGCGGACTGGATTCATTGACGGGAGGAGGCGCCGAAATTTTTCAATCCGATGTCCGAAAACAAATCGCCACCGGCAAGGAATCCGCAACTGAGTACCTGGACGTCCACCGTCGCTGGCACCATCTTGGAGGACAAAGCACCTGCACGATGCTCTACGGTCATGTGGAATCATTGGAAGACCGCATCGATCACATGAGGCAACTGAGGGAACTCCAGGACGAAACAGGCGGTTTCTGCGGTTTTGTCCCTCTGCCCTATCAACCCGAGAACAATGAAATCCCCGTCGATCGGCCGCCCACCGGCAACGACATGCTGCGCACGATTGCCGTAGCCCGGTTGTTTCTCGATAATTTCGATCATATCACAGCTTACTGGGTGGGCATGGGACTCAAAATGGCTCAGGTGGCATTGAGTTATGGTGCGGACGACGTGCACGGGACCATCGTGGAAGAACACATTTTCCACATGGCTGGAGCCGGATCCCCCCAGGGCCAGACCGAGGATGCCATGCGCAAAGCCATCCTTGAAGCGGGACGTGAACCCGTCCAAAGAAACACTTTTTACCAACCCCTCCCCAAACCAACGACCCGCGACAATCAAACGGTCGATGCTCATTGATTCGATCTTATGAGCCAAAACCCATCACCTGCCTCGCACCCTTTGTCGAATTTTCGTGTGGGATCGGTTCCGTATCTGAATTCGGTACCATTGACCTATGGCATCGAAGATCAAGTGGTCTTTGCGCCACCTTCTCAACTGGCAGGCATGTTGGAAAATGAAACGCTGGACGCAGCACTCGTCAGCATCACCGAAGCACTGCTGCACCCCGGATACGTCATCCTCGACAACGTGGCCGTCGCCAGTGACGGCCCGGTCCAAAGCGTTTTTCTGGCAAGCAAAGGCCCCTTGGAATCGGTCGAAACCATTCACTGCGATCCGGCCTCTTTGACCAGCATTAATTTATTGAAGGTCCTGTTGAAGGAGAAAGGCATCGCTCCTCAATGGCAACCACTGCCGGATTACGACAGCGCCCCGGAAAAAAACGCGGTGTTGCTGATCGGTGATCCGGCAATCAGATTCCGGCAATCCGGCCCGACGCATCACATCTGGGATCTGGGGCAAGCATGGAAAGAGTGTTTTCAACTACCATTTGTGTATGCCGTTTGGGCGATCCGGGAATCCTGCGCACACCCAACCATGTTGAAAGCCCTGCAGGAGGCCAAAGTCAGTGGTGTTCAACATCTGGACGAGCTGGTTCGAACCACATCCCGATTTGACGAAGCATTTCGATTGGACTATTTGGGCAAGGCCATCCGCTA
>Ga0181578_10000241_pt1 | contig 50868 bp, 51 predicted proteins | sample 071ome_21_FD_148659 | JGI IMG/M metagenome (GOLD analysis project Ga0181578, IMG submission 148659) | Coastal salt marsh microbial communities from the Groves Creek Marsh, Skidaway Island, Georgia - 071401CT metaG (spades assembly) | ecosystem: Environmental > Aquatic > Marine > Intertidal zone... | reverse complement strand
CAGTCCGTTTTCAAGCATCCCGACGGCATTGTCAGACTAACGGGGCATTTTTGATTTGTAGTGCTATCGAACAGCCATGAGCCGCAAATCGAGAGCAAAGCCAGACAATCCTTTCAAACGCTTCAACTCGTCGCCTGAGGTTATTCGCCTGGTCGTGATGATGTATGTGCGGTTTCCGCTGAGCCTGCGAAATGTCTCAAGAACGTCGAGGTTCTGCGTGATCACCAGCTTTGTCACTTGGCCTCGTAAAGAGACTATGTAAGGCTCGGCATGACATGCTAAGCTGGGTCAAACCAATTGTACGGGAACCCAGCAACCCCTTGCAAGGTTTCAACATGTGAAGGTTTCCCGAGGCATGCAGGCTCAAAATAAGTGTTCTGGGAGAGTACCGATAGGCTAACCTGCGACTGGCGAGAGCATTCGGTTAGCGAGAAAGGACATCTATGCGTGATCATGAACTGCGCAAGAAAGCTGTAGGCGAGATGCATCTGCGTCGCTGGCCGGTGCTTGAGGTGCCTTGTGTGATCGTCCAATGGGTCTTGATCGTTGACGATGATGAACGCGCAGCAGAGCTTTCTGTGATCGAAGCCAAAGCCAAGTCTGACGATCCGGTTGGCAATCCGGCCTATCGAGCGGGCCGGCTGGGCGAACATGTGAAATTCGTATGGGAGCGGCACAGCGAAGGAACTAGCCTCTCTCTGTTCGCGGCGAATTCTCATGCGCAGGCGTTTCTGGATCCACTATCACATTCCGAACTGGCAGCAGCGCTCGATTGGGTAAGCCAGCTACCGGGTCAGATTGTACGTTGCACGCGCATCTGGGTTGCAGGAAGCGATCAGCATGTCGAAGCAGTTTTACCGAAAGTCGATCTGGAGCGTGCGGAGCTTGTTTCCTGTCATTTGGGCGGCCAGATCCGCATGTGGTCGGACTTTCGTATTCAGGACGATGGCTTCGGGCGTTTGTTGGTTGCCGCCAATGGCGCGGACCCTGCTGACATCACACGCCAGGTCCAGCGCTTGCAGGAACTAGGCAATTATCGCAATCGCGCACTTCTAGGACTTCCAATTGCGCGCGAATGCTGGCCAAAGCTTGATGAAGCCGAGGCGCGTTTGCGCGATCTCGCAGCGCGAATCGATAATCGCGACGAAACCGATGACCAGCTGATGGATATTTTGTCCAAGCTCTCTTTGGAGCTAGCGGCAATTGAAACCTCTATTTCATTCCGGATGGACGCAACCTGCGCATACGCACAATTGGTCAAAGACCGGTTGGTACAAGTCGATCTGCGTCCCATCCCCGGTTATGCTTCGCTGGCGGACTTTACCCAGCGGCGATTTTTCCCCGCGATGAACACGTGCAAAGCCACCACAGCGCGGGTTCGCCAATTGGCTCTTCGCGCTGCGCAATTGGCATCTCTCTTGCGCGCAAGGATCGAGACGCGGATTGAGAACCAGAATGCGCAACTGCTCCACTCGATGGATCAGAGCACGCGGATGCAAGTCAGGCTGCAGCAGTTGGTTGAAGGTTTCTCGGTCGTGGCGCTGAGCTATTACCTGATCGGATTGGTCGGTTATTTGCTTGGTGGCCTGCCGCTTGATCGATACGGCTTGGAGAAGAACTGGGTGCTGGCTGCCCTGGTGATCCCGGTCGTCGCCGGCATCTGGATCGGGATGCGCATGCTACGCAAACGCCTATTCGCAAACCGCGCAAAACACGATTGAGCACTAATTACTTGTCCTGACGCGGGAACTTGTCCAGACTTGTGGACACATGGCGCGTTTTCCTTTCTCAGCGATTGTCGGTCAGAGCGAGATGAAGCTCGCGCTGCTGATTGCTTCGGTCGATCCTACGATCGGCGGCGTAATGGTTTTCGGTGATCGCGGCACGGGCAAATCGACGGCCAGCCGCGCGCTGGCTGCGCTGCTTCCGCCGATGCTGGTGGTGGAGGGATGCCGGTACGGCTGTACACCTGATCAGGCCGGCACTTGCCCCGATCCCTGCACATCGAAGCGCAAAGTAAAACGACCTTTGCCTTTCGTTGATCTGCCCTTGGGTGCGACTGAAGACCGGGTTGTGGGCTCGCTCGACTTGGAGAAAGCGCTGCGCAAGGGTGAAAAAGCGTTCGAGCCGGGCCTGCTGGCCAAGGCGCATCGCGGTTTCCTTTATATTGACGAGATCAATCTGCTTGAGGACCATCTCGTTGATCTGCTGCTCGATGTGGCGGCGTCAGGTGAGAATGTGGTCGAGCGCGAAGGGCTGTCCGTGCGCCACCGCGCCAGGTTCGTGTTGATCGGAAGCGGAAACCCGGAAGAAGGCGAATTGCGCCCGCAACTGCTTGATCGCTTCGGACTTTCCGTTGACGTGCGCACGCCCAGCGAAATCGAGGAACGCGTCGAGATCATGCGACGCTGCGGCGCGCAGGAACGCGATCCTGAAGGCTTTGCCAAAGCATGGCAAGCCGAAGACGACAAGATCATCAAGCAGATCGCGCGCGGGCAAAAGCGCGTGCAGACAATAGATGTGCCGGATGATGTGCTCGCCGATGCGGCTCATCTTTGCATGATGGTCGGCGTTGACGGCTTGCGCGGAGAACTAACGTTGATGCGGGCCACCCGCGCTTTTGCTGCGCTGAGCGGCGCGCGCAAGGTCAAACGCGAGCATATGCTTGAAGTTGCCCCATTGGCGCTGCGGCACCGCTTGCGCCGCGATGTGCTCGATGAAACAGGTTCGACAGTTCGCATCGAACGCGCGGTGGCAGAGCTGTTCGGATGACGCGCGGCGCGCCCGCGCCGGAGTCCGATCTCGACCCCTTGGCCGATGCGCTGCTCGCAGTTCGCCTGCTGGCAATCGCTCCTCAAAAGCTTGGCGGGATTTGCTTGCGGGGGGGAGGGCCGGCGCGCGACTTGGTGCTTGGCTATCTGAAAGTTGCATTGCCCGAAACGTCGCCTTCGCGGCGTTTGCCAGCCAATATCGACGATGAAGGCCTGCTCGGCGGTGTGGATATCGCTGCAAGCTTAGCCGAGGGCAGAGCGGTAGAACGCGCTGGATTGCTCAGCAAGGTGCGCGGTGGCGTGGTAGTGGTGCCGATGGCTGAGCGGCTTCGAGAGGCGACCGCCGGGCGATTGGCGCAAACGCTTGATGACAAGGACATCGCGCTGGTGGCGCTTGATGATGGCCGCGAATCCGATGAAGGGCCAGCTGATGCCTTGCTGGATCGGGTGGCGTTCAAGTGCGATTTGTCGCGCGCAGCCTCGTTGGATCATGACAAGATCGTGCCCAAACCGCTTTCGATTAGTCATGTTGCTGAATTGGAAGATGAACAGCTGGCCGCGCTGGCAGCAGTGTCTGTCGCGCTGGGGATCGGTTCTGTGCGTCCACTGCTGTTTGCGCTGACAGCGGCGCGAGCGCATGCTGCGCTCCATCGCCGCAAGAAAGTGCGACATGAAGATTTGAGCGCGGCAGTGTCATTGGTACTAGCCCCGCGCGCAACGCAATTGCCGCAGGAGCAGCTTCAGGAAAGTGAGCCTGCCCCGCCGCCAGATAGAGCCGATGATCCGGGTAACAACGACCGAGAGCAGTCGAGCGAGCTACCGCCTGAAGAAATGCTGATCGAAGCCGCGCTCGCATCGATCCCGCCGGATGTTTTGGCAAAAATCGCAGCGGGCAAATTACGGCGCAGCGCTGGAGGCGGCACAAGCGGCAAACGCAGTATGTCCAAGCTGCGCGGCAAACCGCTGGGCGCACGGCCCGGTATCCCGCGTGGCGGGACACGGTTGGCGCTGATCGACAGCCTGCGTGCAGCAGTACCATGGCAGCCGTTGCGGCGGCATGAACGTGGGGATGACTCCCCAACGGCGCTGTTTGTCGAGAAGGACGACCTGCGGATCCGGCGATTTGAAGAACGCGCGGGCTCTGTCACAATCTTTTGCGTTGATGCATCGGGCTCTGCCGCCGTCGCGCGGCTTGCAGAGGCCAAGGGGGCGGTCGAGCGTATTCTCGCGCAAGCCTATGTCAAACGCAGCGAGGTCGCGCTGATCGCGTTTCGCGGTGGGGGTGCGGAAATGCTGTTGCCGCCAACGCGCTCGCTTACCAGGGCGCGCAGAGCTTTGTCCGAATTGCCAGGAGGTGGCGGAACACCGCTCGCGTCGGGATTACAGCTTGGGCTACAAATGGCTGAAGCAATTTCCTCACGCGGGCGTACGCCGTTCCTCGTGTGCTTGACTGATGGCAGCGCCAATATTGCCGCAGATGGCACACCTGGTCGCGCGCAAGCAAAGGAAGACGCGCACGCAGCTGCACGGGCATTGGCCCTACGCGGCATCGACAGCATCGTGATCGATATTTCACCTCGCCCGCGCGCTGAAGCAGCGGAGCTCGCACAAGCCATGCAGGCGCGTTATCTGCCGCTTCCCATGGCGGATGCGGCCGCGCTTGAGCGTGCGGTCAATGCCGCGCAGCCTGGCCCGCAGCTCGTACGATGAGTGCGCTCAACTGGGAGCGTGAGGGACGAAGCTGGCCAAATCGCGAGCATAGCCGTTTCATTTATGCTGACGGTCTGCGTTTCCATGTCCAGCAAATGGGTGAAGGGCCAGTTCTGCTTCTGCTGCATGGGACTGGAGGTTCTACACACAGCTGGCATGCCATCATACCGCGGTTGGCCTCCCACTACACCGTAGTTGCCCCCGACTTGCCTCTACATGGCTTCACTGGCGGCGAACCGGTGAGCAGCAGAGCCAGCCTGGCAGGAATGGTGCGCTCGCTCGCGGCTCTAATCGATACGCTTGATGTAAAGCCGGCTGGACTGGTTGGGCATTCCGCCGGTGCGGCGATCGCGCTCGAATTGGCGCGAACAGGTGTAGTGAACGAGAGTACACCAGTCATTGGGTTCAGCCCTGCACTTACGCCTTTCCCGGGTGCGGCAGCACAGATATTCCCGGGCCTTGCAAGATTGCTGCTGCTCAACCCATTTGTGCCAAAGGTGTTCGCGGGCGTTTCCAGATTTGCCGGTGATCCCAAGCGTTTCCTCCAGCGATCAACTGGCTCTCAGACCGATCCGACGTCGCTGGCGTGCTATGCGAAGCTGTTCGCCAATTCGCACCACGCGCGGGGCGCGCTTGCGATGATGGCGCACTGGGATTTGAACACCTTTTCCAAGGGGTTGTCTGGCATCAGCAACCCAGTGCTTCTGGTGCACGGGTGCAGTGATCAAGCAGTGCCTTTGGGTTCAGTCGAAGGCGCGGCGGCCAAGCTGCCAAATGCGCGATTGGACGTGTGGGAAAATCTAGGGCACCTTGCGCATGAGGAAGCGCCTCAGCGCGCCGCAGCAGTGATCGCGCAATTCGCAGAAGCGCATATCCAGGGAGCGAAATAGGTATGGCCGATAGCTTGTGGGAGCAGTGGCGCGCCTTGGTGGTCCCCAACATGGGGCTGATCGAGATCGGGATGACTTTCTTCCTTGTGATCGGATTTTGTGTCTACCAGATCTGGTCGACCGATCGCGAACTCAAGAAAGATCGCGCTGAACGCGAAGCGGCGGAGAAGGACTCATCCTCGGAAAATTAACGGTCCGACCGGGGCATGCGATAGGGCAGCATGAATTGGACAATTCCGGAAGCAAACCGGTCCATATCCAGGCTTTCCTGAACAGCGACAACTTTCTCGCCGTCCAACCGGGACGCAAGCGTTGAACGTGCGTAAAACGGAGTATCTTCCCACGTAGTAAGAATCTTGGCGTCGCCACGATCAGACCGCGTTTTGCGAGTAATCTGCCACACAGAATTTGGAAGCGGGGCAACCATTGGCAGCTCAGTCTCCTGCGGCGTACCGTCCGCGCGAAAACGCAGCGCACTGGCAAACCCGCTGCCGTTGCGGCGTATGCCTTCATAGCAAACAATCGCTTCTTTACCGATGTGAGCCCGCGACCAATGCCAAATGCGAAACCCTTCTTCCAGCGACTCGCTGCCAAAATTGGAATCCAGATAGCCCGCACCGCGCCAATTTATCCCTGGTTCGCGCATGTCGACTTCCACGCGCGCGCGCGGCGAGATGCAATGCCAGATATGCTTGGCTTGCGGGTCAAGTGCGAAAGCGGTTGAGTTCAGCATTTGCGGATAGACCCGCACTGTGCCGCGTATCTGCCTGCGGTACGGATTGAATAAGCGCTTGTCGCGCTCAGCGATTTCTATCTCCATGTGATCGTCCATCCAACGCACATTGCTGGGGCCAAGGATAAGCGTGTCACGATCGCGGGACAACGCGTCGTTTTGCCGCTCTGTCATGGCCCAGCGCGCCCGCGGCCCATAAAGCGCAACATTGAGCGCACAGTGGTTCTCCGGCTCACGCCGCCCTGAACTTTTATAATAAGGAGAGAAAACGCTGCCGATGAAGGCAATGATGGTCAGCCCGTGCTTCCCGTCTGCGCTGATGGCGTCGACATACCACCACCCATAACCACCGGGTGCGATTTCCGCATCGAAGCAAGGTCTTGCAACACTTTCGCTGCTGCCAGTTGCCCGGACAAGGCCGCCATTGGCACTCCCGCCCCCGGATGGGTGCTGCCGCCCGCGCAATAAAGCCCAGGGATCTTCGTAAGCGTTCCCTGCCGGCGGAAGGATGCCGCCCATCCGTGCGAGGCTCGTCCATAAAGCGCTCCTCCGGTTGAGGGCCAAAGCTTCTCGAACGTGTTCGGCGTCGCCACTTCGTGGGTGAACGGATCGTCCAGCTTCAGCCCGCAGCGTGTCAGGCTGCGCATCATCGCTTTCGTGCATTGGTCGATCTCCTCGGGAGTATAACAGTGGTTGTCGCCATTGGCGGGTGCGTTGACGATTATCTGGAAACGCTCTGTGCGGCCGGGCGCTTCGCCCCGTCCTGGGTCGCGGTCCAGCGCGCATACATAAGCGGTTGGATCGCTCGGCGGTGTACCTGCCGCGATATCGAGGAATTCGCGCGGGTAATCCGGCGAAAAGAACACATTATGGCGCACCAACGGGAAGCCTTGAGCCCGCGCCTTGGCGTACCAGACAAAGGCGGAGAGCGAGCGCTCGCTCGTTCCAAATTGTGAAACTGCGCGTGAAGCATTCTGGCCGAAAAGTCCGCTCGCGATGGCTGCAGGATCAGCGTTGGCGATCACCGCGTCTGCGGCGATGCGTTCGCCATTTGCCAGGATAACTCCAGAAGCGCGACCGCCAGTGACATCTATCCGCTCGACTGCCGTTCCGAGCCGGTACGTGGCACCTTGGCTTTTGCTCAAATCCTGCAGCGCCTTCGCCAGCGCCGCCATCCCGCCGTCGATCAACCACACGCCCATAGCCTCGACATGCGCGATCAGCATAAGTGTCGCAGGCGCATTGAAAGGCGATGAGCCGCAATATGTCGAATAGCGCGCGAACAGCTGACGCAGGCGTTGGTCACCAAAATGCTTGCCGAGCGCGTTCCATAGGCTGACGTAAGGATGCGTACCCATGAAGCCGGCAACATTGCTCAGACCCATACGCCAGACCAGCGAAAGCGGCGTAGCCGGCTTGGGCGCGCGCATCATTGTGTCATTAAGCGAGGCATATATGGAGCGGGCTTCTTGACGGAAGGCTCTAAATCCTGCTGCGGCCTCGGCGCCTGCGAAATCGCCGATCGCTTCTTCGCTGCGCTGCGGATCGGCATGAAGATCAAGATAGGCGCTGTCATCCCAAGCGTGGCGCGCGAGGACTCCTGCGCGGCGAGTGGTGACGTAGTCATCAAGCTCCGCACCTGCGGCACGAAAAATTCCATCGAACACGTCACGCAGAGTGAAGACCGTCGGGCCGCCATCGATTTCCGCGCCATCGAGTGAGACTCGGCGTGCTTTTCCGCCGACCCAGCTGTCTTTTTCGATGACGGTTACGCGTTCGCCGCGAGCAGCCAATAGCGTTGCACAGGCCAAACCGCCCATGCCTGCACCGATAACGACTACCCCAGCGTTCAAGCCTCGCTCCCCGAAAGGTGTTTGACCTTTACATAACAGATGTCCAATCAAATGGACATAAGGAGTCACCTATGTCTCGCTCCGAAGGCAAGCAAGCATCATTGTGGAAGCAGCGTTGGGTCGCTTGGCGCAACAGCGTGCTGAGCAACCCGCGCTTCCAGCAATGGGCCGCAAGGAATTGGTTCTTGCGTCCGTTCGCGCGGCGAAAGGCGGCTGAACTGTTCGATCTCGTGGCAGGTTTCACATACACGCAGACGCTTCTCGCCATGGTCGAGAGCGGATTGCTGAAGCGGCTCGCCGAAGCTCCAACCGATGTGAGTGAAGCGGCACAAGTAGCGGATCTGAGCAAGGGGGCTGCTGAACGTTTGCTGCGCGCAGCAGCTGCGCTGAAGCTCGCTCAAGAGGTATCACCGGGTTTGTGGATGCTGGGCGAGAGAGGCGCGTCGCTTATTCCGCAGGAAGGCGCGCAGGCAATGATCCTGCATCACACGCTCCTTTATCGTGATCTGGCGGATCCGATGGCTTTGCTACGCCAGAATCGCGAACAGCCGACAGAACTATCCGAATTCTGGCGCTATGCGGCACGCGCCGATGCAGATGCAGAGCCATCTGAGATGGTTGCCCCCTATTCCGAGCTGATGGCAGTTTCGCAGGGCATGGTCGCTGATGAAGTGCTGCGGTCCTATCGCTTCAATGGCGTAAGCTCGGTACTCGACGTCGGTGGGGGACATGGCGCGTTCGCAAGTGCCTTAGCGGCAAAGCATCAGCAAATGCTGATTGGCATTTTCGATTTGCCGGGCGTTGTTGAAGGCGCACGCGCCCGCCTCGACTCCGGGTTCGAGTTTCATGAAGGCGACTTCTTCTGCGATCCGCTACCGCAAGGCTATGATTGCATCTCGCTGGTCCGGATCCTGCATGATCATGACGATGCGCAGGCACAGCGCCTTCTCGCTGCGACTCGTGCTGCGCTTAAGCCTGGCGGGCGACTCGTCATCGCGGAGCCAATGGCGGATACCCGCGGTGCAAAAAATATGGGTGATGCTTATTTCGGACTCTATCTGTGGGCAATGCGATCAGGGCGCCCACGCACGCGGATGGAGCTATACAAGATGCTGAGAGCCGCAGGATTCCGCGATTTTCGAGCTATCAAGACGGGGCAGCCGCTCATCACCAGCCTGACTGTCGCATTTGCCTGACAGTAAACTTGTCTTACATTATTGACACTTTTAACTGTCAGGCTATGATGACAGTGGGTGAAAAAATCCATCGCGAAAGGGTTGATCGCGACCATTAGGGGAAGTCCACAAGATGGACGCGATCGCGGTGATTCTTGATGCGCCAAAACGGCTGTCTGTAAGGCAGTTGTCGCTGAATCCCGCGACCTCATCAGACGTTATCGTTGAAACCGTGTGGAGCGGGATCAGCAGTGGCACGGAGAAGCTCTTGTGGACCGGCGAAATGCCGCGTTTCCCCGGCATGGGGTATCCGCTCGTGCCGGGTTACGAGTCTGTCGGCCGCATTGTCGATGCCGCGCCTGAATTCCAAGGACGCATTGGTGAATGGGTGTTTGTACCGGGTGCGAACTGCTTTGCTGACGCGCGCGGATTGTTTGGTGGAACCGCAAACCGCTTAATCGTCCCATCCGAGCGCGCGCTCACCATTTCTGAAGATCTGGCCGAAAAAGGCGTGCTGATGGCACTGGCCGCTACAGCGCTGCACGCGCTGGCCGCTGGCGATCCACCTGAACTTATTATTGGCCATGGAGTTCTGGGGCGTTTGCTTGCCCGACTTACCATCGCGTCAGGCGCACCTGCTCCCACAGTTTGGGATAACAAGGCCGAGCGCCGCGAAGGCGCAATTGGCTACGAATGTATCGCGCCCAAGGACGACGATCGACACGACTACAGCTCGATATATGACGTTAGCGGCTATGCTCACGGGCTTGACAATCTGATCGGGCGGCTGGGCAAACGCGGCGAGATCGTGCTTGCAGGATTCTATTCGGACCGGCTTAGCTTCGGCTTCGCCCCCGCATTCCAGGCAGAGGCGCGCTTGCGCGTGGCAGCTGAATGGACCCCTGAGGACTTGGCTTCGACTCGAGCGCTAATCGAAACCGGGGCTCTCAACCTTGATGGCCTGATCACTGACGTTCGCCCCGCGAGTGAAGCTGAAACGGCTTATCCCACAGCATTCACTGAAATCGACTGTCTCAAGATGGTGTTGGACTGGAGCAGCTACGAATGACAATGCTTGATACTCAAGCCTTAAGGGATGAGGCGGCTCAGGAGCCGGACCCCGTCCACACAGGCGAAGTGACCAGCGAAACGCAAGTTATCGCGATTTACGGCAAGGGGGGCTCTGGGAAGAGCTTTGCCTTGTCGAACCTCAGCTACATGATGGCGCAGCAAGGCAAACGTGTGCTGCTTATCGGATGTGACCCCAAGTCTGACACTACCAGCCTGTTGTTTGGCGGCAAGAGCTGCCCAACCATCATTGAAACTTCCTCGAAGAAAAAGCTTGCGGGTGAAGAAGTCACTATCGAAGACGTATGCTTCCAGCGTGACGGCGTCTTTGCGATGGAGCTTGGCGGACCTGAGGTCGGTCGCGGCTGCGGCGGGCGCGGGATCATCCACGGCTTCGAGTTGCTGGAAAAGCTCGGCTTCCATGAATGGGGTTTCGACTACGTCCTGTTGGATTTTCTGGGCGACGTAGTTTGCGGCGGTTTCGGCCTGCCGATTGCACGCGATATGTGCCAGAAAGTGATTGTCGTCGGCTCGAACGATTTGCAATCGCTCTATGTCGCAAACAATGTCTGCCAAGCGGTCGAATACTTCCGCAAGATGGGCGGCAATGTCGGTGTTGCCGGCATGATAGTAAACAAGGACGACGGTACTGGAGAGGCGGCAGCCTTCGCGAAGGCGGTCGACATTCCCGTGCTGACAGCAATTCCGGCAGATGAAGATATCCGCCGCAAATCCGCCAATTATCAGATCATCGGAAAGCCAGGCGGCGAATGGAGTGGGCTGTTTGAACAGCTGGCTGAAAACGTTGCCAAGGCGCCGCCGCGCCAACCTGCTCCCTTAGACCAGGACGGGTTGCTTGGCCTCTTCTCCCCCGAAGACACCGGAGGCGATGTCAAACTCGTTCCGGCGACCCAGGCCGATATGCGTGGCGGCACTTTTGAGCCGAAGCCCAGCCTCGAAGTTATTTACGATGAGGTGTGACGCTTGACTGATCTGAACGCATCGATGCGCACTGAAGAACGGACGCGTGACCAACTTGATCTTGGATCGGGCGGGGAGCCGACGGCTGGCGCCTGCTCCAGTAAGGACACCATGCTTGAAGCCGCACGCAAAGCTGGCAAGAGCGACATTCTGGATCGCTACGCCGCAGATTATCCGGTCGACCCGGCGCGCGGACCACATGATCAACCGCAATCAATGTGTCCAGCCTTCGGATCGCTCCGCGTCGGGTTGCGCATGCAACGCACCGCCACGGTTCTGTCCGGTTCGGCCTGCTGCGTTTACGGGCTGACTTTTACTTCGCATTTCTACGGCGCACGCCGCACGGTTGGTTACGTGCCGTTCAACTCCGAAACGCTTGTTACGGGCAAGCTGTTCGAAGACATCAAGGAAGCGGTCGAGGAGTTGGCCGATCCTGCCAATTACGATTCAATTGTCGTGACGAATCTCTGTGTACCCACTGCCAGCGGTGTGCCCTTGCGGCTGTTGCCCAAGGCAATCAACGGAGTGCGCATTATAGGTATCGACGTACCTGGTTTCGGTATTCCAACCCATGCCGAGGCCAAGGACGTACTCGCTGGCGCTATGCTGCAATATGCGCGCAACGAGGCCGAGCAAGGTCCTGTCGCCGTTCCGAAACAGCGCTCGGACAGGCCGACGGTGACCTTGCTCGGAGAGATGTTTCCAGCAGATCCGGTCGGCCTGGCGCAGTTGATTGCGCCAATGGGGCTTGCGACGGGCCCAGTCGTGCCAACCCGCGAATGGCGAGAGCTCTACGCTGCCCTCGACTGTTCGGTAGTGGCTGCAATTCATCCCTTCTACACGGCCAGCATTCGCGAATTCGAAGCCGCGGGTCGTTCAGTAGTTGGCTCCGCGCCAGTCGGTCGCGATGGCACGGTCGCGTGGCTGGATGCGATCGGCGCCGCTTGCGGTGTGGCGCAAGACCAGATCGACGCAGCCAAAAATGCGGCGCTTCCAGCGATCGAAGCTGCGCTGGCAGCAGCTCCCATAAAAGGCCGAGTGACAGTCTCTGGCTATGAGGGTTCCGAGCTCTTGGTTGCGCGCCTGCTAATCGAAAGCGGCGCGGACGTGCCCTATGTCGGCACTGCCTGTCCACGTACGCCATGGTCCGAACCCGATCGTCAATGGCTCGAAGCCAAAGACGTGAAAGTGCAATACCGCGCGAGCCTGGAGCAGGATATCGCAGCAGTAGACGAGTATCGCCCGGACTTGGCGATCGGTACTACACCGGTTGTACAGCACGCCAAACAGCACGGCATGCCGGCCATGTATTTCACGAACTTGATTTCAGCGCGCCCGCTTATGGGTGTCGCTGGCGCAGGCAGCTTGGCGCAAGTCATCAATGCCGCGATTGCCAATAAGAATCGCTTTGCGAAGATGACTGCCTTCTTTGAAGGGGTCGGCAAGGATATGAGTGCAGGTGTGTGGGAAGACACCCCGCAGGACCGCCCGCTGTTCAAGAAGAAATTCGCCGCGCAAAACATCGCCGCGCGCAAGGCCAGTGAGGCGGTGGGTACATGACGCTGATCCTCGATCATGACCGCGCGGGCGGATATTGGGGCGCAGTTTATGCCTTTAGCGCAATTAAAGGCTTGCAAGTCGTGATCGACGGGCCGGTCGGGTGTGAGAACCTGCCAGTTACCTCAGTCCTGCATTATACAGATGGTTTGCCGCCGCACGAACTTCCGATCGTCGTTACGGGCATCGGCGAAGAAGAGCTTGGCAAGACCGGCACTGAAGGCGCGATGAAGCGCGCCTGGGAAACGCTCGATCCGGACCTACCTTCAGTTGTGGTGACCGGCTCGATCTCCGAAATGATAGGCGGTGGCGTTACACCTGAAGGTACCACTCTCAAGCGCTTCCTGCCGCGCACTATCGATGAAGATCAGTGGGAATCGGCTGATCGGGCGCTGAGCTGGCTTTGGACCGAATTTGGGCCAAAGAAGATGCCGAAGCGCCGCGAGCGCAAGGAAAGCGAAAAGCCGAAGGTCAATATCATTGGCCCGTCTTACGGCATGTTCAATATGGCGTCAGATCTCGCCGAGATTCGCCGCCTGGTTGAGGGCATCGGGGCGGAAGTGAACATGGCTTTCCCGCTGGGTAGCCATTTGGCCGATATCAAGAAGCTGGGCATGGCAGATGCGAATGTCTGTCTTTACCGCGAGTTCGGCCGGAACCTTTGTGAGCTTCTTGAGCGGCCCTATTTCCAAGCGCCAATCGGTTTGGAGAGCACTACCAAATTTCTTGAGGCGCTTGGCGCGGAGCTGGATCTCGACCCGGCGCCCTTTATCGAACGTGAGAAGCACACTACGATCAAGCCGTTGTGGGACCTGTGGCGTTCGGTCACTCAAGATTTCTTCGGCACTGCCAATTTCGGAATCGTTGCGAACGAGACCTATGCACGCGGCATTCGCAACTTCCTGGAGGGCGATATGGGGCTGCCGTGCAGCTTTGCCTTTAGCCGGTCGGCTGGGGTGAAACCCGACAATCAGGCTGTGCGCGAAGCGATCCATACCAATCCGCCGCTCGTAGTATTCGGATCTTATAACGAACGAATGTACATGGCCGAATGCGGCGCGCGCGGGATCTATATCCCCGCGAGCTTCCCCGGCGCTGCCATACGCCGTCATACCGGCACGCCCTTTATGGGCTATTCTGGGGCGACCTATCTCGTGCAGGAAGTGTGCAATGCGCTGTTTGATGCGCTGTTCCACATCCTGCCACTGTCGACGCAAATGGACGCAGGCGACGCCACGCCGGCGCGCGAATATGAAGAGCTTGCTTGGGACGAAGACGCCAAAGCGAAGCTTGACGTGCTGGTCGAAGCACAGCCCGTGTTGATCCGGATTTCCGCTGCCAAACGGCTTCGCGATGCTGCTGAACGCGCCACGCGGCGTGCAGGCGAAACCCAGGTCTCATCCGACCGGCTGGCGGACGCCCTGCTTGAAGGACACAGCGCATGAGTGCGCTCACACAGATCGCTCGCAGCAATGCGAGCCCAGCAATCCATGCGATCATTTTCGCACGGATACCGACGGAGGCACGTCGCCTCTCGCACAACAACCCAAAATGGGAGAATAGGCTATGAGTGATGTGGGAATGAGCACATATCTCACCCCCGAAGAAGCTAAGGAGTTCCACAAGCTCTTTATGTTCTGGTTTGGTGCACACACCGCGATCGCTGTGGTGGCACACTATCTGGTGTGGACCTGGCGTCCGTGGATAGGCATCTGAACCAACTGGAGCTGCTTGGCGGCCGTCAAGCAGCAAAGTTCAATATAAAATAAGGAATTAGACCATGTGGAGAACTTGGCTAACATATGATCCGCGCAGAGTTTTGGTAGGCCTTCACGTCTACTTGGCTGTGCTCGCGTTCACTATTCACTTCATCCTGCTGAGCACGGACACTTACAACTGGATGGATGGCCCCAATGCGCGGGCAACCATGGAGCTGGTCGAGTAGCTGAGGCTCTTAGCGAAGAGATAAACATTCGACAGTGCGAGGGGCGACGGCCGGCAAAATTGGCGGGCCTCGCCTCACAGGTCGAATTCGAGAAACATTGATCTCGCCATTTTGAGGCGGGGGAGGATTGGGTTATGGCGCTCCTCAGTTTTGAGCGAAAGTATCGCGTGCGTGGTGGCACGCTGATCGGCGGGGACCTGTTCGATTTCTGGGTTGGCCCATTTTACGTCGGCTTTTTCGGAGTCGTCACCGCGATCTTCGCGACCTTAGGGACAGCGTTGATATTCTACGCTGCGTCACAAGGCCCGACCTGGAATCCTTGGCTCATAAGCATCGCACCACCGGATTTGAGCTACGGATTGTCAATGGCGCCGTTGAAGGAAGGAGGGTTCTGGCAAGTCATCACGGTTTGCGCGATCATCTCTTTCGTTTCATGGGCGCTGCGAGAGGTTGAGATCTGCCGCAAGCTGGGAATGGGTTACCATGTCCCGGTTGCGTTCGGGGTTGCAATTCTCGCTTATGTGACGCTCGTGGTCATCCGGCCCGTACTCATGGGTGGCTGGCATTTTGGTTTTCCGTACGGGATATTTAGTCACTTGGACTGGGTATCCAACACGGGGTACCAATACCTGCATTTCCACTACAACCCGGCGCATATGCTGGCGGTGTCGTTCTTCTTTACGACCACACTTGCCCTGGCATTACATGGCGCCTTGGTGCTGTCAGCGGTCAATCCAGAGCGCGGCGGCGAAGTGAAAACGCCGGAATATGAAGACACCTTCTTCCGGGATCTGATCGGTTATTCGGTTGGAACGCTCGGCATTCACCGCGTGGGCTTGCTTCTCGCGCTTAACGCCGGCTTCTGGAGCGCAGTCTGCATCGTCATCAGTGGTCCTTTGTGGACCAAAGGTTGGCCCGAGTGGTGGACCTGGTGGCTCAATCTGCCGATCTGGGCGTGAGGGGAGACTGAACCATGGCGACTTATCAAAACATCTTCACACAGGTTCAACTGAACCATCCGCCTGAACTCGGCATCCCACTGCCAGACGGACAGCACGAACCGCGTTTCAATATCACTTTCATCAATCGCTGGCTCGGCACGATCGGTCATGCGCAGATCGGCCCGTTCTATCTTGGGTGGACTGGCATCGGAGCGCTAGCATTTGGCTTGCTGGCATTCTTCATCATCGGGATGAATATGTGGGCTTCGGTTGGCTGGGATCCGATCCAGTTTGTCCGCCAGCTGTTTTGGCTCTCGCTTGAACCGCCCGGCCCGCAATATGGCTTTTCGCCATTCGTCCCGCTTAATGAAGGCGGCTGGTTCATTCTGACCGGCGCATTTCTTACCATCTCGGTGCTGCTCTGGTGGTTAAGGACCTATCTGCGCGCAAAAGAGCTTGGCATGGGCATGCATGTGCCCTGGGCTTTTGCCTCAGCGATCTGGCTGTTTCTGGTTTTGGGTTTCCTGCGGCCGATGTTCATGGGGAGTTGGGCCGAAGCGGTCCCGTATGGCATCTTCCCGCACCTTGATTGGACGGCGGCATTTTCGATCCGCTACGGCAACCTGTTCTACAACCCGTTCCACGCGCTTTCGATCGTGTTCCTTTACGGTTCGACGCTGCTCTTCGCGATGCACGGGGCGACGATTCTTGCTGTTGGCCGTTATGGGGGTGAACGCGAGATCGAGCAGATTACCGATCGAGGCACTGCATCAGAGCGTGCAGCGCTGTTCTGGCGCTGGACCATGGGTTTCAACGCGACGATGGAATCAATCCACCGATGGGCATGGTGGTTTGCGGTGCTGACCACGCTGACCGGCGGGATCGGCATATTGCTGACCGGCACTGTGGTCGACAATTGGTATCTATGGGCGCAGCAACATGGTTTTGCCCCGGCCTATCCCGACACCGGGGTCGTTGACCCTGCCGCCATTCCAGGGGAGTGAGTAGGATGAAAACGACAGTTAAAATTGTAGTGCTTTCTGCTCTTCCCCTTGTTCTGGCAGCTTGCGAGATCCAGCCAAAGGTTTCTGAGCAGAATGGTTTTCGCGGCACAGGTATGAACCAAGTTGCGCTGCGTTCGGTGGCAGAGGCCGAGTACGATGTTCCGGCACCGCCCTATGAACTGCCGCCACCTGGTGGCCCTTCAGCTGGCGAAGTCTATGAGAACGTCCAGGTCCTTGGCGACATCTCAGCTGATGAGTTCAATTATCTGATGGCTGCGATCACCGAATGGGTAGCACCTGATGAAGGCTGCAACTATTGCCACAACCCGGCGAATATGGCGTCTGACGAAGTCTATACCAAAGTTGTAGCAAGGCGCATGATCCAGATGAATCAGACGATCAATGCGAATTACGAAAGCCACGTGGCCGATACAGGTGTCACATGCTGGACGTGCCACCGTGGGAACAACATTCCGGAAAATTACTGGACCTTGCCGGAAGACGCCAACCACAATTCAGTCAAGATCACGAAGCGGGGGCAGAACAGTCCAACTCCCGAAACCGCATATAGCTCGCTTCCTGTGAATGCGGTCGCGCGGTATTTTCTGAATGACGAGACAGTGCAGAATATCCGCGTCGCATCGACCGGGCTTTACCCAAGCGAAGACAATACGTTGTCCACCATGGAAACCGAGAACACCTATGCACTAATGCTGCATATGTCAGACTCGCTCGGTGTGAACTGCACCTTCTGCCACAATACGCAAAGCTTCGGAGCCTGGAGCATCAGCCCGGCGCAGCGTGCAGTTGCTTGGCACGGCACGCGTATGGTCGCGCGTATGAATCAGGAATATATCACTCCGCTGGCTCCGGTCTTCCCCGGGGACCGGCTTGGCAATGCAGGTGACCCGTTCAAGGTCAATTGCACGACTTGCCACCAAGGTGTGAACAAGCCGATGGGCGGCGCGCAGATGGCAAAAGACTATCCTGCGTTGTTGTCTGTTCCGGCTGCACCGGTGCAGAAAGCAGAAGCTGACGCTGAAGAGGCGACATAAGAAAAAGACTGATTGCATTTGCATTCAAGGCTTGAATGCGGCTCGCGCGCAAGGGCGTTCGGGCCGCTTTTCTTTTGGTATCTGCGTTCGCAGTCTAGCGCTTGCGCCGTGCCAGGTCGGCCAAGTGCACTGGGAATGCGAGCGTCAGGGGAATGGCAATCCAGATCCAATGGGCATCGACCAACGCCGCCCGTAAAGCGAGTGCGATCAACGCGGCAGGCAACAAAAGCAGAAGCGCATTCAATGGCGACCACCCTTTGCGCCACAGGATCACGAATTCAATCGCCAGCACTGCGAGCACTATATCGACTGCCGTGCCGCTGGAGAAGAATTGCTCCATCAAACTATATCGTCAGCCGAAGGGACCGTTAAGTTCAATAACCTGCCAGTTAAGCGCGCCAGCAATCGTCACCCAGATCAGATAGGGCACCAGCAAGAGGCTGGATAGCCGCGAAATCCGCCCGGTATAGATGAGCAGGAACAGGATCGAGAGCCAAAGCAACAACAGTTCGGCAAAGGCCCAATCCGGGCGTTGGATGCGGAAGAACATCAGGCTCCACAGGATGTTGAGAAAGGCGTTCAGTGCGAAATGGCCAATTACCCAGTCGCGCTTGCCGGCAGTAGGGGCTCGTTCCCATGCAATTACAGCTGAAATGCAAACCAGCGCGAAGATTGTCGTCCAAGCGATCGGAAAGATCACATCTGGCGGATTCCAGCTCGGTTTTTCAAGCGATTGATACCACGGGCCAAGATCAGTGATCGTTGCCCCTAGAAATGCGACGCACATCGCAGCCACCGCTGCAACAATGAATGGAATAACCCAGTTTGTGTTCATCTAGCCATCGGCCTCAATCCCAGCAGATGCGCTGTATCCTTGAGGAAAATTTTCAGATGCGCAAGTGGCTTGGCGCGGACCAGGCGTTTGTTCATATAGGCTTGCCAGGTCAGCTGCTGAACGTCCGCATCATCGCACATGTCGACAAAACGCTCCCGGCGCTTGTCGCTGGAATACCAGAAAAACTGCATCATCCCCAGGATCCAGAACACGCGGCCATGCTCCTTCATAAAACGCTTGCGAGCTCCCTTGAGTGCAACCGGATTGCCAGAGACGACGAACTCGCTCGCGGCCTCTGCAGCAATGCGGCCGCAAGTCATAGCATAATAGATGCCTTCACCTGACGCTGGTGCGACGACACCAGCCGCATCGCCAGCGACGAGCACATCCTTGCCATTGTCCCAACGCTTGAGCGGCTTCAATGGGATCGGTGCGCCTTCCTTCCGGATCGTTTTATAAGCATCGAGACCTAGCTCGTCGCGCATGTCAGATACAGTGGCGCGCAAGGGGAAGCCTTTGTTCGCACTGCCAAGACCAATGCTGGAGGTGTGCCCGTGGGGGAATATCCAGGCGTAGAAATCAGGCGAGAGTTTGCCCTGATAGAAGACATCGCAGCGCGCTGGATCAAAGCCTCGGTTGTTTGCGGGCGGGCTTTCGATCACTTCGTGATAGGCGAACACGCATTTCATGTCTTCCGCGCCATCAATGTTCTGCCGTGCGACTTTCGAACGGGCGCCTTCCGCACCGATCACCAACTTGGCTCGCACTTTCTCAAGTTCTCCGCCGCGACTGGTGCGAAAACACACATGCGTTCCTTGTTCGTCTCGCTCGATTGTCTCGAAGCTTCCGGTACAGCGTACCGCCCCGTCATTCGCCGCGCGTTGGCGTAGCCATTCGTCGAATACGTCGCGGTCGACCATTCCAACAAAGCCGATTTCGCCAACCGGCATGTCTACTTTGCGCCCCGACGGTGCAATCATGCGCGCGGATCGCGCTTTGGCAACAAGCAAAGAGTGCGGGATATCGAAATCTTCCAGCAAACGCGGAGGCACTGCGCCGCCGCACGGCTTGATCCGGCCAGCACGGTCAAGCAGCATGACCTTGTGGCCGGCTTTCGCCAAATCGCTTGCCGCTGTTGCCCCTGCAGGCCCGCCTCCTACGACTACAACATCATAGAGTTCATTGGTCATAGGATTGCTGCCTCCTTGGCCTTAGTTCGTTTGCTGCTGCTTGTCGCGCGTAAGGCCAGGAACGCAGCGAGCATAAAGGCTGTCGCTTCGATCACGAAAATGAGTTGAAAGGCGGTTGCATCATCACCGCCAGACCGGCGTGCAATGTCGACACCAAGCGCGCCCAGCAGGCCGCCCATGCCGAATGCGATGGCTTGTGATGCTCCCCAAACACCCATACGCACGCCTTCGCGGGTCCGCTCGCCAGCCCCTGCCAGACCCATCATCGCGCCGATAGCGGCAACGGCAAATGCGCCATTGCAGAATCCCAATGCAAATACATTGGCTTCAAGTGGCCATCCGGGGCCGGCAACTGCTGCCGCCGCCAAGCCCAGCAAAGCCAGTGCCGATCCGGCGCATCCCGCAACAATCCAGGCGCGCAGTTCGACCGGCATTCGCCCGGCAAACGCGCTACCGCCAACGCCCGCTGCAATCATACCTGCCAGAACGCCGCCGTGTTGGATGCCCGCGAGCGATGTCGATTGGCCGGGAGTCATCTCGAAAACGAGGCCGGCGAATGGTTCCAGGATCAGGTCCTGCATGCTGTAGGCCAGCATTGAGACGAAGATGAATATCGTGAAGCGGCGTGCAGCCTGCTCGTGCAATATCTCGCGGATTGCTTCGCGGAAATCAGGGGCGGGACCTGCGCGGTCTTCTTCCGCTTCGATTAGGGCATGCTGTTCAAGCCGGAACACGGCGATCACCGTCAGCGCAAAGGCGCACGCGATAACGCCGCCTGATACAAGCGCCAGGCGTTGTTCAGAGAAGGGATCAAGCAATTGGCCTGCGGTTGCTGCCGATACAACGATCCCGAAAACCATCATGATCCAGGTTACGGCAGCGGCAGCCGCGCGGCGTTCGCGCGCAACACCTGAGGCCAACAACGCGAGCAAGGTTGTACCTGAAGCGCCCACGCCCGCGCCAATCAATGTGAATGCAATAACTGCGAGCACACCTCCGCCAATTGGGTAGGTGGACATCATCACTGTCGCATTCACAGCCATCAGCGCGCCGAGTGCCAGCACAGCCATGCCGCCAATGATCCATGGGGTGCGCTTGCGGCCTTTGTCCGAGCCGTGACCCCAGATAGGGCGTGATAGCTGGACGGCATAATGCCAGGCGACCAGCCCGGCAGGGATGGCTGCGACGAGACCATACTCGACCACCATCAAGCGGTTCAGCAGTGAAGTTGCCAGCATAACGATCGCGCCGATCGAAGCTTGGACCGCGCCTATGCGGATAACGGATAGCCAGCCGAACCCGCGCGCCATCAGATGTATCCTCCAAGGCCTAGCGCGCTACCGAGCATTCCCAGGACGTAAAGCGTGACGCCGGTTGCTGAGTACCATGGTGCGTGGGCCTTGGGATTGCGAAGCAGGCGCGGCATCAATGCCAACTGTGCGAGCAAAACCGCGCTGACGGCTATCGCTGACCACAGGTAGGCCCAACTGTATAGCAGTGCGATAACCGCGAACTGTGGCAGCGCCATGGTCGCGCACGCAAGCCGAGCTGCGTTGTTAACGCCTAATGTGACCGGCAGGGAACGCAATCCGGTTGCCCGGTCGCCTTCGACAGCTTTGAAATCGTTGAGCGTCATGATGCCGTGCGCGCCCAAGCTATAAAGAGCGAGTACAATCAGCACTTCGGCCTTTGGCAAAGCCCCTGCCATCACGCTTGCGCCGGTGAACCAAGCAAGCCCTTCATAGGTGAGCGCGACCACTGCCGGCCCGAGCCAGCCGCTGGTCTTGAAGCGGAAGGGTGGGGCGCTATAGCACCAAGCGCAGATCAGGCCGACAACCGTCGCTGCAAGCACAAATGGCCCGGTAAACCAGGCGACAACAAGCGACAAAAGCGTGCCGATGATCGCAATTCGCAGTCCCCAATCGCTACCAACACGGCCAGAAGGGATCGGGCGGTTAGGTTCGTTGATCGCATCGACATGCCGGTCAAACCAGTCGTTCACCGCTTGACTGGTGCCGCAAACCAATGGGCCGGTCAGCGCGATACCGGCGACAAGAAACCACCAACGTCCTTCCAGGCCAACGCCCGAGGACACAACACCGCACATAAAGGCCCACATTGGGGGAAACCAGGTTATGGGTTTGAGCAGCTCAAGAACATCGCGCGCCGCTGGCGGCGATGCTGACGGAATTGAGACTGCCGAACGGGACATGCAGGCAGGCTATGCCTGCTACAAGCATGCGTCAAATCATTTTGACACTCCTTGTGTCAATCTGTGATTACTCGGCATCTGCAGGCAAATTGCCGAGCCCGTAGCGGTGTAATTTCGAGTACAGACTTTGCCGGCTGAGCCCCAAGATTTCCGCAGCCGAGGCACGGTTATCCGAGGTGTACGTAAGCGCTGCTTCGATACACAGCCGTTCGATCAGATCGGTGCTCTCTCGCACGATGTCTTTCAGTGACATTCGACCAACCAATTCAGTCAATTGCTCGACTGAGCGTGGCATTTCCTGCGGCATTGGCGGCAGGTCGTCCAAGCGTCGCGCGATCGGCCGGATCACTAGGCCGATATGCGGAGATTCCTTGCCGGTCTGCACAGCGGATAGCTCAATCGGCTCACCTTGGCCTGCGTCGTTTGCGCCGATTACGCTGTTCACATTGCGAGCATAACCTTGCTTTTGTAGCTGGCTTGAAATCAAGTCGAGGTCGATGCCTGGGCGACCCACAAACTGACCCAACGGCTGCCCGCGAATCTGATTGATGCTGGCCACTCCAGTCAACTCTGCGAAGGCCGGGTTGGCAGCGACAATATGCCAATTTGCGTCGGTCAGCACGAAAGCATCGGGCATGGCCTCAAGAGTATCCATGACCGCTGTTTCTGGCGCGTTTTCAACTCGCGCATGCCTGTTAAAACGAATCAGCACGAAAAGCTTGCCGATTTGACGGAATCCCGTCGCGTTGAGCTCAAGTTTAGTGCCTTTCATCGCAAGATTGGCATTGATTGGCGTTACAGAGCTTGAAGTGAGTGCTGCGCCTAGCAGGCCAATCAGCGGTTCGCGCGCTGTGCGGTCAAACCATGCCAAGAATTTGCTGCCGATCAAGCTTCCCGGTTTCGCTAGAAGCAAGGTGTGGGCCGCGGGATTGGCTTCAACAATGCGGCGGTTTTCGCTGTCTAGGATCAGCACTGGTTCGGCGGACATTTCGAACAATAGACGGTAACGGGTTTCGAGCTGGCGGAGCCGCAAATAATCACGTTCCAGCGACTGTTGGGCTTGTAACAATCGGAGCTGCAATGCGGCAGCATCCCGCATGTCGCGCCCTAGCGCTAGGCGCAGTGCCCCCCCGCTCAGCTTGAGTAAGCGGTAACTTACTGGAATATTGCCGCTTGAACCCTTGTGATTGACTTGTCGTGCCGCAGGTGCTTCGCCATTGGTCTTCTTGACTGCGAGTAAGGCTTCGATCTTGGGCCAGCTCTCGGAAGTGGTGGTGTCCTGCCATTTCTCGCCGATCCATTGCGGCAGATCGGGAAAGCCAGTCAAATCAGCAGAACCGTCAACAATGGTTCCAGCCTCATCGATCACGAGCACAATATCGCCTGCGCTCATAGCCAGATGAACTGCGTCTTCCGGCGCGATATCATCTTTCAATAAGGCAGTATCATCGAAACTTCGATGGTCTGCGATGCTGCGCTTTGGAGGCATGCGCTGCTCCGGTTACAGTTACGGCACGGGTGAAGTGACAGGCAATGATCCTGTTACAATTCTCTCCGCCAGTGCCAAGGCTGAACGTGCATCTTCAGCAGTCCCATCTGCTCCTGCCCTCAGCGCTAGGGAAGGATCAGCATTAATCAGTGGTCCACCAATGATGACACGCACGTTGGAATTTTTGGACACGCTTCGAATTGCAGTAATCAGATCTGAGATCGAAGCGGTAAGGCAATCGCAGCTGACGGTCAATCCGACCAAGTCGAATGGACGTTCAGCTAAAATATGAATGAGCTCTTGCCGTTGCGGCTCAAGCAGAACTTCTGTTTGCCAACCTGCGTTGGCAAAAACCTCTTCGACAACCAGTGAACCGAAATTGTGTTGTTCGCCCGGGAGCGGAGAGAATAGCGCGCTATGATGCGCATCCAGCGAATCAAACTGTTTGCTGATGGTCATTGCACATTCGCGCAAGACCCCTCGGAGTGTCCAAAGTCCAAGAGTGACATCTACAAAGTCACATTGATCTTCTTCCCAGAGCTTGCCGAGCAGTCGTGCAGATGCTGGCAAGACATCCACAAGAATCGACTCGGTGCTGACCCCGGCTTGGTGCAGCTTGTCTACTTCGCTGTGCAGATCGTCTGCTTCGCGTTCAAGAGCAAGTGGAGCGAACCGCTCGATCTCCGCTTGCTTCGCCCGCCGGCCTTCGAAGAATTCCGAGCGCTTGCTTCCAGAAGAATGAACGACCAGCAGACGAGGGATAATTTCACTTTGAATTAATCCGCTAATAGATCTTATCTGATCCGGATCAGAATTGCTTCCGTTGGCCGGGCGAGGGTCATTCACCGGGCTACTATCGCTTAAGTCGTTTTCCATGCGGGAGGCCGAAGAGCCAGAGCGATTCACCAACTCCATCAAAGGCCCTCCCTAAATGATAGCGGCGCGGATTGCGACAGCTCGGTCAGGTCAATTGGTGTAATTCGACTCGACACATGCCCGCTGTTCTTACGCTTAAATGTCAAGCCCTGCAATGCAGATGTGTCAATTTCGCTTGGCGTCAAGATAGCTTGACACTTGGGGGTGTCCAAGCTTAGTTTCACTTTAGTTCAGCAGAGGCAGAAAGCTTTGCAATCTAGAGGGGATAGTTTCGGGTCCCATACCGCGCGAGATAGTGGCGGAATTGGGCAAACGGCATTGGCGCTCTACACACCGGAAGAGCGCCGGCGGCGGGACGAATCTGGCTGGACTCTGGTTCAGGGAATACTCGCACCGATCCAGTTCCTTGTTTTTCTTCTGAGCCTTGTGTTGGTCGCGCGCACGCTTTTGACAGGCGACGGCGCATATGCGGCAGACATGTCAATCGTTGCTAAAATCCTGATTCTCTACACCATCATGGTGACAGGCTCGATCTGGGAGAAAGTCGTGTTCGGCAAATGGCTGTTTGCCGAGCCGTTCTTCTGGGAGGATGTGTTCTCAATGCTCGTGCTCGCACTGCACACGGCTTATCTCGTGATGCTGTTCGGAGGGATCGGGGGCTTGCAGGAGCGGATGTTGGTCGCGCTCGTGGCTTATGCAGCCTACGTCATCAATGCCGGTCAATTCCTGCTGAAGCTGCGGGCGGCCCGCTTACAAGCGAGTGAGACTTTGGCGGTGACCGGGTGAGCGGCCTGGCGCCTGCGGGGCTTGATCGTGCAGATTGCGCGCCGATCCTACGTGAACGCGGCCAGCGCGAGGTTTTTTGCGGGCTCACAGGAATTATCTGGCTTCACCGCAAAATGCAGGATGCGTTCTTCCTTGTCGTCGGCTCACGCACCTGTGCGCATTTGCTACAATCGGCTGCGGGCGTGATGATCTTTGCTGAGCCGCGCTTTGCGACAGCGATTATCGAAGAACGCGATCTGGCGGGCATGGCGGATTGCCATGAAGAGCTGGAGCGCGTGGTAGAACGGCTGCTAGCGCGTCGCCCTGAGATCAAGACGCTGTTCCTAGTCGGCTCGTGCCCGTCCGAAGTGATCAAGCTTGACCTAGCTAAGGCAGCCGAGAAACTTGGTGCACGCCATGCGGGCGAGGTTCGCATCCTCAATTATTCCGGCAGCGGTATCGAAACGACATTCACGCAAGGCGAAGACGCGTGCCTCGCTTCGCTGGTGCCGGAAATGCCTGCCTCGGTTCCTGATGCGGCCCTCGAACTGCTGCTGGTTGGATCGCTGCCAGATATCGTCGAGGACCAGTTCCTCCGCCTTTTTGCAGAGCTCGGCATCGCGCGGGTCGGTGTGCTGCCAGCGCGCAGGTCTGGTGAGCTACCGCCGGTTGGTATAAACACACGCTTTCTGCTGGCGCAGCCTTTCCTGGGAGAAACCGGCCTTGCGCTTGAGCGGCGCGGTGCTGTGCATCTGCCTGCCTTGTTTCCATTCGGCGCGGAAGGCACCGCTGCGTGGCTCAAGGCAGCGGCCGAAGCGTTTGGCGTGGACGAAATGCATTTCAACCGTGTGATCGCGCCGGGCCGTGAACGAGCCAAGCGTGCTCTCGCACCGATGCGCGAAAAGCTCGACGGCAAGCGGATCTTCTTCATGCCGGACTCTCAGCTGGAAGTGCCGCTGGCGCGGTTCCTTGCAAATGAATGCGGGATGGAGCCGCTTGAAGTTGGCACACCGTACCTCCACCGGGCACATCTGGCAGATGAGCTGATCGCATTGCCTGAAACCGCCCGGCTGAGCGAGGGCCAAGACGTCGATAAGCAGCTCGACCGTGTACGTGCCGAGAAGCCTGATCTTACTGTATGCGGGTTAGGCCTTGCCAACCCGCTTGAGAGCGAAGGCCTGACCACTAAATGGGCGATCGAACTCGTTTTCTCGCCGATTCACGGTTTTGAACAGGCCGGCGATCTTGCTGAACTCTTTGCGCGCCCGCTCCGGCGGCGCGATGTGCTGGAGGTTTAGCGATGCAGCTGGCTGTCTGGACATATGAAGGTCCGCCGCATGTCGGCGCAATGCGCGTGGCGACAGCGATGACTGGCATGCATTACCTGTTGCATGCGCCGCAGGGTGACACCTATGCCGATCTTCTGTTTACGATGATCGAACGGCGCGGCAAGCGCCCACCGGTCACTTATACAACCTTCCAGGCGCGCGACTTGGGCAAGGATACAGCCGAACTGTTCCAGCAGGCTGCGCGCGATGCATTGGAACGGTACAAGCCGCAAGCGCTGATGGTCGGTGCCTCCTGCACGGCAGAACTAATTCAGGACGATCCGGCAGGTCTTGCCGATGCCATGCGGCTTGATTGCCCGGTGATCCCGCTCGAGCTTCCAAGTTATCAGCGCAAGGAAAACTGGGGGGCGGCAGAAAGCTTCTACCAGATTGTCCGCAAGTTGGCTGATCCTGAGGTATCCGCAGGGCCAACCGAAGGGCGCTGTGCCAAAGTAAACCTGCTCGGTCCGACCGCGCTAGGCTTCCGTCATCGCGACGACGTGGCGGAGGTTCGCAAGCTGCTTGATCAACTGGGATGCGAAGTAAATCTTGTCGCTCCGCTCGGCGCGTCGCCGCAAGACATTACCCGCATTGGTGCGGCAGACTTCAACATCGTGCTGTACCCTGAGATTGGGGATGAAGCCGCGCGCTGGCTGGAGCGGCAGTTCGGCCAGAAGGCCGTGCGAACTGTTCCCATCGGTGTCGGAGCAACGCGCGATTTTATCCGCGAAGTGGCAGAGCTTGCCGGGGTTGATCCGGAGCCTGCGCTGGCAGACACAAACTCGCGTATGCCGTGGTGGAGCCGCTCTGTCGACTCGACCTATCTCACTGGCAAGCGCGTCTTCATTTTTGGCGATGCGACGCACGTTGTGGCGGCTGCTCGCGTTGCAAGCGAGGAACTGGGCTTCGAAATCTGCGGACTTGGCTGCTATAATCGCGAATTCGCGCGCGATGTGCGCGCAGCTGCCGCAAAATACGGCATCGAACCGCTAATCTCCGACGATCACTTGGAGGTCGAGGAGGCCATTTCTGCCGCTTCCCCCGAGCTGGTGCTTGGCACGCAGATGGAGCGCCATATTGCCAAGCGGCTGGGGCTCGCTTGTGCTGTGATCAGCGCGCCGGTGCATGTGCAGGATTTCCCCGCACGTCATAGCCCACAAATGGGTTTCGAGGGTGCAAATGTGATCTTTGACACGTGGGTTCATCCGTTGGTGATGGGCCTGGAAGAGCATTTGCTGACCATGTTCCGCGAAGACTTCGAATTTTCCGATGAAGCTGGTCCATCGCATCATGCCGCGCACGCATCAAAAGCGCACGTTGAGACCTCAGCGCCCGAGGAAACGCCGATCGCCGCCAATGAAGCGCAATGGACGGAAGAAGCCGAGCGCGAACTCAAGAAGATTCCATTTTTCGTGCGTGGAAAGGCCCGCCGGAACACAGAAGCATTCGCCGTTGAACAGGGGCGCGCGGCGATCGACCTCGAAACGCTCTATGACGCGAAGGCGCATTATGCACGGTAGAGGCCACCCTCCTGTGCGCGTCGCGATTGTGACGCTGGACAACCACTTGAAAGGGGCGGTAGATCGCGCCGGTGCTGAGCTGGCGGCAGACAATGTCTTGCTAAGCTTGCATGCAGCATCCGATTGGGAGCGCGAGGACGGCGCTTACGAACGTACGCTCGATGCGATCGAGCACGCGGACATCATCATTGCGACCATGTTGTTTCTGGATGATCATATCCGCATGGTTCTGCCTGCGCTGGAGGCGCGGCGCGACAATTGCGATGCGATGCTGGGCCTGATGTCAGCCGGCGAAGTGGTCAAACTCACTCGCATGGGCGGCTATGACATGAACAAGCCCGCCAAGGGCATGCTTGCCATGCTGAAAAAGCTGCGCGGTTCGAAAAAGGCGGGTGCAAGCTCTGGCGCGGGGCAAATGAAGATGCTGCGCCGACTCCCTATGATCCTGCGCTTCATCCCAGGCACCGCGCAAGACGTGCGTGCCTATTTCCTGACGTTGCAGTATTGGCTTGCCGGGTCAGATGAGAACGTCGTTGCGATGGTGCGCTGCCTGATCGACCGCTACGCTTCAGGCGACCGGCTGACGCGGCGCGGCATGACGCCAGCGGATGCGCCGGTCGAATACCCTGAAGTCGGGGTTTACCACCCGCACACACGACAGCGCATTTCGGAAAGCCTGCGCTTGCTACCGCGCAAGCAGGGCAAGCATGGTACAGTCGGGCTGCTGCTGCTGCGTTCGTACCTTCTTGGCCGCGACACCGGGCATTACGACGCAGCTATTGAAGCTCTCCAAAATGCCGGAATGAAAGTTGTTCCGGTCTTCGCGAGCGGGCTCGACGCACGACCAGCGATCGAGAAATTTTTTGTCGACCGTGACGGATGCCCATCTGTCGATGCCATCGTGAATCTGACCGGGTTTTCGCTCGTGGGAGGGCCGGCTTACAATGATGCTGATGCCGCGGTCGAAACACTTTCCGAGCTCGATATCCCTTACATAGCCGCCCATGCGCTCGAGTTTCAGAGTGTCGAAGAATGGCGCGGCCGGCACCAAGGCTTGTTGCCGCTCGAAGCGACGATGATGGTCGCGATTCCAGAACTGGACGGAGCGATCTTGCCGAGCATCTACGGCGGCCGCTCGGGCAAGGGGACAGACGTCTGCGAAGGTTGCGAGCGCAAGTGCCAACTGCCGGACAATAACGGCCTTCGCGCCATGCAGGGCTGCCCCGAGCGCGCAGAAGCTTTGGCGGCCAAAGTTGTCAAATTGATAGCGTTGCGCAAGTCCAAGCGCGCACAGCGCAAACTTGCCATGGTGCTGTTCAACTTCCCGCCAAATGCAGGCGCAACCGGCACTGCCGCGTTCCTAGCGGTGTTTGAATCGCTGCATGCAACGCTGAAACGGCTCGGTGATGAGGGGTACTCGGTAGAGGTGCCTGAGACTGTCGAGGCCTTGCGCGAAGCGATCCTCAAGGGAAATTCGGAACGGTTTGGCAGCGATGCCAATGTTGCAGCGCGCATCGCGACTGACGATTATGTGCGCAGCGAACCGCATTTGGCAGAGATCGAAGCGCAATGGGGACCCGCGCCTGGTCGCCAGCAATCGGACGGGACCGGCATCCATGTGCTTGGCGCACATTTCGGCAATGTGTTTGTTGGAGTGCAACCCGCGTTTGGTTATGAAGGCGATCCTGTACGGTTGCTGTTCGACGGAACATTCACGCCGACTCACGCCTTCAATGCTTTTTATCGCTGGCTGCGCGAAGATTATTGCGCGCATGCAGTGCTTCATTTCGGTACACACGGAGCGCTGGAATTCATGCCGGGCAAGCAATCAGGCATGTCTGGCGAATGCTGGCCTGAGCGGTTGATAGGCGATCTGCCGAATTTTTATCTCTATGCTGCCAACAATCCTTCCGAAGGTATTCTGGCCAAGCGACGCTCTGGCGCGACTTTGGTTAGCTATCTCACCCCTCCACTTGCGCAGGCGGGGCTGTACAAAGGGCTGAGCGAGCTCAAAGCGAGCCATGACCGCTGGCGCACGATGGAAGAAGGTGAAGAGCGGAAGCAGCTCACAGCCTTGCTGACAGAGCAAGCGACGGATCTTGGATTTGAGAATATTGCGCTAGAAGACCTCGCCCAACAGCTCTATGAGCTTGAAAATGCACTTATTCCCAATGGCTTGCATGTGCTGGGCAAGAAACCAATCGATGCCGAGCGAGCCGACTGGCAAGCCGCGTTCGTCGAATTTGATCCTGAAGCTGACACAGAACAACTAAGCGCGCGTATTGACGCTTGTGACGAATTGGGCGGACTCATCCACGCTCTCGACGCAGGTTACGTTGCGCCTGCGCCCGGCGGCGATATTCTCGTCAACCCCGAGGTATTGCCGACCGGGCGCAACATACACGGCTTTGACCCTTTCCGCATCCCCAGCCGCTTTGCGTGCGAGCAGGGCGCAGCGCAGGCAGAAGGATTGCTCTCACGGCACAGCGAAGCGGGCGAAGCTTTCCCGGAGAGCTTGGCAATGGTTCTTTGGGGCACGGACAATTTGAAGAGCGAGGGCGTGCAAGTCGCGCAAGCGCTGCGACTGATCGGTGCCCGGCCGCGGCTGGATGGCTATGGCAAGCTGGCCGGAGCTGAGCTGATCCCGCTGGAAGAACTTGGTCGCCCGCGCATCGATGTGGTGATGACGTTGTCGGGCATCTTCCGCGATCTGCTGCCGCTGCAAACGCGTATGCTGGCTGAAGGTGCGTTGTTGGCCTCGCAGGCGGATGAGCCGCTGGAAATGAACTTTGTGCGTAAGCACAGCCTAGCCCACCAAAGCACCCATCAATGCGATTTCGAGACAGCTAGCTTGCGGGTCTTCTCCAATGCTGAAGGTGCATATGGTGCGAATGTAAATCAGTTGGTCGATGGCGGCGTCTGGACCGATCCGGACGAGTTGGCGAATGCTTTCGAGACGCAAAAGGGCTTTGCCTACGGGGTAAAGGGCACGCCGGTGCAGCAGCGCGAACTCTTGCGCAGCGCTCTTGCGGAAGTGGAATTTTCGTATCAAAATCTAGAAAGCGTCGAAGTCGGCATCACTGACCTGGATCAGTATTTCGATGGGCTTGGCGGGATCAACCGATCGATCGCCCGCGCGCGCGGCAAGGAAGCGCCGATTTATATCGTCGATTCGACGCAAGGCCGCACCAAGGTGCGCACACTCGCCGAACAGATCGGCCATGAAACACAGACTCGTACGCTTAACCCCAAATGGTTCGAAGGTATGCTCAAGCATGGCTACGAAGGCGTGCGTAGTATCGAAGGCCATGTGACCAACACGATGGGTTGGTCTGCCACCACGGGCCAGGTCGAACCTTGGGTCTACCAGAAGATCAGTGAGACTTTCGTGCTCGACAGGGAGATGCGCGAGCGTCTCTCGAAGCTGAACCCCAAAAGCTCTGCAAGAGTTGCGAACCGGCTGATCGAAGCCTGCGAGCGACATCTGTGGGAGCCTGACGAAGCAACGCTCGAGGCGTTGCGCGAAGCCAATAACGACCTCGAGGATCGTCTCGAAGGCGTGATTGCGGAATGAGGATGAGACTATGAACCTGCTAGACCCGAAATCACGCTTTACCCCGCCGGATGGCGAAGGATCAATGCAGGTCCAACTCGACCCGCGAGACGAAATCAAGGGCGCGAAGGTATTTGCGGTCTATGGCAAGGGGGGAATCGGCAAATCGACTACTTCGTCCAACCTTTCAGCCGCTTTTTCAAAGCTCGGTCACCGTGTGTTGCAGATCGGCTGCGATCCCAAGCATGACAGCACATTCACGCTCACGAAGAAGCTCATGCCGACTGTGATCGATGTTCTGGAAACGGTCGAATTCCATGCAGAGGAGTTGAGGCCGGAAGACTATATGTTCGAAGGTTACAACGGTGTGATGTGTGTTGAAGCGGGCGGGCCGCCAGCTGGTACGGGCTGCGGCGGCTACGTTGTGGGGCAGACCGTGAAATTGCTGAAGCAGCACCACTTGCTTGAAGATACCGATGTGGTGATCTTCGATGTACTGGGCGACGTGGTCTGCGGCGGTTTTGCAGCGCCATTGCAACACGCCGAGCGGGCGCTGGTTGTCGCTGCCAACGATTTCGACAGCATTTTCGCGATGAACCGCATCGCCGCTGCCATCAAAGCGAAGTCCAAGAATTACGAAGTGCGGCTGGCAGGCGTTATTGCCAATCGCTCGCGTGAGACTGATGAGATTGACCGGTTCGCGGCAGCCACAGGGCTCGAGCGTCTAGCGCACTTTCGCGATGTTGATGCGATCCGTCGTTCCCGTCTCAAAAAATGCACGCTGTTCGAAATGGATGAGGCGGAGGAAGGCGTTCTGGAAGCGCAGGCCGAATACTTGCGGCTCGCGAGGATGCTGTGGGACGGCGTTGAGCCGCTGGAAGCCAATCCGATGAAGGATCGCGAAATCTTTGACTTTCTGGGGTTTGAGTGATGGCGACGCATGCTCCCACTAACTACGACGCGCAGCGCGAGAAGCTGGCTGAGTATTTCGATCGCACTGCGCGCAAGGCGTGGATCGATCTGACCAGCGATGCAAAGGTTAGCGGTATCCGCGCGACTGTGCGCGCTGGGCGCGAGCGGATGCGTGATACTCTCCTTGGCTGGCTGCCTCAAGATCTGCGCAGGACGCGAATTCTTGACGCCGGCTGCGGGACAGGTGCTTTGAGCGTCGCTGCCGCATGTCGCGGCGCTGAGGTCACCGGAGTCGATGTTGCTTCAGGCCTTGTCGACATTGCCCGCGAACGTACGCCCAGCTTTATAGGGCACGGCCGAATTGATTGGCATGCGGGCGATATGCTGAATCCAGCTTTTGGCGAATTCGATCATATCGTCTTGATGGACTCGCTGATCCACTACCTAGCGGGAGATATTGTTTCGACACTTGCGCAGCTTTCCAAGCGGTGTCACGGGTCTATTGTTTTCACCTTTGCGCCGCATACAGCTGCGCTTGGCGCGATGCACAAGATCGGCAAGATTTTCCCGCGCTCGGACCGTTCGCCAGCTATCATTCCAGTTGCCGAAAGTGATCTGCGCCAGCGGCTCGCTAGCCTTTCTGGTTGGCAGATTGGACGGACGCAGCGGATTTCGAGCGGCTTTTACACTTCGCAAGCGATGGAACTGGTGAAGCTCTGATGGCGGCAAGCGATCCTCTTTTTCTGAGATGGAGCCGGGTAGCGATGACCTGGCTGCCCTTTGCGGATGCTGCGAGTATTGACTTGCCATTGTCACGTCTATTGCGGCTGTCACTGTTCCAGGTCAGTGTCGGTATGGCGACAGTGCTGCTCAACGGCACACTCAACCGCGTCATGATCGTCGAGCTGAGCGTTCCGACATGGCTGGTCGCGTTGCTTATCGCGCTGCCGCTGCTGATTGCACCACTGCGTGTGCTGATGGGTCACAAGTCAGATACTCACCGTTCGGCGATCGGATGGAAACGTGTGCCCTATATCTGGATTGGGACCACACTGCAGTTTGGCGGGCTGTCGATCATGCCCTTCGCGCTTCTGCTCTTGAGCCGTCCAGAGAATTTTACGCTCGGCATCACCGCGAGCATCGCAGCCTTCCTGCTGACAGGGGCAGGTATTCATATGACGCAAACGGCGGGCCTGGCGCTGGCAACCGATATGGCACAGCCGGACAAGCGGCCCCGCGCAGTCGCGCTGCTTTATGTGATGCTGCTAATCGGCATGATGTTCGCAGCGCTTGTGATGGGTGCCATGCTGCGTGACTTTACTCCCACGCGATTGGTTCAGGTCATCCAAAGCGCGGCCATGTTGACGGCGATACTCAATCTGATTGCGCTGTGGAAGCAAGAGGGACGCAGCCCAGCGGTTATCTCCAAGGAAACTCCGCGACCACCGTTCAAGCAGATGTGGCGCGAGTATCTTGATCGTCCGGATACGGGCCGTCTTCTGCTTGCGATCGGGCTGGGTACCGCTGGCTTCTCGATGCAGGATGCACTGCTTGAACCCTTTGGCGGCGAGATTCTCGGCATGTCAGTGGGTGCAACCACCAGCCTGACCGCCGCGTGGGCATTTGGAGCATTGGTTGGCTTCGCGCTGGCGGCCCGTGCCCTTGGTAAGGGCCGCAACCCGCTTCGTATGGCCGGTTTCGGTGCAGTCGCCGGAATTTCCGCCTTTGCGATGGTCTTGTTTGCAGCGCCTCTGGATGCGCCTGCGCTCATTTACACCGGTGCATTGACCATAGGATTGGGTGTTGGCCTGTTTTCGGTCGGCACTCTGGTTGCCTCGATGGCGCTGGCAAAAGATGGCGGCGCTGGCTTGGCATTGGGGGCCTGGGGCGCTGTCCAGGCCAGTTGTGCGGGCTTGGGCATCGCTGCGGGCGGCCTGATCCGTGATTTTACCACAGCGTATGTGATGGCAGACGGACTGGGCGAAACACTTGCGGTTCGCTCGACCGGCTACGGCACCGTCTACGTTCTCGAAATTCTCCTCCTGCTGGGCACACTAATCGTGCTTGGTCCTTTGGTCGGGCGCGGCCGTTCGGAGGAGCTTCTGGGCCAATCGGGCCCGTTCGGACTGCAAGAGTTTCCGACATGACAGCGCGCGAAAGGATGTTGTGATGACTGACGGCAATATTGTGGGCACGATAGATGTCGCTGAATTGGCGCTTTATCTGTTTTTCCTATTTTTTCTGGCTCTGGTTTTCTGGCTAAGGCGCGAGGATCGGCGCGAAGGCTATCCGCTGGAGGATGAGATGACCGGCCTGGTCCACGGCGAAGGTGGCCCCCTGCACACGGCAAGCACGAAGACCTTCAAGCTACCGTTCGGCAAAGGCAGCGTGACTGCGCCGACCAAGGGCCGCGAGCCTGTCGATATTGCGGCGAAGCGGTTTGAAAACCATGCTGGTTCGCCGATCATCCCGACCGGGAATCCACTGAAAGACGGCATTGGCCCGGCTGCCTATGCCCAGCGCTCAGACTTCCCGGACCAATATGCCGATGGGGCATTACGGATCGTACCGATGCGAAGCGACGATCATTTCTCAGTCGCAAGCTTCATGTTCAGCCGAAATCCCGTTGGGATGAAAGTAAATGGGGCTGACGGCAAGGAAGCTGGCACCGTGACTGACCTGTGGGTTGACCGTGCAGAGAGTGTGGTGCGCTATCTGGAAATCCAGACGAGCGGTGGCAGCGTACTCGCGCCGATCACCATGGCGATGGTGCACAAGGACTCGGTTGAGATTGATGCGATCAACGCAGCCGATTTCGCAGATGCGCCTAAGCTTGCAACGCCAGGTCAGATCACCCGGCTCGAGGAGGACAAGATCTGCGGCTACTTTGGTGGCGGCTATCTTTACGCCAATGAGGCAAGGCAGGAGCCGATCATATGATGGAATACGACGCAGAGCCGATCCGTGGACTGCCAGGCAATTTGCCTCAAGGCGAGCGGATCCTGTGGCAAGGCACGCCGGACTGGCGTGTCTTCACGCGCAGCGCGCTCTTCGGGCGATGGATCGCAGGCTACTTCGCGCTGTTGGCGTTGTGGTCCATCGCCAGCGGCGGATTTGGAGGAGCATTGGCAAGCGTGGTTGCAGGGTTCGCAACCTGCGGTCTCCTCATAGGCTTTGCGATGCTGGTCGAGAAAACGACTGTTTACACCATAACCAATCGCCGGGTTGTGCTGCGAATTGGGGTTGCGCTGAACAAATGCATCAATCTGCCATTGAAGCTGATTGGCTCTGCCGATTTGCGGCCGCTGGGCGGTGATCACGGCGATATCGCTTTGACAACGACAGAGCGGCACGGACTTGGCTATCTCATGCTGTGGCCGCATGCGCGTCCGCTGCGTTTCAGCAAACCTCAACCGATGCTTCGCGCTTTACCCAATGCTCAGGAAGTAGCGCAAATCCTCGCAGATGCTTGCGCAATGGTTACCCGCACCCAGCCAAACGAAGACTTGGCCGTACCGGGCGGCATTGAAGGGGCCGTCGCATAATGAATCAAACACTCACACCTTCGCCGCACCACTCTCATAGTCATGAAAACACTGTGCCGCGCCCAGCGCTGATCATGGCAGGCGCGCTGGTTGCACTGTCGATTGTGCTGACCGCTACCGTATCGTTTGGCTATGTCGATCGCGAAGCGGTGCCGCAGGTCGAGCGTGCGAAAGCTGCAGTGGCTCCGACGCAAATGCGTCAACTGCGGTTTGAAGATGTGGCAAATGGCAATGTGCGTGTCTCTGATGCGGAAACTGGTAAACTGGTCTTGCTCGTCGAGCAGGATACTCAAAGCGGAGGCTTTATTCGCGGTGTCATGCGCGGATTGGCGCGCGAGCGACGCATGCACGGGATCGGATCAGTGCCGCCTTTCGAACTGACGTTATGGCAGGATGGATCGCTGTCGCTGCACGACACGGCAACCGGACGCGATGTTGAACTGGGTGGATTTGGCAATGACAACCGTGTGGTCTTCATGGAGCTGCTCGACGGGGCAGGCGCATAATGGCGCGCAGGAGATTCAATGTCCCGTGTGAGATCGCGGTGGAGCAGAGTGAAGATCATTTTCATGCACATGTGGAACTTGCCCATGGCATCGAAATGCAGCCAGGTGACCAAGTGCTGGTCCACGGCGATCCTATCTCCATCCCTTTTGGCCGGCGCGAGGTATTTCACCGCACGGCGACCGTTACCAGAGCCGGGCCGGTTGAACGCGCGCTGACGCGCTTCGCGGCCTATTTCGATCTCAAGGAACTTTACGAAGTCAGCTTCAACCCAGGGAGGATCAAATGAACGCGCCCGCAAAGATCGACACTGCCCAGAACAATGGCATGATGACGAGCGAGGAAGCGATGGCCCTTGCGACGCAGGACACAGTGCTGACGCCGCGTTTCTATACCACCGATTTCGATGCACTTGATGCGATAGACGTTTCGTTGGTGAGAGATGAATGGGACCAGCTGATCGCGGAAATGGTCGGCGATCCCAACAAGACACACTTTCGCCACAAGAACGATTTTGCCGGGATCATTGAAGGCCTTGAGCCAAAACTACGAGCGGAATTTACCGATTTCCTCGTCAGCTCGATGACGTCTGAATTTTCCGGTTGTGTGCTCTATGCCGAGATTGCCCGGCGGACGAAGAACCCGGACGTAAAGCAGCTTTTCAAACTGCTCGCGCGCGATGAAAGTCGCCATGCCGGTTTTATCAATGAGAGCCTCAAGGATGCGGGGATCGGGGTCGATCTGAGCTTTCTGACCAAGACCAAGAAGTACACCTATTTCAAGCCCAAGTTCATCTGGTACGCGGTCTATCTGTCAGAGAAAATCGGCTATGCGCGCTATATTGCGATCTACCGGCACTTGGCAGCAAACCCTCAAAACAAGTTTCACCCGATCTTCGACTGGTTCGAGGAATGGTGCAATGACGAGTTTCGCCATGGTGAAGCCTTTGCGATGCTGATGCGAGCGGATCCCAAGCTGCTGAAAGGCCACAACAAGCTTTGGATCCGGTTCTTCCTGCTGTCGGTCTACGCCACCATGTATGTGCGTGATCACAACCGCCCGGTGTTCCACAAGGCATTGGGTATCGATCCAACCGAGTATGATTACAAGGTCTTCTCGATCTGCAATCAGATATGCCGCCAGGTCTATCCGGTCGAACTCGACATCGACAGCCCGAAATTCCGTGCTTGCATGGAAGCGCTGCGTCAGGCTGCGTTGCGGATCGAAGAAGGTAAGGCACAAGGTGGTATGGGCGGCTTTGCCAAACGCATCAGCGGTATGGCAGGTGCGGGCTTCAACTTTGCGCGCATGTATTTCCATCGAGCCAAGCGCAACACGCTGCCAGCAACAATCCGGCTGCAACCAGCATGGTAAGTTGGCAAGGCCATATCCTGCCGGTGATTGTCACTGTAGCGGTCTGGTTTCTGGCAACAGGAATGATCGCGTGGCTCGATAATCGCCAACGCGCGACTTTCCCGCGCAGCCTGCTGCTGTCAGGCGGGGTCGGTTTGGCTGGCTTGGTCGCCATCCTGTTCGCCATGCAATATGCGCAAGTCTGGGCTGTCTATCTGGCGTTCATGGGAGCGTTGATGGTCTGGTCCTGGCAAGAAATCGCTTTTCTGACAGGCGCTGCCACCGGTCCGCGGCGCGAGGAGATTTCGCCTGGCAGTACCGGCTGGCAGCGTTTTTCCGAAGCGAGTGCAACGGTGATCCATCATGAGATTGCTTTGGTCTTGTCCGCCTTGATGCTCATCACGCTGACGTGGACTGCACCAAATCAGATCGGGGCGATGACTTTTGTGTTGCTCTATGCACTCCGGCTGTCAGCCAAGCTCAATATCTTTGCCGGAGTACCAAATTCGGCGACGGATATTCTGCCTGCGCATTTGTCTTATCTCAAATCATATTACGGCCCCAAGCGGTTAAGGTTAGAGTTGGTGATTTCGATCACGGCGATTTGCACCTTTGCCTATCGGACCGGGTCGCGCGCGATGGAAGCGGCAGCTGGCAGTGCCGAAGCGGTGGGGGCAAGCCTGCTGTTTGCGCTCGCTGCCCTAGGTGCAATCGAACATCTGTTTTTGGCGTTGCCGTTTCGCGATGGGGCGCTTTGGGGCTGGGCATTGCCCAAGAGGATTACGCTGGAAGAGGAAAGTTAAACCATGGATTTCGATGCCTTTTTCAAGGAGCAGCTTGACGAAATTCGCGAAGACGGGCGTTACCGTGTCTTTACCGATATCAAGCGACACCGTGGGTCTTTCCCGCATGCCACACGCTTTATCGACGATGAAACCCAGGCAGTGACTGTGTGGTGTTCGAACGATTATCTCGGCATGGGACAGCACCCGGTCGTGCTGGAGGCAATGCACAATGTGCTCGACGAATGCGGTGCAGGTGCGGGCGGCACGCGCAACATTTCCGGCACCAATCATTACCATGTCGAGCTGGAACGCGAGTTGGCCGATCTACACGGCAAGGAAGCTGCACTGCTTTTTACATCGGGCTATGTCTCGAATTGGGCAGGCTTGGGCACGCTCGCCTCTAAGATTCCCGGCTGCGTGGTCTTTTCAGATGCGCTTAATCATGCGTCCATGATTGAGGGCATTCGCCATAGCCGTGCACCCTATAAGATCTGGAACCACAACGATGTTGATGATCTGGATCGTAAGCTCTCAGACTTTGGCCCGGATGTGCCCAAGCTGGTTGCGTTCGAAAGCGTCTATTCGATGGACGGCGATATCGCACCCATCGCTGAAATTCTCGATGTATGTGAAAAGCATGGCGCGATGACTTACATCGACGAAGTTCATGCAGTTGGCCTATACGGTCCGCGCGGTGGCGGCGTGGCCGAGCGTGAAGGTTTGATGGACCGCATCACCGTTATCGAAGGCACACTGGGTAAGGCGTTCGGCGTCATGGGCGGCTACATCGCCGGATCAGCAGATCTGGTTGATTTCGTTCGCAGCTTCGCCAGCGGATTTATCTTCAGCACAGCTTTGCCGCCCGCAGTTGCTGCAGGTGCTGCTGCCAGCATTCGGCACTTGAAGAACAGCGATGCCGAGCGCGAGCAACAGCGCGAGCGGGTGGCTGAAGTACGCCGCAAGCTTGATATGCTCGGTATTCCGCATTTGCCGAACCCCAGTCACATCATTCCGGTAATGGTGGGGGATGCCAAGAAGTGCAAGATGATCAGTGATTGGCTGATGGATAACCACGGTATCTATGTACAGCCGATAAACTATCCGACAGTTCCGGTTGGAACCGAACGTCTACGGCTTACCCCTTCGCCTGTACACGATGACGGGGACACGGACCGCTTGATCCACGCTCTCAGTGACATCTGGTCGCAATGCGAGTTGGCGCGGGGCTCGATCGCCGCCTGAGCCTCAATCCGGTCCCCACAAAGAAAAAGAGCGCGAAGCCTATGGGCCTTGCGCTCTTTCTGATTTGTTTGAGTGATATGGTTTAACTGCCGTTCGTCTGCAGATATGCGATCACATTGGCGCGGTCCTGGCCATCTTTCAGGCCAGCGAATGCCATTTTGGTGCCCGGAATTACGCGGCGCGGATCTTCCAGATATTGGAACATCTTCTCAGGTGTCCAAGTAATGCCGCTGTTCGCGTTGGCTTCGGTATAGTTGTAGCCATCGATGCTGCCTGCTGCACGCCCAACAATCCCCGCCAGCGATGGACCGACACGGTTCACGCCCGGCTCGACCACATGGCAAGAGGCGCACTGCATGAAGGTCTTTTCGCCCGCCGCTGCCTCGCCGGTGAAATCAGCCAGTGTGGTGCCATCGAGTGTGGCGACATCGTCAGCCGCAGGCGCTGAAGGCTCTTCAACCGCGGCTTCTTCTGCGGGAGCCACTTCTTCAGTTGTCGTTTCTTCGGTCGCGGCCGGCTCGCTCTCGCCGCCACCGCAGGCCGCAAGCAACAATGCCGATGCGCTGGCCATTAGACCAAGTTGGAGCTTCTTCATCATCTACCCTTTCCATCGTTCCAATTTCAGCCGGAACACTTTTAGATAACGCACAGCCCAGCATTTGGTGCCAAGCCTGCACAAGAATTTCTATTCGAGACGGAGTGATCCAACCATCAATCACCGACGATTATAACGCAAGCAAGCGAGCAGCGCAATTAGCTGACTTTGCTTATGCATGCATGATTGCATATCGAGATAAACGTGCGGACGAACCGATGATCTGGTTTGAACTAAGCGCGCCTACCCACTGGGCGAGTAACATGTTCAATTCTTTTGCATTAGTGCGAACCTGCCAGACGGAAGCGTCTCTTACCGTTCTTGTAAGCCAAAGTTCTTCCTCTGCTTGAGCGGCGCGGATGGGTGCCCTTCATCAACTTTGGTGGATACCGCATACGCCTCACCGCAACGCTTCCATTGTGTCAGAGCCTTACTCAGAGTAGTGTTCCTTCTATCAAGCCTTGGACCCCAAACATCCCAGTTCACAGCAGGAACGTCCATGACCGAGAAAGCCCAATTTGATCTTGTCGTCTATGGTGCCACCAGTTTTGTGGGGGCAATCACAGCGGAATACATCCTCTCGAAATACGGTATCGGTGGTGATGTGAGCTGGGCCATCGCTGCTCGCTCGCCAGCCAAGCTCGCCGCTCTGAAAGAGAAATTAGGCGAAGGCGCGGCAGATTTGCCAACGCTTATAGCTAATTCGGACGAGGAGGCATCGCTTGCCGATGTGTGCGCGCAAACGCGCCTCGTTATCTCCACCGTCGGTCCATACGCGCTTTATGGAGAGAAGCTGGTCAAGGTTTGCGCGACCAGTGGCACCCACTATTGCGACCTTACAGGCGAGGTTCAGTGGATTTCCGCGATGCTGGATAAGTATGGCGAGACTGCGCGCGAAAGCGGGGCGCTGATCGTCAATTGCTGCGGCTTTGATTCAATACCAAGCGACCTTGGTACGCATTTTCTGCAGAACCATGCGACGGAGACTACCGGTGGCCCCTGCGAGACAGTCGAATTCGGGGTCGAAGCGGCCAAAGGGGAGTTCAGCGGAGGCACCGTCGCCAGCCTGCTTAATGTACTGAAGGAAGCGGGAGCCGATCCGTCCTTGCGCAAGAAGCTCGCGGACCCTTACCTTATGTGTCCCGATGACTATCACAACACAGCCAAACAACGCACAGAGGCACGTTACTACAGCGATGCGCTAAAATCATGGTGTGCGCCCTTTGTCATGGCGGGGATCAACACGCGGATCGTGCAACGCACCAACGCGCTGCAAGGCAATCGCTATGGTGAGAATTTTCGTTATTCCGAATACACAATGACCGGTGATGGCTTTCGGGGCCGCTTGGGATCAATCGCGATGACACTGGGCATGGGTGGTTTCATGGGCGTTCTGGCTCTGCCACCTACACGCTGGCTGGCTGAAAAGTTTCTGCCAAAGCCAGGCGAAGGACCTTCGAAAGAGGTTCAGGAGGCCGGCTTTTTCAAGATCAAGCTGGCCGGCACCACCTCAAGCGGTGAGGTCGTGAGAGTGCGGGTTACCGGCGACCGAGACCCCGGATACGGCTCCACTGCCAAGATGCTTGCAGAGGCGGGGCTGTGCATTCTCGACACTGCTGAAACTAGCAAGAATGCGGGAGGGTTTTGGACCCCCGCTTCCCTCATGGGAGATGCTTTGGTGGAGCGGCTTGAGGCAAATGCAGGACTGACTTTCGAAACACTGTAACTCGCGGACACGTTTTTCGACATATCCGGATAGCGCGGCTGGGCATAGCCGCTCGTTCGGTAAAGGCTGGGCAGTTCGGTAATTGAACCTAAAGGCGGGTTCGCTATTGACTGAGCGTACCACTTAAACGGTTGCATTTAGTGTTCATGCAACCGCAATCGGTAACCGAAGAATCTCGGTGACACCTCGGGACCTGGCGAAGATATTATCACCTATGTGAAAGGTTATTGGTGCGGTCGAGAAGACTCGAACTTCCACGGGCGTTAGCCCACAACGACCTCAACGTTGCGCGTCTACCAGTTCCGCCACGACCGCACCGAGTCAGACAAAGGTTGGTAAATCCCTTTGCGGACAGGAGCGCGCCACTAGCAACCACTGTGTCGCTTCGCAAGCGTTTTGGACTGATTAAATGGGCAGCGCTGCCCGGGGCGTTATTCTAGCGTGGCTTCCAGCCGATTTCGATCTCAGCGGCAGAGCGCGGCACGTCCAGCATCGCCTCGGTGATCGACATGGTTTCGCCGGGCAATAGCTCGCTCTTCGGTGGCACAACTTCCCAGGTGTAGACGATCCGCCGCTGCCCATCGCGCAGCACGATCAAGATCGTCGGCACATTCAGGCTTTCACGCGCGTCATTAGTCACAGTGCCTTGAACTTCGAGATATTCGGTCCCGTTGGGCAACGTCCGAACGTCTTGCTGCTCTGGCGGGAAGTCGAGCTGCAGCCCGTCTTGCTGCATTCCGAATACCGGCCGTTCGATCGGCACCCAGGCGGGGAGGCCCCAAATGTTCACCGCGACGATCGCAGCGCCGGCGCTCACAGCAAACAAAAGAGCTGCCGCAGTCCAGATCTTGATCGGATTGCGCCGTGGGCGAAAGGGCGGCTCGTGATCGAATTGCGAATAGCCGTCGTCGGAAGAGTACGTCTCAAACACTGTCTCGACTGCCGGCTCGACAAAACTTGGTTCTGGTTCGGGTCGAGATTCAGGCTCCGGTTCGGCGGAAACCTGTTCACTCTGCTCAGCTTTGGTTTCCGCTTCGGGCGTCTTCCAGAAATTCACCGACGGTTGCGATGGATCCTCGCTATCCCTGGGCCCGGCAACCGCGGTGTCTTCTTCCGGTTCGGGCGAAGCGCGGGTCTCTGCCTGATCAGACGGTTTCTCGCTGGGCGTCGGCTGCTCCGGTTCAGTGTCCGGGACATTTCCGTCCTGAAACCAGCTGCGTTTGCATTTGGCGCAGCGCACTGTGCGCCCTTCAATACCGATCGCCGCATCAGGCACCACATATCGTGTGTGACAGTCGGGACAGGCAATGATCATAGGGTAATCCTCTAGGTGGGCGGTGCAGGCGCAACAAGCCTGACACAAGGACTGGCATCCATTCTGACGTGTTTTTCCACATCGGAACTCCCCTGGGACCCCATTTGGCCATGATTATGCTTGCACGCTGATATGCTTGGGATAGACCCGCCGGATGAGCGAACGCGCGCACGAACTTGTCACTTTCGACAATGTTGGGCTGAGATATGGCACTGAGCCAGAGGTCTTGCGCGATCTCTCTTTCACGCTTTTCCCGGGCAGTTTTTACTTTTTGACTGGTGCCAGCGGAGCCGGGAAGACGAGCCTGCTCAAGATGCTTTACCTTGCGCAGCGCCCTTCGCGTGGAGCAATCCGGATGTTTGGCAAGGATCTGATCACACTGCCGCGCGAACAGATGCCGCAATTGCGCCGCAAGCTGGGGGTGGTGTTTCAGGACTTCCGGCTGATCTCGCATCTGACCGCTTTCGACAATGTGGCGCTGCCATTGCGCGTGGCGGGCGTGCGTGAAGCCGAACTGACCGATCCCGTCACAGAGATGCTGGAATGGGTCGGTCTGGGTCATCGGATTGAAGCTGTGCCGACCACTATGTCAGGCGGTGAACAACAGCGTGTTGCGATTGCGCGCGCTGTAATCGGCCGCCCGCAATTGCTGATCGCCGATGAACCAACGGGCAATGTCGATCCGGAAATGGCGCAGCGATTGCTGCAATTGTTCGAACGGATGAACAGCCTGGGCACGACGGTTATCGTAGCGACGCATGATATCAATTTGTTGCGAAGCATGCCGGATTCGCTCATCATGCGCTTGCAAAAGGGCAATCTGCTCGATCCAACCGGTGCGCTGCGGTATCCGCCACAGATTGGGCGCAGGGCATTGGACGAAGGGATCGGTAAATGAAGCGTCCGCCGCTCATCGGCCGCTCGCTCGCGCGTGATCTGGTACCGTTTGGTGGCAAGCGGGTTGATCGATTGGTGCCACGTTCGCGCAGCCGCGGGCCTATCCCCTGGGTCATTGCCATCATGATCGCGCTGACGGTCATGACCGCCGCCGCAGGAATAGCGCTGGGTAATTTGATTGATCGGGCAGAATCCGATTTGTCAGGCGCGCTGACGGTACAGATAATCGAAGCCAATGCAGAAGTGCGCGATGCGCAAGCGCAGCGTGCAGCGGAGCTTTTGATTGCAGACAGCGCTGTGACTAGCGTTCGGGTCGTGCCTCAGGAGGAGCTGGCTCAATTGCTCGATCCATGGATTGGCGACACCGCGGCTTCGCAAGGCGGGATCCCGATCCCCGCGCTGGTTGATGCAGAATTGGCCGGTGTTGCCAGCACGGAAGAGACTGCGCGCTTGAATGCCATGTTGCTTGAAGAGATACCGACAGCCCGCGTCGATGCGCAGTCTGCATGGCTGCGCCCGGTTTATGACGCGCTTTCGTCGCTGCGTTACATGGCGCTCGGGCTGATCGTCTTGCTTGCACTGGGCAGCGCTGCGGCAGTCTGGCTCGCTGCCAGAAGTGCCTTCAGTACGCATAAGCAAACAATCGAAATCGTACACCTGCTTGGCGGGACAGACCGGCAGATCGCGCAGATTTTTCAACGGACAGTGGCCTTTGATGCGCTTCTTGGCGGGGCGGCGGGTCTTGCATTGGGTTCTGTGGCGATTTGGCTTGTAGGCGGACGGTTCGCTGCGATAGATTCGGGAATCGTAACGGGGGGCAATCTGCGCTTGACCGATTGGGCGCTATTGTTCGCTATTCCACTTGGCGGGATTGCTTTGGCGATGCTAACGGCCCGCGCGACTGTGCTTTCAGCCTTGAGGCGGATGCTGTGATTTTGCGATTTGTAGCAGGACTATTCCTGATCTGGATTTTCGGATTTGTCTGGTTTGCCGCCAGCACCCCCGGCCCCGCCGGTGACATCGAAACCGACGCAATCGTGGTCGCAACGGGCGAAGCAGGGCGGATTCAACGCGGCATCGAAGTGCTGGACAGGGGGCTAGCGAGAGAAATGCTGGTAAGCGGCGTGAATAATGATGTGACCCCTGCGGAATTTGCCGCCGAGTTTGGCGTGTCCCGGCGCCATATGAACTGCTGTGTCGATTTGGGATTTGATGCGACAGATACCCGCAGTAACGCGACGGAGATCACGCAATGGGCGATGGCTAGCAAGCATAAGACCCTGCGGCTGGTGACCAGCGATTGGCATATGCGCCGGGCAGAATCAGAGCTCAACCGGCTTCTGCCAGGCAGTATTGTAGTGGTGAGCGATGCTGTGCCGACGCGTTTTCGCATGAGCACGGTAGTTATTGAATATCATAAGCTTCTAGCGAGCGAGTTTACCGCGCTGACGGGGCTTTAGGCACTCGCCCATGTCGATACTTCGAAGTCTAGTCTATTACCCGGTCTTTTATGGCTGGAGCGCGATGCTGGTTATCGCGTCTGTCATCGCGCTGCTCCTGGGCAAGGCGCAATTGCGCGCCGTTGTAACCAGCTGGAGCCGGTGGCATCGCTGGTGCCTCAAAGCCATCGTCGGGATAGACGTGGTAGTCGAAGGAAAACTTGCCGATGGGCCGGCTCTCTATGCGATCAAACACGAAAGCTATTTCGAAGCGATCGACGCCCCGACCCTTCTCGATACGCCATCAGTATTTGCCAAGCGCGAGCTGTTCATGATTCCCGGCTGGGGGCGCTCAGCGCTAGTATACGGCCTGATCCCGGTCGCGCGTGACGAAGGCGCACGGACGCTTCGCCAGATGATCGTCAACGCGAAAGAGAAACTGAACGAAGGGCGGCCCTTGGTGATCTTTCCCGAGGGGACGCGGGTGGCGCCGGGCCAGTCGCCGCCCTTGCAATCGGGTTTTGCCGGTCTTTACAAATTACTCGGCCTGCAAGTGATCCCGGTCGCGGTAAACAGCGGGCGTCTCTATCACAGGCTCTGGAAGCGTTCCGGTACGATCACCTACAAAATTGGCGAGCCTGTTCCGGCCAGCTTACCGCGTGCTGAGGCCGAAGCACGCGTGCATGCAGCGATGAATGCGCTGAACAAAGCAGCTTAGTGACCTCGCCCGAAATCGGGTGAAGGGTCATCCTGGCCTTCCTCGATAATTCCGCGGCGAATGGCGCGGGTGCGGCTAAACAGTTCGTGCAAGGTCTCGCCGTCGCCTGAACGGATTGCGCGCTGCAGCGCAGTCAGGTCTTCAGTGAAGCGGCCCAGCATTTCCAGCACAGCGGATCTGTTTTGCAGAAACACGTCGCGCCACATGGTCGGATCGGAGGCCGCAATGCGAGTGAAATCGCGGAAGCCGCCAGCCGAATACTTGATCACCTCGCCGCGGGTTACGTCTTCCAGATCGCTGGCCGTACCCACAATCGTATAGGCGATAAGGTGCGGAATATGGCTTGTGACGGCCAGAACCAGGTCGTGGTGTTCGGCATCCATGATCTCGATTTTCGAGCCGAGCGTGCGCCAGAAATCGGCCAGCGCTTCAACCGATGCCTCATCTGCACCATCAGGCGGGGTCAGAATGCACCAGCGGTTCTCGAACAGCGTGGCAAAGCCTGCCTCCGGGCCACTTTGCTCTGTACCGGCAACAGGGTGCGCGGGAATGACCGTCAGTCCCGGAAGCGCCGCGGACAGATCTTCGAGCACGCTCTGCTTTGATGAACCGACGTCGCTGATGATTGCGCCGGGCTTCAAATGGCCTGCAATTTCAGCCGCTGCCGACCCCATGGCGCCGACCGGAACGCACAGGATCACCAGATCCGCTTCGGACACTGCATCGGAGACGCTGGTGCAAACGGTTCCGACAAGACCGCGCTCGGCGGCCTTGCCGCGCACATCCGCGTCCGCGTCATAGCCGGTGGTTGTAATGTCACTTGCGCGATCTTGCACCGCAAGACCGATTGAGCCACCTAGGAGGCCTAGCCCGATAATCGCGACAGACTGAATACTCAAGCGCTCTCTCCGCAAAGCGCGCGCAGTGTCGCCGCGATCTGGTCCATATCGGCACGATGTCCGATGGTGATACGCAAAGCGTTGGGCAGTCCCTGGCCGGGCAGATGACGAACGGCATAGCCGGCATCGCTGATCGCATTGAGCGCCTGCTCGGCAGTGACTGCGCCTTCAAACAGCACCAGCAGGAAATTTGCCTTGCTGGGGATGGGGCGCAGTCCGTGATTGCCCAATGCTTCGACTGCGGCGGTAAAGCGGGCCAGTTCCTGCGCATTGTGATCGCGGCTGCGGGAAACAAATTCCTGATCATCAAGCGCTGCTGCTGCGGCCGCTTGTCCGCTGCTGGTGACATTGAAAGGTCCTCGAATACGGTTTAGGACATCAATCAGATGCGGTGCGCCTGTGGCCCAGCCAATCCGTTCGCCGGCCAGCCCGTAAATCTTTGAAAAGGTACGGGTGACCAGCACGTTATCATGCGCTGTGGCGAGTTCCATTCCGCCGTCATCTTCGTCTGCTTCCAGATACTCGGCATAGGCCTGATCCACCACCAACAGCACATCTGACGGCAATCCGGCATGCAAACGTTTGACCTCGCTGCGCGGCAGATAGGTGCCGGTGGGATTGTTGGGGTTGGCCAGGAAAACGACGCGTGTCTTGTCGCTTACAGCCGCCAGCAGAGCATCGACATCCGTGGCATAATCATTGTCGGGCGCTTCAACCGGCGTCGCGCCGCAACGCCGTGCGGCAATGTCATAGACCGAGAAGCTGAACTTGCTAAACAGAACTTCATCGCCTGGTCCGGCAAAACCTTGCGCGGCCAGATTGAGCAATTCGTCGGAACCAGTGCCGCAGACAATCCGCGCCGGATCGAGGCCGTGAACTTCACCGATCTTCAAGCGCAATTCGCGCGCGTCGGGATCGGGATACTCCGCGCTGTCGGCCACGGCTTTGCGCGCCGCATGTGCAGCTTCGCTTGTGCCCAAGGGGTTTTCGTTCGCGGACAGTTTGATCAGTTGCGTGCCATCGGCGCTAACGGCCTTGCCCGGTACATAGGCGTGAATGCCCATGATCCAGGGTTTGCCTTCGGGGCGACTTTGATCAGCGTCAGTCATAGGGCGGGGCGAATAACCGCTTTGCGCGCGGAAAGAAAATGGAAATGCGCCAATGCCCTTGAGCAATTGACTTGGAAGCCGCTCTCGCCCAATCGACACGCCCAATGGCACAAGAGATCGTCTCGAAGAGTATCAAGCTCAGCGCTGACTTGCCGCTTGACTGCGGGCAGGTGCTGTCAGGTGTCGAAATCGCCTATGAAACCTACGGCGAATTGGCTGCAGATAAGAGCAACGCAATCCTGATATGTCACGCACTGACAGGCGATCAATATGTCGCGTCGGATCATCCCATTACAGGAAAGCCCGGTTGGTGGCAGCGTATTGTTGGCCCTGGTCAAGTCATTGATACAGATCGCTACCACGTCATCTGCGCCAACGTGATCGGCGGCTGCATGGGTTCGACCGGCCCCGCCTCGCTGGCAGCGGACGGCCAGCCATACGGTATGCGTTTTCCGGTCATCACCATCCGTGACATGGTGCGCGGGCTGGTCGGCTTGCTCGACGAGCTCGGTATCGAGAAGCTACACACGGTTATCGGTGGATCGATGGGCGGGATGCAGGCGCTCAGCCTGGCTGCGAACTGGCCAGAGCGAGCCGAACGCATGCTGGTCATTGCGTCATCGGCGCGACATTCGGCGCAGAATATCGCATTTCACGAGGTTGGCAGGCAAGCCATCATGGCTGATCGCTATTGGAATGGAGGCGATTACTATGCATCAGATGCTTCGCCCGACAACGGCTTGGCGGTGGCACGCATGGCCGCGCATATCACATACCTTTCGGAAGAAGGCCTGACGGAGAAGTTCGGCCGCAATCTGCAGGACCGTGAGACCAAAAGCTTTGGTTTTGACGCGGATTTTCAGGTCGAGAGCTACCTTCGCTATCAAGGCAGCGGCTTTACGCAGCGCTTTGATGCCAATTCCTATCTCTACATCACCCGTGCGATGGATTATTTCGATCTGGCAGAGGAGCACGGCGGAACTCTTGCCAATGCCTTTGCAGGCGCATCTGCAAGGTTTTGCCTGATCAGTTTTGACAGTGATTGGCTTTATCCCACTGCGGAAAGCCGCCATGTCGTGCACGCGCTTAATGCGGCCGGTGCCAAGGTGAGCTTTGTCGAGCTTAGCGCGCCGCATGGACATGACAGCTTCTTGCTGGAGCACGAGCAGCTAGATCGAGTGATGAGGGGGTTCCTTGATGGGTAGCGCCTTGCGGCCGGACCTTTCTGCGATTGCCAGTCACGTGCGCCCGAATTCGCGCGTGCTGGATATCGGCTGTGGCAATGGCGATCTGATGTACGTGCTAGAGCATGAAGCATCATGCGATGCGCGCGGTATCGAGATCGACGCCACTTGCGTAGAGCGCTGTGTAGCGCGGGGACTATCAGTGGTTCAGGGCGATGCCGACAGCGATCTGGCGAACTACCCTGAGAAGGCGTTTGACTACGCAATCCTTTCGCAGACCCTGCAAACCGCCGAACGGCCGGACAAGATGCTCGATGAGCTATTGCGGGTCGGCAATCAGGCTTTCGTCAGCTTTCCCAACTTCGCCCATTGGCGCACACGCGCTGCACTGATGTTTGGCGGGCGTATGCCTGTAACCCGCGCTTTGCCGGTGAGTTGGTACGAGACGCAGAATATCCACCATGTGACGATTGACGATTTCCGCGAACTAGCCCGCGCAAAGGATGCCAGAATCGAGAACGCATGGTTCTTCGCCGGCGAAAAGAAAATCGGCGCGACAGCAGCTAACTGGCGCGCCGAATTCGCAGTGTTCCAGCTAAGTCGTTAGCCTGCGCGGTGCAGACCGCAAATCTTGTTGCCTGACGGATCGCGGAAATAGCACAGGTTCAATGTGCCGATATTGCTGGTCCGTGGCCCAGGTGGATCTTCGATGGTTGTCCCGCCGTTAGCCACCGCGGCATCATGCAAGGCTTGTATCTGCTCCAGACTGTCGCAAGCGAAGCCGACAGTCGACCCGTTACCGGCGGTTGCGGGCTGCCCGTCGATCGGGGTCGAAACCGAAAAAATACTGTCATTGTGAAAATAGAACAGGCGAACTGTGCCGTCTTCCTTTTCGTCGCGCATCGGCTCGCCCGCACCAAGTACGCCGAGCACAGCATCATAGAATTTCTTTGAAGCTTCGATGTCGTTCGATCCGACCATCACATGGCTGAACATTTGGTAACCTCTCCTTCTCTGGTTGGATTTGCCTAGGTTACTCTGGGCGTCACAACAAGCATATTGGAAGAGCTGCGTTCAGATTGAGTGATATAGGCACCGGCAATGATGACTTTTTTCAATGCGGCGGCCCTTTTGGCTGCAAGTTTACAGCCCGCTCCGGTGGATGGCGGGCGAGCCCAATTGCCGCAGGAGCAC
>Ga0181578_10000236_pt1 | contig 51542 bp, 35 predicted proteins | sample 071ome_21_FD_148659 | JGI IMG/M metagenome (GOLD analysis project Ga0181578, IMG submission 148659) | Coastal salt marsh microbial communities from the Groves Creek Marsh, Skidaway Island, Georgia - 071401CT metaG (spades assembly) | ecosystem: Environmental > Aquatic > Marine > Intertidal zone... | reverse complement strand
CCGGCTTGGTATGTATGAAGAAGTAGTCGTAGTCCGGCATCGCCCGCTCGACGGCGGCGAGCTGCTCCCCGAGGTCGACCCCCGGCTCGATGATGTCCATCCCCACGAGGCGGGCGGCGCCGCGGTACATCGGATACACCGCGACCCCCGCCGCGCGCAGCTTGAAGCGCTCGATGAACGGATCGAGGGCCGGGCGGGTGGAGAAGCCGCGCAGGAGGATGCCGTTCGCCCGCTCCTCGCCCCGCAGCACCGCGCGCGCCTGCTCGAAGAAGGAGTTCGCGAGCTCCGCCGTGACCGAGGAGATGTCGTCCGCCCCTCGGAAGGGGAGGGGCTCCTTCCCCTCGATCTGGGGATCGTTGTCGTTCACCCGGGCGCCGAGCCCCGCGCCGCCGATCACGGCGGTGAAGCGATGCTCCTTTCCGGGGAGCAGCTCGAGCGACGCACCCTCCAGCGAGACCTCGCGCGCGAGGAGCTCGCAGAGGCGGACGCACTCCTCGCTCGGCGGTCGCCCCGCCCTCCGATCCGTGATCGATCCATCCGGGGCGAGCGTGCAGAAGTTCCCACGAGCGGCGACCTCTCCCCCCGAGAGGGGGTAGTCGCTCCCCAGCGCCTCGAGGAGCCCGCGGCCGAACTCGAGGGTCATCGGGTCGTAGCCGAAGAGGGAGAGATGCCCCGGTCCGGAGCCGGGGGTGAGGCCGGTCGGGAGGAGCTGGAGGCGACCGGCGGAGCTGCGCCGCGCGAGGGCATCGAGGTTCGGGATCTCCGCCTGCTCCAGCTCACTGCCACCGCCGGGGAGGGGCAGGCCGCCGAGACCATCGACGATCAGCACGGCGATGCGGCCACCTTCGGAGAGGACGAGCTCACGGGGGGGATGCGTCATGGGGAGGTCCTTCCCGGGACGCCGACGGAGGCTCCCGTCGGATCGGTCGGAGTATCGGACGGGGGAGCAGTCGCTTCAAGGGCTTCAGGCTCACCCGATCCCCCCACCGGGAGGGCGAATCGGGAGCACTTTCCCTCGGTTCGGATAGCATGCGACGCTTCGGGGAGGTGGATCCTTGAGCACTGAGCAGATTCCCGGCGCCGTGGCGGGGGAGCGCCCCCTGCGGGTCGCGCTGACCCACACCCGACTCTCGTACACCGGGGGGATCGAGAAGTACATCTGGTCCCTGCTCGAGCGACTCCTCGCGGCGGGACACGAGGTGCACTACATCGCCGACCGCTTCGAGCCCCTGGACCATCCGGGGCTCACCCTTCACCGGGCCCGCATGCAGCGGTTCCCGAAGCTCGCCCGGGTCCGGAGCTTCAATCGGATGGTGAACCGGGTCCTCGACGGGCTCGATGTGGACCTGGTCCACGGCTTCTCCAAGACCGATCGTCAGGACATCTACACCGATGGGTCCGGCACCCTGATCGAGTACCTCGAGGCGACCGAGCCGGAGCTGCCGGGGTGGCGCCGGCGCGCCATGCTGCGCTCCCCCCACCGCCGGGCGATCCTCGCGATGGAGAGCGCGCGCTTCCAGCGCGGGGCCTGCCGCAAGGTGATCCCCATGGCGGAGTTCGTCCGCCGACAGATCCTCGCTCGTTACCCGATCGAGCCGGAGCGGGTCGAGACGGTGCACAACGGCGTCGAGCTCGAGGTGTTCCACCCCCGCTGGCGGGAGACGGTCGGGGCGAAGTTCCGGGAGGAGCATCGCATCGGGCCGGAGACGCCGGTCCTCCTGAACGTCGGCAACGACTGGCGCCGCAAGGGAGTCGGGCCTCTCATCGAGGCGCTCCCGAGGATCGAGTCTCCGGTGGCGCCGCCCGTGCTCCTGATCGCGGGCCACGACAACCACCCGGAGCGATACCACGCCCGCGCCGCCGAGCTCGGAGTCTCGGAGCGCGTCCGGTTCCTCGGCCCGGTGCGCGAGATTCGCGATGTCTTCGCCGCCGCCGACCTCTTCGTCTTCCCCACCCGCTACGACGTCTTCGGAAATGTGGGGCTGGAGGCCCTCGCGAGCGGGGTCCCCTCCCTCCTCTCCTCCCTGGCGGGGGTGAGCGAGGTGCTCGACGGGACCGCCGGCGGCGCCGCGATCGAGGACCCGTCCGATGTGGGGGAGATCGCCGCCCGCAGCACCGAGTTCCTCCAGCCGGAGCGCCTCGCCGAGCGCCGGGCCGCGGCCCGCACCCTCGCGGAGCGATACTCCTGGGATGCCCACTTCGAGCGGATCCTCGCGATCTATCGGGAGGTGGTCGCGGAGAAGGAGGCCGAGCGCACCCCCGAGGAGGTCGGCTCTTGAGCCCCCCTGCGCGATCCGGGCCCGAACCTGCAGGACCCGAGCAGCCGGGAGCGGACCCGGACGGCGGGCGCCTCGTCACCCTTCACATCAACACGGAGCGCACCTGGCGCGGAGGAGAGCGGCAGACCCTCCTCCTCGCGCGCGGGCTCCGCGATCGCGGGCACATCGCCGAGGTGGTCTGCCCGCCCGGCTCCCCCCTCGGCGAGCGGGCGCGGGAGTGCGGCCTGACCACCCACGAGATGCCCCTCCGAGGGGAGCTCAACCCGCGGGCGATCTCCCGGATCCGAAGGCTCTACCGCGAGCGCGCCGTCGACATCGTTCAGATGCACACCTCCCACGCCCACACCCTCGGCGTGCTCGCGCGGTTCGGGCGCAAGCGCCCGCGCACGGTCGTCGCCCGCCGGGTGGACTACTCGATTCACCGCTCCGGGACCCCGGGGTTCACCCGGCTGAAGTACGGCCACGGGGTCGACCGCTACATCGCGATCTCCCGGGCGATCCATGATGTCCTCATCGATGATGGGATCCCGGCGGAGCGCATCTCGGTGGTGCACTCCGGGGTCGTCCCCCACCCCGCGCCGGGGATGAGCCGCGAGGCCGTTCGCGACGCCCTCGGGATCCCGATCGACGCGCCGGTCGTCGGCAACGTCGCCCACCTCGCCGACCACAAGGGGCAGGGACATCTCATCCGCGCCTTCCCCGCGGTGCTCGCCGCCCATCCGACCGCCCACCTCGTCATCGTCGGGGAGGGAGAGGCGAGACCCGCCCTCGAGGAGGAGATCCGGCGGCTCGACCTCGAGGCGCGGGTCCACCTCGCCGGCTTTCAGACCGACATCGCCGCCTGCCTCGGCGCCCTCGACCTCTTCGTGATGCCGAGCGAGCAGGAGGGGCTCTGCACCAGCCTCCTCGACGCCCTCACCGCCGGTCTCCCCGTCATCGGCTCCGAGATCGGGGGGATCCCGGAGATCATCGAGCCGGAGCGGACCGGGCTCCTCGCGCCGGTCGGAGACTCGCCCGCCCTCGCCGCGGCGATCACACGACTCCTCGCCGACCGCGCTCTCGCGGCCGCCCTCGCCGAGGCGGGGCGGGAGAAGGTGGCGCGGCACTTCTCGGCGGACGCCATGGTCGAGGGGAGCCTCCGGGTGTATCGCGCGCTGCTCGCCGACGAGGAGCGGGTGCGGTGATCCCCCTGCGCGACGATGTCCCTCCCCGTCGCCCCGCGGTGGTCGTGAAGGTGCTGCTCCTCGCAAACGCGGTCGGCTTCATCCTGCAGCTCCTCTTCGCACCGGAGTTCACCGCGCGCTTCGCCCTCGTGCCCGCCGATGCCATCGCGGCGGCAGAGGGAGACGCCGACCTCCTCGCGGGGCTCTTCCCGCTGCTCTCGAGCCAGTTTCTCCACGGGGGCCTGCTTCACCTCGGCTCGAACCTGCTCTTCCTCTGGATCTTCGCCGACAACGTCGAGGGAGAGTGGGGGCCGCGCCGCTTCCTCGCCCTCTACCTCCTCTGCGGCGTGATCGCGGCCGGGACGCACATCCTCCTCGTGGGCGCGGACTCGACCCCTCTCATCGGGGCGAGCGGCGCGATCGCCGGGACCCTCGGCGCGTACTCCGTGTTCTTCCCCCACGCCCGAATCCTCACCCTCGTCCCGATCGGGGTGATCCCCCTCTTCTTCGAGATCCCGGCGCTCGTCTTCCTCCTGCTCTGGTTCGGCTCGCAGGTCCTGCTCGGCCTCCTCGAGGCGGGAGGGAACGTCGCCGTCTGGGCCCACGCCGGGGGCTTCGCCGCCGGGGCCGCCCTCGCCGGCCTCACCCGACGCCCCCCCGGTCGGCACGGTCCTCGCCCGCGCTACTCCTCCCCCGGCGCCCCCGCGCGATCGGTCCGCTTCGAGAGGCACTCCCGATGACCCCCACGACCTGGATCCTCCTCCCTCTGGTCGGCGCCGCGATCGGCTACGGCACCAACTGGCTCGCGGTGAAGATGCTCTTCCGACCGAGGAAGCCGCTGCGCCTCCCCGGGCTGACCCTGCAGGGCCTCGTCCCCCGCCGGCAGAAGGACCTCGCGGCGAGCGTGGCCCGGACGGTCGAGCAGGAGTTCATCTCCAAGGAGGACATCCAGACCCTCGTCACCGACCTCGCCGCGAGCGACCGGGTGAAGGAGATCCTGCGGGAGAGGGTCGATCATCTGATCCAGGAGCAGCTCGCGAGCTTCGGTCCCCTCGTGCGGACCTTCGTCTCGGATGACCTGATCGACTCGCTGAAGCGGAAGATCGAGAAGGAGGTCGTCGGCTTCATCGGCGCGATGGGGGACGAGCTGCACCGCGGCCTCGGGGAGCACCTCGACATCCACGCCATGGTCCGCGAGCGCATCGAGGGGTTCGACCTCGATCGCCTGGAGGAGATCGTGCACTCGATCGCGAAGCGGGAGCTTCGTCACATCGAGATCCTCGGGGGCTTCCTCGGCGCCCTCATCGGGCTGGTGCAGGCGGGGCTGCTGCACCTCCTCGCCGCCGCCTGAACGGCGGCGGGCTCACCACTCCTTGAAGACCTTCGCGATCCCCGCGCCCTCCACGTGCATGCGGAACTCGTTGAAGTACCCCCACGGGGTCTCGAGCACCTCGTAGTCGACGCCGCGCAGACGCCGAGCGACATCGTCGAGGACCCCCTGCGCCGCCTCCGGCTCCGCCCGGTCGGAAGAGAGATGCGCGAAGGAGTGCAGCACCACCCGCCGGACCTCGACCTTGCGGGCGAGCCACTTGAGGTTCTTCGCCACGCGGCGGGCGCACGCGGCGGGGTCGGCGAGGTCGGTGCTCTCCACCTGCAGCCAGGCGAGGACGGCGGGCCCGGCGGCCTCCCCTTCCTCCTCCCGCTCCTCCTCGCTGTCGAGGTTTCGGGTGTGGGTCCGGTACCAGAACTCCCGGACATGGAACATGAGCATCTTCATGGCCGCATGGGAGCATGCCGCGACCCGCGAATGCAAGTCCGCCCCACCGGAGGGAGCGCGGGAGGTCAACGCCGCGCGGCGGGCTCCCCCCGGACCGAACAGCGGTGGAACACCGCCGCCCCGTTCGCGTCGACGACGCGCAGCTCATGCTCCCCCGGAGGGAGCAGGATCGAGGCCCGCGGGGTCTCCTCCGTCGCGCTCCCCGAGGCGAGGCGACCGTCGACGAACCAGGTGTACGGGGCCCGGCCCCCCGCCGCCCGCAGCGTCACCGCGACGCCCTCCCGCTCGAGGGCGATCCACTTCGCGCCGTCCTCGGGGTGGTCGATGCGCAGCGGGAGCTCCGCGACCTCGAAGGCGAGGGGGCGGCGCGGAGACCGCGGTCCGAGGGGCGAAGGTGGAGCCCCTCCCCGGAAGGCGGCATCGATCAGGATCCGCTCGAGGATGGGCAGGGCGACCTCGCCGCCCACGAGGGAGGGATCCCCACCCCCCTCCCGACGCCCGACCCAGACCCCGACCGCGTGACGCCCGTCGTGCCCCACCGCCCACGCATCGCGATGGCGGGAGCTCGTCCCCGTCTTCGCCATCCACCACCGCGCGCCCCCGTCGCCACGCGAGAGGATCGCATCGAGCTCCCGACAGGTCCGCGCGCGCAGGACCCTCTCCCCGAGCTCCTCCCCCGCCGCCGCTCGCGCGCGGCGGCGGCGTGCCTCCGCCTCGTCGATGGTGGGCGGGAGCGCGACCCCTCCCCGCCCGAGCGTGGCGTAGCCCGCGACGAGGTCGAGGAGGGAGACCTCGAGGGCGCCGGTCACGAGGGCCAGCCCCGCGCGCTCCTGCGCTCCGGCGGGGAGGGCGATCCCGCACCGCTCCACGAGCCGGGAGACCCCGGAGAGGCCGACCGCCTCCGCCACGAGGATCGCCGGCACGTTCAGGGAGTCGACGAGGGCCTCCTCGACCGAGACCTCTCCCCGCCATCGGTCGTCGAAGTTGCGCGGGCGCCAGCCCGCCCGCTCGATGGGTCGGTCGGGGACTCGGCTGGCGGGGGCGAGCCGCTCCTGATCGAAGGCGAGGGCGTAGACGAACGGCTTCAGCGTCGAGCCGGGGGAGCGCCGCGCGACCGCGGCGTTCACCCATCCCGAGTCGGGATGCTCGAGCTCGCGCCCCCCCACCATTCCACGGACCGCTCCGGTCTCCAGCTCGATGACGACGGCGGCGACATCCGCGCCCCGGGGCACGCCGGTCGCCGCGGCGAGCGCGGCCTGCAGGGCGCGCTGGATCGTCAGGTCGAGCGTGGTCGCCATCCCGCGCGGGTCCCGGGCCAACGCCCACCAGGAGGCGTGGGGGGCGAGCGATGGCTCGGGGCTCGTGAGCCCGTGGGGCTCCTCTCCCCGGCCGAGGACCTCGACGGGGGTCGCTTCGGCGGTCCGTCGCTCCTCCGCGGTGATCCGCCCCTCCTCGTGCATCCGGCGCAGCACGGTATCGCGCCGCCGACGGGCCCGCTCCGGATGCCGATCGGGACGGAGGATCGAGGGGCCCTGGGGAAGCCCCGCGAGGAGCGCCGCCTCCGCGAGGGAGAGGTCTCCTGCGCCGCGACCCAGGTAGTGCCGCGCCGCCGCCTCCACCCCGACGAGGTTCCCGCCGTAGGGAGCCCGATTGAGGTACTCCTCGAGGATTCTCTCCTTCCCGAGGAGGCGCTCGAGCTGCAGCGCCCGGAATGCCTCGATCATCTTCGAGCGGAGGGTGCGCGGGCGGGGATGGAGGAGTCGACAGAGCTGCATGGTGATCGTGCTCGCCCCCGAGACCACCTCACCGGCGGAGAGGTTCTGGCCGACCGCGCGTGCGATGGAGAGCGGATCGACCCCGGGGTGCCGCCGGAAGCGCTCATCCTCCACGGCGACCGTCGCCTCGATGAGGCGCGGGTCGATCGCCGCGAGCGGCACCCGGATCCGCCACTGATCGTCCCGCGCGACGGTCGCGAGGAGGGGGACCTCCTCCCGGCTTCGCACGAGAGCGCTGCTTGAGGCGGGCACGAGCTGCTCGATCGGGAACGGGAAGAGCCGATCGAGGAGGATGAGCGCGCCGACCCCGACGAGGGGCGGGAGCAGGAGGAGCGCGAGGACCCGGCGCAGGCGCCGCCGACCTCGACTCCGACCTCCCGAAGTCGAGAGGGTGGCGGGCGCGGCGAGGGCGCCCTCCTCCCGCGGCTCCGGTGCCGACGGCGCGGTCCCCGGGGCGATCGGCGTCCCGCAGCCGCTCAACGCCCCGACTCGACGGTGAGGGTGCCCCCGGCGGTGAGGGCGCCGATCGATGGGTCGTACATCGAGCTCGCCTCCAGGGGCGGGACCGCGAAGACCCCGGGAGTCGTCGCGCGCAGGGCGTAGCGCCAGGTGCGGACCTCCTCCCCGAGGCGATCGAAGATGACGATGCGGTCATCGAGGAACTCGATCGACTCCGGAACATCCCCGCCGCGGACCGTCGCGCCGGCGGAGGAGACGAGACGGGGGTTCTCCGGCTCCAGCCCGCCGGGGAGCGCATCCACGACCGCGATGTCGGGGATCTCCCCGCGGCCCTTCCCGGTGCGCGCCTCGATCGTGACGACGACCAGGTCCCCCACCGCGAGGGGAGACCCCACCTCGATCGGCTCGCCGCTCGGGCGGGCCCAGCGACGGGTCACCTGCAACCCCTGCTCGAAGGGCTCGGGGAGCGTGACGGAGAGCCCCTCCGTGCGGGTGACGAGGGAGAAGCTCCCCTTCCCCTCCGTGCGGACCCGCACCGGAGCCGCGCCGGACACGGTGAGCTCCGCCGCCTCCTCGGAGGAGAAGCGAATCGAGCGCTCTCCCACCTCGAGGAGGCCGGTGAAGGATGGCGACTCCTCGTCGGCCCCGAGGCGGGCGAGCGCCCGGATCGCGCGCGCGTTCTCGTAGGTGCTCCCCCAACGCCCCTCGCGCCGCGCGCCGACGAGGGTGTCGCGCAGCGCACTGATCGCCGGGTCACGCGGATCGAGGCGGGCCACGAGCTCGAGGAGCCGCGCCCGTGCGGCGACCTCGGTGACGACCGCGCCCGGTGGCGTCGCCATCGGCTCGGTCCGGGCGAGGGCCTCCGCCACGAGAGAGCGCGCGCTCTCCGCCTCGCCGATCCGCTCCCACGCCGCGGCGAGATCGACGAGCCCGGCGAGGGAGAGGCGCGCCGACTCTTCGGACCAGCGGAGGAGGCGGGCCCGGGGAGGCAGCGCATCGCCGGCCAGGTGACGGAGGATCCGCACCCGCGTATCGGGGGAGAGAGTCGCCCCGGAGGCCCCGAGGCTCGCCCGCACGAACTGCCTCAGACCCTCCTCCAGCTCGGAGGGAACCTCGACTCCCTCGCTTCGCATCGCGTCGATCGCATCGAGGGCATAGGTCGAGATCCACGGGGACGAGGAGGAGCCCCGCCAGGCGCCCAATCCCCCATCCCGATTCTGCATCCCCCGCAGGCGCCGCAGTCCCCCCGCCGCCCAGTCGCGCAGGAGTCCCTCCCGCGCGGCGCTGTCGTTGAACCCCACGCGGGGATCGAGGGCGGTGGCGATGGCGAAGAGACGACTGCTCGTCTGCTCGGCGCAGCCGAAGGGATAGTCGAGGAGCGCGCCGACCGCGGGGGCGAGCTCGACCCGCGCCGAGGGGTCGACGCGGACCGTCGTGATCGTCGTCCCCGGATCGAAGCCGACCGGGGCGGGTCGATCGAGGGAGGAGCCCGCCGCGGAGCGGGCGATGGACGCGCTCCGCATGAAGGCCTGGACGGGACGAACGAGGAGCTCTCCGACGACCCGGCAGGAGCCGATCCCTCCGTCATCCCCGAGGGGCACCGCCTCGGTCACGATCGAGACCGGGCCCGGAGCGGTGGCCCGCGCCTCGATGGAGACCGAGCGGGTCTCTCCCTTCGGGAGACGCAGCCCCTCGGGCAGTCGAGGGGTTGTCACCTCGAGGGGTCCATCGACGGAGATGACCGGGCGGACCGCGAGATCCTCGTCGGTCGAGTTTGTGAGGCGCACCGTCGCCGTGAAGGTGTCGCCGGGCGCGACGAAGCGCGGCCAGGGGCTCTCCACGAGGATCGGGGTGCGCAGCAGCTGGACCTCGGAGGTGGCGCCGTACCGATCACCGCGGGAGGCGATCGCGAACCACTCCAGCTCGCCGAGGAGATCGGGGAGCTCGACCTCGAAGCGCGCCCGTCCATCCGCCTCGACCGGTCGCACCCCGGCCCAGACCACGGCGCCGGAACGGCGGACGAGATCGACCGGCTGCGTCCGCCGCGCCCTCCGGCGGTCTCCTCCGATGAAGACCATCTCTTCCGCCGGCGCATCGTCCGGGAGCAGATCCCCCAGGTTGTCGATGCCCCGCACCGCCGCGCGGCGCGGGGCAAGGAAGGTGTCGAAGGGATCCGGGGGCTCGAAGCCGCTCGCGAGGACGATCCCGCGATCCACCCCCCAGAGGCGGACCACCCCCGCCACCTCTCCCGGGGCGGGCGCCGGGGTCCGGATCACGACCTCCTGGGTCGCCCGCGGCTCGATCGGCGGGAGCGGCGTCACGGCCGCTCCCTCCCCTTCCGCTCCGATCGAGAGCGCGAGGCGCTGTCCGTCCGTCTCGAGGGGGATCCGGGCGAGGCCGTAGGCGCGATGGGGACGCCAGTCGCGATCGCTCGGCTCCACCGGTCGGATGATCGTGGCCGAGAGGAAGAGACTGCCCCGGGCAGCTTCCGGGAGGCGCACGGGGAAGGCCCCCTCCGCCGCGATCGACTCGACCACTCCCTCCGACACGATCCGATCGGTCTCGAGGGTCCAGAGGAGCCGCCCTCCGAAGGGCGCGGCGATCCGCACCTCGATGGGGCTCCCGGGCGCGAAGGGCCCCGAGGGGAGGGCGAGGGCGAGCTGCTCCGCGCGCTCCCGCTCCGCGGGCGGGGTGACTCCCTCGAAGGCGGGAAACCGCAGGAGCGTCGTCCGGACTCTCCCCTCCTCCCACGCCCGGAGCCGATACCACCCGACCGTGGGGCAGGTGAAGCGGATCGAGCTCTCTCCTTCGGCGGTGAGCGTTTGCCCCCCCGCCTCCACTTCGATCTCCTCCGTCTCGGACAGCCAGCGCGGACCGGACGCGGTCTCCCGCAGCTCCCAGCTCCTCTCCTCGCGGAGCAGCTCCCAGCGGACCGCGCCTTCGAGAGGGTTCTCGTCGCCATCGAGGAGCAGGACGCGCGCCTCGCGCTCCTCCCCCGGCCGGGAAGGTCCGTCGGCCAGGCGGAGACCGAGGTGCCGACCCGAGGCATCGTGCAGTCCCGCCGCGGACGCGGAGACGGTGCGGCTCCCCGGCTCGGTGACGGAGACGGTCGCCCGGACATCCCAGAGCCCTCCGGCCGCTCCGACCCCCGGAGGGATGGCGAGGGAGGATGACCAGAGCCCTCCCTCATCGAGGGGGAAGGGCCCGGCGGTCGTGGTCGTCTCCCCTCCAGCATCCTCGGTCTCGAAGGAGTGGAGCGGGAACCGCTCCGATCGGAACTCTCGGGGGGAGAACCGGGTCGTCAGCCGGAGCGCGCTCCCCTCGATGGAGCCCCCATGGAGAGTGCGGGCGCGCGCCTCGATCCGCGATGCCGTCTCCGCCTCTCCCGGTGTCATCTCCGCCGCGACCTCGACCCGCACCGGCAGGAAGTGCTCGACGAGGAGCTCGGCGCGACCCAGGACCGCGCCGCCTCCCGGGAGGGTCACGGTGAGCTCATGGACTCCGGTCGGAGCATCCGCCCGCGTCTCCACCGCATGCTCGAAGCTGCCATCCCCATCCGGCGCCGGCGTCACCACCGCCCGGGAGATCTCCCGCCCGTCCGGACGGAGCCAGTGAAGCTCGATGGGCAGAGGCGGCGGCGTCCCCCCGCTGGCATCGCGCAGGAGACCGGAGAGACGGACCCGCTCCCCCGGGCGCGCGACGCCGCGCTCGAACGCGACCGCCACCTCATAGCTCTCCGGCCACTCCGCGCCGGTGAGGTCCACGCCTCGGATCGAGTCCTCGGAGCCGGTGAGGCGGAGGAAGCCGGTGTCCTCCGGGGTCGTGACGACGGCGACGAAGGGCTCGCCGTCGGGGCGGGAGACGGGGAGCTCGATGCGCGCGACCCCGCGGGAGTCGGTCCGCCCCCGCGCGATCGTCTGATCGCTCCGGGTGACGATGCGAACCTCCGCGTCGGGGATGCCGGCGCCGCCGGCGATCGAGTTCACCCAGACGAGCGCCTCTCGCGCCGCGAGCCGGGCTCGAATGCCGAGGTCGGAGATCGAGACGACCGCTCGATCGTTCACCCAGCGCGGAGCCTTCGCCCGCGCTCGGACGGTGTAGATCCCCCGTGCCCCCTCCCCCAGGAGCGCGGCGAGATCGAGGCGATGCTCCCCGACCTCGTTCGGAGCCGAGTCGAGTGAGATCGTGCGCGTGCCGAGCGCACGGGAGGTCTCCTCCAGCCGGCGCCCGAGCAGGTGGGCGGCGAGATTGCTCTCGTGAACACGCCAGACGGAGAGGTCGACCCCGTCAACATTCGTCGCGCGGAGGCGGAGCGCGAGGTTGCCGGTCGGGGCGAGGATCCCCCGCGAGATGGGAAAGGAGAGGCCGGGGCGTCGATCCGGCATCGTGACGGAGAGAGTCCGCGCCGCGTCGAGGCGCTCCCCCCGCGCGGAGTGGATCTCCCCCGAGACCTCGATCGAGTAGCCCGCCCCCGGCCGGAACCCCCCGCTTAGTTGGACCCGGGAGGAGGCGCCGCGCCCGCTCCTGACCACCCGCAGCCCCTCCACCGGGGGCTCCACGGTGAAGAACCCGGGACGAAGTCGCTCCTCCGGCGCGGCGGAGAAGCGGATCGACACCGTCGGCTCCTCCCAGGTCAGCCAGGAGTCGGTCTCGGCCGCGAGGACCGTGAAGCGCTCCGGCAGAGTCAGGCGTCGGACCACCTTCTCGGCGAGGGGCAGCTCCCCTTCGACGGCGGAGAGACCGCCCTCCACCTCGACGACGAGCGCGCCGCTCCCCCGGCCGAGGGAGACCGCGAGGTCGACCCTCTCCCCGCTCGCGCCATCGAGCAGCCGAAGCTCGAGGGGGGAGCCGCCGCGGGAGACCCGGACATGCTCGAGGAGGAGTCGCGGGCTCACCGCCTGGTCGAAGCGAAAGCGGATGACCGCCTCGCCCTCGTCGGCGCTCTCGAGAGCCACCGCGCGCAGCGTGAGCGCGCCGCTCTCGATCTCCCGGGGCCCGGGATCCGCGAGGCGATGCCCCCCCACCTCCAGGGAAGGGTCGATCGGCGTGATGAGAAAGCGGCGCCCCCGGGGGAGCGGATCGGTCGGGAGGAAGTCGAGGCGATCGTGACCGACCCACTCCCAACGCCCGGCGACCTCCGGCTGGAGCCGAAAAGCGGCAGATTCCGCCGCCCCATCCTCCGTCGTCCCCGCCGACTCCGACCGGACGACAGCGGGTGCGACCTCACGATCGAAGCGGAGCGTGATGCGATCGATGACGGTCCCCTCGACGAAGGGATCGACCGACCACTCAACGGTCGCAGAGGAGCTGCGGCTGTCGGAGAGGCGTGGGAGAAGGAGTCCGCAAGTCACGCCAAAGAAGAAGGTTAGAGACAGAACGAGAGCGCGTCGGGATGGATATTGCACGGTTCCCCCTCCGGAGCGCGGCCCAGAGGTCCGACCGCCGCGGCTGGAGGGGGAGGCGCGCTCGCGCCACGGTTTTAGAGAGATCCTCCGTCCTTGTCCAGCGTCGGACCCGGACCACCCCCCTTCGCGAGGGGCGCGGAGCACGCAGCTGTCACCTTCTGGAACACCCGCGCGGGGGGAAGGTCCTCGAGCACCGGCATGAGTGGTCGAAGTCTGTCCGCAGATCGGACAGAATCTGGCCGAATTGGACCCTCGCGCGCGAGCCTGCTAGGATCCGGTCAGGATCTGACCCCCGGTCGCGGATCGGCCGGGCGGGAGGCCTGCGACGGGGCCGAGGGAGCAGGGCGCGATGACCGAGTTCGAGGCGGACCAGCTGATCAACGAGCGATATCAGCTCGTGCGGGAGATCGGCGCCGGCGGGATGGGCACGGTCTGGCTCGCGATCGACCGGGCCGACGGCGAGCCGGTCGCCCTCAAGACCCTCTCTCTCCACGTCAACGAGACGGACCGCCGCCGCTTCGAGCGGGAGATCCGCACCCTCCAGACCCTCGAGCATCCTCACATCACTTCCTTCCGCGACCTGGGGTGGGTCGGAGAGCAGCTCTTCTTCACGATGGACTATGTCGAGGGGGTCACCCTCGAGACGGTCCTCGCCGCCTGCGCCCCCGTCACCTCCAGGGACGCGTGGCGCGGACTGGTCCGGCTCCTCCAGCCGATCGTCTCCGCCCTCGGGCACCTCCATGGGCGCCGCCTCGTCCACCGCGACGTCAAGCCCGGCAACATCCTCCTCACCGCCTCGACCCTCCCCGTCCCGACGGGAGAGGAGTGGCTCCTGCGCGATGACATCGCGGTCCGCCTCGCGGACTTCGGTCTCGTGAAGGGGAGCGACGCGGAGACCCACCTCACCCAGAGCGTGCTCGGAACCCCGCAGTACATGTCGCCGGAGCAGATCGAAGCCTCCAGCGCCGTCGACGGACGGAGCGACCTGTACTCGATCGGCGTCATCCTGTTCCGGGCCGCCACGGGCCGCCTCCCCTTCGAGCGCCTGAGCGATGTCCTCTCCCGGCGGGGCATGCCTTCGATCGGGGCCGGGAACCCCGTCCTCGACGCCGCCTCCCTCGACGCCATCGGCAAGCTCCTCGAGTTCGAGCCCCATCGCCGCCCGATCGACGCCGAGGAGACGATCGAGCTGCTCGCCGGCATCACGGAGGCGACGAAGGGGGAGACGAGCACGATCCAACCCGGCCGTCGCGCCCAGCCCACCTTCGCCGGGCGCACCGCCGAGCTGGAGACCCTCCTCGGCGCCACGCGCCGCGCCGCGCGAGGAGAGGGGACCTGGGTGTCGATCACGGGAGAGCGCGGACTGGGCAAGAGCTGGCTCGTGACCCGCAGCGAGTTCCGGACCCGCGCCCTCGTCTCCGAGCGCCTCGAGTTCTTCTCCGGCTCCTTCACGGAGGCGACGACCCACGGCGGCTTCGCCTCGATCCTCGAGGGGATCTTCCGGCACATGGAGCGACACCGCGGGCCGGCGCGGATCGTCGAGGCGGTCGGTCGCTGGGGCCGTCATCTCGGGGATCTCTTCCCTCGCCTCTCCCACGCCGGCTGGCTCGACGGCTGTCCGGAGATCACCGACACCGCCCCCCCCGAGGTGCTGAAGGAGCGGGTCCTCGACGCGGTCGTGGGGGCGCTCACCGCGGACGCCGAGCTCGAGCCCCGCATCCTCTTCCTCGAGGATCTGCACCACTGCGACGAGTTCGACCTCGAGCTCCTCCGCCGCCTCCTGCTGAACGCGCTCCATCTGCCGATCCTCGTGATCACGACCCATCGTCCATCCCTGGAGGGGGGTCGCCCCGCCCTGGGCCGGCTCCTCCGGGAGATCGGCACGGAGGATCGCCTCGACAGCGTCGAGCTCGCGCCCTTCACGCTCGAAGAGGTGCGCGCGATGGTCGGCTCCCTCCTGATCCCGGAGCTCCCCCTCGACGACCGCGTGGTGGAGCTCCTCGGCGACCGGGCGGACGGCGTCCCGCTCTACACGCTCCACCTCTTCAACTCCCTCTGGGCGAAGGGGCTGCTCAGCCCCGTGGAGGGTCGGTGGGTGGTCGCGGACGAGGCGCGGAAGCTCCCGATCCCGGAGAGCACCCGCTCCCACTTCCTGCTGGCCCTCGACGAGATCCCCGCCGCCGAGCGGAAGGTCCTCAACCTCGGCGCCGTGATCGGGCGACACTTCTCCTTCGAGCTCCTGCAGCGGGTGGCGGGCACGGACGAGTTCGAGCTGGACGAGCTCTGCCGGGCCCTCGTTCACGCGGGGATCCTCGAGGAGCATCAGGATGGCTTCCGGTTCCAGCACGGCTTCGAGCGGGAGATCATCCTCGACCAGCTCTCCGGCCCGATGCGCCGCCGCCTCCACGCGCGCGTGGCGCAGAACCTCGAGGCGCTCCACGCGGACGACGAGGAGCGCAACCTCGAGCAGCTCGCGGAGCAGATGTACCTCGGGGGAGACCGCGAGCGTGCGCTCGACTACCTCCGCCGCGCTGGAGACCGCGCGGTCTCCTCCTACGCTCTCCGCCGCGCCCTCGACTTCTTCGGGAAGGCGCTGGAGATCGCGCAGGAGGACCGGGATCGACGCACCCTCCTCGCCCGGGTCGGCGACCTTCACCTCCGCCTCGGGGAGCCGGATGACGCCATGCGGTCCTTCCGCGAGGCGATCCATCACTACACGCGCATCGAGAACACGCTCCTCGCGGAGCCTCCCGCCGAGGGCGCCGAGGAGCGGGAGGACCTCCGCTCCTACGCAGCGCTCCTCGTCAAGTTCGGCGAGGTCTACGTCCGCGCCCGGGACCACGGCCAGGCCCTCGAGCACTTCGAGAAGGCGGAGCGGATCGCCCGCTTCATCGACGATCCGCGGCAGATCGCGCTGACCCTCTGTCGGCAGGGCGCGGCCCACGCCTACCGCGAGAACCTCGCCGAGGCGGAGGCGGTCTACCGTCGCGCGGTCGAGATCCACGACGCGCTGCCGGCCGAGCGCGGGATCGTCATCGCGCTCACGGGACTCGAGTACGTGGAGCGAATGCGCGGACACCTGGAGCAGGCGCTCGAGATCAGCCAGCGCGCCCTCGCCGCGGCGGAGGAGCTCGGGGATCCCTCGCAGACCGCGACCCTGCTCTCCCAGTTCGGAAACCTCCAGCGCGCCCTCGGTCACATCCCCGAGGCGCAGCGCGCCTACGAGCGCTCTCTCGAGCTCGCCGGGCCCCTCGGAGACCGCCGGGCCGAGGCGGTCGCGCTGATGAACCTCGGCCGGACCTCCGCGTTCCTGGGAGACTTCCGGCGGAGCCTCGACTGCCTCACCCGGGCGCGGGAGATGTTCCAGATGACCGGAGACGCCCAGGGCGGGATCCTCTCCCTCGGGAACCTCGGGACGCTCCACTTCTACCTCGGAGACTTCCGGGCCGCGCGCGCGCTGCTCGAGGACTACCGGGAGTCCGCCGAGCGGAAGGGCTTCCGGCGCGCGATCGCCGATGCGGACCACTGCCTCGGGATCCTCGAGCACGAGCTCGACCATGACGACGACGCACTCAAGCGCTTCGAGGCGAGCCGTGACGAGTTCGAGCGGGCCGGGGACGAGGAGGGGGTCCTGCAGTCCCGGGTGCAGATCTCCCGGGTCATCGGGCGCCGGGGAGACCCGGCCCGGGCGCTGGAGCTCGCGCGCCAGGCGAGCGAGCGGGCGGAGGAGGTCGGCGCGTCCGAACCCCTCGCGGAGTCGCTCCGGGTGCGGGCCGAGGCGCGTCGCGACCTCGGTCAGCTCGAGGAGGCCCAGCACGCGGCGGAGCGCGCCCTCGCCCTCTTCGAGCAGCAGTCCCAGCCCTACGCCGAGGGGGTCTGCTGCCGGACCCTCGCCAAGATCTACCGCGACCGCGGCTTCGAGTGGGCGGACCGGGCGGGGCGCTACTTCGAGCGCTCCATCGGGATCTTCGAGCGGCTCGGGGCGCGCCACGCCCTCGCCGTGACGCGGCGCGAGTACGCCACCTTCCTCCTCCTCGTCGAGGAGCGCGAGCGCGCCCGGGAGCTCCTCCGGGATGCGGTCGCGGTCTTCGAGGAGCTGGGGAGCGCGGGAGAGCTGGCGCGCGCGCGCGCCGAGCTCGACGGACTGGAGGCCTGACCGATGGCACGACTCGACTACCGACGCCGCGCGGTCCTCGCGCGGATCCATCAGACCCTCGATGAGTTCTACCTCCGGCAGGAGGTGGACTGGGACTACGACATCCGGAGGATCCTCGATCGCATCCTCGAGATCGCGATGTCCGAGCTGGAGTTCGGCGAGGGCCGCTCGATCGACCACGCCCTCGTGATCATCCAGCGGGAGGCCGACGAGCCGCTCGAGGTCGGAGCCGGCTGGAACATCGACGGGGATGAAAAGGCGTTCAGCCGGACCATCGTCGAGGAGACGCTCGCGAGCGGGCGTCCCATCCTCTGCGAGAACGCCCGCCAGGACCCCCGGTTCGAGAAGGCCGAGAGCATCCAGAGCCTCGAGATCCTCTCCCTCCTCTGCGTGCCGATCGAGATCGACGGGAGGGTCCTCGGCGCCCTCTACATCGAGCGGCGGGACGCGACCCATCTCTTCACCGCCGAGGACCGCGAGTTCCTCGGGGAGTTCGCGCGGACGATCGCTCCCTACGTGAAGACGGCGCTGATCCACCAGCAACACGTCGCGCAGATCCGCAGCCTCCAGCAGGGGGCGCGAGGTCGGTCGGGGATCCCCGACGTCATCGGCGACTGCGAGGCGATGCGGAGGATCGCGGAGCTGGTCCGCGTGGCGGCCGGGGTCGAGCGCACGGTCCTCATCACCGGGGAGTCCGGCTGCGGGAAGGAGCTCCTCGCCCGGGCGATCCACGCCCAGAGCCGCCGCGCGGAGGGTCCCTTCATCGTCGTCGACTGCAGCGCCCTCTCGGAGCATCTCCTCGAGAGCGAGCTCTTCGGCCACGTGAAGGGCTCGTTCACCGGGGCCGTGGCAGACAAGGCCGGCGCGTTCGAGCAGGCCCGGGGCGGCACCATCTTCCTCGATGAGATCTCCGACGCCTCGAAGTCGATGCAGCAGCAGCTTCGCCGGGTGCTGCAGGAGAGCGAGATCCGCCGCGTCGGAGAGAGCGCCCACCGCAAGGTGGATGTGCGCGTCCTCTGCGCGACCAACCGTGACCTCCAGGAGGAGGTGGAGGGGGGTCGCTTCATCCACGACCTCTTCCACCGGATCCACCAGTTCCCCCTCCGGCTCCCCCCGCTCCGCGAGCGAAAGGAGGACATCCCCCTCCTCGTCGATCACTTCGTCGCGACCGCCGGGGTGCGGAAGAACCCGCCGATCGGCTCGATCGAGCCCGAGGCCCTGCAGCTCCTGCTCGGTCGGGAGTGGCGGGACAACAACGTCCGCGAGCTGGAGAACTTCGTGAAGCTCGCCATCGACCTCTGCCCCGGCGGGACGCTCGACGCGGACACGGTGCGCAGGACCTGCGAGATCCAGGGGATCGCCGTCCCCCGCCCCGCGACCTCGGCCGACCTCGCGGCGGGGGAGCCAGGAATCGAGGTCCCCCCCGGGGACACCCTGGCCTTCGACGATCGGAGACTCCTCGCCCTGCTGGAGGCGACCGGGCCCGAGACCTCGAAGGAGCAACGACCGTACTACCTGGCCCAGCGGGAGTTCTCGGGGAAGCTCATCATCCGCGGGCTCCGCGCGACCGGCTGGAAGATGCGGCCCGCCGCCCGCCTCCTGGGGATCTCCCCGGTGAAGCTGAGACAGGACCTGAAGGCGTGGATCGAGCTCGGCATCGCCGAGTCGGAGGCCCCGGAGCTCGCGGATGTGGCGCGACGGCTGGAGATCCCCGCCGAGGTCCTCCTCCGGAAGCTCGTCGATCTCGGGATCGAGCTCCGCGACGGGACGCGGGGGTCACGATGAAGCTCGGGGTGATGAAGGTCGTCCTGCAGGTGCCGATGGCGCACTCCCTGAAGGAGAAGCGGGCGGTGGTGAAGAGCCTGAAGGAGCGGCTGACTTCGCGCTTCAACGTGTCGGTGGCGGAGGTCGCGGATCAGGACCTGCACCAGAGAGCGACGATCGGGATCGCCTTCGTCGCCCTCGAGGCCCGGAACGCCGACGCCAAGCTCCAGAAGCTCGAGGACTTCATCGAGACCCACGATGGAGCCGTGGTCATCGACCTCGAGAAGGAGATCCTCCACGAGGACTGATCCCCGGCCCCGTCCCGCGGCCGGGCCCGCTGCCCCTTTTCGCCGGCGGAGCGCGGCGGTACCCTGCCGCCCATGAAGATCCAGAGCCTCGGACACAGCAGCTTCGTCGTCGAGATCGCCGGGGACCGCCCGGAGCCGGTTCGCATCCTCGCGGACCCGTGGGTCGCCGACCATGTGATCGGGGACCTCTGCGGGAGACTCCCGCGGGTCCGGATCGACTGGCGCGCCCTCGGCCCGATCGATGCGGTCTACCTCTCGCATTCCCACACCGACCATCTCGACCCCTACTCGCTCCTGCAGCTCGCGCAGGAGCTCCCGGAGCCGCCCCTGCTCCTCCTGCCGGAGAGTCTGACCTACCTGCAGCCCCTGCTCGCCGAGGAGCTCCCGGCGTGGCCGTGCGCGATCCTCGCCGAGGGGGTCCCCCTCGACCTCCACGGGGTGGAGGTGAGCGCACTCTTCAACCTCGAGACGCGCGGCACGAACGAGGACGATGTGATGGTCCTCGTCGTGAGGAACGAGCGGGAGATCCTGATCTCGGAGGCGGACGCCTGCCTCCCCTTCCACGACGACGAGGCCTGCGCCGCGATCGAGGAGCTCCTCGTCGGCGTGGGAGACGAGGACGAGCCCCCCGTGCGGGTCTTCCTCACGACCAAGAACGAGCTCGGGGGCACGATGGCCTCCCTCCGCGCCGACGGTCCCGAGGCCCGCCGCGAGGCGAAGCGGGAGGCATGGGAGAGGACGGCGGAGGACGCCGAGTCGATCCTCCGACCGGAGGGACCGTGGCAGCTCCCGGGCGGGGTGGTGCGCCTCCTCATCGGCCAGGGAATCGCGGCGCCGATGGACCTTCTCCCCGAGTGGAACCGGGTGCTCTTCCCCGTCACTCTGGAGGAGCGGGCGTCGATCGAGCGGGAGATCGCGGCGGCGAACGGCCTCGACCTCTCCATCGCCGCGCTGGCGGGGGGACACGAACTCACGGTCGAGTCGGGCGCCGTCGGCGAGCCGGGGCCGATCCCCGGGGTCGAGGTCCTCGACGACGAGCAGGTCCGGAGCTTCGACCCGGAGGTCCCCTGCTGGGAGAGCTCCTTCCCGGTCGCCCCCCTCATCGACACGCCCCGCGACATCGGCGCGCAGCAGCGGCGATTCCGCGCGCTCCTCAACGAGCGGTTTCTGCCCTGGTGGATCGGCGCCCGGAATCCGCCGGTCGAGCATCTCCTCGCCCACCACGGCGGGGAGTATCGGATCCGCATCCGGTACGGGAGCGCGGAGGAGTTCACGGTGGAGGACTTCGTGGCGAGCTTCGCCCGCCTGCGCTTCACTCCCACGACCCCCGCGGAGGACCCGTCCGAGGTGCAGGAGGAGTACTGGGGGAACGACCTCGAGGACTACCTCGACGGGCGGGCCGATGACTTCTCGACCTTCTGCCGGCGCCCCCCGGGGGGCTCGGCCTCGACGCTCTGGGACTGCCTCGGCTTCCCCTACCTCAACGACGACCTCGTCGAGAGGAAGCTCCGGTTCCACTTCGAGCGGGCGCGCGCCGGTCACACCGGCGCAGACTGGGTCCTGCCGATCTGGCGCGGGGAGCTCCCGCCGGGACTCTGACTGGGAGCCCGCTCCGGGAGGTGCTCGGCCCGGCCGGGCGCTCCTCAGCGGGCGAGGAGCCCCCGGGCGACGATCATCCGCTGGATCTGGTTCGTCCCCTCGTAGATCTGCATCACCTTCGCATCGCGCATCAGCTTCTCGACGGGATACTCCCGGGAGTAGCCGTAGCCGCCGAAGATCTGGACGGCATCGGTGGTGATCCGCATCGCGGCGTCCCCGCTGAAGTACTTCGCCATCGAGCAGACCGTCGTGTTCCTCTCCCCCTGGTCCGCGAGCCACGCCGCCTTCCAGGTGAGGAGGCGGCCCGCCTCGATCTCGGTCGCCATGTCGGCGAGCATGAACTGCACCGCCTGGTGCCGGGCGATCGGCACGCCGAAGGTCTTCCGCTCCTGGGAGTAGCGCAGCGCGAGATCGTACGCGCGGCGCGCGATGCCGACCGCCGCCGCCCCGATCGGCGGGCGGGTCCGGTCGAAGGTCTTCATGGCGATCCGGAAGCCCTGACCCTCCGCCCCGATGAGGTTCTTCGCGGGGACCTCGACATCGTTGAAGGTGATGAAGACGGTGTGGGACGCTCTCTGTCCCATCATGTCCTCCTTCTTCCCCACCTCGATGCCGGGCGTGTCGGCGGGCACCACGAACGCGCTGACGCCGTCGTGCCCCTTCTCCCGGTCGGTGTAGGCGAAGAGCGTGTACCAGCTCGCGTACTTCCCGCCGGAGACCCACGCCTTGGTGCCGTTGATGACGTAGGAGTCCCCCTTGCGGACGGCGGTGGTCTGGAGGTTCGCCACATCCGACCCGGCATCCGGCTCGGAGAGGCAGTAGCTCGCGGTGCGGTACTCCGAGGTGAGCTGCCCGAGATACTCCCGCTTCAGCTCCTCGCTCCCGCCGATGACCACCGGAGTGGCGGCGAGGTTGTTCACCGTCATGGAGATCGCCATCCCCGCGCAGCCGTAGCAGAGCTCCTCGGTGATGATCGACTCGTCGAGGTGGCCGAGCCCGCCGCCGCCGTACTCCTCGGGGATGGTGATGTTGACCAGCCCGACCTCGAAGGCCTTGCGCGCGACCTCGACCGGGAACTCTCCGGTGCGGTCGTGATGCTCGGCCTGGGGGATCACCTCGTTGCGCACGAAGTCCGCGGTCAGCTCCCGCAGCGCATCCTGCTCCTCGGTCAGTCGGAAAGAGACCATCGTCGGACTCCTCTGTGGGGGATCTCGGGCTGGGGCCGCTGTCCCCTCGCCGGTGATGCCAGGCCGGATCATCTGAGCCGGACCAACGGAACCGGACCATCGGGGCCGGTGTACCTGAGCCGGTGTCTCCGGACCGATGTCGCGAGGACCCCGAGTCCGGAGCTCGGTCCCCGGATCGGCGCCCGGGCGGGGGCGGTCGAGGGGATCCGACAGCAGCGTTCTACCGCAACCATCGCCGGGGGGAAAGCGGAGCGGACCGAGTCCGCCTCCGGGAGGTGTCGACCCGGAGTCGCTGTCCCCCTCCCCCGCGCTCGGCTACGATCGCCACGGTGGTGATGGGAGGGTCCCCGAGACCCGCAGAAGCGCGTGCCGGCAGGCGGAGGGCGGACGAGATGTCGAAGCGGGTCCTGGTCGCCATGAGCGGCGGCGTCGACTCGAGCGCGGCGGCGTACCTCCTCCAGAAGCAGGGCTACGACGTGATCGGCGCGTTCCTCCGCCTCGGCGAGGGTGGCCACGCGGCGGAGAAGTCGAAGGCCTGCTGCACGGTCGAGGACGCGATCGACGCTCGACGCGTGGCGGACCGCCTCGGGATCCCCTTCTACTCCTTCAATTACGCGGGGAACTTCAAGCGGATCATCGACTACTTCGTCGACGAGTATCGCGACGGCCGGACCCCCAACCCCTGCGCCCGCTGCAACCAGTGGATCAAGTTCGACACCTTCCACGAGCTGGCGCGCGATCTCGGCGCCGGGCATGTGGCCACCGGGCACTACGCGCGGATCGTCTCCGGGGAGTCCGGGCCCCGCCTGGCGCGGGGACTCGATGCCTCCAAGGACCAGAGCTACTTCCTCGCCTCGGTCCCCTATCGGGTTCTCGAGGAGTGCCTCTTCCCGGTCGGGGGACTGGAGAAGAGCGAGGTCCGCGCCCTCGCAGCGGAGGCGGGGCTCCCGGTCGCCCAGAAGGGGGAGAGTCAGGAGATCTGCTTCGTCCCCAACGATGACTACCGCCTCGTACTCCGCAAGCATGCCCCCGAGGTCCTGGCGGAGGGAGCGATCGTCGATGAGGAGGGGCGCCGCGTGGGGACCCACGACGGTTACGCCGGCTTCACCGTCGGTCAGCGGCGAGGCCTCGGTGTCGCCGCCGGAGAGCCTCGCTACGTGATCCGCACCGACCGCCGGAGCAACGAGGTCGTCATCGGTCCGCGCTCCTCCCTCGAGCGCGACCGGTTCCGCGTCTCCGAGATGAACTGGCTCCTCCCGGAGCCCCCTCCCCTCCCCCTCGAGTGCACGGTCCAGATCCGGTACCGCGGAGAGCCGTCTCCCTGCGAGGTGACCGCTCGCCCGGACGGCACGCTCGATGTCCGCCTCCGGGACCCCCGGTTCGCCATCGCTGCGGGGCAGGTCGCCGCCTTCTACGACGGCGATGTCATCATCGGCGGAGGTTGGATCGAGCCACCGGCCCCCTGACCATCGCCCCCTCCGTAATTCTCCGGACTCCCCTGAACCTCACGACATCCCCGGCGAGTTCCGCGCGCATCTGCCCCACGGTGAGCGATAGAATCAGCTCTTTCGTGGGGGTTCAGGAAAGATCTCGCTCCCTCGACGACCCATCGACCGAGGATCGGAAGACGGCTCACACCCGTCGGTCCGGTCTTCCGCGACGGGGCGACGGGGGCGCCGGAACCGTGAGGGGTATCAGCCTTGAAGGTCTTCCTTCTCTGGCAGGACAAGCGCGAGGAAGCTCGCGATCCGGTCCGCGTGGGTCGGGCTCTCGCCGAGCGGTTCGCCCCGCTCTTCGAGGTCCAGCCCCCCCTGCGAAGCCGGAGCCACCCCGGGGCCGAGCTGGTCTGGCTCGATGTCCCCCTTGAGGGCTGGAAGCCGGCGACCGAGCAGGAGGATGCCGACCGCTGGGCGCTCGCGATCGATCCGCCCATCAACGCCCGGGCCGCGCTCCGGCGCGCGGGCGTCCCCAGCACCGAAGAGTCTCGACTGCTCGACCTGGCGCGCTCCATGGAGAAGGATCCACGCCCGGTGCTGCGCGAACTCGCGCCGAACGCCTCGATCATCTGGCACGTGAACGGCTCCGGCGCCACACATCTGCAGACCGACGGTCTCGGACAGGCGCAGCTCTTCGAGTATGAGGACGAGTCGATTCATGTCCTCACCAACCGCATCCACGCCCTCGACGCGATCGGCGTGTCCCTCGAACCGATCCCCGAGGAGTGGGCCGCGCGCTACACCCTCGGATGGTTCCCGCTGCACTCGACCGGCTACCGGAACATCCGCACCCTCCGCGGAGGGACCCGCCTCACCTTCTCCTCCCGGGGAGTGGAGCGTTCGGTCCACGGGGTCCTTCACGAGTGGGTTCATCCGCCCGAGATGTCGCGAGAGGACGCACTGGATCTCGGCGCGACCGCCCTCCACGACATGTGCCGTGAGGCCTCGGATCAGTGGGTCCGACCGACGGTCGGCCTCAGCGGCGGATTCGACAGCCGAGCCATCGTATCGATCCTCCGGCACCTCGATGCGGATGTCTCCCTGCGGGTCCGGGGTCACCCGGAGCGTCTCGATGTCCTGATCGCGAACCACCTCGCGACCTCCGCCGGCCTCGCGCTGCGGATCAAGCCCCACGGGGGGATGCCCCCGATGGACGCCGAGGGAGTCCGCCGGTCGATCCGGCACGCCCTCCTCTGGCAGGGGGGTGGGATCCACCTGAAGAAGCACCTGACCTTCCGGGTCAACGGGGGGTTCAGCTCGGGTTGTGTGAACGTCATGGGTTCGCACGCCGGGATCGGCAAGGCGGACTACGCGGTCGACATCGGGGCGGACCGACTCCCGGAGGCGGAGTGGGAGAACGCGCTGCTCGCCCACTTCGAGAGCGCGCGGCCGATCTCGATGCGGGAGGACCTCCATGAATCGGTGCGGGAGGCCTGCCTGGCGTCGATCCGCGAGGCGGATCGCTACGACCTGCACGGGCTCCACCGCCTCCACTTCCTCTTCCTCCACGAGTACACCCGTCGCTGGGCCGCGGGAGCGATCAACGGCGCGATCGACCTCGTCATCACGCCGTTCCTCAGCCCCGACTTCATCCGGGCCGCCTACGCCTTCCCCCCCGAGGAGCTGCCCACCAAGCCCTTCCACCGCCATGTCATCGCGCGCTACGCCCCGGACTGGGCCGAGGTGCCCTACGACAGCGAGCTCACGAGGGAGGACAAGACTCTCTTCGCGCCGGTGCAGCTGACCCGCTCGAAGCGCAAGTTCGTGCGCGAGGGCACCGAGAGGTGGCGACCGGGTGAAGGGGCCCACCGCGTCTTCCACCGGAAGTTCTACTGGCGGGACGTGGGGAAGCCCGTCATCAACGCGGCGAACACCCCCGATTCGTTCACGACCGAGATCTTCGACCACACCACCATGCGTCGCCTGTACAAGAAGTGCCCCGACGCGATCGCGATCACGCATCTGCTCCCCTCCGTGGGAGACGATGCGAAGAGCACAGCCTCCGATTGAAGGACCCCATGCGCCTCCTCCACTCCCTCCCGCTCCTGCTCGCCACCGCTCTCCTCTCCGGGTGTACCGGAGGGAGCGCCGCGGATGGCGAGGGGAACCAGCGGCAGACGATCCGCCTCGCCGGATCGAGCACCCTCGCCCCCCTCGCCATCGAGATCGGGAAGCGCTTCGAGGAGAGGAACCCCGGCGTCCGCATCGAGGTCCAGACGGGCGGCTCATCCCGGGGAATCGCCGATGCCCGCACCGGGGCGGTGGAGTGCGGCATGTCCTCCCGGGACCTCAAGGACTCGGAGAAGGACGGCGTCCGCGCCTGGACCGTGGCGATGGACGGAGTCTGCTTCCTCGTCCACGCCTCCAATCCCGTCCGGGAGCTGAGCGAGGAGCAGCTCCGGGGCATCTACACCGGTCGGATCACCCGCTGGAGCGAGGTGGGCGGCCGCGATGCCGAGATCATCTGCATCAACCGAGCGGACGGACGGAGCGAGCTGGAGCTGGTGACGAAGCACTTCGGGATCGACCCGCGGGAGATCGATGCGGATCTCATCGCCGGAGAGAACCAGCAGGGGATCAAGATGGTCGCCTCCGATGAGAACGCGATCACCTACATGTCGGTCGGGGCCTCCGAGTACGAGGCCCGCAACGGCACGCCGATCCACCTCCTGCCCCTGCGCGGGGTCGAGGCGAGCGTCGCGACGGTCGCTGGCGGCACCTACCCCCTCTCGCGCCCTCTCCTCTACGTCACCTCGGACGAAGTCGCGGAGCTCATCTCCCGCTTCATCGAGTACTCCCGCTCCGCCGAGGTCGATGACCTCGTGAAGGCGTTCTCCTATGTCCCTCTCCAGCGTTGACGGAAGGGTCCTCTGGCTCCTGCGCCTGATGGGGGCGGCATCCTGTGCCCTCGTGGTCCTCATTCTGTTCTTCCTGATCTCGGACTCGATCCCCGCGCTGCGCGAGCTCGGCCCCCGTCTCGTCCACGATGAGAGCTGGCACCCCCGGGAGCTCGCGGCGAACGGCACCTACGGGATGCTCCCGATCGTCATCGGCTCCCTCACCGTGACCCTCGGGGCGATCGCCCTCGCCGCGCCCCTCGGGCTCGGCTCCGCGATCTTCTGCCAGTTCTACGCCCCCCGCCCGGTCGCGACCGTCTACCGCCGCCTCGTGGAGCTCCTCGCCGGGATTCCATCCGTGGTCTACGGCTTCTGGGGGCTGGCGATCCTCGCCCCCCTCATCGCCGAGGTCCTGCGCCCTCCGGGACACAGCATGTTCGCCGGCATCCTCGTCGTCGCGGTGATGATCCTCCCGACGATCGCCTTGATCAGCGAGAGCGCCCTCGCGGCCGTCCCGCGCGCCACCGTGATGGGCGCGGCCGCCCTCGGGATGGGTCGCTGGTCGATCCTCCGGAGCATCGTCCTCCCCTCCGCGCGGGGCGGGATCCTCACCGCCACGATCCTCGGCGTGGCCCGGGCGGTCGGCGAGACGATGGCCGTGGTGATGGTCTGTGGGAACATCGTGAAGGTGCCCGGCAGCGTCTTCGACTCGGTCCGGACCCTCACCGCCAACATCGCCCTGGAGATGGGCTACTCCCTCGGCACCCATCGGTCGGCCCTCTTCGTCTCGGGGCTGCTGCTCCTCCTGACCGCGATCGGGCTCACGCTCCTCGTCGCGTGGGTGGAGCGCCGGGACCCCTTGAACGGGGGAGGAGGGACACGCGGATGAGCGGCCTCTCCCTCCCCACCAGCTCCGGGACCGAGGAGCGCCTCGTCACCACCTCGATCTGGACGATCGCCCTGCTCGTGTGCGGGGTGTTCCTCTGGATCGTCTCCGATGTCGTCCTGAACGGGCTGGCCGGGCTCTCCATCTCCTACCTCGTCGAGGCCCCCGCGCAGGGGGGCCGGGCGGGCGGGATCCTCCCGATCCTCGTCTCCACCCTCTCGATCCTCGCCGTGGCTCTGATCGCGGCGATCCCCCTCGGGCTCGGGACCGCCATCCTCCTCGCCGAATTCACCCGCCGCGGAGGCACCTTCCCGACCGTCGTCGCCCGCAGCCTGGATGTCCTCGCCGCCGTGCCCTCGATCGTCTTCGGGCTCTTCGGCAACGCCTTCTTCTGCGTCTGGCTCGGACTGGGGTACTCGATCCTCGCCGGCGGGCTGACCCTGGCCTGCATGGTCCTCCCGATCCTGATCCGCTCCCTCGAGGCCGCCTTCCGGGCGATCCCCGACGAGTACCGCCTCGCCGCCGCCGCCCTCGGCATGAGCCGCACCCGCACGACCCTGTCGGTCCTGCTCCCGCAGGCCGCCCCCGGTCTCGTCGTCGGGCTCGTGCTCGGGGTGGGGAGGGTCCTCGCCGAGACCGCGGCGCTCCTCTTCACGAGCGGCTACGTCGACCGCATGCCCGAGTCCTGGCTCGACTCGGGCCGCTCCCTTTCGATCCACATCTTCGATCTGGCGATGAACGTCCCCGGCGGCGAGCCGAACGCCTACACTTCCGCCCTCGTCCTCATCGTCATGCTCCTCCTGATCAACGGAGCCGCGGCGTGGGGAGCGGACCGCTGGGTCCGTCGAGCCACCGGGACGAGCTGAGGGACATCAATGAAGAAGGAGAGACCCGTGACGAGCGAGGAGAAGAAGGAGCCGGAGGCGGCGTGCTGCTCCCCGGAGCCCTCCTGCGCCCCCTCACCGGAGCCGGTCGCCGAAGACTGCTGCCTGCCCGACCCGGGGCTCGCACCCGGCTGCTGCCGGATGACGGCGGAGGGAGTCAGCGTCCACTACGGTCGCAAGAAGGTGATCGAGGATGTCTCCCTCGCCATGGCCCCTGGCCGGATCACCGCGATCATCGGTCCTTCCGGCTGCGGCAAGAGCACCTTCCTCTCCACCCTCAACCGGATGAGCGACCTCGTTCCCGGCTGCGCCGTCACAGGGGATGTGCGCCTCGAGGGGGAGAGCATCTTCGCCCCGGGAACGGACCTCATCGCCCTCCGCCGACGGATCGGCATGATCTTCCAGAAGCCGAACCCCTTCCCCCTCTCGATCCGCAGGAACATCCATCTGCCCCTCCGGGAGGCGGGGACGAGGGACCGGGAGACCCTGGATGGGATCACCGAGCGGGTGCTGCGATCGGTCGGGCTCTGGGACGAGGTCTCCGACCGCCTCGACTCGTCGGCCCACGCACTCTCCGGGGGACAGCAGCAGCGTCTCTGCATCGCCCGGGCGGTGGCGCTCGATCCGGATGTCCTCCTCTTCGATGAGCCTTGCAGCGCCCTGGACCCGATCTCCTCCGCCGTCGTCGAGGAGCTCATCGCATCCCTGCGGCGGCAGTACACCGTGGTCATCGTCACCCACAACATGGCGCAGGCGCGCCGCATCGCCGAGTCGGTCGCGGTCTTCTGGGTGCAGGGCGGGACCGGGCGGCTCATCGAGCAAGGGGACCTCGAGGAGGTCTTCGAGGGGACGACGAATCCCATCGTGCAGGACTACATCCGGGGAGGACGCGGGTAAGACCCGAAGCTCCCGTCCCTTGTGATACCCTCGCGCCCCGGGGCGTCCCGCGACGCGCGCGCCCCTTCCACCGAAAGGACACCGAACCCATGGCGAACTGGACCCTCCCCCGGGTGAACCCCGAGCCCTTCGTCGCCCGCATTCCGGGCTCGAAGTCCTACACGAACCGCGCCCTCGTGATCGCGGCGATGCGACCGGGCACCACGGAGATCACCGGGGCCCTGAAGTCGGACGACACCGTGCGCCTCGCCCGGGCCCTCGGCTCGTTCGGGGGCATCACGATCACCGACACCGATGCGGGCTTCCGGGTCGAGCGGGTGGATGGCCCCATCACCGCCCCGGACGAGCCCTGCGACATGGGAGGCGCCGGAACCCCCGCGCGCTTCCTCCTCGCCTTCGCGGCATCCGCGGAGGGGACGACGACCGTCACCGGAAATCCCCGCCTCTGCGAGCGGCCGATGAACGACATCCTCGACACGCTGCGGGAGATCGGAATCTCCGCGGAGTGTCGGGCGACCGAGGGCTGCCTGCCGGTCGAGGTCACGGGAGGGGCGCCGACGACACGGGAGTGGCGGATCCGAGGAGATGTCTCCTCCCAGTTCACGAGCTCTCTCCTCCTCTTCGCCTCGCAGCAGGCCGGGGAGCCGATCACCATCGAGGCCGAGGGGAACATTGTCAGCATCCCCTACATCGAGATGACCCTCTCGATGATGCGGAGCTGCGGCCTGAAGGTCGACACCGACGGCGAGCGCCGGCATGTCGTCCACCCGTGCGTCCCGACCGCGGAGGCGATTCCGGTCGAGGTCGACGCCAGCGGCATGAGCTACTTCCTCGCCGCGGCCGCCCTCACCGGGGGAACGGTCCGCATCGACGGGATCGGCGAGGGCTCCGCCCAGGGTGACGTGGGCCTCGCGCGGGCGTTCGAGGCGATGGGCTGCTCCCTGCGACTGACCGAGGACTCGATCGAGATCACCGGGGGCCCCCTGCGCTCGATCGAGATCGACATGGAGGTAATGCCGGATGTCGTCCTGACCCTCGCCCCCGTGGCCGCGGTCGCGGAGGGCACCACCCGCATCACGAACATCGCGAACCTGCGGGTGAAGGAGTGCGACCGGATCCACGCCGCGGCCGCGGAGCTGACGAAGCTCGGGGCTCGCGTGGAGGAGGGCGAGGACTTCCTCGTCATTCACGGTCCGACGGAGCTCCGCCCCGCCTCGATTCACACCTATGACGACCACCGGGTCGCGATGTGCTTCGCGATCCTCGGCCTCGTCTTCGACCCGATCGAGATCGAGGACCCCGGCTGCGTCGTGAAGTCCTTCCCGGACTTCTGGAGCGAGTTCGAGCGGTTCCGCGCCCACCACGGCGCCTGATCGAAGGAGCAGGGAGCTGATGCGCCGTACCGCCCTCATCATTCTCGATGGCGCGGGCTACTCGACCGACCCGGCCGGAAACGGCGTCCGACCGGACACCCTGCCCCGGGTCTTCGCCGCGATGGAGCAGCACGGCTTCACCACCCTGAAGGCCCACGAGGACGCCGTCGGCCTCGAGCCCGGGCAGGTCGGAAACTCGGAGGTAGGGCACCTCACCATCGGCGCGGGGCGTGCAGTCCTCTCGATGACCCGTCGGCTCGCCGCCGGCTTCGAGAGCGGCAGCTGGGCGGAGCACCCCGCCTGGTCGTCCGTGGAGGAGGCGGGGGTGCTCCACCTCGTGGGGCTCCTCTCCGACGCCGGGGTCCACGGTCTCGTCCGGACCATCGTCCACGCTGCGACCATCGCTTCGGGGAAGGGCGTCGATGAGATCGTCGTTCACCCCGTGCTGGACGGCGTCGACTCCCGCGCCGGGACCGCGCCGGCCCTCCTCGACCAGCTGGAGGCGGCGATCTCTCCCCTGCCGAGCGTGAGCCTCGGGGTCGTCCACGGCCGCAAGACCTTCTGCGACCGCTCGGGGGACCTCACCCTGACCCGGGCGACGGTGGACGCGCTCAGGGGGAGCGCCCCCCTCCCCCCCTTCCGCCGGGAGGAGCTCGAGGAGCACCTGCAGAGGGAGAGCGAGATGAGCTTCCCCCCGCGCGCGTGGGGGGAGCGGCGGCTGCGGGATGGGGAGCCGGTCCTCATCACGAACAACCGCGCCGATCGCGTCCGTCAGGTGATCGATGTCCTCGGGGAGACCCAGCGCGTCTTCACGATCGTCGACCCGGGGCAGGGGGTCCGTCCCCCCGAGGCGATCTTCTTCCCCATCGAGACGGTGACCGACGGCGTCGCGGGTGAGCTGGTGGCCGCGGGGATCACCTCGGCCCGGGTCGCCGAGAAGTGCAAGTTCCCGCATGTGACCTTCTTCTACAACGGCTTCGACGCCGGCGCGGAGGGGGTCGGGCATCAGATCCCGTCGGTCGCGGAGCACGAGATCGCCGAGAGACCGGAGATGGGGCTGGCGGCGGTGACCGAGCGGGTCCTCGAGCGCCTGGCCGATCCGACGGAGCGCTACCTCGTGGTGAACATCTGCAACCTGGACCAGGTCGGGCACCTCGGACGCCTCGACCTGATCGAGCGCGCCGCCGCCGCGGTGGACGACGCGTATGGCCGGATCGAGGCCGCCGCGCGTGAGCATGGATGGACGCTGATCGTGACCTCGGACCACGGCTGCGGCGACCGCGTCATCGGCGAGGACGGCGCGCCCTTCGGCTCGCACACGACGCGGCCGGTCCCGCTCTTCGCCGTGCCGGCGCCGGGGCTTCGTCAGGTATGGGTCGGGAGTGAGGGGACTCTTCAGAATGTGGCGGCGAGCTGCCTCGACGCGCTCGGCCTCACCGTGCCGTCGCGCATGCAGCCCGCGCTCGTCCGCTTCGAGCCGCTCGAGGAGGAGTAGCGGGGAGGCGAGGGCCCTCGGTCAGCCCTCGCAGCAGCCCTTGGCGGCGGCCTCCGCCGCGGTCTCTGCCTTGGCCGTCGTCTCGGGTGCGTCATCCACGAGAATGTAGAACTCCCACTCGAGTCCGTCCGGGTCCTTCACCCAGAACTTCGCCTGCCGAGCGTGGCAGCAGATGATGTCCCGCTGCTCCCGGATCCAGCAGCCGAACTCCTTCAGGCGGCTCAGGTGGCGCTCGAGCTCGGCCTCGTCGGTGATGCGGATCCCGACATGATCGAGGCGCCTCCCCTCCCGGACCTTGTCGCGGGCGTTCAGGGTCAGCACGACGGGGGGACGGTCGAGGTCGAAGCGGGCGTACCCCTCCCGGACCTTGTCCGGCCCGGTCTCGAAGAGGGCCTCGTAGAAGGCGATCGACCGCTCGATGTCCCGCACGTTCAAGGCCATGTGAAGGCGACTGTCGATCGATCCGGCCATGCTGACCTCCTCGCTGGGATTCGGGCCGGTTGACCTGTACGGCCACCGCCCTCGCGCTAGAGTCTACCATCGAGGCCGCGGGGCGAGCGCAGCAACCCCCCGGCACGCGGGAGACTCTCCTGCCTTACCGAACCGGAGTCACTCATGGAACCGAAGCTCTTCACTCCCGGGCCCCTCACCACCTCCCGCAGCGTCAAGGAGGCGATGCTCGTCGACCTCGGCTCCCGAGAGCCCGAGTTCACCGATGTCGTCGCCGTCGTTCGGGATGAGCTCCTCGCCCTCGCGGGGAGCTCGACGCGGGATGGGCACGAGGCGGTCATCGTCCAGGGGAGCGGGACCTTCGCCATCGAGGCGCTCCTCTCCAGCGCGATCCCCTCCTCCGGCCGCCTCCTCGTCATCGAGAACGGCGTCTACGGCGCCCGCATGCTCCGCATCGCCGAGATCCACGGCATCCCGACCGCGAGCCTGCGCTGCCCCTCGACGCGCACCCCCGACCTCGCAGCGCTGGAGCGGCTCCTCGCCGAGGATGACTCGATCACCCACGTGGCGGTCGTCCACTGCGAGACGACCAGCGGCATCCTGAATCCGGTCGATGAGATCGGTGAGATCGTCGCCGCCGCCGGGCGACGATACCTGATCGACGCCATGAGCAGCTTCGGCGCCGTGCCCCTGACCTTCCCTTCGAGCGGGGCGGCGGCCATCGTCAGCTCATCGAACAAGTGCATTCAGGGCGTTCCAGGGTTCGCGTTCGTGCTTCTCACGAGGGAGCTCCTCGACGAGTGCGAGGGGCGGGCGAGGACGCTCACCCTCGACCTTCACGCCCAGTGGAAGGGGCTGGCCGCGAACGGGCAGTTCCGGTTCACCCCCCCGACCCATGTCCTCCTCGCCTTCGCGCGCGCCCTCGAGGAGCTCGCCGCGGAGGGGGGGGTCTCCGCCCGGAACGCGCGCTACTCGGCGCTGCAGGCCCGGATCGCGACGGGGATGAAGGAGCTGGGATTCGAGGCGATCGTGCCGACGGAGCACCAGAGCCCCATCCTCACCACCTTCCGAGAGCCGGAGTCCGAGCGGTACTCCTTCGAGCTCTTTCACGCGGCCCTGAAGACTCGGGGGTGCGCGATCTATCCGGGGAAGCTCGAGGACACGCGGGCGTTCCGGATCGGGTCGGTGGGAGACCTCACGCAGGAGGACGCGGAGACCCTGCTGCGGGCGGTCGCGCAGGTCTGCGCCGAGCTGGGGATCGACCGGCCGCAGCGCTGAGTCAGCGCCCCCGGAGCCACCCGCGGAGCCGCTCGGCCACCTCGGGAGGGGTGATCGTCGGGCGCGGGAGCTTGCGGTCCGGACGGGGCACGGTGCGGACATGGAGGAAGCGCGGCCCCGCGCCCCCTTCCTGCAGCGCCACCCGCAGCGCATCTAGGGAGTTGATCCGTCGCGCGGAGCGGTAGCCGCAGGCGAGGGCGATCGTCGCGAAGTCCACGCTGGGACTGACGGTGGCCTGCGCGCCGGTCGAGTCGTGGACCTCGTTGTCGAGCAGGATGTGGGTGAGCGAGCCCGGCGCCTCGAAGCCGATGGTCGCGAGGGCGCCGAGTCGCATCAGCAGCGACCCATCCCCGTCGAGCACCACGGTCGGGACCTCCCCCGCGGCGCGGGTGATCCCGAGCCCGAGGCTCGCGATGCAGCCCATCGACCCGACCATGTAGAAGTGGTTCGCCCGGTCCCCCCGCGCGTAGAGGGCGCGCCCGGTGAAGCCGGTCGTCGCGAGGAGCGCGGACTCCTCCGTCTCCTCGTGGATGACCTGCAGCGCCGCGTCCGGGTCGAGGGGGGCGCCGAGGTCGCCCGCGATCTCCAGGGCGGCCGGAAGATCACGACGACGGTGGGCGCTCGGGACCGCGTCGCCGCTGAGGATGCCCTTCGGGATCACGAGCGCCGCGGGGCTTCCCCGATCGAGCGCCGCCCCCGCCCGATCGAGAGCCGCCTCCACCTCCGAAGAGGTCGCGGGGAGAACCTCGGCCGGGATGCCCATCCGCTCGAAGAGATCGAGGGTGATCCGCCCCATCCGATCGTGCTGGGGCTCATCCGGAGCCCCCCCCGGCTGCCCCCGCCAGGTGCACAGGACGAGCATCGGGATCCGGAAGGTCTCGGTGAGGGAGGTGAACGGATTCACCGCATTCCCGAGGCCGGAGTTCTGGAAGAGCACCACGCCGCGCCGGCCGGCGAGCTCGGCGCCGGCGACGACGGCGACCGCATCCCCCTCGTTCGTCGCGCCAACGTAGTCGATCGACGCGGAGGTGATGACCGTGTTGATCAGAGGAGTCAGGTAGGAGCAGGGGACCCCGCTGAAGACGCCGAAACCACGCCGGGCGAGCTGCTCGACGAACTCCTCGGATGGAATCACGGTGCCCCTCCTCGAATGCTGCGCCCCCGCGTCGTCGCGATCATCGGAGGCGGAGACGACGCCGACAAGCGGAACCGCCCCTCACCCATCCTGAAGGACCCTCTCCGCCTCCGCGATCCGGGCCCGCACTTCGCCGGGCCAGTCGGGAGAGAGGGACCGGAAGGGGAAGACGGCCCGGCGGAGGAGTTGGAGCGCGGTCGCGGTCCGCAGCTGCTCCGGGTCCCCCACCGCGCCGACCTCCTCGTACCCCCGCAGGAGCGCGTCGTCCTCCGCCTCGGTCCCGCCGATCACGAAGCGGCTCGCCCGGAAGGAGCCGAGGTCGACGGCCGCTGGACCGCACCCCGCCTCATCGAGGTCGATGATGACGAGGCGCCCGGTCTCCTCCTCCACGACGAGCTGATCATGATGGAAGTCGCCGTGGAGGCACGCGGCGGGGCCGCCCTCGAGGGCAGGCAGGCGCTCGGACACGCGGCGACAGAGGTCCCGGATCGCCGGTCCCTCCTCGGGGAGGAGATGGGCGAGATCTCCGGCGAAGGAGGTGAGGGAGGCCGCCTCCCGCGCGGAGGAGAAGGCGGACCCGAGTGGCCCCGAGGGGGCGATCGGCAGTCGATGGAGCTCGGCGAGGGCCCGGCCCACCGCCGCCAGCTGCTCCGGGGATCGCTCGAGCGGAGAGCCCATGACCCACTCGTTCGCGACCCACGAGCGGTGCTCGCTGAAGCCCCAGGGCTCGGGGACCCGCCAGTCGCGGTCATCCCCCACCGCCGTGTGGAGCGCGTCCGCGCGCTCGTGGATCCGTGTCGCGGCGGCGGCGTGCGTCGCCTTGATGTGCCAGTACAGGCGGACCTTCTCGTCCCGCTGCAGGTGACGGACCCCGACCCGCGCGCGGAAGACCGCGCGACGACCCGGCTTGTAGGCGAGGAGCTCGGTGCGGATGTGGCGCTTCTGCAGGCGCCACTCCCCCCTGGGATACCGCCGGGGCCGTGTCTTCGAGAGGAGTCGCCGAAAGCGGGTCGGGTCGTAGACCTGACGGAGGGAGGGGAGCTCCGGGTCGTTCGGGAAGGGGGCGGCGACGGTGCAGCTCTCCTCATCGAGGAAGGGCTCCCACCCCTCCTCCCCGATCATCGCTTCCCGACGGGTCAGCTTGGCGTACGCGGTGCGCGCCCGCTCGAGGTCGGGGTAGAGATGAAGGAGGAACCCCTCCGGAGGCCTCTCCCCCTTTCCGGAGACGCTGGCGATGACGGTCAGGCGGCAGGAGGTCGCCGGCTTGAGTCGCAGGTACCCGACCGAGCGACGCAGGTCCTCGACCGGGAAGACGCGGGACGCGTCCACCCAGCGGCTCCAGAGATCCCCCCCGAGGAGGGGCTCGAGGCCCGGGAGACCATGCTCGGGGAGGGGGAAGTCCACATCGCCTCCGGGGGAATCAGGGGGGATCAGAGGGAACCGGTCCGGCTCCACGCGCCGAGGAGCAGCTGCTGACGCTCCGCCATCCGCTCCGCCTCGTCCTCGTCGTGGTCGTCGTAGCCGAGGAGATGCAGGACGCCGTGCACGACATAGAGCAGCGCCTCCTGGAGGGGCTCGTTGCCGTACTCGGGAGCCTGACGGATCGCGGTCTCGGTCGAGACGACGATCTCGCCGAGGAGGGTGCTCCCGGGCTCCGCCTCGTCCGCCGGGAGCGGAAAGGTGATGACATCGGTGGGTCCCTCGACGGCGAGGAAGCGGAGGTGAAGATCGGCGATCTCGGCATCGTCGACGAAGACGACCTCGACGGTGCCGCTGGCCTCCTCCTCCCGGAGGACGAAGCGCACGAGGGAGTCGACCGCGGTCGGGTCGATCCCGAGGAGCTCCTGACGGTCGGAGACCTCGACCACCGGCTCCGAGAGCCCGTCTTCGGCGCTCATTGGGGACGCCGAGCCGGTGGCGCGGCCGGCGCGACCACCTCGGAGGCCGGAGGCCGGGGGTCGCCGGCGGACTCCTCCACCGGGCGGGCCCCTCCCGCGCCCCCGGACCTCTCCGCCGGGTTGGGGGCCGGGGGAGCCTCGGTCTTGGCGTCCCCATCGGGGTACTTGATCCGACCGTGGTGGATGGCGCCGAGGACGCGCACGAAGGCATCCTCGATCCGGGCGAGGTCCCGCATGGTGAGCTCGCAGTCATCGAGCTCGCCCTGGGACATCCGCATGTGGATGATCTTCCGGACATGCTGACGGATCCGGGTCGGGGTCGGGTCGGAGAGCACCCGCGCGCTCGCCTCGACCGAGTCCGCGAGCATCAGGATCCCCGCCTCCCGGAAGGTCGGCTTCGGACCCGGGTAGCGGAAGGCCTCGCGGGTGCGCTCCTTCTGCTCGTCCCGCTCCTCGCTCACCTCCGGCTTGCGCATCATCTTGTTGAAGAAGAACTCCACGACCGAAGTGCCGTGGTGCATCGGGATCATGTCGATGATCGGCCGCGGGAGCTTCTCCTCGCGCGCGATCCCGATCCCGTCCTTCACATGGGAGATGACCACCAGGCGGGACATCTCGGGGGAGAGTCGGTCGTGGATGTTGTCTCCCGGCTCCATGTTCTCCACGAAGTAGTTCGGCTTCTTCATCTTCCCGATGTCGTGGTAGAGCGCCCCGACCCGGACGAGGAGGCTGTTCGCCCCGATCGAGCTCGCCGCGACCTCCGCCAGCTGGCCCACCATCAGGGAGTGCTGGAAGGATCCCGGCGCGAGCAGCGCGAAGTTCCGGAGGAGGTCGCGGTTCGTGTCCGCGAGCTCGATCAGGCGCATGTCGGTCGTGACGTCGAAGAGCCCCTCGATCCACGGGAGGGCGCTGGTGATCAGGATCCCCGAGACGATCCCGTTCAGCGCGGCGAAGACCGGGGCGGAGAGGAGGAAGCCCTGGAGGAGCTCCACATTCATCAGCAGCGCCGGGTGGAGCGCGAGCACGGTCACGACCTGCGCCCCTCCGCTCTTGAGCCCGATCGTCACGAGGCGGGTGCGGGTGCGGATCTTCTTCACGCCGAGGATCGCGACGATGCAGCCGATGAACTGGGTCACCACGACCTTCGTGACATCCGCCTGGAGGAGCTGCGGGAGCAGGGAGCTGCTCCCCCCGAGGAGCGCCCGCTCCGCCCACGCCTGGTCGGTCGCGAGCATCAGCCCGAACATCACCAGGATCCCCGCCATCGCGTGCACCGCGAAGCGGGCGGAGTGGATCAGCGCGATCGTCATGGCCACCAGCGGGAAGGGCACCAGATAGGGAGAGGGGATCCAGTCGTGGTAGACGAGCACGCGGGCGACGGCGAGGGTGCCCGCGAGGATGAGGGCGAACTGGCGGAGCTGGGTCCGCCCCTCGAGGACCTCAGGGTGGAAGCTCCGGATGACGGAGACCATCACCCCATGAATGAGGAGGACCATGCCGAAGAGGACGAGCCCCTCCTCGATCATCTGCTCCGGGGAGAGGGGGACCGGTCCGACGAAGCGATCGAGGATGATCAGGCCGGACACGAAGAGGATGTGGAGCAGCACGTAGCCGAGCCGCAGGACACGACGGGAGGAGGCCCGCTCCTGCTCGAGGGCACCGGTCTTCGTCTGCTGTCGACCGAAGGAGAGCTGCTGCCAGCTCTTTCGCTTCTTGCCGTCGCCGATGAGGCCCATCGTACCCTTCCACTCCGGGACCGCGGGGGTGGTCCGCCGGCTCCCCGCGCGGGGGATCGACGGCCGGGCTGACCCGCCCGAGGGGCGGGTTCACTCCCTCCGCGGGGAGGAGCGCCCCGATTGTCCCGGAGGTCTCCCCGGATGCCAAGCCGTCCGGCTCAGCCCCGACCAGGAGACCTCTGTGAGGATGATCGGGATCCGCGCCCCCGAGATTGAGACTCCCCGTCCCGACCGCCGCTCTCGTGACGGTCGTAGGCCTCGACGATCCGGGCCACGATGGGGTGCCGGACAATGTCCCGGCGCTCGAGCTCCGCCCACTCCAAGCCCTTGATATTCTTCAAGATACGACGGGCATGGACCAGACCGGAGGCGACCCCGCGGGGGAGGTCGATCTGGGTGATGTCTCCGGTGACGACGATTCGGGAATCCTGACCCATCCGGGTGAGAAACATCTTCATCTGGGCGGTCGTGGTGTTCTGAGCCTCGTCGAGGATGATCCACGCCTTGCTGAGGGTTCTTCCCCGCATATACGCCAGCGGGACCACCTCGATGATCTCCCGCTCGGTGTATCGGCGCACCTGATCGTAGTCGAGGATCTCCCCCAGAGCGTCGTAGAGGGGCCTCAGGTAGGGGTTCACCTTCGCCTGGAAGTCCCCGGGCAGGAACCCGAGCTTCTCCCCCGCCTCGACCGCAGGGCGGCAGAGGATCAGCTTCCGAACATCGCCCCGCTTCAACGCCTCGACCGCCATGCGGACCGCGAGGTAGGTCTTCCCCGTCCCCGCCGGTCCGATGGCGAGGACGATGGAGCTGCGGGCGAGGGCCTCGAGGTAGGGGAGCTGTCCGGGCGTTCGGGCCAGGGCCTTCAGATTGAGGCCGTCATCCTCCCCGGCCGGCACGCGCCGCCCCCTCGGGGGCTCGGCGGGGGTCTCCTCCCCCTCGAAGGGGAGGTCATCCTCCTGAGGGGTCGGGCGGGCGGACTCGGCGTCCGCGAGGATCAGATCCGGGGTCGGTCCGCCATCGCGGATCGCGCCCACCATCGACTCCACCACCCGCCGGGCGGCGATCACCGCCGACTCGTCCCCGCTCAGCTCGAGGGAGAGGCCCCTCGACACCGCCTGCACACCGTAGAGCTCACGGAGGGTGCGGAGATGCCGATCCTGCACCCCGAGGACCTGCATCGCCTCGTCGTCGTCGCGGAATCGAATGCTGTGCTCCATCGATCTCCTCTCCCCGGGTCGGGCGCCGCCGACCCTCGGACGCGCGGGCATGATCCCCCCCCACGGCCGCGGATGCCACAGGACTCCGACGCGGTGGAGCGGCCGAAGGCTCGATCAGAGCCCGAGGCGAATGGCGACGAGGAGGAGCAGCGGGCCGGCGAGCAGGAGCGAGTCGAGGAGGTCGAGGATCCCGCCGAAGGCCGGAATCAGCGCTCCGGAGTCCTTCACCCCGGCCCTCCTCTTGAGGGCGGACTCGAGGAGATCCCCGAGCTGCCCGAGCACCCCGATCGCCGCGGAGAGGCCGATCGTCTGGCCGAGACCCAGGATCGATGTGAGTCCAACCGCGTGGAGGACGAGCCCGATCCCGACCCCGAGGACGAGCCCGCCGGCGGAGCCCTCGACCGTCTTCTTCGGGGAGATCCGGGTCAGGGGTGTCCTCCCCCATCGACGCCCGACGAGATAGGCGCCGGAGTCGTTCCCCTTGACCACGAGGAGGAGAAAGAGCAGGCCGCTCACCCCCCAGTCGGTGTCCCCCGCGAGATCGACGAGGGCCACGAGCGGCAACCCGATGTAGGCGACCCCGAGGAGCGCGCTCAGGGCGCCCCGACCGAACGAGGCCTCCGCGCCGTCGCGGGGCGCCGGCACGAGCAGCACCAGAAGGGGGAGCAGCAGCGCCGCCTCCGCGAAGGAGAGATCGGGAGCCAGCAGAGGGAGCTCCACGATCCGCCCGACGGTCAGGAGCAGCAGGAGGAGAACGGACAGCAGGGTGACTCCGCGGCCGAGGCGAAACATGCGAGCGAACTCGATGATCGCGCCGACTCCGAAGACGACCGCGAGGATCCCGACGCCGAGGCCTCCCTCCCGCCCCCGATCGAGCAGGAGCAGCCCCACGACCACCGCGAGGATCGGGATGCCGAAGGTCAGGCGCGTGACGAGGACGCTTCGTCTCGAGGTGCGGGCCTCGCTCATCGGCCCTCCGCATCCACCACCGGGGGCCGCGGGACCGGATCGCTGGAGCGCACCGCGCCGTACTTCCGCAGCCGCGCCGCGTAGGAGGCGATCGCCTCCTCGAGGCGCTCCGGCGTGAAGTCGGGCCAGAGACAGGGCGCGAAGTGCAGCTCGGAGTAGCTCGCCTGCCAGAGCAGGAAGTTGGAGAGCCGCTCCTCCCCCGCCGTCCGGATGAGCAGGTCCGGATCCGCCATCGTCGGGTCATGGAGATGCGCGGCGAGGCGCTCCTCGTCGATCTCCTCCGGCGCGAGCTCGCCGCTCCGCACCGCCCGGGCGAGGGCGCGCGCGGCCTCCACCAGCTCGCTCCGGCTCCCGTAGTTGATCGCGAGCCGCAGGACGAGGCCGTCGTGCGCCGCGCTCTCCCGCTCGACCCGCTCCATCGACTCCCTCACCTCCGGGGGGAGCTCCTCCCGATGGCCGATGAAGCGCACCCGGACCCCGAGCTCGAGGAGCTCCTCGCGGTTCCGGTCGAGGTAGAGCTGGAGCAGGCGCATGAGGTCCGCGACCTCGGCCGGAGGCCGCCGGCGGAAGTTCTCGGTCGAGAGGGCGTAGCAGGTGAGCTCCCGGACCCCGCGCGCGACGCAGTGACGAGTGAGGCGGCGCAGCGTCTCCGCCCCCTCCTCGTGACCGCGGGCTCTGGGCAGGCCGCGAGACTCCGCCCAGCGGCCGTTCCCATCCATGATCACCGCGATCGACTCGGGCGTCAGGGGACGCGCGTGCTGCTCTCCGGAGGAGCCCTCGTCGGCGGGAGGCTCGATCAACGCACCGCCCCGACGTAGCTCTCGAACGGCTCGAGCAGGACGGTCTGGTCGCGGCGCTTCCCGGTCGAGAGGATCGAGACGGGGATTCCGGTGGCGGCCTCGAGGCGCTCCGCGAAGGGACGAACGGTCGTCTCGGAGATGGTGCCCCAGCCGGGCCACTCCTCCGTGATCGGCTCGACTCGGGAGAGATCCTCCGCGTGGGTCGGGAAGGTCTCGAAGACCTCGCCGCCGAGGCGGTAGGCGACGGTCACCGGGATCGTCGCCCTCCCGTCGAGGACATCCGCCTTCGTCAGCGCGAAGGAGTCGAGGTCGTTCAGCAGGATCGCGTGGCGGAGGGCCGGGATGTCGAGCCAGCCGACCCGCCGGGGGCGACCGGTGGTCGCGCCGTACTCGTTGCCGGCGGCCCGCAGCGCTTCCGCCTCCGCTCCGTCGATCTCGCTCGGGAAGGGGCCCTCCCCGACGCGGGTGCAGTAGACCTTCGTCACGCCGACCACATGGTCGATCTTCCGAGGTGAGAAGCCGCTCCCCGGGCCGACCCCGAGGAAGCTCGGACTCGAGGAGGTGACGTAGGGGTAGGTCCCGAAGTCGAGATCGAGGAGGCAGCCCTGCGCGCCCTCGAAGAGGAACCGGCTCCCCTCCGCGTGCAGGCGGGCGAGGAAGCTCTGGGTATCCTGCACCCGGGAGCCGAGGCGGTCCCGCACCTCCCGACAGAGGGTGATCGAGTCCTCGATCGCCCCCTCCTCGAGCTCGAGCCCCTCCGCGCCCGCGCGGATGTGCTCGGCGAGCCTCTCCTCGACGAACCCCGGGCGGACCAGGTCGCCGAGGCGGACCCCGCGTCGGGCGGACTTCTCCTGGTACGCGGGCCCGATGCCGCGCAGGGTCGTCCCGATCTTCCGGTCCCCGTCGCTCGTCGCCTCGCGGGCCCGGTCGAGGGCGGTGTGGTGAGGGAGGACGACATGGGCGCGGTCGGAGAGGTGCAGTCGCTCCACCGCGGATGCGGGGACGGTCGCGACCTCCTCGAGGAGGCCGCGCGGCTCGATCACCATCCCGTTCCCGAGGACCGCCGCGACTCCCTCGTGGAGGATCCCCATCGGCAGATGGTGGAGGACCTTCTTGTCCTCCCCGATGTAGACGGTGTGCCCCGCGTTCGCGCCGCCCTGGTAGCGGACCACGACATCGACCGCGGACGACAGCACGTCGACGATCTTGCCCTTGCCTTCGTCGCCCCAGTTGAGGCCGACCACGCAGATGTGTCGCATTCTCGGTGCTCGCTCATTCCGGTCGATCGACCGCTGGTTTCCTCGGTCCGGTGCGACCCTCAGCCGCGTGGGACGATCTCCGTCCTGCCCCCCATGTAGGGGACGAGGACCTCGGGGATCGCCACCGTCCCATCCTCGCGCTGGTTGTTCTCCAGCAGCGGGATCAGGACCCGGGGCGTGGCGATCACGGTGTTGTTCAGGGTGTGGCAGTAGCGGAGTCGGCCCTCATCATCCCGATAGCGCAGGTCGAGTCGACGCGACTGGAACTCGTAGAAACGGCTCGCGGAGTGGGTCTCTCCCCAGCCCCGGGAGGGCATCCAGCACTCGATGTCGTACTTCATCGCCTGCCCCTGGCCGAGGTCGCCGGAGCAGACGTTCACGACCCGATAGGGCAGCCCCATCCCCTGCAGGACCGCCTCCGAGTTCTCGAGGATCTCGAGATGGTGCTCCCGGGAGAGCGCCTCGTCTCCCGCGCAGATGACGACCTGCTCCACCTTGTTGAACTGGTGGATGCGATAGAGGCCCTTCGTGTCGCGGCCGGCCGCTCCCGCCTCCCGGCGATAGCAGCTGGAGTAGCCCGCGTACCGGAGGGGGAGCTGGCTCGCCTCGAGGGTCTCGCCCATGTGGAACGCCGTCACCGGGACCTCGGAGGTGCCGGTGAGCCAGAGCCTGTCCTTCTCGCAGGCGTAGGCCTGCTCCTCGCCGCCGGGGAAGTAGGCGGTGCCGTAGAGCGGCTCGTAGCGCACGAGGGTCGGCGTGATCATCGGGACGAAGCCGCGCTGGACGATGGTGTCCAGAGCGTAACGGAGCACCGCGAGCTCGAGCAGGGCGCCGTCCCCCACCAGCATGTAGGTCTGGCTCCCGGCGAGCTTGGCCGCGCGAGGGAAGTCGATGATTCCCAGGTCCGTGCCGAGCGTCACGTGATCCTTCGGCTCGAAGTCGAAGGTCGGCTTCTCCCCCCAGGTCCGCAGCTCCACGTTCTCGGTGTCGTCGAGCCCCTCCGGGACCTCGGGGTCGGGGGGCTGGGGGACGCGGGCGGCGAGGGCATCGAGCTCCTCCTCCACGGCGCGCCGCGACTCCTGCAGCTCCTTGATCCGGTCGGGGATCTGGCCGAGGGCCGCGATCGCGGCCTGCTTCTCATCCCCGTCGAGCTGGGCGATCTCCTTCCCCGCCGTCTTCTGACGGTTCCGGAGTGACTCCTCCTCGCCGAGGATCTCCTTCCGCTGGTCATCGAGGGAGATCAGGCGGTCGAAGTCGACCTCGAACCGCTTGGCGCGGGCACCATCGCGCACCCGATCGAGGTTGGCGCGGATGAACTTCATGTCGAGCATCGGAGCTTCACCCCTTGCTTCCACCGGCGGCCGGGCGGACCCCGAAGGCCACCCACTCGGGAGGTCCGGAGGCACCGGGCTCCCCGCCGGGGCGGAGGAGCACGTCGCCGAGCGCGGACGAGACGCTGGAGAGTGCGGAGGATACGAAGGGGGGCGGTGGAAGGAAAGCAATTGGACGCGACCGGGCGCGCCGCTGCGGGGCAGGGAAGGGGCGCAGGAGGGGGCGAGGGCGTGAGGGCCGATCCACCGAAGGCCCGGAGCGGCGCTCGGTCCGGGGTGCAGGAACGGGGAGCCTCCGGGCCCGGTCAGCTCCCGGGGACCCCCGCCTCGGTCCGGTCGAGGGGGCGGAGGACCTGTCCGGTCCAGGCCCCGATGAGGATCCTCCGCCGCGCGCGTGAGCCGGGGTCCTCCCGATCGGTCTGGAGCCAGGAGGTCACGAGGCCCTCGATCGCCCCCTCCCGATCCCCGCGGCGGGCGCGCTCGAGGGCGACCCACTCGAGACGGTCCACCTCGGCCCGGCGGAGGCGGTCGAGACACTCGACGGTGCGCTGACGACACTCCGCCTCGAGCTCGAGGATCAGTCGCTCGGAGGAGGCGACCCCCGTGGCGAGAGGCAGGACCCCGGGGGGAAGCCCGGCGACCGGCTCGAGGTCGGCGATCCGGGTCTCCTTCGCGGAGGCCTCCTCGGTCGAGTGCGGCAATCTCCCGGCGGAGCTGCCCTCGGCGAAGAGGGTCCGCTCACCGATGAGCTCCCCGTCGCGCAGGAGGAGGACCGATCGCTCCACCACGAGACGACACTCCTCGTGAATCCACTCCACCCGCTGCTCCCGCCAGACTCCGAGCTCCTCGGTGCCGGCCCTTCGCTCGATCCGATCGGCGAGCCGCCGCAGCTCAGCGACCTGGAAGCGCAGGCGACGCTCTCCGAGCCCCGCCCGGGTCGGCGGCATTCCCAGCCACGCGTCGCGGAGCTCCATCGTGTCGTTCAGCACGGAGAGGAGCCTTCGGGCATCGGTCCCGGCCCCCGGCCGCGGCGCGGATCGGGTCCCGGTGCGCACCCATCCGGCGCGCTCGGCGATCCGGCTTCGCTCGATCCGTTCCGTCACCCGCAGGGGTCCGAGCACCACCTCGAGGCGCCCGTAGGGCGTCCGGTCCCCCCCGATCCGGTCCTCGACCACCTCGAGTCGCGGGCGGGCCTCGATCCGCTCGATCACCGCCGCGAGGGCTTCGCCTCGTGAGGTCGTGGGAGCGAGCTCCGCCGCCTCCACTCTCGCGAGGAGCGCGTGACCGAGATGGCCCTCCGCCTCGAGACGCCACGCGACCCGATCCTGCTCCTCGGCGATCCACTCCTCGAGCTCCGCGCGCTCCGCGGTCGCCTCCGCCGGCCAGGCCTCGCCGAGCTCGTCGATCCAGAGGAGCGCGAGGCGAGCGGCCTCGAGGTCACAGAGTCGGGACGCGCGATCGATCGCGAGGAGCACCCTCTCGCGGAAGGTCCTCCGCAGGCAGGACTCCGACTCGCGGAGCTCCTGGTCCTCCGGGTCGCGCAGCAGAGCGAGTCGCAGGCTCCTCCACGACTCGAGGCGCTCCCCCTCGCGCAGGCCCGCCTCCGCCTCGCGTCGGTGCTCGCGCGCGGTCAGCCGCGCGTGGAGGATCGTGCGCCACTCCCCGGAGACGTCGAGGAGCGCTCGGTCGATCGTGTCCTCGCCGGGAGCGCGCGTCAGCAGGGCGGACTCCGCCTCGTGGACCCAGGAGGCGAGCGCGTCCAGATCACCCTCCCGATCCGCGGAGAGCACCTCGAGCTCGAGGCGCGCGAAGAGGCGGCGGCGGATCTCGGGGGCCACCTCCCGAGGCTGATCCACGAGGAGGATCCTCGAGGCCGGGCCGAGGGTGGAGGGAGGGAGGGTGGCGACGGCGACGAGGGCCGCTCGCCAGTCACGGACCTCCAGCGCATCGCCCAGGTCGGCGAGTCGGTCGCGCTGCTCCCGGGCGCGGCGCCGAGCGACCTCGAGGAGGCGCTCCACCTCCGCGTGACCCGGGCTGATCGCGAGGGCCTGCTCGAAGGCGTGGGTCGCGGCGAGGGGATCCCCGTTCGACAGGGCGCGGAGTCCTCGGGTGTGGTGATGAGGGAAGAGGCGCTCCTCGAGGTCGGCGAGGGCGAGGAGGGCGCGGGGGTCGTCCGATCCGAGCAGGAGCTGGCGGGCGGCGAGGGGGTCCCCCTCCGCGAGGAGTCGCTCCGCCTGCCGCAAGGGGGCGGCGCCGTGGCACCCGAGCAGGGCCACGAGGAGGAGCAGCAGACCGCCCCCCCGACCCCAAGCTCCGACCGCACGAATCAGCATGCGCGCGAACCCCTCTCGCCCGTCCCCACGCCCCGAGTCGGAGCGCATCACCTCCCGGCTCCGAAACCTGCGGGGGGTCGGAGGGGAGGAGCCGATTGTCGGGAAGAGGAGGACGCCGTCCGGACCTTCGGCCGGGGGCGGATGTGCTGAGGAAGATTACCATCCTCAGGAGGATGCGGCCTCCGGTCCCCCGGGCTTCCGGCGCCGACCTGCCGGAGACAGGGCCCCGGAGACAGGGCCCCGGAAACAGGTCCGGCGGGGTCAGGGGCTCTCGCCGACTCCCAGGGGGCCGAGCGCGGCCTCGAGGAGCAGGTCCTCCCCCACCGCCCTCCAGCGAGGGTCCCGGAGGGAGAGCGCGTCCGCCATGCGCGGGATCCCCGTCCCACCGATCGGACCGGGAGCCTCCCGCCCGCCGATGATCCGAGGGGCCACGATGATCCGGGCCCGATCGATGCATCCGTCGGCGAGGAAGGAGCCGTGAACCTCCGCTCCCCCCTCGACGAGGACATGGGCGATCCCGCGGACCCCGATCGTCGGGTCGTCGATCCGCAGCGCGCCGAGAGCGGTGAGCAACGCCGAGGGGCGCGGCCGACGGTCGGAGCCCGCCTCGACGCGGAGCGTGATGACCCCGCGCGCCTCGAGAGTGCGCCGCCGCGCCTCCTCATCGGGACCGGGCTCCCCTCCCCCCGCGGAGCCGATGACCACGAGCGGTGTCTCACCGGCGGTCCGGACGAGGCGGGACTCGGGGGGAAGGCGAAAGCGGGAGTCGAGGACGACGCGCACCGGGTCGATGGTGCCATCGGTGCGGGCGGTGAGGAGCGGGTCGTCCGCCTCCACCGTCCCCCGGCCGACGAGGATGGCATCCTGGCCCCCTCGCTCCCGCCGGGTGAGCTCCCGGGTCGCCTCGGAGGAGATCCAGCGGGAGTCCCCCTCGGCGCTCGCGATGCGGCCATCCGCCGTCATCGCCCACTTCGCCGTGGCGAGGGCTCGCCCGGTCCGGCGCAGACAGAGGTAGTCCGCCACGACCGCCCGGGCCGCCTCTCCGGCCACATCCCGCAGCACCGGGATCCCGGCGGCCGCGAGCCGGGCATAGCCCTGGCCGCTCGTTTCGGGGTTGGGGTCGTCGCAGCCGACGAAGACCCTCGCGAAGCCCGCCTCGATCACGGCATCGGTGCAGGGGGGGGTCTTGCCGTGATGGGCGCAGGGCTCGAGGGTCACGTAGAGGTCGGCACCCCGGCACGCGTCGGGGCCTCCGCGCTCGGTCAGCCGGGCGATGAGGTCCCGCTCGGCGTGAGGACCTCCGTAGCGGGCGTGCCACCCCTCCCCGACGATCTCCCCGTCACGAACCGCGACGGCTCCGACCACCGGGTTGGGGGCGACCGACCCCCGCCCCCGCACCGCGACCTCCAGCGCCCGCTCCATCGCCGCGGGGAGACAGGCGGCCTGCAGCTGCGCCGCGGAATCCCCGTCCTCGGCTCCGGCTCCCCCCATGGTCAGACTTCGACCGGGGTGCCGGGGACCTCGCCCGGGTCCGCCGAGGCGCGACGGGGGTGGATGGGGTCGGGGGAAGGAGGCCCGATCCGTCGCCCGACGAGGGTCCCCGCCGTGGTCTCCTCGACCTCGACCTCCACGAAACAGCCGGGCCGATCCTCCGGCGCGCGAGGAAACACGACCATCCGGAAGTCGCGGGCGCGGCCCGCCATGCGGTTCGGGTCCAGCTTGCTGACCCCCTCGACGAGCACCTCGACCCGGCGCCCCACCCAGTCGAGATTCCGGCGCCGGCCGTTCTCCTCGAGCGCCCGCAGGAGCGCGTGGTTCCGCGCCTTCTTCTCCGCCCGAGGCACATCATCGACGAGGGCGTGGCTGGGAGTCCCCGGCCGGGGCGAGTACTGGAAGACATAGCCGTGATCGAAGTCCACCTCGTGGACGAGGGAGAGGCTCTCCTCGAACTCCGCATCGGTCTCCCCGGGGAACCCGACGATGAAGTCGGTGGCGAGGTGCAGGCCCGGGATCCGCTCGCGGAGTCGGTCGATCGTCTTGAGATAGAAGGCCCGGTCGTAGGTCCGCTTCATGCGGGCCAGCATCGTGTCCGAGCCGGACTGCACCGGCAGGTGGAGGTAGTCGGTGACCTTCGTGCACTCCGCCATCGCCTCGATCAGCTTCGGGCGCATGAAGCGCGGGTGACTCGTGATGAACCGGACCCGCTCGATCCCGTCGATCTCCTCGATGCCGCGCAGGAGGGTGTCGAGCCCCACTCCCGCCCCGAGGCGCTTGCCGTAGGAGTTGACGGTCTGCCCGAGCAGGGTCACCTCGCGGACCCCGTCTCCGGCGAGGCGCTCGATCTCATCGAGGATCACCTCCGGAGGGCGGGAGACCTCCTTGCCCCGGGTCGTCGGCACGATGCAGTAGGTGCAGACCATGTCGCACCCCCGCATCACCGAGACGTAGGCATGCCAGGGCTGGGGACCGAGGTTGCGCCGGCGCTGGAAGACGAGGGGGCTGTCCATCTCCGTGGCGAGGCGCGGCTCCGACGCCTCCCTCGCCTCATCGATGAGGGACGGCAGCTGATCGAACTCGCGGGTGCCGACGATGAGATCGAGGTAGGGCATCCGCTCGAGCAGCTCGGCCTCCTTGTGCTGGGCGACGCAGCCGAGCAGGGCGAGGACGAGGTCCGGCTCCCGCTCCTTCCGCTCCCGGAAGGTCTGGAGGCGCATGATCGCCCGCTCCTCGGCGTGCTCGCGCACGGAGCAGGTGTTGTAGAGGATGACGCTCGCCTCGGCCGGATCGTGGGTCAGCTGGTAGCCCCGCGCCGCGAGCGACTCGAGCATGAGCTCGGAGTCGAGCTTGTTCATCTGACATCCGAACACCTCGAAGTAGACGCGCCGCTCGCGTGGCGCGACCTCGGCGGTCGGATCGAGATGCATCGGATACGGAGGCTTCACTCGGGACTCCCTCTGCGGGGTGACGGCCGGCATTCACTCACGGAGACGGGCTCACCGAGGCGTTCCCTCGGGAAGCTCGCCCGGAGGCGATCGGAGATCGTAGTGAGGGACCCGGAGGGGGTCAACGGAGGCGCGAGTGAAGGAGCCCCTCGGACGGCTTGCGCCGACCCGGAGGGAGGGGTTGAATGGCGTCCAAGGGGACGCGAGAGGAGCACCACATGACGCGACACCATCTCTCGCCGGCGGCGGGGCGGCCTTCGGACGGCGCACAGGCCGACCCGGGGGACGCCCGAACCGGGACCGGCTTCCCCCGCTTCGACCTCGCCCGGGATCACGCGAAGTTCCGCCTCGCCCACGGGGACGGGGGATCGCCGAACGCTCCCCTCGAGGGGGTGCTCCGCCGGATGCGCCGCCGAGGCCACTGGTAGGGGCTCGGCGCCTCGACCCCGACCGCCCTTTAGATTCGCGGCGGTCCGACCGAAGAATGCAGCAGGAGCAAAGAGGCAGAGGAGCCCGGCCCCGGCGCCGGTGGAGCAGGAACCATGGGTCATCGATCGGGTCGACCGAACCGCACCATTCAGCTCGATCCCCGGGTGCGGGAGCGGCTCGAAGGCGAGTTCCAGCGCGAGTTCTTCGAGGCCGCCATCGCGCAGGACCCCTGCAACCTCGATTGCCTCATCCGACTCGGGGACATCTACACCCGTCAGGGGGACTACGAGAAGGGGCTGTCGATCGACCAGCGCCTTGTCGGCCTCTGCCCCACCGAGCCGACCTTCCACTACAACCTCGCCTGCTCCTTCTCCCTCCTCGGCCGCCTCGACGACGCGATCGCCGCCCTGCGCGCCGCCATCGAGCGCGGCTACGACGAGTGGGAGCACATGGATCGGGATGAGGACCTCGATGCGGTCCGGGCCCACGAGGCGTATCGCCCGATGATCGAGGCGGCCCGCGGGGACGCCTGATCGGGGCCTCTCAGTTTCGGGGCAGCTCAGTTCCGCGACAGCTCAGTTCCGCAGCATCCCCCAGAGGATGCGCACCCCGATCAGCCCCGCGAAGAGATAGCCCGCGAGGCCGAGTCCCGAGACCCCCCAGAGCTGCGGTCCGACTCCCATGTCCATCACCAGCGACGAGCTGACGAGCAGGGAGCTCACGATGAGCGCCTGCACGACCCGGTTCGAGGAGGACTCGAACCGTCGCCCGAGCTGGTCGAGCCCCTGGAGGTGCGTGTCGACCCGGAGCTGACCCTGGGAGACGCGCCGGAGGATCTCCCCCACCTGCTGGGGGTACTCCGCGATCGCGGAGAGGTTGTCGGCGAGGTGCTCTCCGATGTCCCTCACCACCCGGTCGGGGCGGAGCTGCTGCTCGACGAGCTTGCGCAGCATCGGCTCGAGCTCCTCCGCCGTGTTGAAGCGGGGATCGAGGCGCAGCCCCACTCCCTCGACGAGCACCATGCAGCGGGTCATCAGGATGAGCCCGGGAGCGATGCTGATCTTGTGATCCCGAGCGAGGTCGAGCAGCTCGGAGAGGAGGCGGGGGAAGTCGATCTCCTGCAGGGTCAGGCCGAAGTAGGGGTCGAGGCGGCTGGCCATGTCCTGACTGAACTCGAAGAAGTCGATCTCAGACCGGGGGTGGCCGAGCCGGAGCACGAGACGGGACAGGGTCGTGTAGTCGCGCGAGACGACCGCGCGGAGGACCCGCAGCAGCTGGCGGCGCAGCTCCCGGGTGAACAGGCCCATCGAGCCGAAGTCGATCCACGCCACCGTGCCATCCGCCATGAGGATGAGGTTCCCTCCGTGGGGATCGGCGTGGAAGTGACCATCCCGGAGGATCATGCGGAAGAGCGCACGCGCACAGTCGCGGGCGGTGCGGCTCCCCTCCTCGACCCCGAGCTCCGCCCTCCCGAGCGGGGTCCCCTCGATGTACTCCATCACGAGCATCCGGCGGGTGGAGAGCTCTCGCCAGGTCCGCGGGATCCGGATCGTCGCATCCCCCTCGAACGCCGCCCGGACCCGCTCCATGGCGTTGCGCTCGAAGTGGAAGTTGAGCTCCCGCGCGAGCGCGCGCTGCAGCTCCCCCGCGATCCCCGCCGGATCGAGGTCCGCGAACTCGGGGATCCCGGCGAGGCCCTCCGCCACCAGCCCGAGGATCTCCAGGTCACGGTCGATGATCCGCGCCGTCCCCGGACGCTGCACCTTGATGATCACCGCCTCGCCGTCGAGGGTCTCCGCCCGGTGGACCTGGGCGATTGACGCCGCGGCGAGCGGCTCCTCCTCGATGGAGCGAAAGCGCGTCGACGGATCCGCCCCGAGCTCCTGCTCGATGACGGCACGGATCTCGGGGAAGGGGACCGGATCGACCTCGCTGCGGAGGCGCCCCATCTCCTCGACGAGCGGGGGCGGGAAGAGGTCGGGGCGGCTGGCCATGAGCTGACCGAGCTTGATGAAGAGCGGGCCC
>Ga0181578_10000231_pt1 | contig 52025 bp, 37 predicted proteins | sample 071ome_21_FD_148659 | JGI IMG/M metagenome (GOLD analysis project Ga0181578, IMG submission 148659) | Coastal salt marsh microbial communities from the Groves Creek Marsh, Skidaway Island, Georgia - 071401CT metaG (spades assembly) | ecosystem: Environmental > Aquatic > Marine > Intertidal zone... | reverse complement strand
CCGTCAGCAGATCAACATGATCGCAACCTGGATCGATGCCTCGAACGTCTACGGATCCGATGTGACCCGGGCCCTCGCCCTCCGAACCCTGGACGGCACGGGGCGCCTCCGCACGAGCGCGGGCAACCTGCTCCCCTTCAACGAGCAGGGACTCCCCAACGCCGCTCCTCCGGGGCCTCCTCCGGGAGTCTTCTTCCTCGCGGGAGATGAGCGGTGCAACGAGCAGGTGGGGCTGATCTCGATGCACACGCTCTTCATGAGAGAGCACAACCGCCTCGCGACCCAGATCGCCGCCGCGACTCCGGGGTTGAGCGGGGACGAGATCTACCTGCGCGCCCGTCGCCTGGTCGGAGCCGAGATGCAGCGGATCACCTTCGAGGAGTTCCTTCCGCTGCTGCTCGGACCGGGGGCGATTCCCCCCTACGCCGGCTACGACCCGACCGTTGACGGCAGCATCCGGAACCTGTTCTCCACGGCCTGCTACCGCGTGGGGCATACGATGCTCTCGCCCACGCTCCTGCGCCTCGGACCGGGCGGTCAGGAGATCCCGGAGGGGAACCTGCCGCTCGCCGCGGCCTTCTTCGCCCCGAACCTCGTCGTCGACGACGGGGGGATCGAGCCGATCCTCCGGGGGCTCGCCCTGCAGCGGGCCCAGTCGATCGACACCAAGATCATCGGCTCGGTCCGGAACTTCCTCTTCGGGCCGCCGGGTGCGGGGGGCTTCGACCTCGCCTCCCTGAACATCCAGCGGGGACGCGACCACGGCCTGCCGTCCTACGCGGATGCCAGAGTCCAGCTCGGTCTCGCGCCGGTGACGACCTGGTCCGACATCACGAGCGACCCCGAGGTCCAGACCGCGCTCGCGGCCGCCTACCCGACGGTGGGAGAGGTGGACCTGTGGATCGGGGGTCTGGCGGAGGATCATGTCGCCGGCGCGCTCGTGGGCGAGCTGTTCCACAGCGTCCTGAGCATGCAGTTCCGAGCGCTTCGGGATGGTGACCGGTTCTGGTACGAGAACGACCTCGAGCCGGAAGAGCTGGCGCTCGTCAACGACTCGACCCTGAGCCGCGTAATCCTGCGTAACACCTCGATCAACACCCTGCCCGCGGATGTGTTCCGCGTCCCAAGCCCCGAGTTCGTGCGGGGAGAGTGCGACGGGGACGGTCTCAGCACCCTCGCGGATGCGATCGTGACCCTCGACTTCCTCTTCAACAACGGCCCGGAGATGCCCTGCATGAACGCCTGCGACGTGGACGGAAGCGGGACGGTGACGATCGGTGATCCGATCTACACCCTCGTGTACCTCTTCTCGACCGGACCGACGCCCTCGGCTCCGTTCCCGGATTGCGGATCGACCGGTCAGGGCGCGGGAGAGCTCCCGTGCTACGAGTCGACCAACTGCCCCTGAAGATATTGACCCAGGCCACCCTCGGGGACCCCACGCCCTGAGGGTGGATCCTGGATTCCGCTCCCCTCCGTGGGAACTTGAATGGGGGGGGCGGAATCGCGATTCGGGCCGCGACGAGAGGGCTCAGGCGCTCTTCGAGACCATGCTGTGCACCGCGTCAATGAGCACTTCGCGACGAATCGGCTTGCTCTGATAGTCATCACAACCACACGCCAGACAGCGCGCGCGCTCGTCCGGGGTGTGGTTTGCCGTCAGGGCGATGATCTTCCCGAGGTAGCCGCGGTCCCTGAGCTCCCGGGTCGCGGAGTATCCGTCCAGCACGGGCATCTGCATGTCCATGAGGACGACGTCGTAGGGAGCGGAGCTGAGCTCTGCGTCCAGCGCGACCTCGACCGCCTGGCGACCGTTCTCGACGACCCGCACCTCGGCCCCCTCCCGCCTCAGGATGAAGGTCAGGAGCTCCTGGTTGTCGATTCCGTCCTCTGCGACGAGGATCCGCAGCCTTGAGAGGGCGCGCTCCATCAGGACCGGAACCGCGGTGGCCTCCGGGGGGGCGGCATCCGGTCCGCAGCGTCGGGCCGGAACGGAGAAGACGAAGCGGGATCCGAGTCCCTCGACGCTCGTCGCGGAGAGCGTCCCTCCCATCTCATCGGCGATCTCCCGACTGATCGAGAGACCGAGCCCCGTGCCTCCGTATCGACGGGTCATGCTCTCGTCCGCCTGAGTGAACGGGTCGAACACCTTCCGCAGCGCCTCCTCCGAGAGACCGATCCCCGTGTCGACCACGGAGATCAGGAGCTCGCACTCTTCCGATCCGCCGCCTCTGCACTCGATCTGGACCGTCACGCCTCCGACCTCGGTGTACTTGAGGGCATTGCCGGTGAGATTCAGAAGAACCTGTCGTATGCGAGTGGGATCGAGTTCGAGGAGCTCGGGAATCTCCCCGATCACCTCCAGCTCGAGATGCAGACTCCGCTTCTGCGCCAGAGATCGGAGCGCCTCGAGACCGTCCCGCAGGAGATCGACGGGGTCGGTGGGCAGGACCTCCAGCGTCAGGTTCCCGGCCCTGCTCTTCGCGAGATCGAGGACATCATCCACGAGGCGCAGGAGGTGATCGCCGTTGCGCTGGATCGCATCCTGGGCGGCGCGGGTCTCCTCCGGCGTGAGATCGGGCCGACGGAGAACCTCTCCGAAACCGATCAGGGCGGTCAGGGGAGTTCGGATCTCGTGACTCATCTGAGCGAGAAACCGTGTCTTGGCGTTGTCCACCTCGTGCAGCTCGAACTCCTGACGGGCCAGATCCCGAAGGCCGGCGGAAAGAACATCATCCTGGTGGCTCAATCGTCGCCTCTGCCGCCGCAGATCGAGAGTCAGCCTCCGGCACTTGACGAGCGTGATCACGGTCAAGGAGAGCAGCAGCAGAGCGATCCCCCACTCATATCCGAGCAGGTCCCGAACCAGAGCGGTGTCGTGCATCATCGATCGCTCTTCGATCTCGTACACGAGGAGCAGCAGCTCGGTGAAGATCTCCCTCGCCTGCTGGCTCTCGGCGAGCAACTGCCCCGAAAGCGCCGTTGCCAGACTTCGTGTCTCCTCCGAGGCGGGGGGAGCGGGATCCGCGTCGAGCCAGCGGTTCCGCAGCTCCGAGATGACGAGGAGCCGTCGCTTGAGAGTGTCAAGGAGCTGTCCGGCGGTATGCAGGTCCTGTCGCTGCGAAGTCTCTGAAGGTGTCGTGCCCGAACTCAGCTGCGCCAGCTGTTGCTTCAGCGCCTCGACCTCCTCCGTGATCGAAAGTCCGGAGAAGGTCCGGTCAATGATGTACGCCGGCGTGGTGGACCAGGTGTGGCGTTGGTGGAGCTGCTCGAGGGAGGCCCGGATCGACCGGTGGCGATCCGAGTGGCCCTCGACGAATCCGGAGAGGGACAGACCGAAGAAGATCGCCGTGCCGATGGAGAGCACGGCGCAGGCAGCCAACCCGAGGAAGGCACGATTCCAGCCATCGGAGGCGATGCGCCACCGGACGCCGGAACCCACGGTCTCTCCCTGCTGCTGATTTCCCTGCTGCTGACCCGACACGACCGCTCCCGCTCAACTGTCCTCTACCTGACCATGATGCCGAACCGATCTTCGCGGCCTCACGGGCACGACTCCAGCAGGAGTCAGGTGGGTCAGGTCGGTCGCTTCTGGCCCGCAGGACACGAGAGCCACCTGCGATCGGAGAGGGATCAGGGGGAGGCGGTGCTCCGCGAGTCCAGGGCCGTGGCCTGGATCTCCCGAGCCGTCGATCCGTCGGTCACATCGGAGTGACAGCTCGCCTTGCCCTCCTCCGCCCCGACGGAACGACGGGTCTTGGAGGCGAGGCGGTGAATCTCCTCGGGGCTGAGGACACCCCGACTCTCGAGGATCCTCTGCTGCTCGGGACTCAGCGGAGCGGACCGGCGCGTCCCGCCTCGAGCGAAACCCTCCGCCTTGCCCGAGGTGAACTCCACGATCTCCTTGGAGATCCGCACGCTGCACCAGTCGTGGCCGCACATCGCGCAGAAGTCGGTGTCGACATCGAGGTCCTCATCGTGGAGGGCCCGTGCGGTGTCCGGATCGAAGCTGAGCTCGAAGTGGCGCTCCCAGTTCAGGGCGGCCCGGGCGCGGGTGAGGTCATCGTCGCGGTCCCGGGAGCCCGGGATCCCGAGGGCGATGTCCGCGGCGTGGGCGGCGATCTTGTAGGCGATGCAGCCCTGCTTCACATCGTCCTTCTTCGGGAGGCCGAGGTGCTCCTTCGGCGTCACATAGCAGAGCATCGCCGCACCATGCCAGGCCGCGCTGGTGGCGCCGATCGCGGAGGTGATGTGGTCATAGCCGGGGAAGATGTCGGTGACGAGGGGACCGAGGACATAGAACGGCGCTCCATGGCAGAGCCGCCGCTGGAGCTTCATGTTGTACTCGATCTGATCGAGCGGGACATGGCCCGGACCCTCGACCATCACCTGGCAGCCCTGCCGCCACGCGCGCTCGGTGAGATCGGCCAGCACCGAGAGCTCGCCGAGCTGAGCGGCGTCGGTCGCGTCCGCGAGGCCCCCCGGTCGCAGTCCGTCGCCCAGGGAGAAGGAGACGTCGTAGCGGCGCATGATCGCGCAGATCTCCTCGAAATGGGTCTGCATCGGGTTCTCCTCACCGTGATGCAGCATCCACTTCGCGAGGAGTGAGCCGCCTCGACTGACGATCCCGATCAGGCGGTCACGGATGAGGGGGAGATGGGCCCGCGAGACCCCGGCGTGGATCGTGAAGTAGTCGACCCCCTGGGCGGCCTGATGGGCGATCTGCCCGAGGATGACCTCCTTGGTGAGCTCCTCGATCTGACGGCCGATGATCATCGAGTAGATGGGGACGGTGCCGATGGGGACGGTGCTGTTTCGGAGGATCGCGTCCCGACACTCATCGAGGTCCCCTCCGGTGGAGAGGTCCATCACGGTGTCGGCACCCCAGCGAGCGGCCCAGTGGAGCTTCTCCACCTCATCCTCGGTCCCGGAGCTGACGGGGGAGGCCCCCATGTTCGCGTTGACCTTGGTCCGGCTCGCCCTCCCGATCGCCATGGGATCGAGCTGGTAGCCGAGGTGGACCCGGTTCGCCGGGATGATCATCCGCCCGGCCGCGACCTCGTCCCGGATCTGCTCCGCGCTCAGGTGTCCCTCACGCTCCGACACCCTGCGCATCTCGGGGGTGATGGTCCCCAGGCGGGCATGCTCGAGCTGGGTGACCGGAGTGAAGCCGTCGGGAGGCACGGCTCGCAGGAAACGACCGAGGTCCGGGCGCCCGTGCCCGGCGCACCCCTCGGCGTGCGACTCCGTCTCCCGGAGCTCCCATCCATCGGGGAGGAAGTGCCACGCGGTCCGCCCGCTCGGGTGCGGCATCCCCGGCGTATCCGGGGAGGAGTACATCCGAGGTCCTCCCACATCCGGGGCGAGGGAGAAGCTCCCGGGGGTGGTGCCTGCGCCGGTGGAGGAGGGATCGGACGCGCCGTGTCGGGGAGGGACGAGGTCGGCTGGGAGTTGCGCGCTCGATCCGTGGTCGTGGTCCGGAGTCGTCGGGTTCATGGATGTCTCCCACAGCGGCTCGGAGCAGGCCTGCTCCCCCTGAAGTTCGGATGGTCCGGGCTCGAACGAGAAGGAGCCCGCGGATGAGCCCCATGCCTCGGCCGGGAGGGGCCCCGAGAGGATAGCAACTCCGCCGTGGTTGAAGCGTGCTTCGTGAGGCATTTCTCCTGCCCCTCCCGCGCCCCTCATCCCCACGCTCCGGGGTAGACTCGGGGATCGGCTCCCCGTGGGCGGAGCGCGCCCGAGGCCGAATCGATCCGAAGAGAGGAGCGGCCGTGTCCCGAGGCCCGAGCGATGCGCTGACCGCCTGGCTCTCGGAGGAGCTCGGCTCGATCCGCTCGTGCACTCCCTGCGGCTGGTCGGCCGGCCGAAACCGGGTCTGGCGAGTGCGGCGGGAGAACGGAGACTCCTTCCACGCCAAGGTGCTCGGCGAGGACCGGGCCTTCCGTCAGGAGGTCGAGGCGCTGAGGATCTGGCCGGCCGCGCTCCCCGCTCGCGCCGCCGGTCTCCCGCGGCTCATCGCCTCCCAGTCCGCGCTGCGCGCCGTCCTGATGACGAGCGTCCCCGGGCAGTCGTTCCTCTCCGAGGCAGCGGGCGCGCCGGGCGGGCGCGAGGTCTGGCGGCGGGCCGGGGAGTTCCTCCGTGAACTCCGGAGTCTCCCCCATGTCGACACCGATCCGCTGCCCCTCCGCGATGCGATCCCCGCCCGTCTGGAGCTCTGGCTCGAGCGCGGCGGCGGGGAGGTCACCCGCGAGGAGGGACTCCTCGCCCGCCGGCTCGTGGGAGATGGCGCCCTCTTCCGCGATCGGACCCGGGTCGCCTGCCATCGCGACTTCCAGCCTCGCAACTGGATCGTCTCTCGAGAGGGTGAGCGTCTCCGGCTGTCGATCATCGACTTCGAGCACTCGCGCCCGGACCACCCTCTCACCGACCTCATCCGGGTGCTCGGACACGTGGGCACGGAGCGCGACCCGGAGTTCCGGGAGCTCGTCGGCGGGCTCGGTCTCGACCGTTGGGCTGATCTGGTCCCGGAGATCCGGGCCCTGACCGCCGTTCATGCGATCGGCTGCATCGCCTGGGGGGTGAGGCACCGGGATCTCCCGCTGAGCCGGCAGGGGCACGCCCTGCTCGCGCGACTCGGCAGCGGAGCGGAAGACTCAGTCTGAGGAAGGCGGGACGATGAGCTGGAGCTGGTAGGCGAGGCTGATCACCGGATACCTCACGTGGAGGCGGAAGAGGCGATATCGACCGAGATCGAGGCCCGCGATCCGCGCCGCCGCGCCGAGCATCTCCCGGTAGCGCGGCACCTCGGCGAAGTCCCAGCCCGGGGACTCCTCGCCGAGAGATCGGGCGGACTCGCAGAAGTCGAGGCGATCGGCGGCGGACTGCTCCGAGAGGGGGCGCAGGAGGACATCGCCCCGGCTGATCTCGACCTGCGGCTCGCATCCGGACCAGACCGCCTCATCGACGAGGACTTCGAGGAGCATGTGCTCCGATGGGGTCCGGGGAACGAACACGAAGTTCCGGGGTCCTCCCTCCGGGATCCGGGTCGGCCCGACCCCGCCATCGCGAGAGAGGAAGAGCACGGTGCTGATCTGGCTCATGCCATCCGGGTCCGCGGGGAGGGTGTAGAGGAGCTTGCGCCCCGACCTCTCGAGCTGGAGCGGCGGCAGGGGGTCGGAGCAGAACTCCCGCAGCGCGATCGAGGAGCCATCTCCGGGGAGCTCCTCGCTGAGGAGATTCCGTTCGGCGATCTCGACCCGTCGATCGAGCTCCTCCTCGGAGATCTCGGCGGACTCCCCGCAGAGCAGACGCCCCCCCAACAGGAGGCTGCGGTCGGGGCGGATCCTCCGCATCTCGACCGAGCCGTAGAGAGCGACCGCATCGAGAGTCTCGGAGTCGGTCGAGGATGGCTGGATCAAGTAGGTCGTGAGGGCGACCCGGGTGCTCGTGCCGTAGAGCGTGCTGAGCCCGCGGTAGACCCCCTGCTTGCTGCTCGCCTCGATCTTCTGTCGCGCCTCGACGAGGTCCACCCCGATCAGCGTGTCGAGGTTGGTCTTTCTTCCGCCGAGGGAGCGGATCACGGCATCCAGACGGTCGACCGCCGCCGCCGCCGCCTCGCGGATCTTCCGGGGGACCCCCTGGCCCTCTCCCGCCTCGACGATGCTGCGAAGTCCCCCCGAAGAGGGCAGCTGGTGCAGGACTCGGAGCGGCTCGTCGTTGCGGAGGGCGGCGCAGGTGCGGACGCAGAGTGTCTGGTCGAGGGACCAGACCCGCGCGAGGTCGGTGGGCCGGGGCAGCTCCCCGTCCTTCGACACCAGAGCCCTGAGGGAGCTCTGGAGCGACTCCCCCAACTCCAGGAGGGTCTGGGATGAGATCTGGGACATGATCGGATCGCCTCGTCTACCCGCAGGGGGCTGGAGCGACGAACGTCGTTGGTGAGTGATGGAGACGGTAAGCGGACGCTCCTCCACCGGCAAGATGAACCACAGCCTGCCGGGGGAGGCACCGAGGCCCGCCGGTCAGCACCCCCCGAGCGTGCAACCGAGCAGCGAAGCCTCGCTGTCGCACGCCGGATAGGGCGCGGGGGGCGCCGGCCCCCCGGCATAGAGGTGATTCAGGAGCAGGATCGCGTCGGAGAGCTGAAGCGCCGCATCCCCGTCGAAGTCCGCGGCATCTTCACAGGGAAGCGCCCCACCGCCGAAGAGTCCCATCAGGAGGGTGATGGGGTCCCCGAGATCGAGGTCCCCCGAAGCATCGACATCGCCCCGGAGGAAGGCGATCGGTCGAGGGCGCGCCACGACGAGGAGCGCGTTCGCGTATCGACCCGAGGTCACACCCGGGGTTGAGTCGAGGGCGGCGACCCGCAGGAGGACGCGACCATCCGGGCCCGGGTCCACCTCGACGAAGCGGGCGATCCAGCCATCCCGGTTCTCGGCCGGGAGGCGCGTGCTCGGATCATCGGAGTCGAGGAAGAGAAGTCCTCCCGAGGCTGGGTCCGGGTTCCCGCTGCCGAGGCTGCTGTCGTTGCGGAAGGAGTCCGCGCCCTCGATCGTCACGACGGATCCCTCGGTCCAGCCGCCATCGTTCCGATCCCCGAAGAACACGATCTCATGGTCTCGTGCGGGGTCGAGGCCGTTGAGCTCGAGGACGAGGTCCTGTCCGGATGCGGCCGGCGCCGGGGGTCCGATCGACCCGTGGGCATCGACGAGCAGCCCGAAGGCGAGCGCGGCATCGGTCTCGGGAAGCGGCGAGCCGCTCCGCGTGGTTCCCTGCTCGCCGCCGTCGTAGCTGCCCCCCATCACCGTGAGGGTGATCCCGGTCGGGGATCCGTCCTCGCGACTGACGAGCTCACCGGAAGAGGGCAGCCCGGAGCCGCCGTTCGGGGAGGTGAACCGGGTGAGGTTCGCGGTCGACTGTCCCGGCACCCAGGCGAGGTCGTTCACCACGATGAGCACATCCTCCTCGGCGGGCGCGAAGCGCGCGGTGACCGCGCGATCTCCGAAGAGGACCAGCTCGACGGTGGGGTCGGCGCCCGAGGCATCGCCCGTCCACTCGATGAAGGTCCAGCCGGGAGCTGGGACCGCGTGCAGGATGACGCTCTCGCCGTCCCCGTGGAGCGGGCGCCCGTTCGAGCGCGTGATCCGGCCGGCCCCCTCGACCTCGGTGACCAGGGTGTGAGTGCGGGTCCCCTTCGAGATGACGAAGCGATCGGTGATCGCTCCATCCACCCGGAGGTTCTCGAGCCAGAGCAGGTCCCCGTCGAACCGGAGCAGACAGGAGCCGTGCTCGAACTCCTCGCGCACCACGAGGGGATGGCCGCCGGTGCCACCGATGGTGCGGCCGCCGTGACCGGCGACGACGCAGACTCCCCCCACCCCCGGGGGGCCGGGGGACTTCTCGTACGCGCCCGCGCCCGCGGGGTCGCCATCCCCCGCGTCGATGACGCGTCCATCGGCGATCAGGGTGGGGAGATCCGGGGTCGCGTAGTCGGGGATGGAGCCATACCCGTGCGCGCCGTCGATGAGGAAGGTGCGCTCGTAGCCATGAGAGTGCCCGGAGATGACCAGATCGACCCCTCCGGCCTCCAGGAGCGGGAGCAGGTACTCGCGGGCGAGCACGAGCCGCCCCCCGGAGTCGGTGCCATCGTTCGAGTCGTGGGTCCCCTTCGAGTAGGGCGGGTGGTGGAAGAGCGCCACGACCCAGTCGGCGAGGGTGCCCTGCAGGTCCGCGGTCACCCAGTCGAGCATGGTGGAGGGGGGGACGAGATCGCCGGTCGCGGTGTCGATCACGATGAAGTGGACATTGTGGTGATCGAAGGAGTAGTGCCCCTCGTTCCCGGAGGCGACACCTCCCATCCCCCCGCCCGCGGGGAGGGTGAACGCCTCGAACCAGGGACCGGCCTGGAAGGCCGGGGTCAGGCTGTCCGCATCGTGGTTCCCGATCGACGGCCACAGGCAGGAGCGGGAGAGGAGCGAGGCGTAGGCCCCGAAGACCCGCGCGGTGAACTCGCCATCCGTTCCGGTCTCATAGGCGATGTCTCCGGCGTGAAGGATGAGCTCGGGAGGATCGTCGCCCCCCAGGTGGCTGAGGAGGGAGTCCCGTACCGCGCGCTGGGGTGCTTCCCCGGTCCCGGAGTCGGCGAGCACCCAGACGGTGAAGGGGTCCGGCTCCCCCGGCGGGGCCGCGGTGCGGAAGCGATGCGCAGCGGTCCCCCCGCCGAGGACCCCATCGACGGTGGTCCCGAAGCGATAGTGATGGGAGCACGAGGGGACCAGCCCATCGAGGATCACCTCGTGGTCGCGCGCGGTCGGGGAGGAAGGAGGGATGACGGTCGTCCCGAGCGTTGTCTCCGTGTAGACCCCGGGCTCGATGCCCCACTCGACGAAGGGTGCGCCGCCGGAGCCGGCGTCGGTGCGGAAGCGAATGATGACGCGGGTGTCGGAGACCTGCTGGAGGTAGGCGTCGCGAACGACGACGGGCGCCGTTCCCTGGGCGGAGGCGGAGGCCGCCGTGAGGAGCAGTCCGGCGATGCCGATCAGCCCGGCCCGAAGGAGGGAGGTCTCCTTCCTCACGACGATCCTCTCTAGCCGCCGTCCGGCGGAGCTTCGGCGGCTCCCTCCCCGCCGGGAGCCTCCGGGACAGACTCTCTGCGCTCTCGAATCTCCGCCAGCAGCGTGGCGGCGAGAGCGAACTCGGGGACCCGCTCGAGGGCGAGGCGGGCATCGTCCTCGGCCGCGTCCAGCTCCCCCCGGGCGAGCCGCACGCGAGCCCGGGAGACGAGATGGACCGGCAAGGGTCGCCGGGCGATGACGCGATCCGCCTCGGCGAGCGCCGCATCGAGGGCCTCGTTCCGACGAGCCTCGTTCCCCGCCGCCCGATAGACCTCGGCGCGGCGGAGGAGCCAGGGGGTCCGCACCGCGGCCCGACCCAGCTCCGCCCCGATCATCGCCAGCGCGCTCTCGAACTCCCCGCGGGCGATCTCGTTCGAGATCCAGGCATCGCGGATCAGCAGCGACTCCCCGAGACGCTCGATCGCCCGGGCGTAGAGGCGGGAGGCCGCCTCGAGGCGACCGGTCCCGCCCAGCGCCGCGCCGAGGGTGAGGGTCCGTTCGAGGGTCGGCAGCGCCTCGAAGGCGCGGCGTCGATCCTCGATGGCGCCGTCCAGGTTCCCCGCGGCCACGCGGAGGTCCGCCCGAAGATCGAGGGCTCCGGGATGGTCGGGGGCCTCCGTGAGCACCCCGTCGAGGAGCGCGAGGACTCCGTCCGATCGATCGAGATCGACGAGGACCTGTGCGCGCAGGAGCGGCGCGGTGAGGCGCCGCAGGGGAGAGTCGGGCATCTCCTCGAGGAGGAGGTCGACACGGTCGAGGTCTGCGAGGGCATCCGTCGGCTTGCCGTGCTCTCGAAGGAGCCGCGCCCGCTGGAGGAGCAGCTCCGGAGGCGGGGACTCGAGCTCGGCGATCCGCGCGGTGATCTCCTGAATGTCGACGTGGAGACCATCATGTGCCCGAGCTCCTCCGGGCAGGAGGAGCGCGGCGCCGATGAGGAGGCCGGGGCGTAGACGCTTCACGCTCGATCCTCATGCTCTCGAAGGGCGGGTCCCTCCCCGGGGCGGCACGCCCCCGGATCTCCGGGATCCGCGACCACCAGCCTCCGTCCCCTGCTGGGGATCGGTCGGCGCTCGAAACTCCGATTCTACCATGAGGGGGCGGATGCCGCCGGATTCCCGGCTCCCGGCCACACTCCCTTCCGGAGGGGTCTCCTTTGCGGTCGCAGGCGGACTCTGATAGCAGGGGGCGCAGAGGAGAGGGGGTCCGATGGTGGAGGGAGACAGGGGGGCCGGAGACAGGGGGGCCGGCGAATCCGTGAACACCGGCCGCGCCGCGCCGACCCACGGCATCGATGCGCTGCCGCCGGCGGAGATCGCCCATCGGGCGGAGGAGGTGGGTGTCCGCAAGGCCAGGGGAGACCTCCTCTCGACCTTCCTCCTCGCCGTGCTCGCGGGGGCGTTCATCACCCTCGGCGCGATGCTCTGCTTCGTCGTGATGGCGGAGAGCGGACTCGGCGCCGGTCCGACCCGGCTGCTCGGCGGGCTGAGCTTCTCCCTCGGGCTCGTCCTCGTCGTGCTCGCGGGCGCGGAGCTCTTCACCGGGAACAACCTCATCGCCATGGCTTGGGCGAGCGGGCGAATCGGCGGAGTCGAGCTGGTCCGGAGCTGGATCGTGGTCTACCTCGGGAACGTGATCGGGTGCGGGGTCACCGCCGTGCTCCTGAAGCTGGCCGGCGCCGCGTCCATCGCCCCGGGGGTCGCCGAGGGAGTGCTCTCGGCCGCGCGCGCCAAGTCGTCTCTCCCCTGGGTCGAGGCCCTCTCCCGAGGCGTCCTCTGCAACGCGCTCGTCTGCCTCGCGATCTGGATCGCCCTCGGGGCCCGGAGCGCCACCGACAAGGTGATCGCCGTCGCGATCCCCGTGGCCGCCTTCGTGGCGCTCGGCTTCGAGCACGTGATCGCGAACTGGGGGATCTTCGCGCTCGCTCGGCTCATCGACCCGCAGGCGATCGAGACGGGCCCGGCGATGACCGCGCTCGCGGCGGTGACGGTGGGGAACGTGATCGGCGGGACCCTGCTCGTCGGCGCGGTCTACTGGCTCATCTATCTCAGACCGCAGCGGCGGGGCGCGCGCTGAGGCGGGGGGCTACTCGAAGACGAGGTTCTGACCCGCGCCCAGGAGTCGCTCGTAGGTGGTCCCGTCGGCGCTCTCGATCGGGGAGAAGCCGCGGGCATCCGCCCAGCGAGCCACAGCTTCGTCATCGCAGCGGAGGCGAACCCGGCGGAAGTTCCCATCCGCGTGGGCGAGGATGACCTGCAGAAGCGCGGAGCCGACTCCGGAGCGGCGCATCTCCTCGAGGATGTAGAGGTGGCGGATCCGCCCCGCGGTCGAGCCCTGGGTCGAGCTCGGGTCGACGGAGATCCCGCCGAGCCCGATGAGTCGGTCTCCCACCCGCACCTCGAAGAATGCCTCCTCCGGTCGGGAGAAGTCGCTCTCTCCGGACTCCCAGTCCTCCACGAGGCCGGTGAGGTGGCCTCCCCCGGCGCCGGTGTCCTCCTGCCGCAGCAGCTCGATCCCGGCGGGAGGTGAGTCGATCCGTCCAATGGCGAGGAGTCTCTGAGGGGTCGGCATCGCTGGCTCCCTTGGCGGTCCGAAGAGGGGACCGACCCGGCGCCGGCCCTCTCTCTTCTTCGGCTCACCCCGCGTCCTGCTCTACCGGAACTTCCCGGACGCGGTCCCCGCCGCCTCAGCTCGCTCCCGCCGCCTCCTCTCCTCCTCCGCGAATCGGACCAGCTCATCGGGGATCGAAGGCCACTCCTGATCGGCGGCGCCCCACAGCCAGGGAGGCTCGGAGCGCAGCTCGGTGTCGAGGACCATCTCGAGCTCGAGGCGCGTCTGCTGGAGGACCGTCCCGTCCGGGCTCCAGAGGGTGGTCCGGACCCTGCCCCCCTCGTCCGCCTGGGTCTCCTGAACCAGATACCCGGTCTCGGGGTGCCAGACGCGCAGGCCTCCGACCTCGGCGACCCCGGGGCCCCGCCCCCGGGGCACGCGCTGCCAGCCGGGGCAGTGCACCCCATGAACCACCCGGATCACGGGGTGGATGTCCCAGCGCCAGTGCTCGAGCGCCCCGGGGCCGTAGGCCAGGGTGCCGACGGCGAGGAGCAGAAGGAGCACGGCTCCCAGAGTCAGGCCGGGTCGGGGACGGCGATCCGCCACGATCTCCTCCGGTGCGCTCATGACGATGGACCTCCAACGCTGGGGAAAGGCAGAGCTTACACGAAACCTAACTTCCTTCGCCGATTCATCTTGAGAGGGGGACCGCAATCGGCCGAGGGGATCCTCCCGCTTCCGGGATAGGTCGTTGCGCAGGCCCGATTGTCATGTTGTCATGTTAGTCGCTATGCGACCGTCGTGGCTGCGACGGTAGTTCTGGCTCGATAGTAACGACAAACGACTCGAGAAGATTATGGGCGCTCCCGATCGGGGGCGCGCGAGGTGGTTCCTCACTCACGCCGGAGTTCGGAGTGAAGGGGGGACGCCTGTCGATCTATGAAAGCGAGGCCCGCTGGTGTCCGTACACAGCATCTCCCTGTCCTCCCCTCTCTCCGGGCGTCGCGCGCGACGGCTCGGGGCGCTGAGCGTCTGCCTCCTCCTCCTCGGCGCCGTCGGCGCCTCCTCGATCCGGGCAGAGGAGAACGACAACACCGCCTGCACCCAGATCGCCGCGAGCGAGCACTTCGCGGTCGAGCTCATCGGGACGGAGTACCTCCCCGACGAGACGAGCGTCTGGAACTACGCGGTGACCTGGGACGGCATCGGGCCGGTGCTTGACCGCTTCATGCTGAAGCTCTGTCACGATGCGGATGTCGTCGAGGCGAGCCCGGCGGGGAGCTGGGTCGGCTACAGCGGCGAGATGGGACTCTACGGGATCAAGTGGAACACGAGCGGGATCACCTTCGAGCCCGGGATCCCGGTGCTCTTCAGCGTCACCCTCGACGATGCCTACCTGATGTCGAGGACGAAGGTCTCCCTCAAGGCGGGCGACTACCCGCAGCAGCTTCACATCTGCGGGCCGAGCAAGTACTGCACCGAGGTCGAGTTCCCCCCGCAGGACCTGATCTGCACCCTCGACCCCTGCACGTGCGAGACCTTCCTCAGCTGGACCAACATCGGCTACTACGACCTGATCAACATCCGGGTGGACGGGGTCCTCGTGCAGACCCTCCCCGGGAGCGCGACCTCGACCACGCTCACCGTCGGCACCGGTGCCCACCTCATCGAGGTGACCGGGGTCGAGGACGAGGACTACGACGGGGTGTACGACCACTGCGGCGAGTACAGCCCCCACTCGGGAGGCCGCTTCAGCGAGGATGACCCTGACGAGCCGGACTACGAGGACGATGAGGACGATGAGGACGACTACGAGGAGGGATGCGAGGATGACGAGGAGACCGATCCCGCCACCTGCATCGTCGTCTGCCCGGAGCTGACCCCAGCCTCCCCCTCCGCCCTCAGCTGCACCCCCGACCCGCTCACCTGCGCGGTCGACATCCAGTGGACGAACGAGCGTGTCTACACCGAGCTCGTCCTCTCCGTCGACGGCGTCCCCTACGCGACCCTCCCCGGGGATGCCACCTCCTTCACCCTGACGGAGGCGCTGGTCGGGTACCACTCCGTCTGCCTCAACGGAACCGACGACTGCGGGCTCCCGTTCCCCGAGGTCTGCTGCAGCTTCTCCTGCGACGACCCGATCCCGCCCCCGGTCAACGATCTCCAGTGCCTGATCATCGACCCGTGCGACTGCTCCTTCTCCGTCTCCTGGACGAACGGAGCCGCGGACTACGACGTGATCCGGATCTTCGTCGACGGAGAGCTGATCACGACGCTGCCGGGCAACGCCCGAAACGCGATCGTCTCCCCGACCGGTGGCCTCGACCCGATCCTCCTCCCCGGCGCGACCTCCAGCATCTGCATCGTGCCCGAGCGCAACGGCTACACCGGGGACCAGACCTGCTGCTCCCTCACCTGCGAGGAGATCCCGAACGGCGCCCCGATGGCGCTGAGCTGCGATGCGCCGCCCGCCCCGGAGTGCACCGCGGACATCTACTGGCTGAACAGCGGAGACTACTCGACCATCGAGATCCTCCTCGACGGGATGCTCTACGCGACCCTGCCCGGCACCAGCCAGTCCGCCAGCGTGGCGATCCCCGAGCTCGGACCCCATGAGATCTGCGTCCGCGCGACCACGATCTGCGACGAGCTGCTCCCCGATGTCTGCTGCACGGTCGAGTGCATCGGGCCGCCGGACCCGATCAACACGCTGATGTGCACCCTCGATGACATCTGCACCTGCGAGTTCTCCCTCACCTGGATGAACGGGAACACGGACTACGACACGATCCAGGTCCTCATCGATGGGGTCCTGCACGAGGAGCTCCCCGGCACCGCCACCAGCCTGCCCCTGAGCCTCTTCACCGAGGGCCCCGCGAACATCTGCCTGGTCCCGGAGCGCTACGGCCTCCTCGGTCAGGCGACCTGCTGCGTCGTCGACTGCCCGGGAATCCCGAACGACGCGGTCGAGGGGCTGACCTGCACGCCGGACCCCCTGACCTGCGTCTTCACCGCGAGCTGGAGCAACCCGGCCCCCTACACCCTGATCGAGGTGTCCCTCGACGGAGCGGTGATCGCGACCCTCCCCGGTGATGCGACCAGCTACGACTTCATGTCCCCGCTCACGGGTCCGCACCAGATCTGCGTGACCGCGACCACCATCTGCGGCGAGCTCTCCGCCCCCGCCTGCTGCGAGATCGACTGCACGATCCCGCCGCCCGACCCGGTCCTCGATCTCGTGTGCGGCGCGGTCGATCCGTGCACCTGCACGCTGGACCTCAGCTGGACCAACGCCGAGTCGAACTACGATTCGATCCAGATCCTCATCGACGGCGTGCTCGACCAGACCATCGCCGGCTCGGCGACGACCGCGGCGATCGCGCTGCCGAGTCCCGACGACTACTCGCTCTGCGTCATCCCGATCCGCAACGGCGTGTCCGGAACCGCGAGCTGCTGCTCGGCGACCTGCCCGGTCACCGACCCGATCCCGCCGACCGTCCTCGAGTGCATCGTCGATGCCGTCTCCTGCAACGCGACGATCAACTGGATGAACAACTCGCTCTACTCCCAGGTGGAGGTGCGGCTGAACGGCATCGTCGACCAGGTCGTCCCGGGCGCGAACGGGTCCGCGACGGTCCTGCTCACCTACCCGGGTGCGAACACCCTCTCGATCGTCGCCACCACCGTCTGCGGCGTGGTGACCGAGGAGGTCTCCTGCATCGTGTCCTGCCCGCAGCTCGAGCCCGACCCGGTCGGAAACCTCACCTGCACCCTGGCCGATGTCTGCACCTGCACCTACGACCTGAGCTGGACGAACGAGGGCCCCTGGGCGTACGACTCCATCCGCGTCAACATCGACGGCGTGCTCGTCCAGACCCTTCCGGGCAGCGCGACCATGACCTCGCTGTCGGTGGGGGCGCCGGGTGCCTACGAGATCTGCCTGATCCCGGTGGTGAACGCGGTGGACGGCGATCCCGCCTGCTGCGGCGTGGACTGCCCGGATGTCCCGCTCCTGGCTCCGAACGGCATCACCGCCACGGTCGGCGACCACCCGACCTGCGCGACCGCCCTCGAGTGGCAGAACAACTCCGACTACTCCCAGATCGTCGTCTCCATCGACGGGGCGCCCGTGGCGACCCTGCCCGGCACCTCGACCACCACCACGGTCAACCTGCCCGGCCCGGGGCTGCGGACGATCTGCCTCACCGCGACGACGATCTGCGGGGTCGAGCTGAGCCCGACCTGCATCGACGCGGAGTGCTTCTTCCCGCCCACGGCTCCGACCGCCGTCACCTGCACCCTCACCGATGTCTGCATGTGCCTCGGCACCGTCACCTGGATGAACACCGAGGCGGACTATGACGCGATCGAGGTCACCGTCGACGGGGTCCTCATCGCGACGCTCCCGGGGAACGCCGACAACGCCACCGTCATGCTGCCGCAGCCGGGGACCTCGAGCGTCTGCGTCACGGCGATCCGGAACGGGCTGAGCTCGGATGCGGCCTGCTGCTCGCTCGAGTGCGCGGGTCCGCCGCCGGTGACCGGTCCGGCCGCCGTGACCTGCTCGACGGGTCCCTGGCCGGGCTGCGAGACCACGGTCTCCTGGACGAACACCAGCCTCTACTCCCAGATCGTGGTGACCCTCGGCGGGGTCGTCATCGCGACCCTCCCCGGCGACGCGACGATGACGACGGTCGCCCTCTCCACTCCCGGACTGCAGGAGATCTGCCTGATCGCGACGACGATCTGCGGGGATGAGGCGGCTCCGAGCTGCTGCCCGGCGGAGTGCATCTTCCCGCCCGATCCGATCGGGGGTCTGAGCTGCCTGATCGACTCCGACCCCTGCTCCGGCTCCATCTCGTGGATGAACGGGAACACCGACTACGACTCCATCGAGGTCACTCTCGACGGGGCGGCGTACGCGACCCTCCCGGGTGGTGCCACCACCATCGAGTACGGGACGCTGGAGCCCGGACCTCACACCTTCTGCTTCACCGCGGTGCGGGCCGGCCTCGCCTCCGAGGAGCTCTGCTGCACCATCGACTGCCCGCTCCCGCCGCCGGCTCCGACCGGCGTCCAGTGCACGATCGACGACAGCTGCCTCTGTCTCGGGACGCTGAGCTGGATGAACGCCGCCGGTGACTACGACGCGATCGAGATCCGCTCGGACGGGATCCTGATCGACACCCTCCCCGGGTCGGCGACGAGCACGAGCGTGTCGATCGAGGTCGGGGCGAAGAACCTCTGCGTGACCGCGGTGCGGAACGCCCTCTCCTCGGCGGACGCCTGCTGCCTCCTCGAGTGCCCCGGGCCGCCGGCTCCCCAGGCCCCCTCCGGCCTGAGCTGCACGATCGTGAATGCGGACAGCTGCACCGTCGAGGTGACCTGGTTCAACCCCCAGACCTACTCCGGGCTCGAGGTCCTGGTGAACGGCGTCTCCTACGCGACCCTCGCCGGGGATGCGACCTCCGCGACGGTGAACCTGATGGACATGAGCGCGGACATCTGCGTGGTGGGCACGACCTCCTGCGGCGATGCCACCGACCCGGCCTGCTGCTCGGTCCAGTGCTTCAACCCGTTCAGGCGGGGTGACTGCAACCTCGACGGGTTCATCGACATCGCGGACGGGATCTTCGTGGTGCGGTTCCTCTTCAACGGCTTCGAGCCGTCGAGCTGCCTCGATGCCTGCAACTTCAACGACGACGCGCTCATCGACATCGCGGACACCATCTACGCCATGAGCTATATCTTCCTGGGAGGCACGCCGCCCCCCGCGCCCCTCACCGAGTGCGGGGTCGACGCCGTCAATCCGATCGGCTGCGACAACTTCCCCGAATGCGACCTATAGAACCGTGGATCGGGACCGGTCCACCGACCGGACTGAGCCATCCTTGAGCACGGCTCCGGAGCGATCCGGGGCCGTGCTTCGTTCATCCGGAGCCGCCTCCGAGGTCCTTTTCCTTGTCGAGTGGGCGCTCCCGGCGTAGCTTCGATCCGCGACAGACACGAAGGGAGTCGATCGTGAGACGACACGACATCCGCGCGAGCCGGAGCCCGCTCCGGCGCCTCCGCCCCGTCCTCCTCCTGCCCCTCGCCTTCGGAGTCGCCCTGACCCTCGCGACGGAGGATCCGGGGGGGCCGATCGCCTACTCCGGAGCCACGATCATCCCCGTCGACGGTCCACCGATCCCCAACGGCGTGATGGTGGTGAACGACGGGAGGATCACCGCGCTCGGGCCGGCGGAGACGACCCTGCTCCCCGCCGGGGGGACGGTGGTGGACCTCTCCGGTCGCACCCTCATCCCCGGACTCATCTGCACGCACAGCCATCTGGGGCGCGGGGGAGGCGGAGACTCCGCCGGACCGATCCAGCCGGAGGCGGACATCTTCGAGGCGGTGAACATCCGCAACGCCGGGTTCCGGCGCGCGGTCGCCGGGGGTCTGACGACGATCAACGTGATGCCCGGCTCGGGGCATCTGATCTCGGGGCAGACCACCTACCTGAAGCTCCGGGATGGCAACACCATCGACGACCTCGTCCTGCGCGACGCCGACGGACTGCGGCTCGGCGGGCTGAAGATGGCGAACGGGACGAACTCCCTCCGCGGCGCTCCCTTCCCCGGCACCCGCGCAAAGTCGGCGGCGCTCGTCCGCGCGAAGTACCTCGCGGCGCGAGAGTACGCCGAGAAGATCGCGCGCGCCGCCGGCGACCCGGAGAAGCTGCCGTCGCGCGATCTCTCCCTCGAGCCGCTCGTCGAGGCGATGGCGGGGAAGCGGGTGGTCCATCACCACACCCATCGGCACGACGACATCCTGACCGTGCTGCGACTGGCGAACGAGTTCGGGTTCCGGGTCGTGCTCCACCACGTGAGCGAGGCGTGGAAGGTCGCGGATGAGATCGCCGCGGCCGGAGCGGCCTGCTCGCTGATCCTCATCGACAGCCCGGGCGGGAAGCTGGAAGCCCGGGACATCGACTACCGCAACGGGGCGATCCTCGAGTCCCGGGGGGTCCCCGTGGCGTTCCACACCGACGACTGGATCACCGACAGCCGTCTCTTCCTCCGCATGGCGGCGCTCGCCGTCCGCGCCGGCATGACCCGGGAGGGCGCGCTGCGGGCGCTGACCCTCTCCGGCGCGGAGATGCTCGACCTCGAGGCGCGCACCGGCTCGCTGACGGTCGGCAAGGACGCGGACTTCGTCGTCCTCGATGGGGACCCCTTCAGCGTCTACACGAAGGTCCTCGCCACCTACGTCGAGGGACGGAAGGTCTTCGACCGATCGGTGCCCGAGGACCTCCTCTTCGCAGAAGGGGGCCGCGGGGCGGGGGATGACCAGACCTTCCAGGGATGCTGCATGGGAAGGCAGGGAGCGCGATGAGCCCCTTCGCCGCGAGAACCGGACGACTCCGGACCGTCCTCACCCTTCTCCTCCTGCTCGCGACCGGCGCCGCGGCCGGGCAGGGAACCCCAGCCGACGGACCGATGGCGGGGCTCCCCGATCGCGCCCCGGCGAAGGGCCTCGAGCAGCCCCTGAGCAGCGGTCAGCCGACCGTGATCCGGGCGGGGATCCTCCACACGCAGGCCCGCGATGCGACCGGCGCCTGGGCACCGCCGATCTCCGACGGGATCGTGGTGATCCGCGACCGTCGCATCGCGGCGGTCGGACCGGCGGGATCGGTCATCATCCCCGACGGCGCCCGGGTCATCGAGGCGCCGGTCGTCACGCCGGGCCTCATCGACGGGCGCTCCGTGGTCGGCCTCGCGGGATGGCTCAACTACGGTCATGACCAGGACCAGCTGGAGGACTCGGAGCCGATCCAGCCGGAGCTGCAGGCGACCGATGCCTTCAACGGGCGAGAGCCCCTCCTCGAGTGGATCCGGAGCTTCGGTGTCACGACCGCCCACACCGGGCATGCGCCCGGCAACCTCATCTCGGGTCAGACGATGATCGTGAAGACCCGGACCGGGGAGCTCGAGGATGCGGTCGTGACGCCGCTGTTCGCCATCGCGGCGACCCTCGGCGACGATGCGATGGAGAGCGACAGGAGTCCCGGCACGCGCGCGAAGCAGCTCGCGATGCTCCGGCAGGCCCTGCTCGATGCGCGGGAGCACGCGGACCAGCTTCGCCGCGCCGGAGACGACCCGGAGAAGCGCCCCGGCCGGGACCTTCGCAAGGAGGCGCTGGGCCGGGTCCTCAGCGGGGAGGTCCCCCTGCTCCTGAACTGCCACCGGTCGATCGACATCCAGAACGCGCTGCGTCTCTCCGACGAGTTCGGGTTCCGGCTGATCCTCGATGGCGCGGCCGAGGTCCTCGAACACGCGGACGAGGTCAAGGCCCGCGGGATCCCCGTGCTGGCGCACCCGCCGATGATGCGGGCGACCGGACAGGGAGAGAACGCCAGCATGACCACCGTGGCGAGACTGATCGCCGCCGGGATCCCGTGCGCGCTCCAGAGCGGCTATGAGGGGTATGTCCCGAAGACGCGGGTCGTGCTCCTCGAGGCGGCGATCGCCTGCGCCTACGGCGCCTCCTTCGCGGACGCGCTCGGGACGATCACCCTCTCCGCCGCGGAGATCCTCGGGATCTCCGCACGGGTCGGCTCGATCGAGGTCGGGAAGGACGCGGACATCGCCCTCTACGACGGCGACCCGTTCGAGTACACGAGCCACTGCATCGGGGTCCTCATCGAAGGTCAGGTCGTGAGCGCGATCGTCCGCTGAGCGGCGGACGGGGAGGAACCGATGGGCGAGAAGGTGAACCTGGTCGAGAAGCTCGGGATGTTCACCGAGCACTGGAGCCCGCGGGTCGTCGGCGAGCTCAACGGCCAGCATGTGAAGCTGGCGAAGCTCCTCGGGGAGTTCGACTGGCATCATCACGCCGATGAGGATGAGCTCTTCCTCGTCCTGAGCGGGCACCTCACCCTCCACCTCCGGGATCGAATCATCGAGCTGGGAGAGGGTGAGTTCTTCATCGTGCCGCGAGGCGTCGAGCACAAGCCGGTCGCGGAGGAGGAGACCCATGTCCTCCTGCTCGAGCCGACCTCCACCCTGAACACCGGCAATCTCCGCAACGAGCGGACGATCGACGCTCCTCCGCGGATCTGAGCCTCAGCGATCGAGGAGTCGATCGATCGTCCGGAGCAGGTCCCACGACTCGTAGGGCTTCCGGAAGTAGGCGTTGGCTCCGGACGAGAGGGCCCGCTCGCGCAGGCCGGGCTTCTGGCTCGCCGTGAGCACGATGACCGGCGTCCCGGCCGTCGCCGGGCTCTCCCGGACCCGCTCCAGGACCGCGAAGCCGTCTCCGGCCGGCATGTTGATGTCGAGGATGAGGAGCTCCGGCGCGGAGGCGAGCGCTTGCCGGGTCGCATCGATGCCATCCTGCGCGGTCCTCACCTCGAAGCCGCAGCTCCTCAGCCGGATGCCGAGGCTCTGGCAGATCGCCGCATCGTCATCGACGAGGAGGATGCTCCCGGTCCGTCGCGGCGCGGTGGTTCCCGGGTGGATGGGCGAAGGCGGGTTCATGTCGTGAGCTCCTCTCGCGGAGCGGTGAGCTCCCTGGGGCGGGGAAGGGTGAACTGAACGCGGCAACCGCCGCTCGCAGGGCTCTCGAGGCGGATGCTTCCCCCGTGGAGCTCGACGAGGTCCCGACAGAGGCCGAGCCCGAGGCCCAGCCCCCCGCCATCGCTCCCCTGACGGTGTCGGAGAAAGAGCTCTTCCGGATCCGCCGTGCCGATCCCGGGGCCGTCATCACAGACGCTCACGATGAACTCCCGCGCCTCCGGAGAGTCATCGGGGCTCTCCTCGACCGAGATCGTCACCGTCCCCCCCGGCCGGGCGTGGCGCAGCGCGTTGTCGACGAGGTTGCTGAGGATCTGTCTCAGCCGGGCCGCATCCGCCTCGACGAGGAAGGGGGGCGCTTCATCCTCCCGCTCATCGGGATGAACCAGCTCCACCCCCCGCTTCCTCGCGAGGGGAGCCTCCGCCGCGATGAGGTCATCAATGACCCGACCGAGGTCGATCGGCTCGGCGCGCAGGGAGAGCTTCCCGGTGTCGAGGCGCGAGAGGTCGAGGAGATCCTCGGTGTAGCGCTTCAGTTGATCGCAACCGTCGAGACATCGATGGAGGAACTCCCGCTGGGTCTCGTTCACCGGACCCGCGATGCCATCGGCAATGAGAGAGACGAACTCGCGGACGGAGGTGAGAGGAGTGCGCAGCTCGTGGGAGAGGAGGTGGTGGAACGCCTGCAGCTCGCGGCGCTGACGCAGAAGGAGGGCGTTCTCCGACTCGAGGGCACGGGTCCGCTCTTGGGTGATCCGCCTCACCTCGACCCGCTCCGCGGTCCGGATGACCGTGCGGATGAGCCGCGGGAGATCGAGCTCCGCGTGGGGGATCACCTCCCACGCTCCCGCCTGGAGGATCGTGGAGAGCGCCTCCTCCTCCCGGTCGGGAGTGAGGACGATGCGGGGAGGGTCGTCGGACGCGCTCGCGTCGAGCCAGGCCGGGTCGGAGTTCCCGCAGAGGATCAGATCGCAGGCGGACGGGTCAGGAAGGGGATCGCTCGAGCGGCGTGGCTGGACGAGGGTGACGCACCAGTCGCTCGCCGAGTCCAGCAGGGACCGGACCTCCTCGTTGAGGAGGGGCTCCATGCACTCGAGGCCGATGCGGAGAGAGCGGGGCTCCATCGCGCGCTTCCCACGACACCAGATCGCCCACGGCGACCCCGGTCGACACCATCCAGCCCTCTCCCGGGCAGGACCGCGATGCGGACCTCCGCCCGATGAAGAGTACCCCGTGGAGCCGAATCCGGCATGCAGGACCGGCCGGGACCGGCTCAGGCGGGGACGAGGAGCCCGGGCGCGCGCACCGGAAGCGGGAGCTCGAAGCAGACACAGGTCCCCTCCCCGGGGGAGCTCCGCAGGGTGATCTCGCCACCGAGCGCCTCGACGAGGCCGCGGCAGATCGCCAGACCGAGCCCCGGGCCCGGGGTGAGGGTCGGATCCTCGGCGCCGCACTTCTGGAAGCGCTCGAACACCCGCTCCTGCTCGACCGGGTCGATGCCCTGCCCGTCGTCGCTGACGGTGCAGACGACGACGCCATCCTCTCCGGTTCGGGCATCGAGGACGATGCTCCCCTCCTCGGAGATCGATCGCAGGGCGTTGTCGACGAGATGGGTGAAGATCTGGGTCAGGCGGATCGCATCGGTGCGGACGACGAGGCCGCTGGGGATCGTGATGAGGTGGGCCTCCGACTGGAACGCGCGGCGACGGTGGATCGCGACCACCTGCTCGAGGAGCTCATCGAGGGAGCACCACTCGGAGCGCAGCTCGAGCTCTCCCACCTCGAGGCGCCGCAGGAGAGCCAGGTCCCGCCCGATGCGCCCGAGCTGGCGACAGCCCCCCGTCGCGATGCGCAGGAACTCCTGCGCCTCCTCGGAGATCGAGCCGACCTCCGCGTCATGGAGAGCCGCGATCGGCTCCCGCACCGCCTCGAGCGGACTCTCGAGCCCGCCCCCGAAGCTCTGGTGCAGTCTCTCGAGGCACGCCTCCAGCTGCCGTGTCCGGGCTCGGGCGACCTCGAGCGCCTCGCCGATCCGGTGCAGCTCCCAGCGGGCGGACGCGTCCTCGGTCGCCTTGAGGAGGGCGCTCAGGCCGATCGGCGTCCCCCCTTCCAGCTCCCGCACCTCGACCACCTCGCTCGCCCCGGCCAGGAGGAGCTCTCTGAGTCGGGGAGTGGGAAGCGGACCGTGGGAGAGGACCAGCAGGGCGATCTCCGGGTGGAGGGCGCGGGTCGCGCGCAGGAGCGCCTCACCGTCGGCATCGGCGGAGATGAGATGCAGGATCGGACCAACGACGGATGTCGGGCGGCGTGCGTCCGAGGCGACGGAGGCTCCCCCCTCGCGGACCGAGGGTCGAGAGACCCCGATCCGGCGGAGGTGCTCCTCCAGTCGCTCGATGGAGATCGCTCCATCGAGGCGGACGACGGCTCGCAGATGCGGGCTCGGCAAGAGTGAATTCCCCCCTCGGGACGCGCCCTCCCCTCGAGGACGCAGCTCCCCGCGGCGCCGTGGCGGGCGCGATCGAGGGCCAAGCAAGACTACCCCGCGCCGGGAGAGGCGGCATGCGACGAAATTCGTCGGTCCCCTCGCTCGGGCTCCCGGCGAATCACGGAAGGGTCGGCAGGAGGATCAGCCCCGCCTCTTCCAGCTCCCGCAGCACCCGGAGGCTCGTCTCCACCTCGATCGGAGCCCCGCCGCGAAGCACCGGGAGGGAGACGAGCGCCGGGGAGTGCGATCCCTGCAGGACGGAGATCGACGGTCCCCCCTCCTCGACGAGGATGTCGCCCTCGCGAAGCGGAGTGGCGTCGAGAGCGGCGCGGGCGGCGGCGTCTCCCGGGCGGACCAGCGAGAGTCGCAACGCCTCGACCGGACGGGGGTCGAAGGTCACCTCCGTGTCGGCCGGCACCGTCACCGGGTGCCATCCTCGCTCGCCGCGGAGAGCGTAGCTCCCCGGGGGGAGACCATGGAAGAAGAGCACCATTCCCCGGATCTCGCTGGCGAACTGCAGGCGATCGAGCGGAGGATGCTCCAGGGAGAGGAGAGTGAGGCCTCTCCCTCGATCCTCCGGAGACCAGCGCACCGCGAGGGAGTGGCGGACCGGGATCCGGATGCGGAGCTCATTGAGACCGGGGCGCAGGACGGCGCGCATCGGCGGAGCCCAACGCTCCCCCACATCGAAGCCGCCGCGGCCCCGCACGAAGCACTCCACGGGGCCCGGCGGGAGCGGCGGGAGCTCCTCCCCGGAGCCGATCCACCAGCTCCCGAGGAGGGAGCCATCCTCCGCGCGGACCTCCACCGAGCCGGGGCCGGACCCGACGGCCCCCGCCCGGTTCTCATCGATGATCTCGAAGCGCACCCGCGCCGGCTCCTCGAAGCGCCAGGTGAGCGGTCGCCCATCGAACGGGATCTCCCGCACCCCGTAGTCGACGCTCGTGATGGTGAGGAGGACCTCCTCGTCCCCTCCCCGCAGGGCGCTCGCGATCCGCTCCCCGGGAGCGATCCACACGGTGCCATCCGCATCCGTGGTCGAGGAGTGGGGGAAGTGGACCGCGCGGAGGTCCGCGAGGCGCAGCCCGAGCTGGACCGGCGTCACCCCGCCATCCGGCGCGAGGATGCGAACCGGCACCGCGGAGCCGGCGAGAGGAGGCAGGTCGAGGTCCACCACCACGACCTCGCTCCCCACGACCACCGTGGTGAGCGCGGAGACCGCCCCTCCCCGGTGCGCGATGCCGACCAGGTACTCTCCTGGCGGCACCCCGGACCAGGAGATGCGACCGCGCCCGCCCTCCCCGCTCCACGGGGAGGCGGCGAGGGAGAAGCTGCGGGAGAGGTCGTTTCCTCCCGCCTTCTCGAGCCAGGATCCCCAGCCGTGACGCCGCAACCAGAGTCCATCGGGAACGGGGCCGCGGGGGAGGGCCGCCACGAAGCCATCCGCCTCGACCGGTCCGTCGAGGCTGCCGACCGCGATCTCGATCCCCCCCGGCCAGGGGAGATCGACCGGGATCGGGCGCTCGACCCGCGCCTCCCCGAGGGAGATCGCGCGGGGGATCCGGCGTCCCCCCACCTCGATCCAACCCTCGAGTTCATCCTCACCTCCCGTCGCGCTCCGCAGCTCCCCGGTCCCCTCCCCGAACGCAGGGAGCCGAAGCACCCGGCCGGATCGCCACCGGTGGCGCTCCCCGCCGACCACCACCTCCGCGCCCTCCGGGATGCTCCCATCCGGATGACGCAGCTCGAAGAGCACGGGGTGAAGTCGCTCGACCTCCACCCGCAGGAAGGAGTCGGGGGCGAGGTCGATCGGCCGGAAGGAAGCGGAGAGCGGGCCGACGCCGTCCTCGACGGTCCGCCGCCACCGAGTCCTCTCCCCCTCCTCGACGAGCTCGATCGACCCGAGCTCCCCGGCCGGGACGAGCAGCTCGAAGCGACCGAGGAAGTCGGTCTCCGCCACGGGAGCCGGAGCGAAGCCGCCCCCATCGCTCCATCGGAGACCGAGCCCGCTGACCGGAGTGCGGTCTCGCGCCTCGACGACGCCGCGCAGGACTCGCTCGCCGCTCCGAGGCGTCGGAGCGGAGGAGCGTTCCGGTGAGAGAGGCTCTGCGTCACCCATGGGCTGCTCGATCGAGGGGGGCACCCCCTCCCGGAGCGCGGAGGGGGGATGAGCCGCGGGGTCGGGGCCGCGACCGATGGACCGTCCCAGCCCGATGCCGACGAGGAAGAGCAGGGCGACGATGAGCAGGAGAGGGAAGCTCCGAGAGACGGAGGACTCCGTTCTCATGGCTCCCCCTCGAAGCGGGGCGCGAGGGAGAGAGGCACCCTCCCCCGCTCCCCCTCGGGGAGAGACCTCACCTCGGAGGCGCCCCAGCTGCCCACCGTCACCGTTCGGGCTCCGGGGAGAGTCCGGACCACCGCATCCAGGTCCGCGAAGCGCCCGACCGGGACGCCGTCGATCTCCCGGATGCACACCCCCACCTCCAGCCCGTAGGCTGCGTGCACCTCCGCGCCGCTCGACCCGACGAGATACCCATTCGGACGGACCGGCGAGAAGCGGAGCGGTCCCGCCGCGGGAATGACGATCCGCTGACCCGATCCATCGGGGGCGACGATCGAGTGCCTTCCGGGCTCGAGCTCCTCGAAGCGGGCCTCTCCCCGCGAGTCCACGGTGCGTCGCAGCCGCAGGCCGCTCTCCAGGATCAACTCGAGTTCCTCCCCCGGCACGGCCACCTCGGGGGGAACGAGGATGCGGACGGAGAAGAGCGGCGGGAGGCTGAGGAGGATCGAGTCCGAGACCCCGGAGATCGAGGCCCTCACCTCGGGGAGGTCGGTGATCCCGACCTGTCCGTGGTGAAAGACATGGGGCCCCGGCCGGAGACGCGCCCGGGAGAAGCCGCGAAGATCGGGGCGAGAGGTCTGCCAGCTGCGGGGCTCCTCTCCCTCTCCCCAGGTCACGAAGCCGCCCCCCTGGATCGGATGCCCGACATAGTTCCCCAGCTCGATCGTGACGGGGATCCGCTCCGGCAGGATGACCGCCTGCGGTGTCTCGAGACCGAGCCGCAGGGGAATCTGGACCGAGCCGAGATCCCAGCTCGTGACCTCCAGCGCGAACGCGGTCTCCCGCCCCCCCGTCCGCCGAAGCCAGCGACCGTCGAGGCGGATAAGGAAGAGACCATCCCCGCGTGGGAGGACCTCCGGACGAAGGCGGGCCCGCGAGGTGCGACCATCCTCGACGCGGGTGACCTCGACGATCATCGCGGGCGCCTCGATCGCCCCGCCTCGATCGGTGCGCACCTCGACCACGGCGCGCCGGAGGCGGTCGGGCGGGGGGACGAGCAGCTCGACCGGGTGATCCCCCTCCCCCACCTCGATCGATCGTGTGTCGAGGACCTCGCCATCCCGGCCGAAGACCAGTGTCCCCGCACCTGAGGGAACGACCGCTCGGAAAGGAGGCCGCATCGGGATCCCCACGCCCCAGCCGCTCCATGAGACCCCGATCGGCGGCGGGACGACGGGGCCGGCCGGGAGGACGCGCACCTCGAGGCCCCACAGGTCGGAGCGCTCCTTCAGCCCGACCCAGTCGATGCTGACGGTGGGAGCCGCCTCCCTCGTGCCGGCGGCGGGTTCAGGGGATGGGGGGTCGGGAGCCGCAGGCCGGGGGGGCGGCTCCACCCCGAGGGGGGGCGAGTCCCCCCCCGGATCGGCCACGGGGGCCACGGCGAGACCGAGCAGGAAGCCCGCCGCGGGAGCGAGGAGGAGCAGCAACGCCCGGCGCCTCATCGGGCCTCCCCCGGAAGGGCGGGGCGGTGACTCGATCGTCCCTCGCTCACCGCTCGCGCGAGTCCGCCCGACGCAGGGTCATCTGCCCGAGAGATGCGTTTCGGATGTGAAGGAGGTCTCCGTCGAACATGCAGTCGATCTCGGTCTTCTTCCCCTCGGCGTCGACCGACACGATCTTCAGGGCGTTCTCCGCCCGGGCGACGATCCGGTAGCTCTCCGGCTCGCCCTGCTCCGCGATCCTGATGCGAACGGTGTCGGCGGTGAAGACGAGCTCGACCGGGTTCGCCTCCGCGACCGCGAGCATTCTCTCCTGCTTCCCCGCATCGCTCCGCTTGTACGCCTCGGTCTCCCGGATCAACGCGGCATCGAGGAGCCATGTCCCGATGAGGGGATTGTCCGCCGCGGGCGCGGACGGAGCCGGCCGACTCGTGGCGCCGGGGCTCTCGCCCGGAGACGCCGGGCTCTCCTCGGCACCGCCACAGCCACCGAGCGCGAGGGACAGGGCGAGGAGACCGGCGGCCACCCGGGGGGTGTTCATGATCTTCACGGAGAGCACCTTCCCCATCGTCAGGCCGCAAGGTCGATCCCGAGGAGCGTGAAGACGCTCTCGAGGTTCTCGATCGGCACCGGCTTCGTCGGCCGACCGCCGAGCTGACCATCGCCGAGCTGGAGCACCTTCCACCCCTTGCCGCGGAGCGCGCGCTCGATCGAGGAGAGATGCCCCTCGAAGATGAGCCAACCCTCCTCGACATCGATCCGCGACACTCCCCAGGAGCCGAGGAGGATGCGCAGCTTCTGGAGACGGAGGAGGGTCCGGGTCTCCAGCGGCACCTTACCGTATCGATCGAAGAGATCCTCGGCGAGCGCATCGATCTCATCCGCCGCGAGCGCGGTCGCGATCGAGCGATAGGTCCGCAGACGCTGACGGGTGTCACCGATGTACTCGTCGGGGATCCGCGTCAGCCCCTCCAGCCCGATCTCGATGTCCGGCGGCTCGAGCCAGGGAGTCCCGCGGATGTCCGCCACCGCGCGCTCGAGGAGACGGCAGTAGAGGTCGTATCCGACAGTGGCGATGTGGCCGGACTGCTCCTTGCCGAGGATGTTGCCGGCCCCCCGGATCTCCAGGTCCCGCATCGCGATCTGGAAGCCGGACCCGAGGTCGCTGAACTCCTCGATCGCCTGCAGGCGATGCCGCGCCTCGGGCTTGATCGGCTTGTCATCGGGGAGGAGCAGGTAGCAGTAGGCCTTGTGCGTCCCGCGTCCGACACGACCCCGGAGCTGGTGCAGCTCCGCGAGACCGAAGCGATGCGCGCTCTCGATGATGATCGTGTTCGCGCTGGGGATGTCGAGGCCGCTCTCGATGATGGTGGTCGAGACGAGGACATCGACCTCCTTGTGGATGAACTTCGTCATCCGCTCCTCGAGGGTGTGCTCATCCATCTGCCCGTGCACCTCGAGCATCCTCGCCTCGGGCACGAGCCGCTCGAGCTCCTCCCGCCGGGGGATCAGGCTCTTCACGCGGTTGTGGAGGAAGAAGATCTGCCCGTCACGGTTGAGCTCCCGCAGGAGGATCTTCCGGAACCGCTGGGGATCGAAGTGGCAGACCTCGGTCTGCACGGGGCTCCGCCCCTGGGGCGCCTCCGACAGGCTGGAGATGTCCTTCACCCCGACGAGAGACATGTGGAGCGTCCGGGGGATCGGGGTCGCGGTCAGGGTGAGGATGTCGGCGAGGCGACGCAGATGCTTCAGGCGCTCCTTGTGGGCGACCCCGAAGCGCTGCTCCTCGTCGATGATGATGAGGCCGAGGTTCTGGAAGTGCACATCCTGGGAGAGGAGGCGATGCGTGCCGATGAGGACATCGAGGCGACCGGTGCGCGCCCGCTCGAGGATCTGCGTCTGCTCCGCCCGGCTGCGGAGACGGCTGAGGGCCTCGATCGTGACCGGGAACTCCGCCATTCGATCGCGGAAGGTCAGGCGGTGCTGTTCGGCAAGGACGGTCGTCGGCACGAGGACCACGACCTGGCGTCCCGCCTGGACCGCCTTGAAGGCCGCGCGCATCGCCACCTCGGTCTTGCCGAAGCCGACATCCCCGCAGACGAGGCGGTCCATCGGCTTCGCCAACTCCATGTCGGCGCGGATCGACTCGATCGTGGAGAGCTGGTCCTCGGTCTCCTGGAACGGGAAGGCCGCCTCGAACTCCCGCTGGTGATGGGTGTCGGGAGGGAACGCCATCCCCTCCCGCTCCGTCCGCACCGCCTGCAGCTCGAGCAGCTCGGCCGCGAGGTCGTGCAGCCCCTCCGAGACCCGCGCCTTCTTCTTCCCCCAGCTCGTGCCACCCAGCTTGTCGAGGCGGAGATGCCGACCCTTGCCGCCGACATACTTCTGGACCAGGTCGATCCGCTCGATCGGGACGAGGAGCTGTACCCCCTCGGAGTACTCGAGGACGAGGAAGTCCCCCTGGCGGCGTCCCTGCGTCTGACGGCGAATCCCCCGGAAGCGGGCGATCCCGTGGGTGACATGGACGACGTGGGCGCCCTCCTCGAGCTCGAGGAAGCTGTCGACCGCGCGCCCCTCGACGCGCTGCTTCTGCCTTCGCGACATGGTGCGGGCCCGACCGAGGGCCGCGGAGCCGGAGAGGAAGATCCCGACTCCGGTCTCCGACTCGTTCCAGCGGAAGCCGCGCGAGAGGTCCCCGAGGGTCGGCACCACCGTGGGTCCGATCCCGGCCTCGGCGAGCACCTCGCGGAAGCGATCGACCTCCGCCTCCTGGCGGAAGAAGACCCGGATCGGCGTGCCCTTCCCCGCCTCCCGCTGGAGCGCGACCACCGTGCTCTCGAGAGATCCGGTGAACTCCTCGGTCGAGCCGGTCGGGAGGATGACGGCGTCGCGACCCCGCTCCGGCACGAGGGGATCCAGATGGAGGTGGGTCAGCTTCCCGCCCCGCGCCCAGAACTCGTCGCTGATGGCTCCCTCGCGGCGCGGCGCCCACTGGCCGATGAGGAACCGGGAGCGCTCCTGAAGGTCATGGGGGTTCGGCAGCGCGAGGACGAGCTCCGGGGGCAGCCGCTCGAAGAGGAGCGTCTCCTCCCCGGTGAATCCGCGGATGAAGTAGTCCCCCTTGGGCAGGAGGGTGAGGACGAGGAGGGAGACCTCCGCTCCCGACCGCTGGTCGCGGGTCGAGACGGTGCGAATGCTCTCCACCTCGTCATCGAAGAAGTCGATCCGATACGGGTGGGAGGCCTCGCGTGGGAAGATGTCGAAGATGCCGCCCCGGATGGAGAAGTCTCCCGGTCTCGCGACCTGAGGGAAGCGGCGATAGCCGGCGTTGACGAGGTTCCGCGCGAGGGTCTCCGGCGGGAAGGAGTCCCCCGTCCTCAGCAGGATCCGACGGTCATCCTTGGCGCCCGGGCGCCCGATCGGCTGGAGGAGCGCCTGCACCGGCGCCACGGCGGCCCGCACCGCACCCCCCTCAAGGCCCTCGATGCACTCGCTCCGCTCGCGATAGATGTCGGGGTCCGGCTCGGAGTCCGCCTCGAAGAGGGACTCCCAGGGGGGGAAGAGGTGGACCGCCTCGTCGGTGAAGGTCGCCCAGTCCCGCCGGAGTCGCTCCGCCTCATCGAGGCTGGCGGTGACCGCGAGGATGGGCCGGTCCCGAAGCTCGGTCAGAGCCCCCAGGAGGAAGCCGGTGGAGCCCTCCGCCGCCTTCCCGACCCGTACCTCGCCGCCCCCGCGGATCCGCCGCGCCACCTCCGCCAGCACGGCGGAGGAGGAGAAGATCGCGGAAGCGAGCCGGTCCTCGGCGCCGGTCGCGGACTCGGTGGGATCCTCGGTGGGATCGCGACTCTCGGTGGGGGTCATCGAGCTCGGACTCCTGGGGCTGGGGGGCGGGGCAGTGTACACCCGCCCCTCGGTCGTGGCGGAGAGGAAACCGGGGTGAAGCGGGGCGCGGGGAGCCCCCGATCCAAGCGAGGAACCGATCCACGGCAGTTGCTTCCGCGGATGCCAGCGGTTGAGATGGGAGCCCTCCCCGGTCCCCGCTGGAAAGGGCTGCCGTGCTGCTGCGATCCTTGCCGATCCTGGTGCTCGTCCTTTCGGCCGGCAGCGCGGTGACGGCCCAGACCGTCGTCCGCGGCCCCTACATCCAGCAGACGACCGAGACCTCCGCCATCCTCCGCTGGCGCACGAGCGCCCCCACCGACTCCCGGGTCGTCATCGGGGTCTCCCCCGGCGGAAACCTGCTCACGATCACCGACCCGGACACGGTCACCGATCACGAGGTCCTCGTCTCCGGTCTCTCCACCGACACCCTCTATCACTACCAGGTCGGAACGACGGCGCAGATCCTCACGGGGGGCGGGGCGGACCATCACTTCCGGACCCACCCGCCGATCGGCTCCACCGATCCGGTCCGCATCTGGGCGATCGGAGACGCCGGGACCGCGGACGGGAATCAGGCCGCGGTTCGCGATGCGTACTACGCCCACGCCGGCCTCGATTCCACGGATGTCTGGCTCCTCCTCGGCGACAACGCCTACGACAACGGGACCGACGCGGAGTATCAGGGCGCGCTCTTCGACATGTACGAGGCGCTCCTGCGCCGGACACCGTTCTGGGCGACCCGCGGCAACCACGAGAACAACGCGGGAGTGCACTACGGGCTGTGCAGCAACCCGACCGGGGGCGAGGCGGGGGGAGCTCCCTCCGGGACCGAGGCGTTCTACTCCTTCGACCACGGGAACGTGCACTTCGTCTGCCTCGACTCCGACCAGAGCGACCGCTCCCCCACCGGACCGATGCTGACCTGGCTCGCGGCGGACCTCGCAGGGAACCTGCAGCCGTGGACGATCGCCTTCTGGCATCACCCCCCCTACACGAAGGGCTCCCACGACTCCGACGACCCCTCCGACTCCGGAGGTCGCATGGAGGAGATGCGGCAGAACGCGCTCCCGATCCTCGAGGCGGGGGGCGTGGACCTCGTCCTCTCCGGGCACAGCCACTGCTACGAGCGATCGAACCTGATCGACGGCCATTACGGGCTCTCCCCGACCTTCGACCCGCTCACGATGCTTCTCGACGGGGGGGATGGCAGCCCGACCGGGAACGGCGCCTACGAGAAGACGACCGGCGTCGCGAACGATGGCGCGGTCTACATCGTCATGGGGAGCAGCGGCAAGACCGGCGGGGGGACCTTCGACCATCCCGTTATGGAGGTCTCCTTCCCCCAGCTCGGCTCCCTCGTCATCGATGTTCAGGGGAACACCCTCACCGGCACGATGCTGCGGGACACCTCCGCCACCCCGGACATCTTCCAGATCGTGAAGGACGGCGGGAGCGGTGGACCGGAGTTCCGACGCGGGAGCGTGGGCAGCTCGCCGACCGTCACGATCAGCGACGCGATCATCATCCTGCAGGGGCTGTTCATGCCCGGCTTCGATCTGCTCTGTCAGGATGCGGCGGATGTGGATGACGATGGATTCCTGACGATCGCCGATCCGATCGCGCTCCTCGGGTGGCTCTTCCAGGGAGGTCCGACTCCGGCATCCCCCGGCCCGGGCTGCGGGACGGACCCGACCCCGGATGCCCTCGACTGCGCGACCTCTCCGAACTGCCCCTGAGGGGACGCCCCCGGAAGCCGGGGCGCGGCGCTCACTCCCCGTTCGGGAGCTCGACCCCGAGCATCTCCAGCGACTCCTCGGCGGCGGACTGCTCCGCCTCCTTCTTGTTCTTCCCACGCCCGAGCCCGAGCTTCCGCTTCCCGAGGAGCGCCTGGACGGTGAACTCCTTCGAGTGGTCGGGGCCGTGCTCGCTGATCACCTTGTAGGTGGGCGTCCGGTTCTCCTCCTTCTGGAGGTGCTGCTGGAGGAGCGACTTGAAGTTCAGCGAGTGCTGGTTCTTCTTCACCGCGATGACCTGGTGGTACAGGTTGCGGATGCAGAACTCCCGCGCCTGCTCGAAGCCGCTGTCGAGATAGATCGCCGCGACCACCGCCTCGAAGACGTTGGCGAGGAGCGAGTTCGGGAGCTTGCGTCGGTTCGTGACGCCCTTGCCGACCTGGAACGCGTCATCGAGCCCGAGCCGCTCCGACTCCGCCGCGAGGGTGTTCGTGGAGACGACCACCGACTTGATCTGGGTCAGCTCCCCCTCGGCGAGATCATCGAAGAAGTTGAAGAGGAACTCGGTCATCACGAGGCCGAGGACGGAGTCCCCGAGGAACTCCATCCGCTCGTTGCAGGGGTTGTCGATCGACTTGATCGAGGAGTGGGTGAGCGCCTGCAGGAGATGGTCGGGATCCTGGAAGGTGTAGCCGATCCTCTGCTCGCACGCTTCGAGGCGCTTGAGATCCTCCGGAGGAATATGCTCGTGCTCGAAGCTGCGTGGACCTGCCATCGACCGTTCCATTGGGGGCTCCCGGGCGGGGGCCGACCCGACTCGTCGCTCCGCGACCACGCCTGGCGGGGCCGCTTCCCGATGCCTGAGTGGAGCAGGGCGCACTCCTCCACCATTTCGGACCCCGCCGCCGCTGGAGCGGATGGGCCCTTACCGTGGTATCGGCAGTTCCGAGGGCGGGATGCACCTCGGAATCGGACCGGATCGCCCGAACCACGGGGTCCGAGAACCTTCTCGGAAGATGGAGCAGTGTCCCGGACGGCGAGAGGGGGCAGGTCCCCGTCCGGACCGCGTCGCCCCGCCTCGGAACGAGGGGGGTCGCGACGCGGGGCATGAGTATATCGAGCGGCGGGCTCCGGGAGCAAGACGAGCAGAGAGACCGCGGCTCGGCGCCCCCGGGGTGGCCCGCGGTGCCCGGAGTGGATAGAACGACGGGACCGACGCGGGGGTCCGATCGAGGAGGAGTGGCCGATGACCGAGAGTTCCGGGAAGGTCCCCAAAGACCCCTGCTACCCCACCGGGGGGCAGGTCCTCTCCATCTTCGATCTGCTCGCCCGCTTCGCGGAGCCGGCGTACATGGTCGACGGAGTGTCCCGACTCTCCGACCTCCACATGACGGTCGGCGAGCCGCTGCGCTACCGGTTCGATGGGGAGCTGGTGACGCTCCCGGACAGCTTCCCCGTCACCCCGGAGATCCTGACCCGGCTCCTTTTCCCCCTCCTCGACGAGTCCGCCCGGGAGCTGCTCCTCGCCGACTCCCGGTCGACCATCGATGCGGGGTTCGACTGGCAGGAGCGGGGAATGAGCTTCCGGATCAACGCCTTCCACGACCGCCACGGCCTCGCGGCCGCGATCCGCGTGCTGCCGCGGGAGATCCCCGCGCTCGACGCGATCGGGTTCCCCGAGGATGAGATCTGGCGATCGATCATCGAGGCGGACCAGGGACTCGTCATCGTGACGGGGGTCACCGGGAGCGGGAAGTCGACCACGATCGCCAGCCTCCTGCAGGCGATCAACCGACGGCGGGGCGCGCGGATCATCACCCTCGAGGATCCGATCGAGTACGTCCTCGAGAGCGAGAAGTCGCTCATCTCCCAGCGTGAGCTCGGTCGCCATCTCTCGAGCTTCTCGGACGGCCTTCGCAGCGCCCTGCGCGAGGATCCGGATGTCATCTTCGTGGGGGAGATCCGCGATCAGGAGACCGCGAGCCTCGCGCTCTCGGCCGCGGAGACCGGGCACCTCGTCCTGACCACGCTGCACACCCGCGACACCCGCGGCGCGATCACACGCCTCGTCGACATGTTCCCCGCGGATCGGACGAAGGAGCTGTGCAGCCAGCTCTCCTTCGCGATCCACACCATCGTCGGTCAGAAGCTCGTGCCGAAGGCGACCGGAGGGGGCCGGCGTGTCGCGATGGAGGTCCTCAAGAACATCCCCGCCATGGCGCATCTCATTCGGAGCGGCAAGTGGGAGCAGATCTACGCGACCCTCGAGACCCAGCGCGCCGCGGGGATGTGGACCCTGGAGCGGCATCTCCTCCAGCTCGTGGAGCAGGGGAGGATCGAGCTCGAGGTCGGGTTGCGGGCGGCGAACACCCGGTCGGTGCTGACCGCCTACAGCAAGGGGAGAACGACACCACCCCCGGTCGGCGACTGAGCGGCGCGCCGCTCCCCCCGAGGGCGCGCCCCGAACGGCTCGCCGATCGTCGTCCCCGCCGGAACCTCCTCCCCGTTCCGCTTCACGCCCCGGGCACCGACCGTGACCCCGGTCGGCGTGAGGAGGAGGGTCCCTCCCCGCGGGAGGAGGAAGGAGCCGAAGGCCGCCTCCCGTCGGGCCCGCACCTCGAGCGTCCCCTCCCGCACGAGAGGGAGACCCGCCTCGAAGGCGAAGATCGTCCCCTCCGCGATCGACAGCTCCAGCGGCCCGCGGCCGAGGAGGAGGGTGGACCCCGCGCGGTAGCCCTCCCCCTCCTCGATCCGGTCGAGATGGCCTCTCAGCGGGCTCCAACCATCGACCGTGATCCGGATGCCGTCCCCGGAGAAGGGGCCGAAGCCCTGCGACGGCACGGAGGCGGCCGGGGGCTCGTCGTTGCGCTCGTGAGGAGACGAGCGGAGGAGGAGTCCGACCGCGAGCTTGAAGAGGAGGATCATGAGAACGATGAGCGCGGTGTTGATGACGACGGCACGCACGAATCGAGCTCCTCTCCGTTCGGGTTCCGAGCCGGATCATCGGTCCCCGCCCCCTCGGGGTCGAGAGGGCACCCGCCTGCGATGGCGACCCTCTCCCCCGTGCGCCCGAGCCCCCCTCTCCCTATCATGACGAGGAGATCAGTCCCGGGAGAGGAGCTCGCATGACGATCCGGATCGAGCGGCGCATCGGCGCGGACACGGCGGAGATCCTCGATCGCGTGGCGGCGCTCCGGATCGAGGTCTTCCGCGAATATCCGTATCTCTACGAGGGGGATCTCTCCTACGAGCAGGGATACCTCCGGGCTCTCGCCGCCGCTGAGCGCGCGGTGATCGTCTGCGCGATCGAGGGCGGGGAGGTCGTCGGAGCCGCCACCGGAGCCCCCCTCGTGACGCAGGTCGAGGATTTCCGCGCGCCGCTGGAGGGCGCGGGGCTGAGGGCGGAGGAGGTCTTCTACTTCGGAGAGTCGGTCCTCCTCGCGCCCTGGCGCGGGAGAGGGATCGGGCACGCCTTCTTCGATGAGCGCGAGGGGCACGCCCGGGAGATCGACGGGATCCGACACTGCTCCTTCTGCGGGGTCGTCCGACCGGAGGATCACCCCGCTCGCCCCGCCGACCATCGCCCCCTCGATGGGTTCTGGAGAGGGCGCGGTTACACGCCGCTCCCCGGGGCCATCGGCAGCTTCTCCTGGAAGGAGCTCGGGGACAGCGCCGAGACGCCGCACCCGATGCAGTTCTGGCTCCGCACGCTCTGACCGCGCCGGGGGCCTCGTGTCGCTACTCCCCCGCGGCCGGGATGGCGTTGAGGGTGTAGTACGCGACCGGATGGAGGAGGGGCACGCCCTCCGGCGTCCGCAGCCCATCGAGATGGAGCTGGTGGACATAGCCGGCGCGCAGCCCGACACAGTGGATCTCCACCGAGAGCCCGTCCGCGGCCGGGACGGCGGTGGTGACCAGCACCCTCCCGCGATCCACCTCGGGGCTGCCGTACGGCTCGTGCAGGAGGTAGGTGTAGGACTCCATCCGATAGGAGCGGGGGTCCGCGAGGAGCTCTCGATCCATCGGCTGCGTGAAGACGAGGCGGAAGCCGTGGGGGAGCGCCTCCATGCGGAGGACCTCGTTCGGGACCTCACCGGTCCAGACCAGGCGCTGGATCCCGTAGGGTCGGTTCCCGAGGGAGCCCCAGCCGCGGTTCGACATCCCGGCGACCATCGAGCCATCCTCCCCCCAGCAGATGCGGAGGATCCCGCAGCCGAACCCCTCCCGGAAGGGGAAGCAGGCTCCCTGCCACTCGCCGTCGACCATCTCAAGGTGGGCGCGCATCACGTTGGCGGAGTGCTGATCGGCGATGAAGAGCTGACCTCCGAACGGCCCGAAGGTGCCGTCGCTCGTGTCCCAGAGCATCCCGGAGGGGCTCCGGCCCATCTTGTCGTAGGGGAGCCAGAGCGCGGGCAGCTGCAGGTTCGGAAGCTCCCGCGCGACCTCGGGGATCTTCCTTCCGTTCGGGACCTCACCCGGGTGCCGCACGTCCGACTCGGGGAGGTCGCTGCTGTCGATCCCCCAGGGGTGCCCGTGGAAGGTCCCGGGGCGCAGATGCGCGATCTTGTTCGTGGGGCACCACTCCCCCTGGTTGTCGGAGTAGAAGACATCCCCCCAGGGGGAGACCTCGACCCCGCAGGGGGAGCGGAGTCCGCTGCAGACCGCGCGCGCCTCGCCGTCCGGCGTGATCCGCATCGCCCAGCCGCGAAAGGGCACCTTGCCGAACGGCTCCGCCCCGAACGGCTTGTTGAGGGTCACCCAGAGGTTCCCCTCCCGATCGGCGCGCGGGCCGAAGGCATACTCGTGGTAGTTGCCGCTGATGCGCCACGCATCGGTGACGCACTCGACCTCATCCCCCCGTCCATCGCCATCCGCGTCGCGCATCCGCGACAGCTCCCCGCGCTGGGCGGTGTAGATCCAGCCGTTCAGCTGAAGGAGTCCGAGCGGCTCCTGAAGGCCATCGATCCAGAGAGAGAAGACAGGCTCGTCCCCGTACGCATCCTCGATCCGCCAGACCTCCCCCCGCCGGGTCGCGGCGTAGAGGAGCCCTTCTCCCGGAGCGATGAGGCCCCCCACCTCGAGGACGACATCCTCGGGGGCGTTCAGGTCGACGAGGCGGTAGTAGTCTCCCTCGGAGGGCACTTCGGCCGCGGGACCGGGCGGCGGCGCAGGATCTCCCTGCGGAACGATCAGGGCGAGCAGCCCCACGAGCGCGACGACGACTCCGTTCACCACTGCACCTCCACCTCGATCGTGCCCCCGCCGGCGGGGATCCTCACGCGCAGCTCACGGCCCTCCGCCCCGTCCACGAGGGTGGGGATCCCGCCGGCCACGCGGTAAAGGACGCCCGCATCGGTGCGGAAGTCCTCACCCTCCCGCTCGATCTCCCCCGCCACCGCGAGGCGAAGGAGGAGACTCTCCCCTCCCCACACCCGGATGCTCCGGATGGCGGTGGATCCCCCGGCGTCGTAGCGCGGTCGGATGCTCTCCTCGACCTCCACCCCGTCGCCGGCGTGGAGGCGACGGAAGATCGGTCGTCGCTCCGCATCCCGCCGCACCGCGGCGTGGCGCCACCCCGCCTCGCGTCCGGAGAGGATCGGCCAGGGCGCGGACGCATCCTCGAGCGACACGATCGCGTCACCGGGCGGGAGCGTCAGGAGGCTCGAGCCCTCGGGGGTCTCCAGCTGGCCCGCCCGACCCTGCCAGGTCCCCCGGGCGTTCATGAAGTCCCCCCGCCAGAGGAGCGCGAGCCGGGAGTGCTCGGCGTCGTAGGCGAGGGAGAGTCGCTCGGGGAAGCCGCAGCAGATGGTCCGCGGGCTGAGCCCCTCGAAGAACGCTCCGAAGAGGATCGGTTCGTCGACCGGGACGAGGTCGAAGTCGCGGCGATCGACGACGAGGCCGGGGGGAAGAGGTGCGGACTCCCCGAGGGAGAGGTAGGTCCAGGTCGCGTCGATCTGACGATCGGCATCCCCGTCGAGGACATCCGGGAAGAGCTCGAGCCCCTCCGCCCAGAACGCGGGCATCCGGGTTCCGGGTCGCTTCGCGAGCGGGTCCTTCATGTACTCGTGATACCAGCGCGGCTGGAGCCTTCCCTCCAGCGTGGCGAGATCGATCGCCGGCTCCCCGAGCGAGTCGTGCCCGGCGAAGCCGTGACAGTCGATGCAGCGGAAGCCACCTCCACCGACGAGCTCGCGGCCGATCTCCACCGCCCTGGTCCCGAACTCCGGGACGCCCGCGTCGTCATCTCCTCCGTCCTGCCGGTGAAGCCGCTCGGCGAGCATCTCCCCCACCGCGCTGCCGTAGCTCGGCATGCGGGTGACCATGTAGGGACGCACCGACTCCCCATGCCCGATGACGCGCTCCAGCGCCTCGTGGCGGAGCTTGGCGCCGACCCCGCTCAGGTCGGGTGGGAGGCGGCCTTCGTCTCCGAGCTCGGCGGTGCCCGTGAAGAACGGGCTCTCCTCGAGGGTCGGCCCCCCCTCGCCGTCGCGGGCGTGGCACTCCCGGCAGGAGAAGCGGTCGAAGGCGAGCTCGATCGCGCGGCCATCCTCGGCCGGGCTGTCGTGCGCGGAGAGGGCGGCGACCCAGTCGACGAGGGCCTCCCGCTCCCCTGCCTCGAAGGCGAAGCTCGGGGCGGGAGCCCGGCGGGCCGGATCGGTCTCGAGGCAGCCGGAGTCCGAGCCCGAGAGCTCCGCGAGGGGCGGAGCGCCGGCGGTGGGGGCGCCGTTCGAGTGGCAGGTCGCGCAGCCGAGCTCCATGAAGCGGGTCTGTCCTCGGCGTCGGCGGTCGCGATCGACGGCGAGCTTCTCCCCCCCGGGGTCGTGCACGGTGGTCCGGGCCCGCAGCGCGGCAGGGGGCACGGCGGCCCGCGCGACGCCGGGGCCGCTCCAGTCGAGGGAGAGCTCCTCCCCCCCGCTGTACTCGAACATCGACACGCGGATCCCGTGCCACCCCGCGTCGAGGTCGACGCTGCCCTCCCGGCGCGAGGGCGCGTGAAGCCCCTCGTGGACGACGACCTCCCGACCATCGATCCAGAGGCGAGACCCATCGTCCGAGGTCAGGCCGAAGGTCCAGCTGCCGCCGACCGGGACCTCGATCTCGCCCTCCAGGATCACGCCGAAGAAGTCCTCGCGATGCTCCGGGGGGAGACCGACCTCCCGGATGGTCCCGGCGCCGACCGGCTCGGCCTCGAGGAGCGCGGGCCCGCAGTCGGAGAACTTCCCCTCGAAGTAGCGGTAGCGCAGACCCTCCACCTCGGTGATCCGCTCCGAGCCATCGTCGTTCCGCGCCTGATCGCGCAGGAGGTGGAGCGCGATCACGTGCGCTTCGTCCTCGGTCAGCCGCAGGGAGGGCATCACCCCCGAAGGGAGACGATGGTGAGGATCGAGCAGGTGGGCGGTGAGCGTCGTGACATTGGTCTTCTCCGCGAGGGAGCGTCTCCACGCGGGATCATCCTCGTGGCAGGCCCGACAGCCGATGGTCGAGAAGAGACGCTCTCCCTGCTCGATCTCCGCGGGAGTCGAGGCCTGCGGGCGACGATCGAAGAGCCCCCCTCGGCTGCCGAGGAAGTGGACCAGGTCCTCGATCACCTCGCTCTTCTCACCGGCATCGAGGCCCGCGAGAACATCCGGCATCGAGGTCCCGGGGCGCACTCCCTGAGGATCGGCGAGGAATCGGCGAAGGTGCTCCGGCTGATACTCCCGCCCGCTCGTGTGGAGGTTCGGGGCGGGCACCGGCGCGAAGCGGGAGGCGAGGGCGCTGCCCTCTTCCGCGGTGTGGCACCCGAGGCAGGCTCGGTCGCGGATCGAGTTCTCGACGGAGACGGGGAGGATGGTCTCTCCCCCATCCTCGCCGATCCCGGGATCCGCGGCGCTGAGGAGCAGGAGGAGGACCGCGGCCGGCAGGGCCACGAAGGTCCGCCCGAACCGGACCGGATCCGGCTCCGGGGGGCACAGGGGGGAAGACGGCGTCACGGCGACCCGCTTTCACTCCGAGTTGAGGGGATGACGGGGGGACGAGCTCCCCGAGAGCGGGGATGGTAGCAAACCCCACCATGCGTCGAAAGTGAGCCCCCCCGGGGACCCTCGCGCTCAGTCCTTGATCGGGCGGAGATGAACCTCCGTCTGGGGATAGGGAATGGTGATCCCTTCCTCGTCGAAGCGCTTCTTCACCGAACGCGTGATGTCGCAGCGGACATCCCAGTGATCGCTGGTGCGCGTCCAGGGGCGCACCACGAAGTTGACCGAGGAGTCCGCGAGCTCGGAGAGGCGGACACTGGGCGCGGGGTCGGCCAGCACCTTCGGGTGGGACTCGACGATCTCGGTGAGGATCCGCTCCGCCTTGTCGATGTCGTCGTCGTAGCCGATCCCGAAGACGAGGTCGACGCGCCGCTTCTCCTGCACGGTCACGTTCTGGATGACATCCCCCCACACCTTGCCGTTGGGGACGATGATCAGCTGGTTGTCGCCGGTCTTGAAACGGGTGGAGACGAGGTTGATGTCGACCACCTTGCCGGTCACCCCGGCGGCGTTGACGGTGTTGCCGATCTCGAACGGACGGTACATCAGGATCATCACCCCGGCCGCGAAGTTCCCCAGGGTCTCCTGCAGGGCGAAGCCGACCACGAAGCCCCCCACCCCGATGGCGGCGATGAAGGGGCCGATGTCGACGCCCAGCATGCTCAGCGCGAGGATCACGCCGATGACAAGGACGAGCTTCCGCACGATCCCGAGGAAAAACCGACGAAGGCCCTCGGAGATGTCGAGGTGGGAGCGCTCCACGGCGGCGGCGGTGACCTTCCCCGCGAGCCCGGAGAGGAGCTTGAAGATGAGCAGGGTCAGGATCGCGAAGATCGTGTTCTTCAGCCAGCGGACGCCGCCATCCTCCTTGAGCGCCCACTCCTGAATCGCCATGGCGCTCCCTCCGACATCCTTGGCATCGACGGAGAGGCCTCGGATCGAGTCGCGATAGACGACGAAGGAGGCGATGTCCCCTCCCTTGGAGCGGAGCGCCTTCATCGCCGCCCACATCCGATCGAGCTCCCGCGCCTTGCGACTGTCGAGACTGGTGCGTCGGGCGATGTCGACCGGAGTCTCGAGGAGGAGGAGAGAGATCTCCGCCTGGGTGCCCTGCGCCTGCTGCATCCAGTGACGCACCACCTCCTCGATCTCCTCCGCCTCGAACGGACGGAGGATCAGCCCCAGCCGCTCGGCCGGGACCTCCGGGGCGATCGCGCGCGCCCGCAGGTCGTCGAGGCGCTCCCGAGGGGTCACGGCCTCTCCGGCGGCCTCCGGCACCTGCGCCTCGGCAGGCGCGAGGAGGAGCAGCAGCAACATGACCGGACGGCACACCGCGAACGACTCACGAGTCCACATTGAACGAACCTCCCGCTCCGACACCCGGTCCACCGCGAGCATCAGAAGGTGTAGGAGTAGCCGAGCCCCAGCAGGAGCTCGACATCCTCGCGCCGCTTGCCCTCGGCCGGTGTGTTGTCCCACTTGTAGTTGAGCTGGATCGACGCGTAGAAGTCCTTGAGCAGGGTCAGCCGAACGCCGGACTGGGTGTCCACGAGGAGGTCATCCGTGTCCTCGAGGCCGAGAAAGACCTCGTGGAAGTGGAAGATGGTCACGCGGTCCGGATCGAAGGCCCAGTCGAGCTTGCCGCTGAAGCGGGCGGTCGCGTAGTCATCGTCCTCCGCCACGTCGAACCTATCATCGACATAGGAGATCCCCAACTCCTCGTAGTACTTGCAGGTGTCACTGTCGAGGAGCTGGTATCCCGCCCCGGCGCCGAGGGTGCTGCGGAGGTCGAGGTCCGCGAAGTCATCCCGACGGCCGGAGGCGTTCGCGTAGGTGAAGAGGCGCTCATCGAAGAAGTGGTCCACCTTCCCCCGGAGGCTCGCGTTCCGCTCGGTCAGCTCTCCGAAGTCCTGTGCGTAGTTCCAGTCGGCGAGGACGGTGAGGCGGTTCTCCTTCGTGCGGCGGACGTACTCGGCGTTCGCGGTCACCTTCTTCTGGCGGGTGTTGCCATCGGTGACCTTCCCGGAGAGCGTGATGTTCCCCTCGTGGGTCACGGGTGGCTCGGGAGGGGGTGGATCGATCGCCTGGACCTGCGCGAGGCTCACCGGCTCACGCCCGGTCGCGCCGACGATCTCCACCGACTCGCCCCGAAGCTCGAAGCGGACCCGCCGCGCGCTCCCATCCGCCAGCACCACCTCGCGGTCCTCGTCGGTCGTGATGGAGAGCACCCGGGAGAAGGGGAGGTGCAGCTCCCCGATCGTTTCCCCGACGATGGTCAGCCGACCCGCATCGAGGGTCTTCACCCGGCCGACGATGCGCGTCCCGTCGATCAGGACGACCTCATCCGCTCCGACCGGGTGGCTGAAGACGAGGAGGAGGATGAGGAGGGGCGTGCGCAGGGAGAAGGACAAGGGGCACCTCTTTCGGAGGACTCGCTGGCCGGGGTCCCCGCGATCGGGGTCCCCGCGATCGGGGTCCCGCTGGGTCACCCCGCGGGCCGGAGGGTGAAGCCCGGACGAGCGGATTCTAGACCGCCCGCCGATCCGGGCGCGACAGGATCCGGCAGATCCTCGAACCGCCTCCCCGGAGGGTCTGCCCCCACGCAACGACGGAGAACGATCGGCTCGATGCCGTCGTGGCAGGGCGGTACCTTCTCCGTCTCGAAGCGCGACGAGGCGGCTGCCCCGTCGCGATCCCGAACGAACCCAGGAAAGGAACCTCGATGATTCGTCTCGCCTCCCTGCTCGCCATCTCCCTCTGGCTCGCCGGCTGCAACGGAGGCAGCCCCGCCCTCATCGATGACCCGGTCTTCACCCCGGAGGTCGCCCAGGAGTTCGCGGTCGACACCGTTCACTCCTCGACGATGTTCAAGATCCTCCACGCGGGGACCGCCGAGTTCTTCGGGAGCTTCGGGAAGATGAGCGGAACCCTCCGGTTCGCCCCCCGGGACCTCGAGAACAGCTCGGTCCGCGTGGTGATCGAGACGGCGAGCGTCGACACGAACAACCCCGACCGTGACGCCCATGTCCGAGAGGTCTTCGAGGTGGAGAAGTACCCGCAGGCGATCTTCGAGGCCTCCAACTTCCGGAGCATGGGGGGCAACTCCTACCGGGTGGACGGGACGATGACCTTCCACGGGGTCACCCAGCCGCTTCAGGTCGAGGCGGAGCTGGTCGGCTCCTCGAACACCGACCGGTTCGGGCCGAAGCTCGGGTTCACCGCTCGCTTCGTGATCGATCGCGTGGCGTTCCAGGTGGGGCCCGAGTGGGCGGATTCGGTGCTCGGCACCAAGGTGGAGGTCGCGATCGGGATCGAGGCAAACCTCCAGAAGTAGGCGGTCGGACGACCGGAAAAAGAGAACACCCCGTCGACGCAGCGAGCGTCGGCGGGGTGTTCTCACTTACGGGCGGAAGTCCCTCGATCCGAGCCCTCAGGACCGACCGTCCGGCCTCTGCATCCGCACACGCCCCTCGGGAAAGCGCTCCCGTAGGGCCGCTCGGGCGCGCGCGCGCTCCTCTCCCTCGAGGGCGCCGCTGCCATCCGCGTCGAAGCGCTTCAGTAGACCCGCCCGCAGCGCGGCCCCCGGCCGCCCGATCCCGGACTGTCCTTCTCCCGACCTCCCGGCTCCCGTCCTCCCGGCTCTCGGTGCGACCTCGGTGCGCCCTCCCTGGCGACCCCGGGCTTCGGGAGCGACCGCGCCCGGCCGGGCCTCGCCGAGCCGCCGACGCATCGCCTCCCGGGCCCGCGAGCGCTCATCGGCCTCCAGCACTCCGCTGCCGTCGCGGTCGAAGCGCTCGACGATGCGGGCCCGCACCTCCGGGGAGAGGGCACGAGGACGCTGCATCCCTCCCCGACGACCGAAGGGACGCCGCTCTGCCCCGCGAGGACGCATCTCGGGACGGTCCGTCGCCCGCTCCCGGACCCGCCGCCGCTCGACTTGCGTGTCCTGCCCCGCTGCGCGGCGCTCCACTCGGCGTTCCGCCCTGCGTTCCGCCCTGCGATCGACTCGTTCGACGACCGGGGCTCCGCGACGCTGGACTCGCTCTCGGTCGGGGCGGCCGGACTGGGCCTCGGTGACGGTGGGTGCGAGGATGAGGCAGACGAGCGCGAGGCCCGCACCTCTGACAAGGGAAGTTCGTGGATGTTGGATCATGAGAGTCTCCTTCGGGGTTGAGCGCCCGCGGCGCGGCGCGACCGATCCGACTCGGGAACCCCGGGAAGGAGGCTCGGTTTCTCAGAATCGACGCGTGCCCTCAGACGCGCCCGGGGAAGGCGAGACGGAAGAGACGGGCGACCGACTCGTCGCTGGCGATCTCCCCCAGCTCTCCCGGAGCGAACCAGTCGAGCGCGATCGACTCGCGGCTGATCGATTCGACCGCTCCGGATGGAGCATGGACGAGGAACCTCACATCGAGGTGAAGATGCTCCGGCTCGGACCCCCGCGCGGGGATGGTGTGGATGTCGAGGTCGATGGGAGAGGGGTCGATGGCGAGGCCCTCGATCCCCGACTCCTCGGTCGCCTCGCGCCATGCGCTGCGCACCAGATTCCCATCCCCGTCGCAGTGTCCGCCGAGCTGCAGCCAGAGGCCGAGCTTGCGGTGATGAGTCAGCAGCGCTCGCTCCCGAGGCGCATCAAGGACGAGCGCGGAGGTCGTGAGGTGTCCCTCGAGGCAGCTCCGCAGGAGAGCATCGGGATGAGCATCGATGAACGCGAGGATCCGCCGCCGCTCCTCCCGCTGATGAGGATCCGCCGCGGAGTAGGCCGCGACGATCGCCCGGGCATCCTCCAGGCTGCCGTCCTGCCGGAGACGGGGATCATCGCTCGACCAGAGCTCCTCTTGCATCGGGCTCCTCCACGGCGGGGCTCGCGCCCGGGCCTCAGCTCTGCGTGAAGATGTTCCGGATCACGTGACCGGCGATCTTCGGGTTCTCGCGGAGGCGTCGGCTGGAGTAGGCGTACCACTCCTCGCCGAACGGGACATAGACCCGCAGCGGCTCCCCCGCGCTGACGAGCTCGGTACGGATCCCCTCGGTGACGCCGAGGAGCATCTGGAACTCGTAGCGCTCCTTCGGGACACCGAGCTCCCGGATGAGGTCGAGCGCGCCCTCGATCAGGGGTCGATCATGGGTCGCGATCCCGACCCGCGTCGCCCCTCCCTCGAAGAGCTGCCGAAGCACCTCCATGTAGGCGGTGCGGATCCTCTCCCGGCCCTGGTGGGCGACCTCGAAGGGCTCGACATAGATCCCCTTGCAGAGGCGGAGGTGCGCGATTCCCTCCTCCAGCATCCGCGCGACGTCATCCGGGGTCCGCTTCAGGTAGGACTGGACCACGGTGCCCACCGCATCGCTTCTCCGGCGAAGGTCGCGGTAGAGGTCGAGGGTCGCGTCGGTGACGGAGGAGTCCTCCATGTCGATGCGGACGAAGTTCCCGCGCCGGGTCGCCTCCGCCACGAGGTCCTCGAGGATCCCGCGGCAGAGCTCCACATCGAAGCGGAGCGCCATCTGGGAGAGCTTCACGCTGACATTGCAGTCGAGGCCGGCGCGCTCGATCGAGGCCAGCGCCTCCAGATAGAGATCCCGCCCGGCGACCGCCGCCTCCTCCCGCGTGGCGTCCTCCCCGAGGACATCGAGGGTCGCGGACATGCCGCGCTCGTTCAGGGATCGGACGGTGGCGAGGGCATCATCGAGGGTGCGCCCCGCGATGTAGCGGCGGGAGACCCGCCAGACGAGCGAGCGGGGGACGAGGGGCATGAGGGTGACGACAGCTCGATTGATCATGATCCACTCGGGCTCGGGGTCCGCCTCGCTCCGCACGCCGGGTCCTCCCGGATCGGTCGAGGGTGGCGGGATCATACCCGAGCGACCCCGGGAACCGGAGTGGTCGTGGGGTGAACCGTAGGGGTACGACCGAGGCGGGGCCTTCGGTATCATTGCGAGGCCCGAGGTCGCGCGCGGGGGATGCTCCTGGCCACGGACCCACCCCGAGGAGGCTCATGAAGACGACCGGAGAGCCCGGTTCCCCGGCGGAGCGCAGCTCCGGGGCGACGAGCCCGGGGAGGCGCTCGATCCTCGTGCCCTTCGGCCCGTTCGAGTGGCTCCTCGTCGGCTACCTCGTCGTGAGCGGCCTGATCCACGTGGGGCTCGGCGTCACCCCCCTCTGGCGGGGGGACCCCTTCACCCGCCTCCACTCCTTCCGGATCGCCACCGGCGTCTTCTCGCTCCTGCTGACCGGCCAGTTGATCCATCGCGTGCCGGTGGCGCGCTACTCGATCTCCCTGATCTTCATCATGCAGATCGGCCTCTTCCTCAAGCTGTACGTCATCGAGTCTCCGCTCCTCTGGAGCGGGCTCACGACGGCGGAGCGCCTGCAGCGCGTGGGGGAGTTCGGCTTCTGGGTGATCGCGGTGTTCCTCGTGCTCACGAGGCCCTGGCGGGTGGCGCACTACGCCGATCTGCCGACGGTCCAGAGCGGCGCCTCGCAGGGAGCCGAGGACGAGCGCCTTCAATGAGCGGGAGCGTGCTCTAGGTCGCCTCGGGGGAGCTGCCGAGCTCCGCCTCGAGCTGGGCGACGACCGCCCGAGCCCGGCGGACATCCTCCAGATACATGGCGATCGTGGCGTCGGAGCGCAGGATCTGCTCCGCGGAGCCGTCGAGGAGGCGGGCCGCGACATACTCTCCGAGCTGGCGGTGCCGGCGCTCCAGGTCCTTGCGGGCGTCGGAGAGCTCCAGCTTGAGGTTCGCGACCTCACCGAGCCTGCGGGCGCCGTCGCCGGCCGCCTGCAGCTTCTCCTTCATGCGATCCATGAACGAGCTCATGACTCCTCCTCCCCGAACCCCGCGGAGCGCGGGTGCTCCTCAGGGTACCACCCCCGGGGCGCCCCCTCGACCGTCACGCGCCGGTGGGTCGGCTCAGGATGAGGTCTCCGACTCGAAATCGGAGGCGTGGGAGTCCGCGGTGGCATCCCCGGCAGCGGCACCTCCGCGGCGGGAGGCGACGCCGAGCTCCCGGAGGCAGTCGATCACCTGCTCGCCGAGGCGGGCCCCGACCTCCTCCTCCTCATCCACGATGCGCACCCCCTCGCGACGCGCGAAGCGGTCCCGGTGGATGTGATAGCGGGAGCGGACGACGATCGGCATCCCCGGCCGCAGTCGGCCCACCGTCTCGATCACGCGCTCGGTCGCGTTCGGATCGGGGAGCGTGATCACCGCGAGCTCGAGCTCCTCGATGCCGGAGTGCTCGAGGACCTCCGGGTGGGCGGCATCCCCCACCGTGCCGAGGTGGCCCTGCTCCCGGGCGCGGAGAATGCTCCCGGAGTTGAGGTCGAGGACGAGGAGCCGCCTCCCGGTGCGGGAGATCTCCGCCGCCGCCCGCTGCCCCGAAGGCCCGTAGCCGACGAGGAGGACGGAGGCGAGCTCCTTCCGCTCACGCGTCTCCCCGTCCCCTCCCGCGCCGCGGAGAATCCACCGCTCGATCGGGCCTCCGAGGAGGACGAAGTACGGGGTGACGAGGAGACTCAGCAGGATGACGGAGACGAGGTAGGGCTGCATCGCGGCCGAGACGACGGCCCCCTCGCCGAGCTCCACGAGGAGGAAGCTGAACTCCCCCACCTGGGCGAGGGCGAGTCCGCTCGCGACGGCGTGGAGCCACCGGCCGGTGACGAGTCGCACGACCGCCGCGACGACCAGGGTCTTCAGGAGGATCAACGCCCCGAGGAGCCCGACGAGCTCGGGGAGGTGCTCCAGCATCCAGCGAGGATCCGCGAGCATCCCGACCGAGCCGAAGAAGAGCGTGAGCAGCAGGGTCTTCAGCGCCCCGACATCGCTGCGGATCTGCACCGCGAAGGGAGAGCCCGCAAGGACGATCCCGGCGATGAACGCGCCGAGCGCGGGGGAGACCCCCACCGCGTGGGCTCCCGCGGCCGCGCCGAGCCCGGAGACGACCGCGAGCACCAGGGCGAGCTCCCGGTTGCCCATCAGGACACGACTCCCGAGGAGGAGCGGGGCGAGGTAGTGGAGCACGGCCCAGAGACCCACGCCGAACCCGATCGCACCTCCGAGGAGGGCCCATGGTCCGACCCCGCTCTGGCCCGCGTCCCCCATCGAGAGGAACTCCATGGCAAAGGCGAGCGGGATGACCGCGACATCCTGAACGAGGAGCACGCCGAGGGCGTTCCGCCCGGGTCCGCTGTCGAGCTGGGCGCGATCGGTGAGCACCCGAAGGACGCAGGCGGTGCTGGAGAGGGCGACGATCAGCCCGAGACCGACCGAGGCCCGCCAGTGCAGACCGAAGGCCGCGCACCCCGCGGTCGCGAGGCCGGCGGTCGCGATCACCTGCCAGACTCCGAGGACGCTCGCCGAGCGGAGCCGCGCGAGCTTGCTGCGAGAGAACTCGAGGCCGATCCCGAAGAGGAGGAAGGAGACACCCAGCTCGGCGAGGAGCTTCACCTCATCGGTCGACTCGACGGCATCGAGGCCATGCGGCCCGAGGATCATCCCCGCGAGGATGAACCCGACCACGGCGCTCTGCCGCGCCCGCTCGAGGAGTGCTCCGATGATGAGCGCGCCGAGGAGCAGGAACAGGATGTCGAGGAGAGCGTGCCAGATCTCCAAGGAGGACCTCCGCGGACCGATTCGGGATGAGGCGAGGTGTCGGGCGGCACCTCGGGGGCGGATCGTCGCTCCCGGAGGGAACCGCCTCCCACAAGACTACGACTCTTCGGGCTCCCCGCGCAATCCTCCAGCGGAGCGTCCATCGTTCGGCAAGTCCCGGGCCCGGGCGCGTCGCCGTCGGCGCAGGACCGGCGTGGCCCAGATGAAGACCCCGCTGATGGAGAGGAAGAGGAGACCCAGGGCGACCAGCGGCATCGCGTAGTCGTGCCACCATCCGGCGCACCAGCTCCCGTCGTGGATCGCCTCGATGAGATCGGAGCGGCGCCAGGAGGTGGAGAGGACCGCGCCGGTGACGGCATCGACCTGGATCTCCTTCCAGCCGTGACGGGAGCGCACCTTGTGGACCCGCTTCCCCGGCCGGAAGTCGATCCGGTCGATGTCATCGACCGTGGCGAAGTCCGGGTCTCCGGACTCCCGCACCGCCGCGAGAACGGCGGAGAGGGGGAGGAAGTCCTCGACCTCACCGACCTCTCCCACGAGGGTCGGCGGCTGGAGCGACGGAAACTCCTTCTTCACGAGGAGCAGGAACCCCGTGACCGAGATCGTCAGGACGACGAGGGAGAGGGTCAGGCCGATCCACTTGTGAAGATCCCAGGTGAGCTTGAAGAGGGTCATGCCGGGAGTGTCGCAACTGGGACGCCCATCGGCAACACGACCCGGAGGAGCGCGAGCCCCAGCGGCCCAGTATCGGTGCCACAGTATCGGTGCCACTGCATCGGCGACCCGAAGTCGACAGTCCCGAC